>Ga0209402_10005681_pt1 | contig 11038 bp, 13 predicted proteins | sample ArcticOcean_MG_C_3_FD_187437 | JGI IMG/M metagenome (GOLD analysis project Ga0209402, IMG submission 187437) | Marine microbial communities from western Arctic Ocean - ArcticOcean_MG_CB8_126 (SPAdes) (version 2) | ecosystem: Environmental > Aquatic > Marine > Oceanic | place: Arctic Ocean... | reverse complement strand
TTTTTATTTAAACCTGTTTCGTCTGTTTCTATTAAACCCATTCCACTTTCCATTGAGCTCCAAACACCTTTTTCAAATGTACTGCTTAAAAAAAAATGTTTTCCCTTAACTTTGTGATGATCGGGACCAAATTCTTCAAATTTTACTTTATACTCACTATCTAAAAAATCCATTTCCATTGTAAATTTTTCACGTTTAATTTCCTTTTCATCTTTATCAGTTTCAATAATTTCTAATGTATTTTCATATGAAATTGCGGGACCATTAGTATGAACTACATTGTCTAGCTCAAACCAACTGCAATTAAATCTAGATTTTTCTGGTATATCTTTATTTGCATTTTCAGGATCAGATTCAAATTCGGAAAAATGTTCACCCATAGCACCTTCATTTTCTTGTTCTTTCTGTATCCAATAGTCATATTGTTCTTTGGAAATAACTCCCATAACTGTTTCACCACCAAGTGAATAACATTCAATTTTAAAATATCTATTCATATTGATTATTTTTTCGTAATTTGGTCATAAAGGTTTAATAGTATTTACGATGATTCTAATTAAATTTTTTCATTTTATAGAGAGCTTAAGCTTAGCAATCTTTTCTTCAACCTCATTTATTGCCTTATAAATATGATCTTTCTCTTGTTTGCTTATCTCTTTACCCATTTGACTGTCTGGACTCATAGCGTTTTCTGCAATATCCATTAGATTACCAACTCGGCCACCTATTTTGATTAAAGTGCTTGCTACATTTTCATATACATTAATTTTATTAAACTCATCTTCAAGTAATAATGAAAAATTATCTACAAAAGGTGTTCCTAAAGATTTTCGTTGCATTAAAATATCAAGCATAACTGCATCATTAAAATGTAAGTTATGATCTTTATCATCAGGATCACTGCATTTTCTAAAGTGAGATATAGATTTGTTTGTAATATTTTTTATTTCATTTTCATCAAGCTTACTAATTACCTGAGCAAGTATATTTTCGATTGTTAAGGGTTCTCTAAGTTTGGTCATGCTTTAAATAAAATCTTTGCCAGTGCTTAGATACATACATTTCTCACAGCTTTTATTTATTTCTGGAACACTGTCTGATTCTAATGTTTTTTTCATTTCTATAATTTTATCATCTATCCAAGATGTGTCAGTTTTATATGGAACTAAAGTTGTAGTGAAATTTAACTTATCATCAAATTTGTCATAACTTTTTTCCCCATTACAGACATAAAAATAAGCAGTATCAGATACTTTAAAATCCATCTTTCTCAAAATATGAACATAAATATCCATCTGAATCTTATATCCAAAATGATAAATGTTACTTAGATAAGGTTCTGTTTCTACTTTCTCGTTACTAGATTGAGCCTTATAGTCTACAACTACTAACTCTTCTTTGTCTTGGTCAAACCAAATATCATCAAGACCACCATGAATTTCTATGTTGGTATTTGTATCAAGGAAAGAAATACCTCCAGTTAATGCGTTTCTCCAGTGATCCATCTTTTCATGTTCAAATGGAATAAACTTAAGATTATGCTTGATTACATATGGATGTGGTTTTTTTTGTTTTCTTAATTCATCAAATTCTTTTTTAAGCAACTCATCTACTGCTGAGTTTAATGACCAACCTGGCATTCCAGGATCTTTTAAACCCTTAACTCTTTCAAGATAAAAACATCTCTTGCAGTCTAGAAAATTACTAAATTTAGATCTACTAATTTTAAATTTTTCATTAGAACCTTTAATGTAGATACTTCCTTTTCGGGTTCTAAGTGGAGTAACTTCTGTTAGTTCTCCTTTTGAATTTCTTTTTAGTCCCATAATTAATTAAAATATATTATAATTTATAAGATTTTATAGGATAAACTCGATAATAACTCGATAATAAAGAGATAAAACAAGAAAAGAGGAAGTGTGAATAAAGAAAACGCAAGTAAACTATGGAAACTTATCCAGGAAGCTGGTGATTATTTAAGCCGTCAGCGGTACACACTAGTCCGCACTAGTTCACACTAGTTCACACGAGTTAAAACGTCTTCTGCTTTATTACTAAAAAGAAAGGTAATAAAACAATGAAGATCATGAACAAAAAACTCGATACTAAACTCGAACTAAACAAGATAAAACAAACTCGAACTAATGAGGTCGAAGCCTCGCCTATCGGCTCGGCTTCTCCCAGTTCTAGAAATAAACGACCAACCATTCCTTTTAGAGATACTGCGATTGATAAGATCACAACTTCAAACACGGAGTTCGGTGATAAGGTTTATAGACCTTTTAACTTTGATATGCCTAAAGGTTCTTCAATGAAGGGCTTGATGTTGAAGTTTTATAAAAAGACACAAAAGAAATCTTTTGTATTAAGTTTATGGTTCAACAAAAGAAATGACTATTACATAGTAGGATCTTACCCAAATATCAGATGTAAAGATGTTGAAAGGATCTGTTTGGATCTTGCTGAAACTCACCAAGACGAAAGAGGCCTATGGATAAAAAACCCGAATGAAACTAGAGCTAATGAAAAAAGGATTATACCTAAAGAAGATACAACCGCTCCCGCTGGCAAAACAATCAATGAAACATTAGAAAGTTATTGTGGTGCTGATGAATTGGAAGGTCATAGAGGATTTCTTAAAGATGTAAAACAAGGATATAAAACATCTAAATCGGCGAAGAGTATATTCAGATGTTTAGCTGGTTATAGCAAACGTCAATCCCTGGTCACTTTCGAAGATGATGATGACGGCTATTCTGTAAGAAAATTTATACCCAATAAACATTTAAGATTAGTGGCCCCTAAAACTTGGAAGGATCTATTCAGAAAATATCCGCCTGGACACGGAATGATTACTAAAGATCGGGAGTATTATAATAGAAGAAGAAAAGAAACTTACACGATCCCTGCTTCTAAAAACAAGTCTATTTATGATAGTGCACTTGGCAAAAGTTTAATTGAAGATCTAAAACCTGGAGACGTAGAAGCATGGTGCAGAGATTTATCTTCAATGGGAGTTAAAAAAGATTATATCAAATGCTTCACTTCACTTTGGTTCTGGGCCAGAAAACGTGGTTGGCTTGGTACAAATCCTGGAGAATGTCCTATCAATTTAGAAACTGTTTATGTGAAAAAAGAGGAAAGAAAACCAGACATATACAAAGATGTTTCAATTAGTGTTCCAGAATTGAATGTTTTCTTTGAAGCTAGTGAAGAGCTTTCTCCACACTTCCCTTTTAAAGCAGAGCTTCATCAATTTATGGTGCTTACTGGTTTAAGAAAAACAGAAGCAATCAAAGTTAAGAAGTCATTTATTAATTGGGACGAAATGATAATTGATATCCCTAAAGGTATAAGCAAAACTAAATACAAAGATGAAGTTATTATAATCACACCAGAGCTGGAGATTGTTTTAAGAAACATTTTAGACATGGGTAATAGACCTGGCCTGGAGTTCTATAAGATGAAAGATTTTCCCTGGCTGTTCGCAACAAGACGTTGGAGCGCACAGAGATACTTTAACAAGGAATTTAGATTATCAGTTAAAACTCAATTAGGCGGAGACGAGAACTATATTCCTGCATTACGTCAAAGAATGAAGGACAAGTTAAATGATCCAGATCTTTTATATAGTGCGAAAGTCTTAAGAAAAACGTACATCACTTTATCGAGAAAACAATTACAAGGTAGAGCAGATAAAGTTAAACATCTTTCAAGACATAGATCAGAACAAATTCTTGAAGAGAGTTATGATAAGCCACAAAGAGCAGAGGTTAGAGATTATGCTAACAAAACAACTAGTGTGCTTTCATTTATTAAAAGAAGATCTTGAACCTATTCATGACAGATGTATTAACTGTGAAACCAGCAAAAAGATTATTGCAGTAATAACCTTGGACAAAAAATCTGGGCCCACGTGTACTGACTGCTTTATCCTACACAGAAAATAATTTATAGTTTGAGCTTATGGGCTCAAAATATACTGGGATAAAATCCTTGGTTTATGGACAACCAGAATTAAAGAAATTCTTAAAAGGTCGTGGCCAACCTAAAGTAGATTGGTTCGTTAAAGCGACTATCTGCATAAAGATAAAACAATACTCAAAGACTTATAAAATTTCTAAAAGGCAGGCATTTTTAAAGCTGTGTAATTTAAGTTCTCACCATAGAAAAAAGGGCTTCTATATGCTTATGGATTATCACTTTAAAAACAAACGACACCCAGGTTATTGGAAGGACAGAATGATTAATGAACCCGATACACAGATTAATTTTTATAAAAATCATGTCAAAAAGTGGTTCTAGTTTTGAAGTGAAGTTTTAACCCAAAGAGCTATCAAATAAGACTCGTCATTAAACAAGACTAAATTTCTTACCCGAATAAGTACCCTTATCTAAATTTCAGTCTTTATGCTTCTCTCTCCGTAATGCTTAATTATAAATTCGATCAAGGAATGGTTAGAACAGCGAAGCTTTTAGATGAGCTTTCAATTTCTCTAGCTACATTGAATTTTTGGAAAACTCAATGGAGACAAAAGGGAAATAGTTGTTATGACATGGGCCTGCGATTGATTGGTAATAAGGCATATTGGGATCCAATCCAGTTTGTTAATTGGATCGTGCAATTTAAATTAAAAAACAAACCTACACAGCCCGAGCAGAAAGCAGATCAAACGAAGTTGATTGCGTTCGTCACTAGGAATGTAGAAATGAAAAAACACTAATGACAGTTGATAAGAGAATAAGACATGAAGATCTCCCTACAAAAAGGAAGGGAGACACGACTATCCTGGGCGAGAACTATCGTCAAATAGTTAAAAAGAAAAACAGAATTGAAGAACTTCTTGAAATGGAAGATTGGCTAAATGAATTAGATCCTCAATGGTGGTTAGACGAGGAAGAAGATAAACAAACTGCCCCAAGTGAGGACGCACAAATTCAAAGACAAATTACTTACAAGAGATATGCAGACGGGGGTGGAGAATTAAACTACCCAGATTTCCTTGAAATGATTAAAGGAAAACTCAAAAAATCAGCAGGGATAACGAAGTTAATATAATGGCTAACAAAACAAACCTACCATTTACGTCTCCAAAGTTAGATCCTTATATTAAAAAGCTAACAGAGTTTGGAATTGAAAATGGCCAAGACAAAGTTAAAGGTTATCCAAAGAAAAAAGAAAATAAACAACCCTCTCTGCCTGGAGTAAACTGGGAATATACTAGCTGGGGTGATGAACAAACAGAACGTCTAACAGAACCCACAAAAGCAGAGGTAGAAAAAAGGATAGCTACAATGGGTGATCCGAAATCTAATGGGGTATGGAAAAGATTTGTTGATAAAAATAAAGGATCTCCAGTAGTAGCTCCATTCTTTCCAGATACAAAAGCTGGAGTAGATCATTTCACTAAAACTTTGAAGGAAGATCAAAACACAACACCAGCTAAAGAAAAAGAGATAGATAAGCTTGGTCTCGATATGAAGAAGAACCTGGTGGACTATCATGGGAAGCAAATAAAACCTTTTGATCAATTTGATAAAAATACTTATCCAAGTAATGCGAAACAAAGAGGACATTTACTAGAGCTCGATAAACTAGAAAAAGATGTAAAGGGATATTCAAAGCTTGGCGATCCCTGGAGAATAATTAAGGAATCAATGACACCTATTGAAAGAGGACAATGGAGTCGAGAACAATTTAACAAGAAGCAGGAGAAATTAAAAGATAATCAGGAAACATTAAAGACGATACCAGATGAAGTTAATAAAATTATGAGAAAAGAGATAGACGACATTGTTAAGTCGAGGGTGCTATTGGAAACAGTTCTTCCCGCACCCCGCACAGAATACAGACCAATCAGAAAGAAGGAACAACACGGACTTCATGGAAACCACCTACAAGATAAACTTGTAGAACGACAAATACTAAAGGAGATAGAAGATGAAGAAATTTAGAAGTATAACTGTGAACGAAACTACTTTCGACGCAGTTGATAGATTGACTGAAATTCTACTACCCAAAGTTAAACTTTCAAAAGCACAAGTTGTTGAAAATCTTGTCAAAGGTTCCCATGGAAATATTAACCATAACCAGGAGAACACACATGACAAGGACACGACAACCAAAACTACCTAAAGGCAAGCTCACACAAAAAGAAAAAGATAAGGCCGAGAAAACTTGGAAGGAAGGAAAATTACTCGCTGATGAGATTGATTTAAAATCAGCGACCAAAGAACATCTTCTCTATTCAATAAAATTGCAGGAAAGATTTCTGCAAGACTATGAAATGGGTAGGAAGTTCAACCAGGCCCACATATTGGATTTGAGAAGAACCAATAGAGAAATGGATCGGGATATCGAAGCCTTCCGACAAGGAATGTTTAGAAAGAATGAAAAACTAAAAGAGGAAAACGAAGATCTAGCAAAACAGTTAAAGAAGTTAAGGGAGGAACTAAACTAAATGAAACCTCTCTGTGATTTAAAAGGCTGTCCTTCTGTGGCTAGTAAAACCATAGAGCTAAAGCCATTAATAGATCAATTCGTCAATGATACTGCTAGGAATAACCCAGAAGCAAACCCCCTCTGTATTAAGAGAATTGTCTCAAAACTTCTAACCGAAGAATCTGCAAGATTGTTTGTTGAGTTTATGGGGAGCGGAAAGAAATGAATAGAGCCGAAGCAGAAAGCCTGGTCGTAAGGTTTATGAATCTATTCAGAAAAGATAAAAATTATTATGCTTTCAATTATGGTTTAGAGCATACGATAGATGAGAAAACTGGAAAGAAGAGATATAAGAAACAGCCTTGGTTTTTAGAAAAGCCATTAACTGTTAAAGAATTCTTTAACCATTTAAAATCAGAGAACTGGACTCTCTGGGGAATGATACTTCCTCCAACAAATGAAAAGAATGAAGCTAGTTTTGGAGCTCTGGATAAAGACCTTTATGAAGACTATGAAGATAACAAAAGAATTATTAAACAGATCTATGATGAGAAGCTCCCGTTAGTTCCGTGCTCCTCTAAATCTGGAGGCCTGCACCTATATATGTTTTGTAAAGAAGATGTTCCCGCAAGTAAGATAAGAACACAGCTTCAACACTACAACAAATATTTAAAAATCAACTGTAAAGAAGTAAATCCAAAGCAGACAAAACTTAAATGGAATAAGCAGAAGAAACGATTTGATCCAGGGAATGGAATTCTTATTCCTTATATGAGTTCTTTAGAAGTTAAAGGTGAAGAGATTACTCACGATAAAGATTGTTTAAATAAATGGTTAAAGAATGCTGACCTCGAAACTGGGAACCTAGAAGAGTTTATAGATTATGCGGAATCTGTTTCAGTAGGTAAAGATTTCTTTGGAGAACAACCCCTGGAACTTGAAGAAAAAACAAAAGCAGAACCAACCTTACCAGAAGAAAAACCAAAAGAAATAAAGCCTCCCATTGAAACAGAAGAAAGAGATTTCTCGGAATCAAACGCAAGACCTTTAAGCCAGCCGTTAAGACAAATCCTATGGAATATTAAAAATAAAAAAGATCATCTTGGAGGAGGAAAGTTCGATAGGTGGCTTGTTGATTTTGTTTTTATAGCCATGGAAGAAAAACGATCCGACCTGGATATACAAAAGCATCTCCAAAAGGTTAAAGATGTGGACAAAGAAAACATTTATCCAGAAGGCTTTGATGAAGCAATTCAAAAGAAAATAAATAAATGCAGAGGCAAATACGACAAAGTTGATCCTGCACCATTAAGAGAAAAGTTTATGCAAGATGTTATATTTAATAAAACTTCCGAACAATATTATGACAACTCAACAAAAAGACCATATGGGAAAGTAGGACTTGAAACGACCTATGCTCATATATTTCCGAAGAGCACACCACCAACAACATACTTTAAAGAACACCCAAAGAAACAGCTTGCCGAAGAAGAAACTTATAGACCAGATCTACACAATGAAAAATCTCCCTTAATGAAAGGTTCAGATAATCTTTATTATCTAAACAATTATAAACCTGGAAAAATTAAACCTATTAAACCAGAGAAGGTAAAAGACATAGAGCCTTTTTTAAATCTAATGGAACACCTGGCTACAATAGAAAAAGAACGAAACCATGTGTTAGATATTCTGGCTTTCATTATTCAGAAACCCTGGAAGAAAGTAAAAACAATAACTGTATTTTACACAAAGCTTCAAAGGTTTGGAAAAGGATCTCTCTTTGACACTATGGTTGATATCCTTGGTGAATCAAACGCAGAACCAACAGATGTAAAAGGTGTTTTGGATAAAGGAGTAATGTTTGCAGAAAAACAATTAGTCCTGGTTGATGAAGTTAAAAGTGTTGGAGATTTTGGAGAGAGAGCAAACTTCATAAATGATTTAAAGAAAATAGGAACTGAAACAAGGATCCAACAACGAAAACTTTATGTTGATTATAAAGTTATCAAAACGCAAACTAATTATTTAATTTTTACAAACAATCCAGATGCTTTAAATGTTGAAGCAGAAGACGAAAGATTATTTATTATAGCAAACGAAAATGAGAGAAAACCCGACGCATGGTATAAGGTCTATCATAAGTGGCGAGAGGATAAAGGATCTTCATATGTCTTTTGGTATTTATTAAACAGACCTATTTCTAAATTTAATCCTATGGCCCCACCTCCAATGACAGAAGGTAAGAAAGCCATGAGGAATGAAACGGGCCACCCACTAACTCAAAAAATACAAGAATGGATTAGTGAAGGTAGATATCCATTTAGTTTAGATGAATCAGTTAGAGGAACAACAGAGCTTGCTGAATATATTTCAAAACATGACAGAGGAGCTCACGTTAAATATGCAAATAATACTAAACAATTAAGAAGATCTCTTGAAGATGCTGGTTGTGTATTCATAGGCCAAGTGAAGCATAAGTTGAGAAATGAAAAGCCAACATTATTTTTATACAATAACCAAGAAGAGCTATTAGAAAAGCATAGCCCTACTGAACTCTGTAATCATATCTGGACACCCCTACAAAGTTCATCAAGAGAAGAAGTTGTTTCAGAGAGATCCGCTATGAACTTTAACAATATGGATAATAGTGAATTTGAAAAACAATATGATACTGGCTGTTGGAACTGTCGTAAGCCGATAGACACAGAATCTAATGACAAATGCCATGAATGTAATTTTGGAATTAAATGCGACGGAGAAAAGAACGGGGAAAATTGCGGACAATGTATTTGCGACAAACCAGGGAGCAAAATTAAAAAGTTGCCAGAATATAGATGAAACAAATATCCAGGAGACAAAAAGGAAGAAAGCTTCAAACAATAGTAAAAGATAAACTCTTAAAAGCATTTCCACACCTACACCCAGCAGATCTCAAAGTCGGAAAGAATGGATCCAATGGAGAAGATTTAAAGATTAGTAGGATCGGCAGGAGACTGATCCCATATCAATTTGAATGTAAGAACCAAGAGAAGTTCAAGATCTTATATTCTTTTTATGACCAGGCAACCAGGCATGGAAAACATGAACCAGTTCTTGTAGTGAAACAAAACACAAGACGTGCTCTTGCAGTAATTGATTTAGATCAATTCATAGATTTAATTAAATAATAGACCACATGAGGAGACCAGGTGATATGAGTAAGAAAACAGCACAAACAGAACTTGATGAATATATATTCACAAGACCAGAAATGGCAAAGTTGTTAGGTATATCAACAAATGCGTTAAGAATGAGAATGAGAAAAGGCAGGTGTGAACTCGATTATAGGTATGACGGAAAGCAATTTAAGTTTAAGAGACCTGTCCAAGACCGCGTGATTACTAGGAACGAAGACCAGCCGCAGACCACCCATGATAAAGAAATCCATGACTATAATAAAAAAATTCAGAAGAAATTAAACAGAGGAAACACACATAAAGGAAAAGGAAAATATCCAAATGATGTCTTTGAAAGACACAATGAAATGAAGATCATGAACCATATTCAGGGAAAGTTTAAAAGTGATGAACATAGGAAAAGATTTGAGAAGTTAAACAATAAAGCCCTAAAGAAGATCGACCAGGATATTCAAAAAGAACGAGAAAAAGACATGGGGGAATTTCATGGCAGGCCAAAATATGGAGGCATGATATACGGGAACTCAACGTGGTTTGATCAACCCTATGATATTGATAAAGCTAAAGGGCCCAATACTTCATTTCATATTACTGGAAAACCTTATTCCGAAATAAAAGATACCCCCTATAACAAAGAAGATGACGGATCTGTTGCTTTCGATCCTCGCGACTTACCTCCAGATGACAGAGATCCAGAATTTAGTAGCAAGGTTCAAGAGAGTATTTGGAGATTAAAGAATAAAAAATGATCTGGGCAGGCTGGGGAAACTGGGCAGATTTACAAAGTCCCGTGAGCCCTGTTGCCTTATTTCTATTCCTTAATTCTACTTTCTATAAACTTTTATTTCTGCCTAGCCTCCCTATCCTGCCTAGACAATGGTTCGTATCACATAGTTTTTGAATCACGGCTCATTAGACTTTGGGTAGATAAGCTAACCAAAAATAAAAAAAATTTAGACCAGTTGATTAGATTCAAAAAAGGTTTAACTATTAATTAAGGTTTTCATGATCTTAAAGTTGGTACACGATTTCTAACTAGATGAGCCCATAAACTTGCCTATCCTAGTGTCGTGTACTGGCTTCACTAATTGCCTGCTCCTTGATTATCCCATATTGATACTGGAATATTTTCAACACCTCGCTGGTCTCTGGAAATCACCTTTGAGTATATCCAATTCATAAAACTGAACCATGCTAATACCTTCATGAAATTTCGATACAGCAAACTTGTAGTTATCAATACAAACAGTCATGAAGTTGGGTACAAATTCATTCTTTTTGTCTGTGCGGTCCATATTTTCAATTATTCTCATTTCAGCATATCCAATATTTGAGAACATCAAACTAACGAAAATTATTAAAATTATTTTTTTCATAAAATTTCTCCTTTCTATTTTATTTTTTTGATCCTCTATGGTGG
>Ga0209402_10005678_pt1 | contig 11044 bp, 7 predicted proteins | sample ArcticOcean_MG_C_3_FD_187437 | JGI IMG/M metagenome (GOLD analysis project Ga0209402, IMG submission 187437) | Marine microbial communities from western Arctic Ocean - ArcticOcean_MG_CB8_126 (SPAdes) (version 2) | ecosystem: Environmental > Aquatic > Marine > Oceanic | place: Arctic Ocean... | reverse complement strand
AGGGGTATCGTTTGTGGATAGATACTGCCTCCACCCGCGCAAAAAACAGTTCTGCCCGTTGCTTCCGCTTTTTCCACCGCTTCCTCAATACTGCCACACACTGTTGCACCGCTTATCTTTTCCCCTGAACGCGTCACCACAAAATTCTCGGTAGTTTCCATGTCCGGGCCAAAAATATCAAACGACTTTCGACCCATAATCACTGCCTGTCCGTCCACAAGCTTCAAGAATTGTGCGTACTCCTCAGGCACATTCCACGGCATTCCATCGCCACTGCCAATGAAACGATCGTTCGACATTGCTGAAATGATAATCATCGATGCACTCCAGGCTATAGAATACATAAACCAACACGACAGACCATTTGAGCCCGCGACTTGAATTTACAGTGGCGTCACACCCGCATAGCTCACGCCCGTCATATACGCGATATCTCGATCCCAGGTCGTTAAATCGTTCATGCAGAATTGATCCAAATGAGAATGGCCGCACGCACGGGCAAGAATTTTCATCAGTTCAACCGTTGCCTCAAAATAATTCTTCAATCGCTCGGCGGACTCGTCCACCAACAACCGGGACCGCAAATCTGGTTTCTGAGTCGCAATGCCCACGGGGCAATTGTTGGAGTGACAGGCCCGCATTCCCAAACAGCCGATCGCTTGAAGCGCCGAATTGGCCACGGCCACGGCATCTGCGCCCATAGCCATTGCTTTCACGAAGTCCGATTCTGTGCGCAATCCACCGGTGATGATCAACGAAACGTCATTCCTGCCACGCAGATCCAGATGTTTTCGAGCACGCGCAAGTGCAATCATAGTTGGGATGCTGATGTTCTTCTTGAATATCTCCGGCGCGGCGCCTGTGCCTCCACCGCGTCCGTCCAAAATGATGTAATCTGCAGTGGCTTCCAGTGCGAAATCGATATCAGCTTCAATGTGCTGCGCCGACATCTTAAACCCGATGGGAATTCCGCCTGATACTTCACGCACCTGATCGGAAATATTGCGAAAATGCTTCGTGGTAAATAGATCTTTAAACGTCGAAGGACTGATCGCAGGCGTCCCGGGTTCCAGGCCCCTTACCTCAGCAATTTTCCCCACCACTTTTTCGCCAGGCAAGTGCCCACCTGTTCCGGTCTTAGCACCCTGTCCACCCTTAAAGTGAAACGCCTGACAGCCAGCCACTTTGTCCAATCCCCACCCAAAATACCCCGACGCCAGCTCATAGAAGTATCGTGAATTGGCTCGCTGTTCATCCGGCAACATGCCCCCTTCACCCGAGCAAATACCGGTACCCGCCAGCTCGGCGCCCTTGGCCAATGCCACTTTTGCTTCTTCGCTGAGTGCCCCATAGCTCATATCACTCACAAAAATAGGAATCTCCAAACGCAGCGATTTCTTCGCATTGGGGCCGATGACCACATCGGTATCTATGAGTGCATCATCCAGCCGCGGTTTGGTGGCAAACTGTCCCGTCAAAATCTGTACCGAATCCATACGCGGCAAATCAGTCAATGGAATGCCCATTGCCGATACGTTGCCGTGGTGTCCAATGCCTTCCAGACCATTTGTCGCCAGTTCAGTTATATAACTTGTAAACGGCTCTGCCTTGGTGCCTTCGTGGTCTGCATACAATCCCAGATAAGTATCGCGGTTATACGCCTGTGGATGCTCATCGTGCCATTCAGCGATTTCCGCCTCATTCACATAGACGGCATCATCCTCATTGTCGACCCACGCCGTAAACTTCTGCAACACCTCATCATTATCATATTCGCTCACCCCCGTATCCATCCGATAGTCCCATTGGTGAACGCCACAGATTAAATTTTGCCCGTCTACATGCCCATCTGCCATCAGTGCTCCCCGATGTAGACATCGACCGTATAAAACCGTTACCTGGTCGTCGTACCGAACCACCACCAGGTCTACATTGGCCACCAGAGCATATGCTGGTTTGCGATCTTCCAATGTGCTCCATGCGGCAACCTTGGATTTCTTAATTTCTTTAGACGTGAGATCTCCCGCGTAGTGATCTATTGATGGCGCCAAGCTTCAACAATTGGCACCAGTGAAAGTAACTGGATCTGTTTATTCGAATATTAATACTGAAAAGTAAATAAAAAATCTGTTCGTAGGTGAAATTTAAAAAATAGAAATCATAGTTTTTGTACGTCGTCTTCGATCTCGGCCGGAGGCGGTTTCAGTTGTTCCTGGATTGCCGGACGCACGGTCTGCCCCCACTTAACGATCATTTTGTATTCCTTCTCCAGGTCCACACATTCGTTTCGAATCGCGTCTGGGTTCCCAAGGTCGGCTTTGAGGTCGAACAGCGTTACATTCGGGTTCTTTGCGGGTATTCTGGTAGACGCTCTGGAAGAGCAGAAGATGCATCGAATTCACACGCCAATGGATTTGTATATCAGATTGGACCAGGGAGGAAGGTTCTGGTCAGCCTGAGGATGGGACAGATGATTGCAGCGGAGGAAGATGTGGCAGGCGTTTTTGTACGAAGGCTTGATCTATGTGGAACTGCCGGGTCAATCGATGGAGCAAGGGGAGTGGGCGAGCTGGGCATAGTGATTGAGTATGCCCAATTCAAGGATCCAAATGCCAAAGTGTATCAGAAGGTTCTCCATACCGCCTTGTTGGGAATCATAGTATCTGCACATCGTCCTCGATACTGGCCGGCGGCGGTTTCAGTTGTTCCGGGATTTCTGGACGCACGGCCTGTCCCCACTTGACGATCATCCTGTAGTCCTCCTCCAGGTCCACACATTCCTTACGAATCGCATCGGGATCCCATCCCTCCATCACCCGTCCCAGCAGTCGGTCTCGAGTATTGGCGTGTGCGGGATCGTCCGCGAGGTTGTGGATTTCCCCAGGGTCCGCTTCGAGATCGAACAGCGCCACGTTCGGCTCCTTTCCGGGAATCTCCTGATCTACCCACAGTTTCCACTGATCCGATCGAATCATTCGTGAGGGTACCTTCGGGTCCATCGAATTGTCGACGACTTCGCTGAAGGTTTCGTTCACCCAGCCGTCCCTGTTCCCGGAGGTGAGGATGGGCCAGAGCGAGCGCCCGTTCCAATCCGGTAGATCTTCGGCTCCTGCGATGTCCGCGAATGTTGGGCCCAGGTCCATGAGATTGCAAACGGCGTCGGTGGTCGTTCCCGCAGGGACCGATCCCGGCAGTCGGGCGATCATCGGTACGCCGGCGCTCCCTTCGTAATAGGTGTTTTTCGTCCAGCAGCCGTGCTCGCCAGCCATTTCTCCGTGGTCCGATGCGTAGATGACCAGTGTGTTCTCCGCGAGGCCCGTTTCCTCCAGGCAATCCAGCAGTTGTCCCACAAGTCGGTCGGTATATTCACACAGGGCGAAGTAGGCCGCACGGGCGATTCGGGTTCGCTCTTCGGGCAGCGGTTCGTCAATGCGTCGAGACTTTCGGTACCAGCGTGCCATGGCGGGCTGGTCGTCTTCGACATCGGGGATGTCCACGCGGTCGTAGTAGTATTCGAAGAGGTCCTTCGGGGCGACAAATGGGCAATGCGGCAGGACATAGCCGACGACCGCGGCAAACGGGCGGTCACTTTCCTTATGAGCGTGAAGATATTCGCAGGTGGCTTCCGTGATCCGGTCGTCCATCCACTGATAGGTGGTGGTACCGTGGCCGGAGAGTTCCATCACTTTCCTGTCTTGTCCGGAAGGATATTTCTCGCCACGAAATGTGCCGGGGGAGACGGCGAACATTTCGCCGATGGGACGATTCTCGAAACCGTGATACTGGTCGTGCCCCTCGAAGTGCATGCGCCCCAGGAGGCTGGTTTCGTAGCCTGCGATGCCCAGGGTATGCGCCCAGGTGGGGATCGCTGAGTTCAGGATCTGGTTGTTGTTCCAGACGCGGTTGCGACTGGGCGTTCGGCCGGTCATGAAGGTCATTCGGCTTGGACAGCAAACCGGGGAGCCGGTGTAGACATCTGAAAAGCGCATGCCTTCCGATGCCAGCTGATCCAGGCGCGGCGTTCGGACGATGTCGTTACCGTAACAACCCAGGAAATGTTTGGAGTGCTGGTCGGAGAGGATTGTGAGGATGTTTGGGCGGTCGGTTTGGTTGGTCATCAGTACTCCCAACTGGTTGTGTCACCCGATTTGATACCGGGAAGACGTGCTGAAGAAGGTAAAAAATTTCGAAAAGGGCGTGGTGGCAGATCCGGGCTGTGTGCTCAGGGCGCGTCAGGCAGTAAAGCGAAACGCAGGGTGCTTCCTCGATAACAAAAGTGGAGGATCTGTGGACGGCTTCCAGATCGACGCGCTGTGGTGGCCAAGTGGAACAGTTTCCGGTGTGTTCCTGAAGAGCTCCTGCAAGGACGTTGCGCGGCGTATCTGAATCACCACCCTTATCTCTCCTCCCAGCAGGAGTTCAGCAGTATCACTTCCCGGCAGTCAGGCACCGGATAGTCTCGCACCGTGATCTCACTCCCGTCGCTCGCCTCTATCTCGAACCCCGTCACCGGATGTGGCGTATTGTGCTCCTTATATCGCCGGGCAGGCCCCTGCACCAGCAGATACGTGCCCGGCTCTCCAAGCCCCTTCGGCACCGGGGCCGTCAGCCGGATCGTCTGCCCGTCGACCGAGGCGACATCGAGCCTCGTGCTCCCTGCCTCCAAACGCAGGTCCATCTTCCCGCACGCCAGCCGCGTCCCGTTCAGCAAATAGCCCTGCGTCGCGTTCCCGTTTCCGTCAATCGACACGAACGCGAAGGCCCCGGCCGCCGTCACCAGCCCGTAGTCTCTGCTCTCACCGTCCAGGGTGGAGATCACAATGTCTGTCCGGTCCGCGAACCGCACCTCGATTGCCACCACACCGGTCGAAGGCTCGTTTGCCAACAGCCGCGCCGACTGCACCGGGGAGGCTCCGCCCTTGTAGGGCACGATCACGGCCGCGTACTGTGTTGTCAGCTTCTCTTTCTCATCCGTTGCCCGATGCTCCGCCAGGATCTGCTGGATCGACGGCTTCGCGAACTCCTCCATCGATGCCTTGCGCCAGCCCGGAGCGTCCGTGATCACGATCCGGTCCACTGTCTCCCGGCCGTTCAGCAGCATCAGGTCCAGGCTCACGTCCTCGTCCTGCCACTTCAGCGTGTGCGGTGTCTCGGGCACCACGGCCCGAGGGTTGTCCACCCATTGTGTCCACACCTCGGATAGCTCCGCCGGCTCAGCCTCCGGAGTCTCGGGTAACACCTGCTTTAGCGTGCCCTCGCAGTGAAAGCTGTACTGATGTGTACGGCCGCCGGTCACCCGGAACACATCTACGAAGTAGGGATCCCCTGCCGGTGTCTGGATTACCGCGTTTGTCCGTCGGTACGCCTCGCATTGCGGGTAGACGTTCACGCCACTCGCTTGGATTACCTCGATCCCCGGTGCCGTGCCGAACAGCTCCAGGTCTGACCCGCACCCGCGTTCCGCCTGGTCCTCCTCGTCCACCACAACCAGTACGTGAGACTGTGTTGTCCGCGCCCAGTTCTGGCCGGACCGGCCGTCCGGTGTCAGTTGCGAGCTCCCTGAGAAATACCCCCGGTCCGTCACCAACTCACGCCCGAACACATACGCGCTGAGGCTCAGCACGTCCCGGTGACGGTGGTTGGTCTCCAGCGTCCGCGCGTTCTCGTTGCCGTCGAGGTACAGTGCTGTGTCCTGCGCTTCACTTCCGCCGCGCAACACGCCCACGTGCCACCCCGGGAACCACTCCGTCCGCAGCGGCATCTCCGCCTGGCCATCAGCCGTCATATCGGCGGGACGGAACCAGAAGGCATATTCGCTGCCCATCTCCTGTAGCGGTTTCTCCTGGATCGTCTCCAACAGCGCAGAATAGGGCCCCCCCAACCGTGCGGCCAGCACGTCGATGAAGGCGCTGTACACCGTGGTCCCGCTGTGCGTGTCGCCGATCACCGGCAGCCGGTTTCCGGGCGCGAGGAACCGCACCATAGAGAGCATCGCCAGGTTGAAGTGCCCGCTCGCAAAGGGATTCAGTGTTCCATTTCCATCCGGGTCAGGGTATCCTAACAGCAGGTCCGGCAGCTCCCGCACCGTGTGGAAATTCGTGTTCGCATAGGCCGGTGTCTCCGCGTAGAACCCGTCGAAGTGGTAGCGCTCGTCCATCATCCGGTTCAGACCGTCGATCGCCCGGTGCAAGCGCTTCGGCTGGTCTAGCAGCAGACCCACGGCCGCCGAGAGTGAGAACGTCACCACACCCAGGTTTGTCAGGTTGTCCCAGTGCTCCATGTCCTCGCACCCGGGAACCAGCAGGTCATCCAGGATCCGCTGTGCCGTCTCGTCGTCCACCACCGCTCGGCCGTCGGGATTCTGTGCCTCGCGGATCAGGTCCAGCGCCACCGTCATGTTCAGGAGCGCGCCGGCGCCGCTGCCCTTGCCGTGGGTGTCCAGGCGCCCCGCGCCCCAGAATCCGTTGTAGAGCTTCGAGTGATCCTCGTACTCGTTCAGCCCGTACGCATGCTTCACCGCGCCTTTCGGTAGACGGCCGCCGCCCCCGTGCTCACCCATACTTGCCGCAACCTCGGCGGGGGGGAGGTCCGCATAGCTGCCGTCGTAGGAGTGGAACAGATAATTGGGGAACACTTCAGCGAACCGTTCCAGGATCCACGCAGTCCGCTCCGCATACGCCACGTCTCCTGTCAGCGCGTAGAGCTTGGCCAGCGCGATCGCCTGCCCGCTTGCCCACTTCACCTTCCGATCCCGGACATAGCCCGTGAAGCTCGTCATCTCGGGTCGATCGCCCAGCCAGTGCAGGGCGTGGGCCGCACGGTCATCGGGGTGGGCCCGCTCTCCCGGCGTCTGGTAGTGCGTGAACGTTTGTCCCATCCGGGGGCATTCCAGCAGGCCTGTCTCCGGGTAGTCTTCGTTGGGGTAGACCGTGCCGCACTCCCTGCACGTGATCCGGTCCGGGTCGGTCACCTCCCAGTTGAACGGCGACGTCCCTTCCAGCGACTTCTCGTGCACACAGGCCGGACAGCTCTGCCCGTATTGTGTGCCGGGCGTCAGTTCTGGGATGATCCCGACAAAGAACGCTCGGTCCTGTTTCAGCGCGTATTCGGTGTTTAGCTTCCAGCCGTCCACGATCTCCCGCGCCCAGGCGTGCTGTGCCACATTCTGCTTCGCATTCTCGATATCGTGTGACTTGTATAGCGTCCGCGGACCGGCAGCTGTTGGTTCAGGCATCACGACCTCCATTCACAGATTGACGACCTAGACGAAAAGAACAGCGATAAGGTGCAAGAGTTATTCACGTGCGAAAGTCCCTCGTGGTGCCTGAGCGAGCGCCGACGCCCTTCCCCGACCGGAGACACTCTTGCTCCCGCGGGTCATGCATGATTCCGTGTCTTCCCTGACGCCGGTCCAGGCCATACGCATCGGGCCGATGTATGACGTGGCTGCGACGATGTCGTCGTACCACCAGGTCTGGTTGGGCCGAACGCTGCTGGAGTGCGCGACGATGATGAGATGATTTGGTTTTAGTTCTTCCACTGTGCGGAAGCGGAGGTTGGGGAAGTCGCCCGCGAGCTTCCCGTCTATCCACAAGGCGACGCGTCCGTCGTGCTTCCCCGGCGTGTTGGCCTTCAGCATCAACTCGTAACAATACCAACGGCCGCGCTCTACGTTCACGTTGGACCGGGGCGTGAAGTCTTCCGCAAACAGCCACTTGTTCTCTTCTGGCATCACGTCCCCGGTGGGGTAGAACAGGTCGCCCCATATGCGCCCCTGATCCATGTGGTAGCAGTAGATATTGATATTGCCTGGGGGAGAGATATTGGCGTCTTGACCAGGAGGTAGCGTGTCGACCAGCGCCTCGAAGTGGTTGCGCCCATCCGGGACCACACCCGTGGCGCTGCCCTTGGCCAGGGTGATTCCCGGGGCACCGGCCAGGATGAGCATGCCGGTGTGGTGGCAGCCGGGGTACTCCGGGTGGTATTTCATGTAGTAGCGCAGGAAGAGGCTGTCGAATCCCGGCTTGAACTTTTTGACCGCGTTGTGGCTGCCCACCTTCTCAAATGTCACCTGGGCGGCCTTGCTGCCGCTGTGGACGTGCTCCGGATCGGTGGTGATGGTGACCGTATTGGCGCACGTGTCCCAGCGATTTCCCTTCTGGTCCTTTCCGTGAGCAGCCATTGCGTCGTCTTCGATCTCTTCGAACCCATCGGCGAAGACAACTGCGGGATCATTTTCGATACCCACGTCCCCCGGATAGTCCACCGCGATACCGTTGCCCTCAGGAAGTCGTTCCAACATGGTTGCTCCCCCCAAATGTTTGCTCTGGGTGGTTTTACCTGGAAAGGGTGGACAGGAGAATAAGCCAATTCTTTGAAAGGGGTTTGGTGGCGAATCCTGGCTGCGTGCTCGGGGTGCATTAAGTGCAGGAGCATTACGCAGGGTGCTTCATCGATGACGAAAGCGGTGGACCGGTGGGAGAGGTCCAGATCGAGCCACGGTGGCGTCTAAGCGGAATGGGTACCAGGGAGCTCGTAAAGCAGGTACTCGTGCTCGCAGGGAGATCCATACGCGGCCCACATTCGGCCACGACCGACTTCGGCCACAAAGGACAAGAGACTGATGCTCTCCCGGCCGGGTACTCCCCCGTGGTGGCAGACGCCGGTAGCTTGTCCGGGGAAGTGACTGGACTGCGTCGCAAAGAATGTCTCCGGGTCCAGTTGGTCGCGTTGCCCGTGTAGGCTCTTGTGGGCTGCGTAGGCGCGTGGATCGCCCTTCTCGCGTTTGCCTTCGGGCATGCCGCTGAATTTGGGACTGTAGTATGTGTTGGCATGGGTTACAAAGCATTCATCCGCAGGCAGTTCCGCGTGGGCCCCGGGAGTGGTTTCCACGCAACAGATGTCGCCTGTGACGTCGCCGACGGTGTAGTTGAGGCAGACCATTCGGCGGGTGCGGGCGAACAGTTCCAGCGCGTCACGCGTGCTGTTCTGTTGCAGCAGCATCCGGGACAGGAAGCAGTAGGGGATTCCGGGGCCAGCCCAGTGCGGACCCCCCTCAGGCGGTACCTCCGTAGGGCGGTATGGCAACTGATTGGCCGATATCGCAATTTGCTCTGACATGCCGGGCCTTCCCACGCTGCCTGCAAGGGCGAAGGAGAGGAAGGCGGGGCCGTTATCCGGGTTGCCTTTGAGCAGGACAATGTAGGGCAGGAGTGCCTGGTACCAATCCATGTTCCACGCGACAAGCGTTCCAATGGGAGCGCGCGCTGCAAGGCTGGTGCAATTGTCGGTGATGGATACGGCAGACCGGTTTTCTTGACAGCCCACCCACTGGCCCATCTCGGCTGAGCAGCTCAAGCGAAAGGCGACATCGAAGCTGATTCCGGCGCCGGCTGCGATCCCTTCTACTTCCTCTATCAACGCGGGTGCGGTTTCGCGCACAATGGGTGCCGCTTCGGCCATTGCACGATGCGCGCCATCCCTTTGGGCGGCGTTCGGAACGAATACATTGTCGAAAATCCCTGCCAGGCCGTGGATCAGGTCGCGGCACTGGACCCCGTACTGGCGACCCATTTCGAAAGGACTGCCCTGCATCTCGACGATGGGAAAGCGCTTGGCCTTTTTCACAATTGGATTCTCCTGTTATACGGTGCCCACCGGATGCGGGTAAGCTCCGCTCCTTAGTTGACGACACCCTCAATTTATTCCACCGAGCCGGGACAGGCGAGATGGTGTCAGTCTCGGCCTGGACTTCAATCTACATGTTTCGTACGGCCGTCAGTAAGTTCCCTATCGTAGCTGGGTCGCAGCAATTCGGCGAGGGTGGATGGCAGCTCTCGGCGGCTCGCTTTCAGCGCCCAAACCGGAGGCACGGAGGTGGGTGGCTGAGCGTGGCCGTCGTTTGTGTCGGATTTCCGGTAGCAGTAGAGGGAGCACCATCGGGTCTCTTTCCCGGGTGCTTTTTCAGCCACTCCGTGGACTGCGTGCGACAGGCAGCACGCCACGGATCCCGGCGGCAATGAGAGATGCTCGATTTCGAGTGGTTCACCCGTTACTGGATGGGTTCGGCCCCGCAGCCAGCCCTGTCGCATCTCTTCGTCCGATTCCGCGTGACAGCCGGTGGGGTCTCGGAACAGGTGACTGCCTCGAATGATTTTCAAGCCGCCGTCACGCTCAGCCTCGAATCCATTGAGATAGCAGAGCGTTAGAATGGCGTTCGCCTGGGCATCGTACTCGGCAGGGGTGGCTACGCCGCGGTCGTCGTAGCGGGAGCCGATTGGATGGCTGTGCCACGGGCAGCCTGCGTACCCGCCCCGCCGGGACAAGAGCTGGTTGTGATCGGAGTAGATGGTGTCGCAGCCGAGACACATCCGGTGCAGCTCGAGCATGTGTGGGTGCGTGAGCACAATCATCATGAAGGGGATGTGGCCGGCCGGGAAATACTCGGCGAAGACACTGTGTTCCCGAAGTGTCTTGACACCGGCTACGTCCGTTTCCTGGGGCACGGACTGGCTCCCTCCGAGGGCTCCCTCGATCGCCTCGGGGGTGAGGGTTTCTTCCGGCGGCGTTCGTCCGAGTCCGTGCCAGTCGATCTCTGACCAGTCAGCCTGTAACAGCGTGTCGTTGAGATTCTGGCCGTACTGCAGTGCAGCGGTCCAGGCCTCTTTGGCCTTCGGTAAGATGATCCCTTCGAAAACCGCATAGCCGTCCATCAGGAAGCGATCGCGATCGAATTGGGCCCTTGCCGCCGCCATATCGAACAGGTCCTCGCGGTTCGCCTCCATCTCTTTCCAGTCACTGTTGGTCCATTGTACGGGCGAGTGGTCGTTGCGGAAGAAGGGCGGACGCGTCGCCTGGGCAAGATCGGTGGATGGGCCCTGGAGGATTCGGTGGGCGTCCGGGTCTGAAACGACGGAGAGAAGTGGGTTCTGTGGCATTGTTGGGGTGTTCATGTTGGGAAACCCAAATGGATAAAAGTTGCTTGTAAGGGCGATCAGGTAAAGGGTAATGAGGATAAAAAACCATCAGTGACCAGTCCTGGTGT
>Ga0209402_10005676_pt1 | contig 11046 bp, 7 predicted proteins | sample ArcticOcean_MG_C_3_FD_187437 | JGI IMG/M metagenome (GOLD analysis project Ga0209402, IMG submission 187437) | Marine microbial communities from western Arctic Ocean - ArcticOcean_MG_CB8_126 (SPAdes) (version 2) | ecosystem: Environmental > Aquatic > Marine > Oceanic | place: Arctic Ocean... | reverse complement strand
CCGAGGCGCACAGCAAGCGCACAGCCACCGGCCCGACGCTGTACCTCTTCGACGAACCGACGACCGGCCTGCACTTTGACGACATTCGACTCCTAGCCAGAGTGCTGCACCGCCTGGTGGACGAGGGTCACTCGGTGCTGGTGGTGGAGCATAATTTGGATTTGATCCGCCAAGCCGACTGGGTGATCGACCTCGGCCCTGACGCCGGCGACGAAGGCGGCCAACTCGTCGCCCAAGGCCCGCCCCCCACCCTCGCCAAAAACAAAAAATCCCACACCGCCAAAGCCCTGCGCGGCGCGTGAAAACCGAGACTTACTTTAAAATGTGATTGGCAAAAAAAAGCCCGAAGGGGCGGCATGAGATAGCCCGGGGCAACGCCCTAAAGGGGCGGCACCCAATTCAATCCCAAACATAACGTTCAGCAAATTGAACGGCCAACACCTGAAGGTGAGATGGCGGAACTTGGCGCCGATGATGCCGCTTGGCCAAGTGCATTTTTTTGTCGCGGTATTTTTTCCGGGTGTCGTACGATGTGTGCCGCGCTTGGGCTTATGCAATTCGGCTCGCTCCAACTGAAATCCAATCTGTTTCTCTCGCCGCTGGCCGGGTACACGAACCTCCCGTTCCGGCTCGTGCTGCGCGAGGTGGGCGGCTTGAGCTTAGCCACGACCGACCTCGTTAACGCCCGGTCGTTGCTCGAGCGCAACGCCAAGGCGCTCAAGCTCATCGAGACGAACGAGAACGATAGCCCGTTTGCCGTGCAGTTGTTTGGCTCAGTGCCGGAGGAGATGCGCGACGCGGCACAGTACCTCGAATCGATTGGCGTGGACTCGATCGACATCAACATGGGCTGCCCAGTGCGCAAGGTATGCAAGACCGGCGGCGGCTCGGCGATGATGACCCAACTGGACGACACCGCGCACCTCGTGAAAATGATGGTCGATTCTGTAAAGATACCGATCACGGCCAAAATGCGTCTCGGCTGGGACGACAAAAACATCACCGCGCCCGACTTGGTGCGTGTGCTTGAGGGCGTCGGTGTAACGGCGGTTTTCATCCACGGACGAACGCGAGAGCAGGGTTTCACCGGGGGCGTCAACCTCGAGGGCATCCGCCAAGTGGTCGGGGCGGCGCGCGAGATCCCCGTGATCGGCAACGGCGACATCACGACACCGGAGTCGGCCAAGCACATGATGAACGCCACCGGCTGCCACGGCATAAGCGTCGGCCGGGGCGCGTTTTACAACCCGTGGATTTTCAAGCACACCGAGCACCATCTACGCACTGGCGTACTGCTGCCCGAGCCGAAATTTACGGAGCGGGTGCAAGTGATGCGGAGGCATTTTGACCTGATGCTGGAAGTATTCGGCGAGAAGCGCGGCTGCCTGATGTTCCGCAAAGTCGCCCCGTGGTACGCCAAGCGCTTCGGCCCAGTGAAGCCGTTCAACAAAGCGGTCGTGCTGATTTCGACACGCGAGGATTTCGAGTCAGCGCTCGCCGACTACCTCGACTGGCGGCGACAGTTTTCCGATGATGACGGGGAGCTCACCGAGCGCTATCGTCAGAACCCAATGATGCCGTCCTTTATGAAGGACGATAACGAACCTGCCTACGCGAAGCGCAAGACCATCCCCGTGCCCAAGGGCCCAGTTGAGGTGTGGTAAAAAAATCCCGCAGGCCAAGGCCAGCGGGATTTGTCTAAGCTTGTTAATACAAAAACTTATTCACCAGATGAGGGCCGGCTCGGACGCTGACCGCCGCGACCTTCACCGCCACCTGAGGGACGCTGCCCACCGCGACTTTCACCGCCACGGGACGGACGCTGGCCTGATGCACCTCCGCGGCCACCGAAATTTGGACGCAACTCGTCTTCGGTCAACTTGCCATCCTTATTCTTGTCGAGTTTCTTAAGCGCTGCAACGGCACCCTTAATCTCCTCGGGGGAAATCTCACCGTTGCCATCACTGTCCAGTGCGGTCATCACAGGGAACATCCGCATAAAACCACCTGGCCCTCCCTGACCACCACGGCCACCGGACTGCGATCCACGCTCACGGCTTGTTCCCGACGGACGTTGACGACGCTCGGCGCCCTGACCCCGTTCACGACTCTGTTCAACCTCGGCCTCGACCCGGAACGGGCGTTCACGACGCTGAGCACCTTCACCCCGTTCGCGACGCTGTTCACCGGCTGCTCTGGACGGGCGTTCACGACGCTGAGTACCTTCACCACGTTCACGACGCTCGGCGCCCTCACCGCGTTCACGACGCTGAGCACCTTCACCGCGTTCACGACGCTGAGCACCTTCACCGCGTTCACGACGCTCGGCGCCCTCACCGCGTTCCTGCGCGATTGCATCACCTGCCATCATGCCAAAACATGTGACAGCCATTACTAGTTTATATGTCATTTTTTTCATAACACCAAATCAATGGTCTGCTTCAAATATACGATCCACCCTGAAGATGGGTTACAATTTTAGTACACCCACGGACGAGCTTGCTTGATGGATAAAGTTCCATCCTTGGTAATCTTGAACTCAACTTCCATGGCAAATTTTATATCTTCCAAGGTTGTCCCGTATAATTTACTGAACTTACTGTGGATCTTGCCCAAATACCTGTTCATCTGCTCGAGTTGGCCCTCGGTCATAATCAACTTATCATCTTTTAACTGATTGGACTTGCGCATCACCTTGTAATCACTTGGCCGCCACCAATCCAACAAAAGTTCTTCAGGGATTGAATCAGCGTCGGGATTGGTCACCAGATTCTCGCCAACCTGGGTATTGAGGTAATAGTTGCCCTTGGTCTGATACAGGATGTCGTCGGTAACCGCGACACCATTGGCCAGTTCGTCGGAAAAGTTGAGGTGAACGAGCACACCAATGGCTGTGGTGAAGTGGTCGATCCGGTAGAACGTACGCTCCTCAAAAGCGCGGAAGTTCCACAGGCTGGCAAACACCTGCTTGATTGTCTTGGCCAAGTGGCCCTCGTCCGACTTGTGAGTGAACGAGTCGTACAGGCCGGCGCCGCTGAAGTCGGGAAGATCTTCGTTATTGGTGCTTGAACGGCAGCGAATCCCTTGGCCGTTGGCGAAGGATTTCTGCAGCTTGGCCAAGTCCCCCATCATCCAGTCGGGCATGCTGCCGGACTTGACGAGTTTACGGAACGCCTTGAGCTCTTTGATCTGTTCATCGCGGTTTTCCTTGAACGACTCGGTGCCCAACATTGCACGGGCCTTGTCGTACAAGCCATTGTGTTTCATGAAGGCATCGTAAAAATGAAACGGCACGGCGTGGCCGCTGGGCACGGTGCCAGCGGGGAAATCCAGCGTGTGCAGCGTGGCGAGGTTGGTGGCCTTGACGCCGAATGCGGCTGAGTCTTCAAAGACGATTTTGTCGAGTGGCTTGATCTCCTTAACGGACAGGTCACGCTTGGGTGTCTGCACCTTAGCCGGGCGGATGGCAGCGAAATATTTGTCCACCTCGTCGGCCGAGGCCTCACGCAGTTCGTAGCCGTTGGTGGTGACCTTATAGTAAACAAATTTGCCAATCAGCGAGGTGATTTCCTTGTTTTCCGCTGCACCGGTAATGAACGCGTTCGGGACACTGTCCTGAATCGCTCGCAGGTTGACGTGCGATAGGGGCGTTTGTCGCATAGCAGTGATCACACCAGCAACTCGCGGCATTTCATTCGGCAACATCTTGTAGATAACGATGTCTCGTGAAGTTGGCAATTCGTCGGTCTCAATAAGGCGCAACCGCCCGTAAGACTCCTGCGTGTTCAAAGGTAGAAAACCTATGTCGCTCTCGAGGTCTTCGTCGAGCACCACGGGGAATTCGGCGGCATCGTACAGATCCTTTTCATCAAAGTAGACCGATCGGGCACGCGGCATCGGATAATAGCCAAGCTTACCTTGAAGGTAAGGCATTTGTTTGGTCAGCATTTCGTACGAGAGCTTGATGCGCTCGAATGGATAACGATCATTCGGCTCGTACTCGAAAGTGAACATGCCCGGCTGGCCGTTGGGCGACTTCTTGAGCGGGCGATAAACAAGCACGCCACGCATTGAGCCGTCACCACGCTGGATTCCGATCTGGCGCATGAACATTGGATGCCCCCGGTGGGTCTTGGTGTTGATGAAGTACAACACCGGTTCTCCCTTGCCCACATCCTCGATCTGGAACTTCACGAACTTCCAATCTGCAAGATGCTGATCGACCATCACTTCGGGACCTTGATAGGAAAGTTTTTCGAACATCTCCCTACCCGGGATTGAGGCAACACCGTCCTTGAAGTCGAGCTTCCCCGGCGGGATGCGCTCCATCTCCGGCTCATTGCCTCGGTCGGAAGCCCGACCACCTCGGCCCTTGCTGCTGCTTCGACCACCCGGACCGCCAAAACCGCCGGGGGCCCCGAAACTGGGGCGTAGTTCATTACCGTCGATTTTGCCGTCACCATTTTTGTCTAGTGCAGTCAGGGCTTTCTCGGCGTTCTGTATTTCTGCAATGGAGATCATCCCATCCTTGTTTTCATCCAAAGCGGCCATAACAGGGATAATGGGCCTCATTCCGCCGGGACCTCGTTCTCCACCTCGCGAAGGCTGCGCCTGCAATGTGAACGTCACGGCAAACACCACGACAACTGTCTTGAATAGGATAAGTCGTTTCATAAAAAACTTCGGAAAATAGATGCCTTTTTTCGCGATAAAGGTACAACTAAAATCAATTGATAATCTGCTCGATGCACTTGGGAGCCTCGAAGCGGGGGTTGTTCATGAGCGGCGTGACATAGTGCTCCTGCATCGACTCGTCGTCGAACGGCCGCAGCAACCGCTTGAGATCGGCCGCTTTGCTTTCGGGCAAGAGCCAGTTGCCGTAGTCGGCAGGATGAACGATCACCGGCATGCGGTCGTGCACGCGCTTGGCCAAACGATTGGGCGTCGTGGTGACAACGGTAAACGTGTACAGTGTCCCAGCCTCCGCCTGGTCAAGGCCGAGCCCCGGCAACTCTGGCTTGTCGGTTTGCTCCGGCGGCGTCCACGTCTCCCAAAGTCCAGCGAGGCAAAATAGGTCGCCGTCGCGCATCGAGTAGTAAACCGGCTGCTTGCCGCTTGGACGCGATTCCCACTCGTAATAGCCATCCACCGGCAGCAGGCAACGCCGCCGCCGAAACGGCTGCCGGAAGCTCGGCTTTTCGTCGATCGTCTCCGCCCGCGCATTGGCCAGCTTGGCCCCGATCGACTTGTCCCTTGCCCAAGGCGGGATCATCCCCCACCGCATCGCCTCCAGTCGAACATCGCCAGACGCTTGCACGGCAACGAGCGCATCCTGTGTCGGCGCAAGGTTCAGCCGGGGCGTGATTGTCGGCGTATCGCCCCTCGCCTTCATCTTCTTTTTGACCTTGTCCCTGCCGGAACCCTGTGCCACCCGACAACACATCTGGAGTTACTTTCGTTTGTTTAAATAATCGTCAATCTTCAATTTGGTGGATTCATCCATTTTGATGAGGGGAGGCCAGGCGCGGCGATGGCCTTCGGCGGGGAGTTTTTTTGTGGCATCGATTCCGAGTTTGGTGCCGACGGCAATCTCGGTTGTGGCGTGGTCGAGGACGTCGGCAGGGCCTTTGGTGAAGATGCTGTCGCGCTGCGGGTCGGTGCAGGCGCAGAGGCGGAAGAGCACTTCGCTGGTGTTGTGCACGTCCACGTCGGCGTCGACGACGATGATGTATTTGGTGAACATCATCTGGCCCATGCCCCAGAGGCCGTTCATGATTTTGTAGGCCTGCATCGGGTAGGTTTTTTTGATGCTCACGAAGACGAGGTTATGAAAGACGCCCTCGGCCGGCAGCGCGATGTCCACGATCTCCGGGAAGGTCATCCGCAGAATGGGCATGAATAGTTTCACGCTGGCGCTCCCCATGTGGAAATCCTCCATCGGCGGGATGCCGACGATCGTCGCCGGGTAAACGGCTTGTTTGCGGTGGGTGATGGCGGTGATGTGAAACACCGGGTACGGCTCGGGCAACGTGTAGTAGCCAGTGTGGTCGCCGAACGGCCCCTCGTCGCGGAGCGGCTCAGTGGGATCGACGTAGCCCTCGATCACGATGTCGGCGTTGGCTGGAACCTCGAGGTCGTTGGTTTCGCACTTCACCATCTCGACCGACTTGCGGCGGAGGTAGCCGGCGAGCAGGAATTCATCCAGCCCGTCCGGCAGCGGTGCGGTGGCGCAAAACGGAAACACCGGGTCGCCGCCGAGGAAGACGGCCACCGGCATCCGCTCGCCGGTTTCGTAGTAGCGGCGTCCGTGGCGCGCGGCGACTTTTTGCAGTTGCCAATGCATGCCGGCGGACGAGTCGTCGTAAACCTGCATGCGATACATGCCGAGGTTGCGGTCGCCGGTGTCGGGGTCGCGCGTGACGACGCAGGGCAGCGTGATAAAGCGCCCGCCGTCGAGCGGCCAGCACTTGAGGATCGGCAGGTCAAGCAACGTCGAGGGTTGAGGGTCGAGAGTCGAGGGGTCGTTGACGTCGGGTGCGATTGGCCAAGGCTCGGTTCGCGGGGCCGGGGCGTCGAAGCGATGAACAACTTCCTTGCACGGGCCAGTCTTGGCGCGCTTGGGCTTGGCGTGGCGCAGGGTCAGCGCTTGGCCAAGCAGCGCAAAAGTCTCGCGGATGCCGGTGGGCGGCTTGGCCTGGATGAGTGAACCGAGCTCGGCGGCGGCGGCATCGACGCTCTCGGCGCCGAGCGCCATGGCCATGCGCCGGGCCGAGCCCATTGTGTTGATGGCGAGCGAGTGCGGGGATATCTGCCCATTGACGGTGGGTTGCTCGATGAGCAGCGCCTGGCCACCGCCCGGCTTTTTCATCTCCCGATCGGCTAGCTCGGTGATCTCCAACTCGGTGGCCAGCGGCTGGCTGATGCGAGACAGCTCGCCCGCTTGCTCAAGGGCTTCCAGGAATTCCGCGTATGATTCGTAGGCCATGATGGGTGCTTGCCCCGTCTCCACGGCACGGGAGGCGAAGTCGGGCCGCAGCTTATTGGCTCGACTCCGCTTGGCCAAGCCCTACGATGTGTGCCCCCTACGAATCACGCAAAAGGAAAGCTTATGAAGCAGATAATAATTCAAGTTATAGGCCGACTGGCAGCGGTCGCCGCCGTGTGTCTTGCGCTTGGCCAGGCGCAGGTTGAAGCCAAGCCGAACGTGCTGTTCCTCTTCGCCGATGACCAGTGCTTCGAGACGATCGGCTCGCTTGGCCTGACCGACATCGACACGCCGAACCTCGACCGACTCGCGAGCCGTGGCACGCAGTTCTCCCGCGCGTACAACATGGGCTCGTGGAGCGGCGCGGTCTGCGTGGCCAGCCGACACATGCTCATAACCGGGCGGCACATTTGGCGGGCGCAAACGGCGTCGCAAACTTTGCGCAGCGGCAAAAAGTCGACCGACGAGCAAAAGGCCGCCCGTGAACAGGAATTCAACAATCTCTGGCCGCAGGTCATGGGCCGCGCGGGGTACCAAACTTTTTTCACCGGCAAATGGCACATCCAGGCTCCCGCCGACAAGGCGTTTCAAGTTGCCCAACATATTCGCGGCGGCATGCCGAACCAAACACCACAGGGCTACAACCGACCACTCCCCGACAAGCCGGATCCGTGGAGCCCTTACGACGTGAAGTTCGACGGCTTTTGGAAGGGTGGCAAGCACTGGAGCGAAGTCGTCGCGGACGACGCGGTCGGCTACATCGGCACCGCCAAGAAAGATGAGCGGCCGTTTTTCATGTACATCGCGTTCAACGCGCCGCACGACCCGCGCCAGGCACCCAAGGAGTACGTCGATCGCTACCCGCTGAGCCGCATACAGGTTCCGGAAAACTATCTCGACGAATACCCGTACAAGGACGCCATCGGCTGCAGCGCCAAGTTGCGCGACGAGAAACTCGGGCCGTTCCCGCGCACGCATCACGCGGTGAAAATTCACCGCCAGGAATACTACGCGATCATCGAGCACATGGATGCGCAGATCGGCCGCATCCTCGACGCGCTCGACGTGTCCGGCCAGGCGGAGAACACCTATATTTTCTTCACCGCCGACCACGGGCTGGCGGTCGGGCATCACGGGTTGTTCGGCAAACAGAATCTATACGAGCACAGCACGCACGTGCCGTTCATCGCTGTCGGCCCCGGCATCAAGGCCAGCCACAAGATCGACGCGCCGATTTATCTGCAGGACGTGATGGCCACATCGCTGGACATCGCCGGGGCCAAGCGCCCGGCTCAGGTCGAGTTCCAAAGCCTGCTGCCGCTGCTGCGCGGCGAGACCGCTGAATCGGGCGTCAAGGCGGTTTACGGGGCGTATCTCGCAGTTCAACGCTCCGTGACGATACGCAACTGGAAACTCATTCTTTACCCGAAAATCTCTAAGGCGCGCCTGTACAATATTACGCGCGACCCGCTCGAGATGAACGACGTCGCCAACGACCCGGACCGCGCAAAAGTCGTCAAGCGCCTGTACAAGCGCCTGTTGAAACTGCAACAAGCCAACGGCGACTCCCTCGACCTCAAGGCGGCCTTCCCCAACTTGGGCTGACTTTAATACCTTCATTCAAAGATAACTTTGATTAATCGAACCGAGTGCCCGGCGATGCAGCGGGCTTTTTTATTGGCTGCATTGGTGCTTGGCCTTGGCCCAGCGGCGTCCGCTGTTGAACACTCCGCCGTTGCGCCGGACAGCCGAGGCACCTTTCGCGGGCGCCCCACTGTTGCGGCTGTGCGCGTTGTCCAAGCGCCTGACATCGACGGCCACCTCGATGACGACGCATGGCACTTGGCCAAGCCGGCAGGCGAGTTTCTGCAGAAGAGTCCCAACGAAAACATCCCCCACACCCAACGCACAGAGTTCCGCGTGGTATACGACGACAATGCGCTATACGTCGGCGTATGGTGTTTCGACACTGAGCCTGGCCGGATCATCGCACACAACATGGAGCGCGACGGTCATATGCGTTTCGAGGACGTAGTCAACATCACGCTGGATACTTTTTTAGATCGACGAAATGGGTACTACTTCTCCATCAACCCCAACGGTGCACGGGGTGATGCCACCATCAGCAACAACACCACAATAAACAGCGAGTGGGACGGCGCGTGGATGGCACAGAGCCAAAGCCACTCCTGGGGCTGGAGCATGGAGTTGGCCATCCCTTTTAAGTCGATCAGCTTTGACGAGTCGGCTGACACTTGGGGGCTGAACGTTTACCGCAACATCGGCCGCGTCGGCGAACGCGCCCAGTGGGCAAACTCCCGCTCGACCAGTCGCAGCTACTTCGTCTCAGATAGCGGCGACCTCACCGGCTTGTCCGGCCTCCGGCAGGGTCTCGGTCTGGACATCACGCCGTATGCCACCGGCAAGTATCAGAAGGATTACGATACGAACGACTCCGACTTACTCGGCGATTTTGGGTTCGACATCCGCTACCGACTCACGCCCAGCCTCACCGCCATGGCCAGCGTGAACACCGACTTCGCCGAGACAGAGACCGATATGCGCCAAATCAACTTCACGCGGTTCCCGCTGTTTTTCCCGGAGAAACGACAGTTTTTCCTGGAGGACTCCGGCATCTTCGGCTTTGGCGGAGTAGGGTCATCCCGACGAAGTTCCCGCGACTCGTCAGGCATGCTGCTCATGCCGTTTTTCAGTCGTCGAATTGGCCTGAGTAGTAACGGGGAGATTATGCCAATCCAGTTGGCCGGTAAAATAACTGGCCGTGTTAAAGATTATAACATAGGCCTGCTCAATGCCGTGCTCGACGGAGAGGACGGCCTACGAAATGCCTTTGTCGGCCGGATCAGCCGCAATGTACTTGAGCAGTCGTCGGTCGGTTTCCTGACCACCGTGGGTGATCCAAACTCAGATGAAATGAACTCCGTGGTGGGTACAGATTTCCAGTATCGCAATAGCAACTTCATCGGAGGAAACACCCTTGATATCAACCTGTACGCGCTCGGCACATACTCGGAGGACATCGGCGGACTTGAACCCGCGTGGAGCGCCAATGCCCGATTTTATAACCGCAACATCGAGTTGGCTGCCAGCGCCATGGAGATCGGAGACGACTTCAACCCGGCGATGGGATTCGTCCAGCGGCAAGGCACTCGAGTCTATAAAATTGCGGCGGACTATGTGCCCTACCACGACGACATCGACTGGCTACGAAACACCCGGCACGGCTACGAGGCCGAACTCTACACAGACCTCGGCAACGATGTCGTGAATACCAAGCAGCAGTTCAACCTCTTGTCTCTCTATCTCGAAAGCCAGGATGTCATCAAGTTCGACATTTCCCACCTGACCGACCGACCTAATGAAGATTTTGCCATCTCGGATGGCTCGATTGTCCCAGCAGGAAACTATGACTGGTGGGAAGCGCGGGCGTATGGTTATTTTGGCATGCAGCGTTCATTATTTTTGCGACCGATGTATAGAGTCGGTGGTTTTTATGATGGCACACGGCAACAAATCTCGCTCGAGACCTTCTATCGCCCATGGCGCAAACTACTCGTCGGCGGCGAGTACTCGGTGAACCTGATCGACTGGGACGCCCTCGACGAGTCCACCATCAGGCAAATTTCCGGTACGCTACGGTATAGTTTCACCCCCGATCTGGTTTGGTTCAACCTCGCCCAATACGACAACATCTCGAACTCGATCGGCCTCAACAGCCGCCTTCAGTGGGAGTACAAGCCGGGCGCGAAGATGTTCTTCGTGGTCAACCAGGGCTACCTCGACGAGATGACCGGCCTCGTGATGAAAGACTTCGAAGTCGTGGCCAAGATTGGGGCGCTGTTCCGTTTTTAGCGGCTTTGCGCTCGAACCACGCGCCACCAACACCCACAATGCGGCGTGCACTTGGCCCGACTCAAACTGCGTGACTTCCGGAATATCCGGCGGCTCGACGTCGAGTTCGAGCCGGGTTTTCACGTGTTGCTCGGCCGCAACGCGCAGGGCAAAACCAACCTGCTCGAGGCCATCTGCCTGCTGGCCAC
>Ga0209402_10005671_pt1 | contig 11052 bp, 5 predicted proteins | sample ArcticOcean_MG_C_3_FD_187437 | JGI IMG/M metagenome (GOLD analysis project Ga0209402, IMG submission 187437) | Marine microbial communities from western Arctic Ocean - ArcticOcean_MG_CB8_126 (SPAdes) (version 2) | ecosystem: Environmental > Aquatic > Marine > Oceanic | place: Arctic Ocean... | reverse complement strand
CTCCACCGGTTACAGGCGGAGGACCTGGGCGAACTCGTCACTGTGGATAACCTCGATGAACCAGCAATACGTAAGATGGTACATGAAATTACGGGCAGTAGGGCAGTGCCAGTGACCGTCAGTGATCGCGTATACAACGAATCCGGAGGTAATCCACTATATGCCATTGAGATTCTGAAGTGGTGGAGGGACCGCTCTCAGACCCATGTTCTGGACCAGAACACGCTGGACAATCTGGAAGGCACCGTTGAACTCATTCCACCACGGATTACCGATCTGATTGCCCGCCGCCTGAACCGCCTGCATGACAACGAACGGGAGTTGCTGGAAGTCGCTGCTGTAGGTGGCGTCCGTTTCGATGCCAACGACCTGGCGACCACCCTCGAGATAGGACGTATGGAAACCCTACGGCAGCTTAACCGCCTTGAACGCCGCCACGGTATTATTCTTCCAGTGGTAGGCCCTGTCTATCAGTTTGCCCATGGTAAGATCCAGGACGTCCTGTACCAGGAACTCCCCGACGTCCTCCGCCAGGAATACCACGCTGCATGGGGCCGTATGCTCCTTGCCCGGAAGGACGCAGGGGAAGATATCCCCGTAGAACGGCTGGCCAACCACCTTTATCTCGGCGGTGATGAAGATAAGGCCCTGCCGTTTCTGATGCAAGCAGGTGAACGCGCCCAGAAGATGTCCGCCTTTCGTGAGGCTCGTCGCTACTGGGAACAGGCAAATACCATATTATCCGACACGGATGAGGAACGGGTTGATGAAAAACTTGAGGTCCTTCTCGAATTAGCATGGGTGTATTATGAGTCGGGAAATTGGGATGCAGCGACCGAGTACAATAAAAAAGCCTTTGGTTTAGGAGAAAAGACACACAATATATCCGCGAGAGCTAGAGCGTTAATCCAGCTTGGTGCCATCCTGGTGGGACAAAATAAATGGGATGCAGCAGTACAGCTTTTTGTGCAGGGGATCAAATTGCATACTCAAGCCAATGATAATATAGGAATAGCATCAGGACATAATTATCTTGGAAATATCGCATATTGGCGTGGAAATTGGCATATGGCAAGGGACCACTTCCAAAACTCTTTACAAAATGCCACCGAAGTAAATGATTTGGACAAAATTGCGGTAATATCTAACAATTGGGGGCTTGTTTATCTAGCAGAAGGCAAAAACGACATTGCTATACGGCATATGAGTATAAGCAATAAAAGCCATACGGAAAATAACAATATTGTAGGACTCGCAGATGTCGATAGTAATTTGGGAATGGTTTACGAAAGGCTTGAGGAGTGGGATAAAGCCATTAATTACCATAGGGAAAGTGTAGAGATAATAGAACGGATGGGCAATACCCGGCAGTTGTGGAATGCTTACATAAACACAGCTCGGGTGTCTGCCAGAACCCATGATCTTAAATTAGCCGAAGAGATTATTGAAAAAGCAAAAAACATCCTTAAAGGCTTGAAAAACCCTCGCGGTTTAGCCGAGGCCAAACGCGTGGATGGTTTAATCGCTTATCTTAAAAAAGAGTGGGATCAGGCGAACGCCTTTTTTGATGAAAGCGAACAACTTTGCACGGAGGCTAATGACCCGTATGGTCATGCGGAGACGATACGGGAACGAGCCTACATGTACATGATGAAAGGAGACCGTGATAGAGCCATAGACACCTTGCAGCAAGCGGAGCGGGCGTTTCATGATATCGGTGCCAACGGCGATGTAGCCGTTATTCGGCGCAAACTTGAAGAATTGATAACGCCCGGGAGTCATAATGATGCATCGAACCAACCCCGAAGAGAATTTTGAATCAGATACCGAGACTAAGCGGATGACGCTGTTGAAGTAGGGTCCGAACGAATCGGTTAGGTTCGCAAGAAACGTCATCAGAAAGAAATGCCCGGCGGAGACAAACTCCGTCGGGCATTTCTTTTGCCTGTTACGGAACCGTGAGGTGTGGCAGGCAGGCAGGCAGGGACCTGCTGATACTGAAGCGGGACCGCAGGCCGCCCATGGTGGTCATAGACTTCCATGCGTATGCTCGCCTTCTGCACTCTGCGCTACGCAAGCCTCAGGACCACAGAGAATGCCGTAACACACTCTGATGCTGTCATGGGTTCAGGAAGTCAGCGTGACCGGGATCACCGACACGTTGACGTGAATACGTTATAATGTATATTGGAATATTGTAGTAATCTCCATACTCCGCGTAAAATTAGAATAGCACATCAGATATGGCAGCAAGTCCGGCATTCCTGAGGAGGCTCGTTATGAGATCATGGCGCAGTGTTTTTTCGATGGTGGCAATTGCTATAGCTGCAGGGTTAACGTGGAGTGCTGCGGCGACGGCGCAGACGGGGTTTAAAATTACCGCCTCCGATGCTGCGGCAAACGACTATTTCGGCCATTCGGTGTCCATCGACGGCGACTATGCCATCGCGGGGGCTTGTGACCACGGTGTTTCCCTCAATGACGGCGGCAGTGCCTACATATTCAAGCGGGATGGCACGTCCTGGACCCAGCAAAACTAGCTAACCGCCTCCGATGCCGCAGAAAATGACCAGTTCGGCCATTCGGTGTCCATTGACGGCGAGTATGTAGTCGTGGCAATAAATCGTGGTGGTGTCTACGTATTCAAGCGAGATGGCACCGTGTGGGCCGAGCAAGATAAGATAGGTGATATTGGGAATTTTGTAGCTATCAATGGGGATTATATTATTGTTGGGAATTACGGAGATGATAATTACAAAGGGGCTGCCTACTTGTACAGCCTTTATTCGGCATCTGTCACGCCTAATTCTGTTGCTTTTGGCGATGTTGTCGTGGGCAGTTCTATGGTCGATTCCGTCAAGGTGAAGAACTCGGGCATGGCAGATCTCTCCGCGAGCGCCATAGCGGTGACAGGTGCCGATGCAGGCCGGTTTACCGCCACCCCCTCGTCCCTTACCCTGGCCGCCGGTGACAGCGCATACGTTAAGGTCACGTTCACGCCTGCCTCGGTAGGCACCAAGACGGCCTCTCTTAAGCTGACGCATAATGCACCGGGTTCTCCTACCTCGATCCCTCTAGCAGGCACGGGCTTAGCTCCCTCCATTTCCACCTCCTCCTTCCTGACCTTCGGCGATGTGGCCTTGGTGGACGGTATCGCCACGGTGACGGACTCCATCAAGATAAAGAATACCGGCACGGCGGATCTGACCGTGAATCCACAGAACAACATGGGTGGTGGTTTTACCGTGTCACCTACGCAGTTAACGGTGGCCCCCGGCGACAGCGTCAAGTTGGCTGTGGTACTGTCTGCCACGACGGCAGGACGTAAAGACGCCGCTCTGGTACTCAATCATAACGATGCGGACGCGGGCGGTCAGACGACCATTGCGGTACATGCCAACGTCTACGAACGTGTGGAGGGCGCGGTGGCCGCCTGGGGATACATATGGTTCGGATTTGCGAACATTAATCATCCTGTAGAATCTTGATCAATAGATAAGAAAATGTTTTCGCTATGATCCTCCTGCAGTATATTTAAGTGAAGAAATAAATGGTCATCGTGTAAGCCGGTAGACCATGCACGCTGTGCAGCCTTGCAGAATCGTCGTCCGTGACGTGGTCTTCAATCCTAATCTTTAGATCTCCATACCATTATTAATCCTGGCTTAGAATGATTCGACGGTTTTTTGATTTATATCGGTTAATTTTGACTGCGGGCATCCTTCTATTCTACGCGGACACAGGGCATACGGGCGGTCTCGCGTCGGACGGCCCCGGTCTCAGCAATGTTTCTTACTCTGCCGAACAGTTATTTAAGCCGCTCTCGATTATTAAAAGCAGAGGTGGACACGGTTTGGTGTCCATGCATAATGGGTATCTCGCTATTGTATACTCTGAAAATGGCGGCAAGGTTGGGGGAGGCATTTCGTTCTACGACATATCGAACCCGCAGTCCCCAAAATTGGTCTCGGAGATCTTTGATGATCGTACCCATACGTTACGAGAACCGCACGGTTATGGGAGGACAAATGCTTCCGATGGAGATTACGTGGCTCTTCAGGCAGTTGAAGGCGTTCAGTTTTGGGATTGGTCGGACATCCACAACCCGATTAGATTAAGTTATCTGAAGCTTGATGGCATTGAAGCCAGCGACTATCACCGCGGAGCCTGGTGGCTTTTCTGGCAAGCGCCTTATGTGTATGTGGGGGGCTCGTCTAACGGCATTTACATCGTCGAGGCGAAAGACCCCCGTACCCCACGATTTATCAAACGATTGCCCACCAATGAGACAGGTGGTTTTCGTATTGGCCCCATATTTGCCATCGGCAATCTGCTGGTAGCGACCTCTATGAATAATGCCGGATATCTGACTATGGATATTTCCGATCCGGAAGATCCTATTCTGCTTGATGCCACCAGAGATAAAAATGTACCCACCATATATAGCGCTATGGTTAATGGCGGAAAGATTATCGGGGCGGGCACGGGAGATAACCAGAGTCTCCATATTCATGATATAAGTGATCCGGGGCATATAACCTTCGAAAACAAGATAGGAGATTTCAAAAATTCAGGGGGCTATCTCTCTGTTCAGGATGGATTCGTCCACGCCGGTTTTTCTGATAGCTATATAAAGATTGATATCCGAGATGCCGATGAATATAAGGTGGTAGGTGAGGGCTCTTCCGGTCTGTTTGATCGTGATGAGGATTTTGCAGTGGTTTTGGGTAATATCGTATTTGTCGGGGACGACAATGGGATCGGGAGCGCTCTGATGCCCCACCAGACCGCTCCCGATACGGTACCGCCTGTCGTTAATATGGTTCATCCACCCGATGGCGCACTTAATCAATCTCTACACTCTCGTATCGGTTTGACTTTCACGGATCAAATCGAACACCGATCCGTAACGGCCAACACCTTTATTGTTCGTCCGGTTGGCGGCCAGCCGCTTAAAGGGATGTACAGTTCGCAGACCGGTATCGTCAACTTTGCGCCGGATTCATTATTACAGCCCAATACTATTTATGAAGTGCTGATTCCTGCCGGCGGCCTTAAGGATTATGCGGGGAACCCCACACAGAGTTCTTTTATCAGTCGGTTTAGCACCCTCGGTTCATTCACGGACGTGTTTTGTGATATCGTACCTACCCAACCCGTAGAGGTCGGCAAGACCGAGACCTTCTTCGTGGAACAATTGACCCCCGGCGCAACCTACACCTGGGATTTTGGGGATGGCAGTCCTCTGTTGAGCGGAACACTGGCGCACAGCCCTAGCCATTCGTACACGGAACCCGGTCATTATACAGTCAAATTGATGGTGCAAGCAGGCACCACAGAACAACGTTGCTCCGTTATTCAGACTATCTATAGCCCTATGACGACAAATCATCCCGCCGCTACAACGCAAATACTGTTTGATGATACGCGCGGGTATGTCTGGACTGTTAATCCAGATAACAATACGGTGACGGCTCTTGATGCCAAATCGTACATAAAGCTTCTGGAACAGCCGGTGGGACGCAAGCCCCAGACGTTGGCGCTCGCGCCGGACGGTACCATATGGGTAGCCAATCAGCATGATGCTACGCTCAGTATTATTGATGGAGATACCGGGCATCTTCTAGAGACCATCCCCTTACCCTATGGATCAATGCCTTACGGAATCGTTTTCAGTCCAAACGGACAGGCCGGCTATGTTACCCTTGAAGGATCAGGGCGGTTGCTTAAATTGGATCCTGTATCACGTTCGGTGCGACAGACTCTCTTGGTTGGACCAACTCCAAGAGGGATGGCCGTGAGCGCCGATAGCCGACGAGTATTAATTACCCGGTTCATATCCCCTCTTGATCATGGAGAGGTTTTGGAAGTAGACGCCCTAACCTTCCAGATAAAACGCACATTTGTACTGGCCGACGATCCCGGCCCGGATTCGGATGTGAACAGCAGGGGCGTTCCTAATTATCTCATGTCCGTCACCATCTCACCAGACGGTCGGGACGCATGGGTGCCATCGAAAAAAGATAACACCGGGCGCGGGCTATTTCGTGATAATCAGTCCTTAACCTTTGACACGACAGTACGGGCTATTGCATCAAAAATAGATTTGATTGCCAATCGGGAAGTGCTTGCTGACCGGATAGATTTCAATGATCGGTCATTTCCCTCTGCCGTGGTATTCAGTCTTCTTGGGGATTATGCCTTTGTCGCATTACCGGGAAATAATATGATCGAAGTTCGGGATGTCTACACGGGAGTATCCGTGACCAGTATAGAGCGGACCGGAAATTACCCTATAGGATTGGCGCTCGACCCTACGGGTAATGTCTTATTTGTTAAGAATTATCTGTCCCGAAGCATCGTCGCTTATGATATCCGCTCGATAGTACAATCCCGTGACAATACGGTGCTCAAACTGGCTGAGGTTAATACCATATTCCAGGAACATTTATCTCCCTCCGTATTGAAAGGTAAGAAAATCTTTCATAACGCAGATGATGATCGCATGAGCCGTGAGGGGTATATATCTTGCGGCAGTTGTCACTTTGACGGAGGTCAAGATGGAAGGGTTTGGGACTTTACAGATAGAAACGAAGGATTACGTAATACCACATCATTATCAGGAGGCCGGGGGATAGGGCGGGGACGTCTTCATTGGACGGGAAATTTTGATGAAGTGCAAGACTTCGAAAATGATATGCGGTTATTCTTCGGAGGTCGGGGATTCCTCGATGACATCATCTTTTATGAGGCCTTTCGAAATGATCCGTTGGGGACCCCTAAAGCAGGCCTGAATAGTGATCTTGATGCACTTTCGAGCTATGTCTCGTCTCTGAGTGACGTACAGGAAAGTCCGTATCGAGCACCGGATGGCACTTTGACATCTGAAGCAGTTCTGGGCAAACAGGTGTTTACAGAAGCTGGTTGTACCGATTGTCATGGCGGCCGTGATTTTACCAACAGCATACATGGTGTTTTACACAATGTAGGCACGTTGCAGCCGTCATCTGGCACGCGTAGAGGTAAACCGCTGCGAGGTATTGACACGCCCACTTTAAAAGGTATCTGGCAAACCGCCCCTTATTTACATGACGGCGCGGCCGGGACATTGGAAGACGTATTGGGTAGCCGTAATCCTTATGATTTACACGGTACCGCGTTAAATATCCAACAGGTTGATCAACTTGTGGCTTATCTGAAGCAGATAGATGATTCGGAACCGGGATTTACTACAGAGATTCAAGCCATTGCTTTGAATCAGTCGATTATGGATGTAAAATATAATGTCGGTGAGTCCATAACGCTTGAGGCGACCATCGCCCCGAGGGGCGGTCCCGTGTTGGATGTGGCATTTTATGCGGTCTTAAATTCGGAGATAGATTCACTCATTGCAATAGATCGTTATGGAGAGGATGGCTGGCATATATATTGGGACAACATTCCAGGTGGTCAACATGGACTTTATACGGTGGCGACCTACGAAGATGGGCATACTACCATATCACCGGAGTTGTTTATTCAAGTCGCCAATAATGCCTCCATCACCAATCTGACTAATATAGGCGGACATACTTATCAGATCGATACCCTGGAGGTTGGAGCGAGCGCTTACCTTGACCTGTCGAATCAGATCAAGGACCTGCCGTCGCATCTGATGAATACCCTGTTTATTAGTACGGCCCAAGAGGATCGAAATCTTGGCGAAGAGCTGCCTATTACCTTTAAGATATGGCAGGAAACCACTGTCTTCATCGGATATGCTATTCAAAATACCCAATTACCCGGCTGGTTGGCGGACTGGCAATCAACGGAGGAGAAGATAATAACGGAAAAGGTGGATTTAACACTCTTTCAAAAGACATTTGGAGCCGGGACGGTAGCGCTGGGTAGAAATAGAGCGGTGGAAGTTCCAGATCAAGAGTATATGTACATCGTAATTATAAAACCAAATAAATTAGAAAATGTATTGGTACAGGGAGATCCGTCCCGCAATGGTATTATATCTAATCTGGATGCCGAACTAATTTTACAGGATATAACTGGGTCAATGTCATTGACGGGACCATCCTTGGAAGCTGCAGATGTATCAGGAGATAAAAAGATCACTACATATGATGCTGCACTGATTTTGAAATATGTTAACAAGGAAATATCCTGTTTCCCTGTTCACAATACGTGTTCATCACCGGAGTCAGGAACTGAACCTAAGCAGTCCGGCGGTGCACAAATCTTCTGGGATATTCCCCAACCTGAAGAAACAAATACCACCATATCTTTGAGGATGCTGTCTTCCGATAGACCGATAACTTCGGTTATGATTACCATCCCGATGGGATCACATGATATAGATATCATACAGATTGAATCGCAAATATCCGATAACTGGGAGACGGACTACAACATCACGGATTCGGGTGTATTGAACATCGCTATGGCCGGTACCACACCGATTACATCAGGCACACTTTTGGCCCTGCATGTTCAAGATCGTATTGATGGAATAGACCTTCAAGGGGAGGTATGGTTAGATGGAGATGCCCTGAATCGCATATTTATAAGCCCCGCCAATGACTTACCTAGACAGTTTGTGTTACGACAGAACTTCCCCAATCCATTTAATGCTTCTACCTCGATTCAATATTTATTACCGGAAGCTGCTGCTGTTAGCATTGATCTGTTCAATATTCTGGGTCAACACGTAGCTACCCTGATACGTCGTACAAAGGCAGCTGGGAGTTACACCATACAGGTTAACACGGATAAGATGTCAAGCGGCATTTATTTCTATCGATTACAGGCAGGATCATTTACTCAAGTAAAAAAGATGATCGTGCTAAAGTAAGCCCGTGACCGCATGAGGATGATTCGGGGAGATCTTATCAGGGCATGGATATGGATTCAGGCTCAAGAGGAAAAGAGGTCTTAAAAGCGGGCACAATTTCGGTTAACTTCATTCGGACTGCTTTATTGTCACCCTTTTGCGTATGATGTTCCAATTCACGAATATGGAACATGAGTTCTTGAAAGTTAGGGGGTTTCTCTGAGCTTATTCTGTTTATCTTTTCAATATCTGACGGTTCAATGGTCTCATCGCCGTTTACCAGTTCTTCAAAAAGTTTTTCACCGGGACGTAGACCGACAAATTTAATAGGCACATCTACATCCGGGACCAAACCTGCCAGACGGATAAGGTTCCGAGCTAAATCAATGATTTTTATCTGTTCACCCATTTCAAGTACAAAAATATCTCCCCCTTTGCCAATCGCCCTGCTTAAAACTAAAACACCTTGGACTAATGAAAAATTGTTTGTGGGTCAAAAGGAATGGATTCCAAACGGTGATTACCTACGAGAGGAGCTGATTTACTCGGGCAAGTCCGGACAAACGCTAAAGGCAATCTATAGAGAATTCATTGGGGATTTCGTTGGCTTTCCATATGGCAATTCTGGGTGGAGGATTAAACAGGGATTTACGCAGGAACTTCAATATGATTTGGATTCGAGTTCAATCATAGGTTTTAGGTCGTTACAGATCGAGATAGTTGAGGCGACCAACTCATCGATAACTTTCAAAGTGATTTCGGACGATGGGTTATAGGCCGTAAACAGATGTATGCGGATGCTCGCCGACGAATACGGCAACGGGTATGTGGGGGCATTCGACCGCAAGGGCATGGGCCGGACTTTGCAGCCTGGGAACTGAAGCAGCCGAAACCCCTAAACCGCTTAGAATCGATTTACGTGCCTGGCAACTACTAAAACCGGCGGCGTCCCGGGATATTCCCTTGGCACCCAACAACAACGGAGGCATGGAATGACTACCGAAGAACGCTTTGAAGCGCTGGAGAAGTCTGGACGGTGGCAACGATTAATCATGATTTCCTTAACATCTTTTATCATATTAGTCGTGGTTGTGGCCGCCTTACTAAATCAGGGTGACATCCGAATAGAGACCAGATTCAATACTGATGCAAAAAATGAACATCGGGATACTGCAGACGATCACGATTTGCTCCGCACGTCTATAGAGACCCAGAATGCTGAATATATGGCCTCTTTCAACAGTCAGGATCCGGCTGGGGTGGCCATTCTCCATACCGAGAATGCCGTTGTAATGCCCCCCAATCATCCTGCAGTAAAAGGCAGAGAAGATATACAAAAATTTATCGAGGCGGATATTCAAGCCGGTTTAAGAGATCTGTCACTGACCACTTTAACGTTGGATGCCGCGGATGGTGTGGCAAGCGAAATGGGACAATACTCTTTGAATATCGAGATTGACGGATCGGAATCCAAACCGGACAGTGGGAAGTATGTGGTCGTGTGGAAAAGGCAACCGGGTGGGGTTTGGCTGATAGATATAGATATTTGGAATAGTGATCTACCAAATGCAACAGAATAACCTTCAATAAGCAGATGGGATGTCTATACGCTGCCGATCATTATGAGACGGTGTGTACCGCATCACCAGCGGTAGCGGATATACGGACACGAAGAGGATGACGCTGCTGAAGTAAGATTACTGACGTTATATAAAGGGAGAGATATTATGGATTATTCAAATGTTCTGACTGTAATCGTCCTCGCGGCAATAGGTACACTTTGGTACAAGAAAACGCGCAAGCGCTGAGGCAGTTGAATTACGAGATCCGGCAGGATCTCCCGATCAGTAGGTAGTTATAAATGAAAATAAACGCAATCCTCCTACGGGAAGCCCACCGCCGAGACGGCCAAGTAGACTTTATAAAAAGAGCCTCGGAGGTGTGCGACGTTCCCCGCTCCACACTCAAGAAGTGGCGGCAGCAGTACCTTAACGGCATATATTCCTGTACCGCATCACCAGCGGTAGCGGATATATCGAGACTAAGCGGATGACGCCGCTGAAGTAGGAGAGCGCAACACATGGCGGTACGGCACTTTAACAAAACCGTGTAACCCGTTGGTGGTTCACATGTTTTATGGTTTAGTTAAAGTATGGTTTTGAGGTATTTTTTTGTCATTGACTATCCCGGCTTTTCCGTGTACCTGTAGCACATCACCAGCGGCAGCGGGT
>Ga0209402_10005669_pt1 | contig 11054 bp, 8 predicted proteins | sample ArcticOcean_MG_C_3_FD_187437 | JGI IMG/M metagenome (GOLD analysis project Ga0209402, IMG submission 187437) | Marine microbial communities from western Arctic Ocean - ArcticOcean_MG_CB8_126 (SPAdes) (version 2) | ecosystem: Environmental > Aquatic > Marine > Oceanic | place: Arctic Ocean... | reverse complement strand
CTATTCCAGGGCGTCGGCCAGTACTTCCACCAGGTGGCGAGCTTTGCGGCCTGTGCCGTCTTCCACCTGCTGGCGACAGGAGACGCCCATCACGGCAATCTCCCAGTCGTTGTCCTTGGCCCTAATCGCAGGGAATAATGCCTCTTCCCCTATTTTCATCGAAATATCGTAATGCTCTTTTTCGTAGCCAAATGACCCGGCCATGCCGCAGCACCCAGCGTTGATTAGTTCCACCTGGTAGCCAGAGGCCAGCCGCAGGGCCGCCATGGACGTTGCCGTTCCCATGTCTGCCTTCTGGTGGCAGTGGGCCTGGAACAGCACCTTCTTTTCCAGCTTGCCCAGGTTCAGTTCTAGCTTGCCCTCCTCCTGAAGCTTTATCAGGAACTCGTCAATCATGAACGAGTTGTCAGCGACCTTCTTGGCCCGCTCGTCGCGCACCAGTTCCGGGTATTCGTCCCGGAAGGTCAGCAGGCAGCTTGGCTCACAGCCTATGACTGGAATCCCCTGCTCGGCGTAGGCATGTAGTTGGTCGATGTTGGCCACCGCATTCTTGGTGGCGTCGTCCAAGAGCCCTTTGGAGATCATGGGACGTCCGCAACATTCAGTGTCCGAAAGAACGACGTTCAGACCTGCAGCTTCCAGCAGCGCTACGGCGGCCTTGCCGATCTCCGGATAGTTGTAGTTCATGTAAGTGTCGTTCAGCAGCACCACCGTGTCCACTCCAACGAGGGAACCAGTAGAACCTCTCTCTTTCGTAAAGGGGGACTGAGGGGGATTTCCGCGAGCCTTGAACCACTTGGCAAAGGTGTTCCGCACAAATTTGGGTGGGTTTCGCTTTGGATGTATACCCAAGAGCATCTGCGACATCATCTTGCCGATGGGGTTGCTGGCCATCAGGTTTGAGAACGGGGCCGTGCGGCTGCCCCAGGCGCTCAGACGGTTGATGTGACCAAACACCTTGTTCCGCAGCGGAGTTCCGTTGGCCTTGTGGTATTGGTCCAAGAACTCGTACTTCATCTTGGCCATGTCGACGCCAGACTCGCATTCGGCTTTACAGCCCTTGCATTCGATGCACAGATCCATGGCCTCGTACAGGCGTTTGCTCGTCATGGTGCCTTCGGGTAGTTTTCCGGACAATGCGGCCCGCAGCAGGTTGGCCCGACCACGAGTGGAGTGTTCTTCGTCGCGGGTGGCGATGTAGGACGGGCACATGTGGCCTTCCAGTTTGCGGCAGGCACCCATACCGTTGCACATCTCCACCGCACCAGGAAAGTCGGTATCAATGGAAAAATCGAGCTTGGTGGGCATGGACGGAGCCCGATAGTCGGGCCCGTAACGCAGGTTCTGGTCCATCGGCGGGCAGTCGATGATCTTGTTGGGGTTCATCAGGCCGTCGGGGTCGAACGTGGCCTTCAGTTCCTGGAACATCTTGTAGATCTCAGGGCCGAACATCTTTTCGTTCCACACGCCCCGCACAATGCCGTCGCCGTGCTCTCCGCTGAGGGAGCCGCCAAAGTCTTTGACCAGGTCGCTGATTTCATCGGCAATGGACAGCATCTTGTCCACCCCGTCTCGCGTTTTGAGGCTGACCACCGGCCGGATGTGCAGGCAGCCGACGCTGGCGTGGCCGTAGTAGGCGGCCTCAGTCCCGTGGTTGCGGACAATCTCATCGAACCGACGGACGAAATCGCCCATGTTGCCGGGGTCAACTGCAGTGTCTTCCACAAAGGGCAGCGGCTTGGCGTCGCCGTGCATACTCATCAGCAGCCCAAGACCTTGCTTGCGCACAGCCCAGACGCTGGCCTGAGAGGCGCGGTCCAGCATGTTTACGGTGGCGTAACCGTGGCCCAGGCGTTCCATGTCGTTCTTCAGCTTGGTTGATTTATCGGTCAGTTCTGCTTCTGTCTCACCGTAGAATTCAACCACCAAAATGGCTCCTGGATTGCCTTCCACAAAGGCCATATTAGAACCCAGGCTAGTAGAGTTACGGGAGCGCTCCAGCACATTATTGTCCATGATTTCAATGGACGATGGGCTGTGCTCCAGAATGTGCTGCACAGCCTCGCTGGCCCCGAAAATATCTTCAAAATGCACGACTGACAAAGCAGTCATGGTGGGTCGGGGGACCAGGTTTATCTTGACCTCGGTGACCACACAGAGGGTGCCTTCCGAACCAACGATCATCTTGGTCATGTTGAAGTCGTCATCAACCAGGAATTGGTCCAGGTTGTAGCCGCTAACCCGACGCATGATGTTGGGGTAGCGGGCATTTATCTCGGCAACGTTTTCCTGGGCCAGACGACGCACTCCCCGGTAGATGTCCGACTCCAAGCCAACGCCGTTCAGCTTGGCTTCAAGCTCTCTTGCGTCCAAGGGCTGGAAGTGGGTCTGAGTGCCGTCGGACAGGATAACGTCCAGTTCCTTGATGTGATCCAGGGTCTTGCCGTAGATGACCGAGTGCGCGCCGCAGGTGTTGTTACCCACGCCGCCGCCAACGCAGGCACGGCTGGAGGTGGTTGGGTCGGGCGCGTACATCAGGCCGTATGGGATCAGTTGGCGGTTTAAGTCATCCAGCACGATGCCGGGTTGGACCCTGGCCCACTGTTCTTCTTTATTTACTTCTAATATCTGGTTCAGATACTTGCTGAAATCAGTGACTATGGCATGGTTCACCGTTTGTCCGGCCAGGCTGGTGCCACCGGCTCTGGGTAGCACCGGCACACCTGTCTCATTCGCCACCTGAATCACGGCCAGGACATCTTCCACATTGCGAGGGATGACCACGCCCACCGGCTCCATCTGATAGATGCTGGCATCGGTGCTGTAGAGGACTCTGGTGAATGGGTCAAACTTGACCTCGCCGGAGACCCTACGCTTCAGCGCGCTCTCAATATCGTCTCGTTCTGATGCGTGGACCCTTGCCGCTGCCGTGGTGACCATTTGGTTACTCCGTTGTCGTAGCCCCGATTTGAATCAGGGCTTATTACGGTCAGCTTAGCTCAATCGACATTGGGCTTCAACCGGAAGAGGGCCTGGTCACGAAATTTGTCGGAGATTGGCGACGGATGTAAACTTAGTCCCGTGCCTTTCAGTATTGGCACATCCAAGACGAAATTCCGCGTCGAGCGATGCAGATGACGCCGGCAAACAACCCCTCCGTGGGCAGGGATATCAGCCGTTTCGTCGGGTTGATGGACCCGCAGGGTGCGATGTTCTTTATATTCAAGCCTGCGGCTTAGATAGACAAAAGCAAGATTAACTACTGGGAGCCTCATTTGAAGATCGGTTACTCGCTATCCAACAACCAGGGTATGGAAGACGTTCAGGGTGTCATTGACCTTGCGGTCAGGGCCGAAGAACTTGGATTCGACTCCGTGTGGGCTAGCGAGCACGTGTTCAACGTCAGCTACGTCTACGAACGCATCGGCTCCAAGCCCTACTACGAACCGTTGACGGTGCTGACCTACGTGGCAGCCATGACTTCCACCATTGGTCTGGGCACCAGCGTTTTAGTGCTCCCCTATCACAACCCCATCCGCCTAGCCAAAGTCGCCTCCACCCTGGACGTTTTGTCCGGTGGCCGGTTGATGCTGGGAGTTGGCGTCGGCGTGATCGAGGAAGAACTCGAGGCTATGGGCAGCCATTACGCGGAGCGGGGTGCCATCAGCGATGAGATGCTGGATGTCATGATTGAGCTGTGGACCAAGGAAGACCCCGTCTTTGACGGCAAGTACACCCAGTTTTCGGGAATGAAGTTCACGCCCAAGCCAGTCCAGAAGCCGTATATACCGATCATCATTGGTGGCACCAGCAGAGCCGCCATCCGACGCGCCGCCCGTGTTGGCACTGTCTGGCACCCAACCGCCCTGGCACCCGAGGCTTTGGCGGAGGGTATGGAATATCTAAAAGAGCAGGCGGTCAAATCCGGGCGTGACCCGTCGGAGATCGGCGTGTCAGTCAGCGCGGCCATGGGCGACACTCACAACCACAACCGGTATTCACTGGGTGAAGAACCAGAAGAGATTATCGAACGCTCTCTGAAATACGCAGAAATGGGCCTGGAACGCCTAGTCGTTTCACCAAACACCCGAGACCAAGACCAACTTAGGCCCATCATGGAGATGCTGGCAGAAGTTGTCCTACCCGCAGTCCAAAGCTAAACGCTGACTCTGTCAGCTAACAGATAAATTAAGGAGCCCTGATGACTACGCACTCGTCCGATGAAGTAAAAGCCCTGCAAGAATCGGCCCTGGAGCATCTCTGGGTCTATCTACGGGAACCGGCCGATATGGCTGAAAAGGGAGACCCGGCCATTTTTGTCAGTGGCGAGGGCGTACACGTAACCGACGCCAACGGCAAGACGTCTATTGATGGCATGTCGGGTTTGTGGCTGAAGAATGTGGGCTACGGCCGAAAAGAGATTGCCGACGCCGCCTACGAGCAGATGCTGAAGCTGACCTACATGCCCCTCGGGACAACTACCGAACCGACCATCAGATTGGCCGAAAAGATATCCCAGATTGCGCCGGGAGATATGACTCGCTCTTTCTTCACCAGCGGAGGCTCTGAGGCTATTGAGACTGCCCTAAAACTCTCCCGCGCCTATTTCAAACGAGTTGGGGAACCCAACCGGACAAAGTTTATCAGCCGCAAGGGTTCATACCACGGCGCAACTATGGGCGCGATGGCTCTGGGCGGCTCTCATCTCTACCCGAAATTAGACTACGAACCGTTCATGCCGGGCGTGTTCCACGTCCCCCAGCCACTACCCTACCGCTGTGAATATGGCGGCAAGACCCCTGAGGAATGCGCTGAACTCTGCGTCAATGCCGTGGAGGAGATGATCAAGTTCCAAGACCCGGAGACCATTGCCGCCGTGTTCGCAGAGCCCATCTCCAGCCCTCTAGGTTGTGTGGTCCCAGGCGACAACTACTGGCCCAGGCTACGAGAGATTTGCGACAAGTACGGGGTACTGCTGATCGCCGACGAAGTTATCACGGGGTTTGGCCGCACCGGCAAGATGTTTGCCACGGAGCATTGGGGCGTGGTTCCCGACATGATGACTGTGGCGAAGGGTCTGACCAGCGGCTACATTCCCATGGGCGGCTGCATTACCCGGGGCGAGATTTCCGACGCCTTTATCGGCAGCCCCAAGGCGTCTTTCAAGCACGTAATTACCTTTGGCGGACACCCAGTGGCCGCCGCCGCTGCCCTCAAGAACATTGAGATCATGGAGAACGAGGGCATGGTTCAAAATGCCGCCACCATGGGCACCTACCTACTAGACGGCCTAAAAGAGATGAAAGAGAAGTACCAGATGATTGGCGATGTCCGTGGTCTGGGATTGTTCTGCGGTGTGGAGATTGTGGCTGACCGCGAAACCAAAGAGTACTTCCCACCTGAGGCCGACCTGGCCAACCGAATTACTTCTGGCTTCGCAGAGAACGGCCTGTTATTAAGAGGCGGTGACCGCATGAACGTCGCGCCACCCCTCTGCATCACAAGAGGCGAAGTAGATGACCTACTTGGAATCATGGACAAGGTCTTCGACCAAGTGAACAAAGACGTTATGGCGTAGAAACATTTAGGCCTTGGGGGTTCTCTCATGAAAGTTATCGTTTTGGGAGCCGGAGGATTGGGGTCAATCATAGCCGGTCACCTTTCCCAAGCTGGGGAAGATGTCCCTCTGGTTGCCAGAGGGGATAGAGCCAAGTTCCTGGTAAAGAATGGCATCACGATCACAGGCTTAGCTGACTTCAACACACCGTGCACCATCAGTACGGAGCCAAAGGAGATCACCCACGCTGATGTCTTGATGGTGGCCGTCAAGACTTATCACTTGGAAGAAGCCCTTGCCAGCGTGGCGCACATCAAATTTTCCAGTGTCCTATCCGTTCAGAACGAGGTTCAATCTTATGAGAGCCTGGCATCGGTTTTTGGTCAGTCCAATACCGTGGGCTCGTCCCCCGTTTTCAGCGGCTAAGTCCAGGCCAATGGTGATGTGAAGTTCACTGTGAATGGCGGTTTCGCGATCGGGGAATTGCCGACCGGGGTTTCTGACCGAGTCCAAGCCCTGGTCTCAATGCTCCAGGGTTCAGGGATAAATTCTGAGGCCGCGCCCAACATACGGGCGTTGCAATGGTCAAAATTCGCTGCGTGGGCCGCCGGCATGCCGTTGGCGGTGACGATGAGGCTGGAATCCCACAAATTCTTCTCAGACCGAGATTGCGCCCTTATCTTCGTACGAATCCTGTGCGAGGTCGGAAATATCGCCGCCGAAAAGAATATTCCACTCGTGGACCGAGGACCGTTTCTAGTTGAGGCCATACTCAGCGGACCGGAAGAAGAAGCCGTGTCCGTGTTACGGGAGATGGGCATTCAATTTGCCAAGAATGCCCCGAACCACCGGTGGTCATCTCTCCTAGACCTGGAGCGGGGACGTAAGCTCGAGACCTATGAAACGCTGGGCTACGCGGTCGCTGAGGCCAAGAAACTGGGCGTTCCCATTCCGACGGTGGAAGTTTGTTATAGCATCGTTAGCGGAATAAACCGGAACATCTGAACACGGAACCCCGCCGGACACCTAAACCAAATTTACCTACTCGATGATGGTCCAGTTATCCGCGTCGGAGTGGACTACCATGTCATTCATCTGCCCCATCCATCCTCCGAAAAAGTCCGCTGCTTCTGGTATCCCCATCACCGTAGCGAGGTCGGCATCGATGTCGCCCACGTTTTCCAACACCCACTCAACCATGACACGGTCTGAACGCCCGCTGTAGTAGTCAGTGTAGATCCGAGTCTCCCAAGCTATACCGTAGTTGCTCATCTGTTCGATAGCCGACTTAAAATGTTCAACCAACGGTGCTGCTTGACCGGGTTTGGCTTGGAAAATCCTTTGGTGCAAGATAGCCATGGTTCCTTCCACTGTGTTTTTGATTTTCTAGATATTGAACTCGCAACTAAGCCTTGGCCGGTAGGTATTTCTGGTACCAGGCCAGAGTCTCGTCCATAACCTGAGTGAATGCCGGTTCGGCGTAGACTTCATAGTGGCCGACGCCTTTCAGGACGACCAGCTTCTTAGGCTCGCCAGCGTTGGCGTAGAGTTGTTCCGACTCCTCAGGCGGCACCAGACGGTCATCGACGCTGGTGATGAACAGGATGGGCCTGGGCGAGATGTGGCCCACGACCCACTCCGGGTTGAAGCCAATGGTGTCATCCACGTATTCCACCGGGATGGTATTAACTGCGGCAGGATTGAGCTTGCGGGCGGCAGCGGCTAGGTCGGCCGACTGGCGGTCTGGCAGCAGTATGTCTGCCCGCTCCACCATCTCGGACTTTCCAGTTAGCGCTCGCTGTTCACGGTCCGCCTTGGAGTAATCCAGCAGGTCGAACCATTCGTCCATGCGGCGCACACGGCTCATCCAACGTGCGCCGTGGCCGATACCAACCACGCTGACAATGACCTTGGCCCGTTCATCCACGGCGCCTACCCAGGACACAGTGGCCCCGCCGTAGCTGGTGCCGTAGATGCCGATCCGGTCTTCATCCACCTCAGGTTGGAGGCCCAGGTAGGTCATGGCCGCCTGAACATCGGCCACCCGACTGTAGGGGGCCAGGCGGTTGGGGGCAACGCCCTCGCTCTCGCCCCAGCCCTTGTAGTCAAAGGTCATAACCACGTAACCGGCTTCGTTCAACACCCGTGCATTGTCGGGCAGATACAGGTCTTTCACTCCTGTGTAGCCATGACAAAGCAGAATTCCTGACCGGGTTTCATCGGCGGCCAGCCCGTCGGGAACATAAACGTCCCCCTGTAATTTGAATCCCTCGCTGTAGAACTCTATGGCGCGTTTCATTTATTAATTCCTAAATCAAAAATGCGACTAAAAAAATGTGTTGGTGGTTATTCGTCGACGTCAAGACCCGCAGACTGGAAGTCAGCATTGGTCAGGTCGGCAAAACGAGCGGGCAAGAACAGTTCGATGGAAGTCGGCACCCGCTTGCAGCCGCCCTGGATGTATTCGGTCACGGCCTGGGCGGTGGCGGGGGCCAGGTGAATCCCTTTGGTGGTGTGTCCGGTGGCTAGCACCACGCCCTCTTTTCCGGGAACCGGGCCGATGATTGGCGAACGGTCTGGGCTAAGGGGCCTGGAACCGGCCAATTGCTCCACCAATTCTGCGTTCTCCAAATCTGGGAACACGTCGATCGCACGTTGCATGATCTCCAGTCGAGCTGTTTCGGTGGTCACGCGGTCCATGTCTTCGCCCTGGTAGAGCTGGTCTTGGTCGTAGTCGCGTCCGCCGGTGCTGCCCACACTCAGGAAGCCGTCCAGGCGGCTGATCATGTGGCCGCGCTTGGGAGAACTGATTAACACCTGCAATGGGTCGCCAGCGTAGTTCAAGAGAACTCGTTCACCCTTGAGTGCGCCAACGGGAATCGGGAATTCGAGGTCTTTCTGGAATTCGGGACTCCACAGACCGGCGGAAACCACCACTGTGTCGCAGAGCACGTCTTCGCCGTCGGTGTGGACTCCGGTGATGCGGTTACCTTCAGAAATCAGGCCGGTGACCTTGCGGTTGATGGTCTGGGTACCCAGCTTCTCGGCTGCTGCGCCCAGGGCCAGATTCAGACGGTAGCTGTCCAACTGGGCTGATTCGTCTTCATAGACCGCGCCGATCAGCGACTGGGTCAGCCGTGGTTCCAGCTCGTGGACCTCGGCGGCGGTGATCCAGTGCATGGCAACATGCTCTTGCTGCCAGACCATCATCTCTTTAATCAGCTTTTCTTCGCTTTCTTCCAGGGCCAGTCTTAGCGAGGGTCGCCGCTGGTAGAGCAGGTCCATGCCGGTGGCTGATTCAAGTTCTTCCACCAGTCCGGGGAAGGCGTTGTAGCTATCCAGGCCGAACTGGAAGGATGCGCCGGGTGTGAATTCAGTGCCCAGGAGGCTGATGAATCCGGTGGCGTGGGCGGTGGAGCCGCTGCCAAATGATTCACGCTCTAAAAGGGCTACTTTGGTTCCTTCTTTAGCCAGGTAATAGGCGATGGAGCACCCAATCGCGCCCGCGCCAATGACAACAACGTCAAATTTCTCTGCCATAGCAATTAGTCTCCAGGTTGGGGATGGCTGGAATTATGCGAGGGTCGTCCGTGGCTGTCAACATTCGACGAGTGCCAGTTGATGCAGAGGGACGACTGCTTGAGGCGGAACGTGGGTTGAAAAGGGAATTTAGGCGGCGACGGGTTCGCGTTCGAGAGTGTCTATCGAGACACCGGTGAGGCCGGCGCTCAGATCCCAGAGGGCGGCGGCTTGTTCTTCATCGTAGCTGCTCTTGGAGGAATGCACCGACCGCTTTTTGACCATGTATTTTCCGGTGAGTCCGAGCATGTCGGGAGATGAAGCGGCGTAGATCGATGTGGAAGCGCCGTCTTCAACGCTAATACCCCGCACGCCAAGAAGGAAATTACAGAAGCGGCCTAAGAGTCCGTTGTTGGTCAAAAAGCTGGTTGCCACCAGTCCTGGGTGCAGTGCGTTGACCGTTATCCCGGTGCCGCTGACTCGTCTTGCCAGTTCGTAGGTAAACAGCACATTACAGAGCTTGGACCGGGAGTAGGCGCGCCAGCCAAAGTACCGATGGGGAGCGTGAATATCACGCATGTTGAGGCGGGCTTCTTTGTGGGCGGAGGATGACACGTTAATAATGCGGGCTGGGGCTGAGTCCTTCATCACGTCCAACAGCAGGTTTGTGAGCAGGAAATAGGACAGGTGGTTCAGGGCAAAGGTTTTTTCAATGCCGTCAACGCTTTTTCCCCGTCCCAGGTAGATTGCCCCGGCGTTGTTCACGAGAACGTCCAACCGCTGGTGCCGTTCTTTGAAGGCTTTGGCCAGGCAGCGAATCTGGTCTTGAGAGGAAAGGTCAGCCACCAGGAATTCCACCGACGGATTGCCAGTCGCCTCTCGGATGTCGATGGCCGTTACGGCGCACTTGGCAGGGTTACGGCCGACGATTACTACGTTAGCTCCCATGTGGGCCAATTCAAGGGCAGTAACGCGACCGATTCCCGCGGTTGCGCCGGTGACCAGGCACGTTTTTCCGGCCATCGCCTGAGACCTGCAAGATAATTTAACGGTCAACTGCGCCTCCAGACCCTTTGTACGTCTGTTTATCCTATAATCGTCTCGAAAATCGTACCCTAAAACAACCACTTAACCTAGTGCTGTTTGGCTCAACCTAATGGCCCAAACAGGCCAGCGCTTTTTGTTAGGTCTTTTAATCTGGCAGAGCTATTTGGGAACGAGTTTGGCCCCTAAAATTGCTTACCCCAGGCCCAGGGAGTAATCTGATGCTCGGTAAAGCCGGGCACACTCATTGTTCTCCTGAACTGCCATCTGGAACCGACACCGGGGCAGCCCAGAGAAATCAGCCGGAGAGATTTGATGGATTTCGAACTTAAAGCCTTAACCGAACCCGGAAAAAAGATGGTTGAGATGGCCGAGAAGCACTCTGCGGATTTCGCTGTGAATGCACTCGAACACGACCGCAACGGGACTTTTCCCATTGAGAACTTCGCCGCCATGAAAAAGAGTGGTTTCGCCGCCGCCGCAGTGCCCACAGAATTTGGCGGCCTGGGCGTTACTTCAGTCCATGATTGTGTCGTGGCTGTAAGTAGGCTGGGTCGGGGCGATGCGTCAACACCGTTGGCCTACACCATGCACCTATCCAGGACTCTGGGTACCGCACGGGCCTACCGGGCTGCCATCGCCTCCGGTAACGAAGTGAGACAAAAGCGGTCTGAAGACATGCTTAAGAAGATTGGCGTTGGCGAACTTTTTATCACAGTTGCCAACTCGGAACCAGGCGCAGACGTCAGGACGTCAAAGACCCTGGCCACCAAGACCGAAGGCGGCTGGTTGTTTAACGGCAGCAAGACTTTTGCCACCGGCTCTCCCGCCGCCGACGTTTTGGCCATCCGGGCTAGGTTTGTCAACGACGCCGGCGAAGAGCGGATGGGAGCGACCATCGCCCCTGTCGACCGGCCCGGTGTTGAGATAAAAA
>Ga0209402_10005665_pt1 | contig 11060 bp, 15 predicted proteins | sample ArcticOcean_MG_C_3_FD_187437 | JGI IMG/M metagenome (GOLD analysis project Ga0209402, IMG submission 187437) | Marine microbial communities from western Arctic Ocean - ArcticOcean_MG_CB8_126 (SPAdes) (version 2) | ecosystem: Environmental > Aquatic > Marine > Oceanic | place: Arctic Ocean... | reverse complement strand
AAAAGATTATTGCTGTTGGCGAGCCCATCAGGTGAGTGATAATGGATGCTAAAGAGGATCCATTATACCCAGCCCTTCGTAACAGGCCTTGGACGAAGGAAGAAGAAGATAAACTGCGCGAATTGTGGGAGAACGGCACGGCGGTCAGCCTGATAAGCCGAATCCTGGGCAGGCGCTCGTCAGGGGTGGGGCAAAAAGCAAAACGCCTAGGGTTAGGGACGCGATATCGGTACAACCCCTATGTCAAAGCAAAAGAAAGGGCGCCCACCAAAAAGAAAAAGTGTTTGAAGTGCCAAAAACCGTTTCAGGCTACGCGGTTTATTTTTCTTTGCAAGCCGTGCAAGCACAACATCGCCAGAGTCTGGAGCGGGTAATAAGTGACTACCACCCTTCATCACAACATCGAGGCTTTGGTCTTTGATCTAAGGGCATCTAAGTCATAGCCCATAGCCTCAAGCAGTCTTTCGATCTTGTAAATTGAGGGCTCAAGAATTTTGCAACGCTCATAATTCTCAATAGTACTGGCGCCAACCCCGGACAAAGTAGAGAGTTCCGTGCGTGTTAAGCCTGACTCGCTACGAATATCCGAGAGTATTACAGACCAGTGCTCCCGCTGGCCTCGCATGGTCCCTCAGTGTTGGGACGTATTATCCGTATCCCAATCTTCCAGTACAGAATAGTAATCAATCTCTTCATTTCCCGACATAATTCCTATAGTTGCGGTCAGCAGGCGTGAAATTAAATACACGACCTTGGGCAGACCTAGTTCCTTTGCGCCAGTTTCTATCGCTACGCGAAACAGAATAATAGTTTTGGATGCCGGCGTCAGAGAGAATTTTTGGTTAGTTCGGTCCGTTAGTTCTCGGTAGAACTGGTCCATATCCTCTATCATGCGCGTAAACTTTCGCCATAAGTGAGACGAAGTTCAGCGTCGGTTGGTGCATTCTGCGCCACTTCCACCAAAAAAGCAATCTGCTGCGCTGGAGACCTTTGATTCTGCGCCGCCAGAATTAAAAGTTTCTCCCAAGCAGGGATGGGGACGGCAACGCTTTTGTACCTCTTAATGTCGGGCATTCATCTTCTCCTCAAGTTTCAATAATTCCGGGTAATAGTGGCCTGTCGTAATTCGTAAACGTGTTCCAGGCATAGACAGGATTTCTACGGGCGTGGCTACTTGGTTTCCTCATAGAAACATATTTTCCCGTGTTTATAATTATCCCTCTTTTAACGGCTTTCATAATGAGGGCTCCCCACGCATTAGGGTGGTGCGGGTCACCTATTTTTTTCGCTATCCGCAAACGCAGATCTTCCCCTGTGAAGGTGGACAAATCGTTCCCTGAACGAAGATCAAGCAAAGCCTTGAATGCGGTATCCGACCACGGCTTTGCATTTTGATAGACTGTTAACAGACCCTCGTCCCGGAGTTCTTTTGCGACATCTGCCTCAAATAAATCGGTTATCACCCATCTTCTCCTTTGGTTGATATTTAACTTTGTTACAAGCTTCCCCCCAGTAGTCTCGGCATATATTAGGACTCATGTACCCAACATTTCCTTCATGGTAGTTTGTCATCCTGCCGGTGTAATCCTGTTCCTCGTGACAAAAATCGGCTAATAACCCCCCGTTAGTATCAAGATCTTGTTGTGGCATTAGAAAATCTCTTAGGGGCGCTCTCCCCCAATCCCAACCTTCATCGCAGTCGGGATAATCAAATCTTTCGGCTAACCAACCAATCTTTGACCCCTCCCCAGTTTCGTCGTGAAATATGGGTTCCAAACCAACGAGCAGCGGCTCTAGTTCGTTGTTTGTTTTAAAAAGTGCTTTCTCTATCTGATTGGCTGTATCTTTGCAAAACTCCGTAATGGGTTTGACTTCAACCAAGACCCCTTCCCTGTTGGGGGAGACGGGTTTTAACAAAAAATCAGGGAGCCAGCCTTCCAGATCAAAAGGTTCGTAAACCCAAGACCATCCGAAAACATCAAAAAACGCCGCCCATCTCGCCTCTAACCTGGAACGAAAAATTGTTCCGGCGTACTTCGTCTCAATAGCTTTAATGCCGTACTTCATCTCAACCATTCCTTCAGTTCTTCACCAAGCACCGTGCTGGCGATATCCATCTTGTTTCTAAGAGCCTTGACGATCCGCTCGTCAATGGTTCCTTCTGAGATAAGATCAATATAAGTAACGTGATCTGTTTGACCGATACGGTGCGCTCGATCTTCTGATTGCACACGGACAGCCAGATCAAAACTGTTGGCAAAGTAGATGACGGTGGTGGCCGCGGTGAGTGTAATCCCGTAACCACCTGTCTGTGGATTTCCTACAAAGAATCTAGCGTCTCCATTTTGGAATTGTTCAATGGCGCTACTGCGTTCTTCGTCGGTGGTATCTCCGAAGTAAGAAACCGTTGATCCTGGTCCGTGAGCCTTGGTCAAGGCTTCCGTGATTCGTTTTACGTCGTATCGGAATCGTGACCAGATTATAGCCTTCCCATCTATCTCTTCGAGGCAGTCCATTAATTCATTGATTCGATTGTCCTTGACCTCAATGACCTCGCCGCCATCCGATTTCACATGACCAGATAACACCTGCTGCATTCTTAAAAGCTGGGTCATCACGTTGGGCGCCGTCATGAATTCGTAGTCATCTATATGCGCGAGGGCATATTCCTTTAGTTCTGTGTAGATGCGTTGCTGGTCGTCTGTTAAGGAGACATTGCGCTGGGTATAAATTTTGGCGGGTAGGTCCAGGCATTCATCTTTTGTGATCCGGCTCGAGAATTCTTTCAGGATTGTCCCAAGCTGTTCGAGATTACGGTAGCCCACCACTCGGTTAAACGAGTGGGATCCGACATGCTGCTTTTTCATCACCGCATAGCGATACTGAAACTGGAAGAAGTTGTCGCCGCAGTCGCCCAACAACTCCTTGTCCAGGAAGCGGCATTGCGCCCACAGATCCATCGGACTTTGGGTTACCGGGAAGCCTGTCAGGATTCGGCGGTAGGTTGCCAGTTCGCCAAGTTTGATTAAAGCTTTGGTTCGAGCGGCCTTGGGCGACTTGATCGCCGTGGACTCGTCAACGGCCAATAGTGCCTTGGATGCCGATAACAGAGCGGTGAGGTATTTTCGCCCCTTGGGGGTAGATAGGGCCTCGACATTCATAGCGAGAATTCTGAGGCCCTTTGAGGGCTCCAAAAGGCCCATCAAAAGTGCCTTCTCGGATTTGTTGGCCCCGGATCGCCAAATCACGACTGTTCTCTCAAGTCGGTCAGGCATGTGGGCCGGGATCTCCAGGTGCGCCCAGTTTCGATAAACCCCCTTGGGGGCCACGATCACGAAGGTGTCGATCTCGCCGGCCTCGAACAGAATAGCGGCGTTGTCGATACAAACCTTGGACTTGCCTGTACCCATCTCCATCAGATAGGCCCAGTTGGTTTTGTCCCAAGATTCCAGCAGAGAGTCCGTCTGATGCTGGTAAGGCTCTGTTTTGTGTGTGTAATCTTGTATCGCCATGCATGGGAAAATAGCACAGGATTTACCATTTGCATACTGGTTAATTTGTGCTACAACAAATCTACAGAAAGTGAGAACTGGATATGGCTGTTTTCGTTACACAAGAAAATCCCCGCGTCGATATCGTATCGGCTCTTCATTGGGGAGAGCTTGAACCCCTTGCTTCACCACTCGATCAGGTTCACCTGAATCCGGGAAGAATTGTGGCGGACTGTCGCCGCAAGCTTCGGAATTTTAGTGACGCTGATTGGCTTTTAGCGATGGGTGATCCAGCCATTATCGGCATTGCATTTGCAATCGCCGCATCTATCAACCATGGCCGCGTGAACTTGCTGAAGTGGGATAAGATTGAGAGATCTTATTATCCTGTGAAGGTAAATCTGCGTGGTGGTGGCATTGAGAACTTAGCCCCCTGACGAGGAGAAACGTATATGACTGGTACAAAGACTGAAGATGTTTGGGACGTTATCCAGGCTGATGCATCTGCTTTTGATGGCCTTACGACAGAAGGCGGTAGTGAACTAAGTGAGTTGGTCCGCACCGTATCTGATGTTGGTAAGCAGCTTTCCAAGGCGGAGCAATCAGTCAAAACTTTGAAATCGAAACGTGACCGATACCTTTACGATCTGATCCCCGCGAAAATGGCGGAGATGGGAGTGGACAAGGTTGAGGTCGAAGGGAACAAGGTGTCCTTACGGACTTTTGTTTCCGGCACGATGCCAAAGGATCCCATTGCTCGAGAAGATGCGCTCGCGCACTTGCGGACGATTGGAGCGGGTGACTTCATAAAGAACGACGTAAGTGTGTCGTTTGGAATCACTCAGGACAATTCCGCTAAGTCGCTACACGCTGAACTTGAGGAGAAAGGATTTAATACATCCTCAAAAACCTGGGTGGAGCCCATGACGCTCAAAAAGTTGATTCGTGAGCGGGTGGAAGCGAACCAAGAAATAGACCTAGACATATTTAACGCACACGTTGGAACAATAGCCAAGCTTGAAGGAGCATGAACCATGGTTAAGAAAAATGGAAATGGAAATGGAAAACTACCCGCAGAACTAACCGCGGCATTTGAAGCGGATGCCGGGTTAGGACTAGAAGATGTAACCAATTCGGATATGCAGGTGCCGTTTCTGCGTATCATTCAAGCACTCAGCCCACAGGTTAAGAAGAGTGATCCGGCCTTTATCGAGGGTGCGTCTCAGGGCGACATCTTCAACACCGTAACGAACAAGGTCTGGGATTCGGATAAAGGCGTTTCCGTGTTGCCAGTTCATTTTGTGCAGAAGATGTTGGAGTTTGTTCCAAGATCAGCCGGCGGTGGATTTGTAGGCGAGCTATCTTCCGACAGTGCTGATGTCCGTAGAGCAGTTCGCGACAAAGACCTTGGTATGGAAATCTTACCTAACGGCAATGAACTGGTGAGGACAGCGCAACACTACGTCAAGATCGTGCATGAGGATGGGACACTGGAAAGCGCGATTGTTGACATGAAAAAGACCCAGCTGAAAGTGTCACGCAAGTGGATAACGCTGATAGCCATGCAAAAGCATAATGGCTCAACGCTACCGTCATTCGCCAACACCTACACGCTGAAGTCAATCGAAGACGGGAATGACAAAGGAAGTTGGTATTCCTGGTCCGTGAGCATCGGCGGAAGGGTCGGGAGTATCGAAGCCTACAACGATTGCAAAGAGCTTCACAGCACCATTAAGAGAGGGGAGTTGCAACTTGCTCCTCCCCCTTCGGACTTGGCGCTGGAAGATCAATCTTCTTCTGAAGAAGTGCCGTTCTAGGAAGGGATTGCGGCCCCCTCGTCTGCACACGAGGGGGCCATTTCCCACATGGATAAATTCGCAGACATATTTCTTCAATTATTTGAAGGATACGGTAAGGCCCACGGACAGACAGCTGTCTTGGATCGTGCGAAGCACGGTAAGACACAGGCCAACTATAAGATTGTCCATGAGCCGTTGACCGTTGAACTTGTCCAAGATCACTTGGACGGGAAACTTGGTGTGGGGTCGATACCAATTGATGAGAGAAGCCAGTGCAGTTTCGGTGCATTGGACATAGATGATTACAACCTAGACCTCACCGCTCTTTTAGCGAAGGTCAAGAGATTCAAACTTCCACTGATTATGTGCCGCTCGAAGTCAGGCGGAGCACATTTGTTCCTCTTTCTATCGGAGAAGGTAGCCGCTGCGGAAGTGCGCGATAGATTGGCTGAATTCTCTGCCGTTCTTGGCTGGGGGAACTGCGAGATATTCCCCAAACAGGAAGAGGTTCGCGCAGACCGTGGAGATATAGGAAACTTTATTAACCTACCCTACCAGAACGCAAAGCACACAACCCGTTACGCCTTAAAGGATGATGGCGATAGCTTGACCTTGGAAGAGTTTTTGCTTCTGGCACAAAAAGTCAGGATATCAGCAAAAGATCTTTCCTCCATATCCTTGGGGTCCGACGAGACAATCCTTCCAGATGGCCCACCATGTTGTCAGCAACTGACGGAGTTTGGGATCCCAGAAGGGGGTCGAAACACGACATTGCTTAATGTGGGTATCTACTACAGGAAGTGTGCACCGAATGATTGGAAGGGTCTTCTTGAAAAACACAATCAGGACCACTGCACTCCGCCGCTTCCAGCGAGAGAAATCGTTGTAATCCAGGAGCAACTTGAGAAAAAAGAATACGCCTACACGTGCAAACAGGAACCTCTGCACAGCCATTGTAACAAGGCTCTCTGTCGCAGTCGTAAGTTCGGGATCGGTTTTCATAACTCCCACCCCATTGTAGGTGGATTAACGGTAGTGGAGTCTGAACCTCCCGTATGGTTCGTTAACGTCGATGGATCCAGACTTGAACTTTCGACAAAGCAGTTGCAGATGCAGGTTGAGTTCCAAAGGGCTTGCATGGAACAGATGTACAAGATGCCGGCCAAGATGAAGGACGGGGATTGGCGTGATCTTATAGATACGCTTCTTGAAGACGCCACTCGTATTACAGTTCCAGAAGAGTTGACCCAAAAAGGATTGTTCGTGGAACTTGTAGAGTTGTTTTGTACATCACGTATTGCGGCGCACAGTCCAGAGGAACTTTTGACAGGAAAACCCTGGACAGAAGAAGGTCTCACATATTTCAAATTGAGTGCGTTGCAAGAGTTCTTGAAGCGTAACAATTTCACCCTCTACACGAGGGGACAGATCACTGAGCGTCTGAAAGAAATTAATGGAGGCGTAGAGGCAGATAAGACGTATCGGTTTAAGGACAACAGGGACCGATGGAAATCTGTTCGCGTATGGTACGTGCCAGAGATGAACCGTGGAGAAGTGGACCTCCCAGAGGTCACCTTCGAGCCAGAGGATGCGCCGTTTTGACCGATCAACATGAAACCATTCTTGGTCCGCCAGGAACTGGAAAGACCCAGACAAATTCCAACCGTATCCGTAACTGTGTGGAAGAGGGCATAGATCCTGACAGGATCGCCTGTGTTTCCTTTACACGTAAAGCTGCGAGAGAAAGTCGGGAACGAGTGATGGGAGATTGGGGTATTGATGAAAAGGATTTACCTTTCTTCCAGACTCTTCATTCCATGGCTTACCGGGCTGGCGGCTACAGTTCAGATGACGTTATGGCGCCAAAGGATTTAAAAACCATAGGGGATGCCACGGGGGTTATCTTTGGGTCCAAGAATTCAAATATCGAAACGGATTTAGACACCTTGGGTATTTCCAAAGGCGATAACTACATGAACCTCTACCATTTGTCCCGGAGTAAGAAGGTTCCTCTGGAAGAGATGTATCGGTTGCAGGGCGACTATAAGATTGATTTCGCAGAGCTGGGACGATTGGTGAGGGCTTACGAAAATTATAAGCAAGTCCACAGGAAGATTGATTTCACGGACATGATTGAAAATTTCATCTTGTCTGATGTCTGTCCTGACATCGAAGCCCTGTTTGTGGATGAGGCCCAAGACCTCTCAACCCTTCAATGGTCCATGGTCGATGTATTACGGAAGAACCCTCGTATACAGGTGTTCACGGGTGATGACGATCAGGCCATCATGAACTTTCAAGGTGCGGATGTTCAGGCTTTCCTGGATGCAACAGAAAAGAAAACCGTATTGAATAAGTCCTATCGCGTCCCGGGGTCCGTGTGGGAGCAGGCACAGTCCATTGTCAATCGGATCGATAACCGAGCGCCTAAAGAGTGGTACCCAACGAAAGATGAAGGGAGTGTACGGTATCACCAGAACCTTTGGGATATTCCCCTTCAGGAAGGGGAGTGGTGTTTGATGGCTCGAACCAACAGGATCGCATCCTACTACGCCTCGGAGTTACGTAATGAGGGGTGGGTCTATAGTCGGAACGGACACCCCAGCATCCATCTTAAAACATATGAAGCAATTATGGATTGGGAATCCTGGTGTAAGGGAGAACCTCTAACCCCCACAAAGATCAGGAATATCTACACCTTCATGAAGGTTGGTGAGGGGTTTATAAAGGGCTTTGGTCCAAGGTCAAAGAATCTTTTGAGCATGGCTGAAGAAGAGTCCTACACAATTCAATATGCCAAGGATCATTTAGGGTTGTGGATCGATGAGTCCATGAGATGGCATAGAGCGTTAGGTAAGATTGACCTGGAAACGAAAAACTATATTCTCAATGCCTTAAAAAGAGGGGATAATGTAAGGAATCCTCGTATTAAGATTAGTACTATACATTCCATGAAGGGGGGAGAGGCGGACAACATCATTGTTATTCCAGACCTATCCTACGCCGCTCATCGAGAATACAACAGAAATCCATCTACAGAACACAGGGTGTTTTATGTCGCTGTCACTAGAACAAAAAAGTCCCTCCACATTATTTATCCGCAAACCAACAGGTACTACGATATGTGAACCAAGCCGAGAGGTTATACGACAGATGAACCCTGATGAAATTTTAACAAAGGCAGCTTCCCTTGTTTCCGGTCAAAGGGCCGAGCAACATGGTGATTATGTGAAGTTGCATAAGAGAACAGCGGAGTTATGGAGCACATACTTGGGAACCAAAGTAGCTCCCGCTGACGTAGCTTTTTGCATGGTCTTGTTGAAGGTGGCCAGGGATGAGGGCGGAGCACCTAACGAAGACGATGGTATAGACGCTTCAGCGTATACGGCACTGTGGGCCGCATTGTCGCAGCAAAATGCGTGAAGATTTATTTGATGAGAAAGTTTGGTCTCCGCCGGAGAATCTTCCTGATTTGTCCAGCGAGAAAATTATCTCAGTAGATGTAGAAACCAGGGATCCTCACTTACGAGACTTGGGGCCGGGTTGGACACGGAATGATGGAAACCTGATCGGGATAGCTGTGGCGGCTTCTGATTGGAGTGCCTATCTTCCCATCGCCCATGAGGGCGGCGGCAACATGGCGAAGAATGTTGTTCTGACCTGGCTCCAAGACCAACTTGATCATGGAATGTCTGTGGTGTTCCATAATGCCCAATACGATTTGGGGTGGCTGTTATCAGCAGGGATCGAGGTAAAGGGAACCATTCTTGATACCATGGTCGCAGCCCCGTTACTGGACGAAAACAGATTCAGCTACTCCCTTAATGCACTGGGCTCAACTTATCTTGGCGAAAAGAAAAAAGAAGAAGATCTGAAACGGGCCGCAAATCAGCATGGCGTGGATGCCAAGGCAGAGATGTGGAAGCTCCCTGCTGAAAGAGTTGCCTTTTATGCAGAGGGGGATGCGACCCTCACACTAAAACTTTGGGAAGTTCTTCATAAAAAATTGATGGAGGATGATTGCGAGAAGATACTGGAGATGGAATTATCGTTGCTTCCTCTTGTATTCGAGATGAGGAGAAGGGGCGTCAAGGTGGACTTGGACAAAGCAGAGAAAACCAAGTCGTATCTCCTGTCTCGAGAGAAAGAGGTTTTAAAGGATATTCATGGGGATACAGGGGTCCATATAGAACCCTGGAACGCTAAGAGTCTGGCGAAGGCCTTCGATAACCTAGGACTTTCCTACGAGAGAACGGAGAAATCAGATGCTCCCAGTTTTACAAAGCACTTCCTGAAAACCCATAAACACCCCGTGGCCAAAAAGATTCTGGAAGTCAGGGAATATAACAAGGCCAATACCACCTTCGTGGACACAATCCTTAATCACCAGTACAAAGGCCGTATCCATTGCCAGTTTAACCAACTACGTTCCGATGAAGGCGGCACAGTGTCAGGGCGCTTCTCCTCAAGCCATCCTAATTTACAGCAGGTGCCTTCAAGGCATCCAGAAATCAAAGGTCTCATTAGGGGTCTATTTCTGCCCGAAGAGGGATGTCGATGGGGGAGCTTTGATTACAGTTCACAGGAACCCAGATGGTTGATGCACTATGCATCTCTAGCCCCCTCAACAAGGGAGAGCGACAAGGTAAAAGGAATCGTAAAGCAATATCAGGAATCTGACGTGGACTTCCACCAGATCATGGCGGATATTGCCGGAGTCGATAGGTATCAAGCCAAGATTATTAATTTAGGAACCATGTACGGGATGGGTATTGGCAAACTGGCGCAGACCTTGGGAGACATTCCGTTTGAAGAAGCAAAGGAAATAAGACGAGAATATGACGAGAAGGTTCCCTTTATTCGGGCGTTAGCATCCTCTGTTATGGATGCAGCATCAAAAAGACGGGAAGTTAGGACTCTTTTGGGACGGAAATGTCGTTTTCCTATGAGAGAGCCAAGAGGCTTTTCCAGGAAGGCCAAAACTATTATTCATGCGGAGAAACTTGAGGAACAGTGGCAAGAGATATTAAGCGTTCCTGTAGAAGAGAGAGACCGAGATTGGTCCCGCAGTAATCCAGCCACTTACCAGGTTGCGTTTGTTTACAAGTCCCTCAATCGTTTGATCCAAGCTTCCGCGGCGGATCAGACCAAGAAGGCTATGCAAGACTGCATCGACCAGGGTCATTGGCCCATGCTCACTGTTCATGACGAACTGTGCTTCTCGATAGAGAGTGATGATCAGGTGACCGAGATCAAGGATTTGATGGAGAATTGTGTCCCGGATATGAAGATACCGTCCAGAATAGATGTAGGTTTGGGGGACAATTGGGGGTCCGCTAAATAGTTCTTCCGAACATTCCTCGAAGGGCGTGTCCACGTCCTCCTATGCCGCCCATCATCGGACGGGGGATTAACCATACCGCCAGTGTTATAACGGCCATACTCTTCAGAACCTGGACCAGGCGCGAAAGTATCCTGCTCTACGGTTGCACCTTCTGGGTAAGCACCAGTTTGGAAATTATGCTGCGCCATTAATGGCGCTATTCCTTGTAAGGTGTTCTGGACCTCGTTCTGCCGCGACCGCCGAGACGGGACCGCAGTTTGTTTCCCAGCACTTTATCGGCAGTTAATCGCTGAGCCGGGTCGGTTCTCTGCTCAGAGAGTGAAGGATGCCGAAGTGGTGCCCCCTCTAGGAGCCCTCTGGTACGGTTCCAGGATTTCCGCATGTCATCCTGAGTGATGTACGACCCGGCTCCAGGGAAGTTCTCCA
>Ga0209402_10005664_pt1 | contig 11061 bp, 7 predicted proteins | sample ArcticOcean_MG_C_3_FD_187437 | JGI IMG/M metagenome (GOLD analysis project Ga0209402, IMG submission 187437) | Marine microbial communities from western Arctic Ocean - ArcticOcean_MG_CB8_126 (SPAdes) (version 2) | ecosystem: Environmental > Aquatic > Marine > Oceanic | place: Arctic Ocean... | reverse complement strand
ATAGTAGCAAATTTTGAAAATGGACAAGAAATATACGCAAAAGTGGACAGAAATTTTCAAGCTGCGTATAAAGATAAATTACGTATATATTTTGATTTCAACAAAATAAAGTTTTTCAACAAAAATAGTACTGAGTCAATATAAATAAGCAACTTTTATGATGTTTTTTTTGGATATCAGTTTAATCCATCGTTTATTTTACATTCGCTACCATTTAGTAATAGAAGAGAATATATTTGGTATGAAATGGTTAAGAAAAAGTAAAGAACAATCCTGAATGACGGATACAACTAAGGATGCCAAAAACTACATTAGACTGAATTCACTAAAGAATACCCTTGTTCTATTCCCCCAACCTCCAATACATTACATCAATGATTCATAATATTAAGATTTTATTACATCCCAGAACATCATAATGTGGCCAACCATCTCCGTATTTTACGAGCTATATTGCTGATCTAAAATTAAAGACCTATTGTTACTCCTGTGATTGATCGTGGATCATGAGAACCCTCGTAAAAGTTGTCATTTTTTACAATCATTTGGCAGTGGCCAAAAAGATTGGGATTTTTGTCAACTGCTAGTGTTTTATATTTTGTATTTTTGAAATCATTAAGTATTTGAGTTGAAAAATTTAATTCATGAGAGATGGTGAGCAAAGATTTTTTTGACATTGAATGTTTCCAAGTATTAAATGGAAACAAGTCTTCCTTGTTATTACCAGATAAAATCCATCTCGGCCGAGCTAAGGACTCGTAAACATTTTTAAGAAATAAGTTGTTAATCCAAGTTTGTAGAATGATTTGTGGTTGAGAATCGGCTCCCATAGTTCCTAATAGTGTAGATAGTTGATCTCCTTTTGTGACAATGAGAGGACATAAAGTATGAGAAGGTCTAGTATTATTACGTGGACAGAATTCGTAATTATTTCTTATAAATCCCAATCCGCGATTATGAAGAAAGACACCTGACTTTTTTAAAATTAAATGACTCCCAAAGCCGTGAGCATTAGACTGAACTAAAGAGACACCTACCCCTTTTTGATCAACCACGCATAGGTAGTTTGTGTCAGATCCTAAAACTTGAAAATAATCTTTGAGATAACTATCTCTAGATTGGCCTAATTGAATCATTTGTGAAATAACAGAGGATTGAGCCTTTTCAATATCCTGGAATTGATTATTTTCTTTATGGATTTTTTTTAAGACCTCTAATATTAAAAAAGCTTGTGAGTTGGGTGGCGATGTCCAAAATTTAAAATTTTTAAATTCATAAGACAAAGGCGTCACCCAGTCATATTGTTTTGTTTTTAAGTCATTATGAGAAATAAAATTATTTGTTAAATTCACTAGTTCGTCTCCGAAAATACCTTGATAAAAAGCACTTCGACCATATTGAGTAATTAATTGAAGTTGTTTAGCTATCTCAGGTCTTTTAACAACTTGCCCTAATTTATTAATTATATTTAATGGATTGTCCGGAAACACTCTTCGAGTCTCATTTATTGCATTCAATAGAGACTGATTAGCAGTAAACCCATCATTAGCTAATTCAATTGCCCTATTAAAGATTATTTTAAGTGGTTGTGATCCAAACTTTTTATGCATTGCTAACCATCCGTCTACTGCACCCGGTATAGTGACCAGTCTAGTATCTTTAAATACATTCAACGGTTTTTGTTGTTCGTGTTTAGCGTATTGAAAAATTTTAGAACCTGAATAACCAGAAGCATTTAAAGCATAGACTTTTTTGTTAATGTATATCAAAGCAAATAGATCACCACCAATACCGCATTGATGTTGGGAATTAACAGAAAGAATTCCAGAGGCGGCCAACGCAGCATCAATAGCATTACCTCCTTTATTCAAAACTTCTATTGCTGCAGAGGAAGCTTCATGTTCAGTTGTTGAGACTATACCTTTATCTGATGTAATTGAATGCATATGCCTTAGTCGTTTTGACCTATAAAGTTGGTTTTTCTAATATTATCTTGAGAATTAAAAAATGAATCAGTATTTAAATCATCAACTATTAAACCCTCATCCATCATCATTACTCTAGTAGAAATATTTTTTGCAAAATTCAATTCATGGGTAACAACTAGCATGGTCATTCCTTCATCGACTAATTGCTCAATTACTTTCAAAACCTCACCAATCGTTTCAGGGTCCAGCGCACTCGTAGGCTCATCAAATAACATTACCTCAGGTTTCATAGCTAATGCTCGTGCAATGGCAGCTCGTTGTTGTTGACCTCCTGATAATTTTTTTGGAAAATTATATCTTTTCTCGTATAAACCAACTTTATTGAGTAATTCCTCTCCTTCTGAAATGGCTATTACTTTACTTTTTTTTAACACCCTTATTGGAGCTTCAGTGATATTTTCTAGTAAGTTCATATGCCAAAATAAATTAAAGTTCTGAAAAACCATTCCAAATTTTCTTCGTTGTTGACAGATAATTTTCTCGTTCATTAATTTACCACTGTTGTCAAATCCTATAGGCTCTCCATTTAGTATTATGGAACCTTGACTAGGATATTCTAAAAAATTAATACATTTTAAAAATGTGCTCTTACCAGAACCGGATGGACCTATAATACTTAATACTTCACCTTTATTTAGTGAGGTTGAAACGCCTTTTAATACATGAAGTTGACTATAATATTTATGAATATTGTTTATTTCTAAAAACATTACGATCCATCACGATGAGTATTATTATCTATTTTAAAATTTACCTTAAATTTTTGGAACAATGTGCTATCAGGGTCTTGCTCATGTCTCTTCAAACGATACTCCATTACTAATTGAAACACAGACCACCCCATGGTGATTATGAGATAGGCAATAGCTAAGATCAAAAACATTTCAAATACTTTAAAGGTCGCGGCAGAAATAGTTCTTGTGGTAAGAAACAGTTCTTCGACGCCTATCACACTTGCTAATGCTGTAGTTTTTAACATAATATTAAAATTATTCCCCATTGGGGGGACAACAACTCTTAATGATTGAGGTAATACAATACGATACATAGTTTGCCACCATGTCATACCCAGGACTTTAGAAGCATCAACTTGTCCTTGTTCAACTGAAAGTATACCACCTCGGATTACTTCAGCCATATAAGCAGCCTCTCTCATTGACAAACAAATTATTGCTGCTTGCACATTGCCCCTGATAATAAACCCAAACAAATTTAAATCTTGAAATCGATAAATATCCGCTATGGCAAAACCAGTATAAAATAATACAAACCAAACCATCACAGGAACACTTCGAAAAATCCAAATATATAAAAAACTAAAAGTTTGTATAAAAAAACTTTTTGAAAGTCTTAAAAGAGCAAAAAAAGTTCCTAAAATTATTCCAAAAAACATAGAAATAAGCGACATATAAATTACTAAGAAAAAAGCCCTTACGAATTTATCTGTTGGGTTTAGTAATTGATCTGCGAAAAATGACCAGTCCATTTTGATTTATTAGAATTTATAATAATAATTCTCTAACTACAGTATTTGAAGATACTGGAGTTAGTTGATGTTTAAAACCCGTTTATTATAAAATAATAACCGTATAATAGTTGAAGTTACTGGAAAACATGTTTTAGATTCTTTTGTTAAACAGGTTAAAAAAGATTTTTAGACTGAGGCGGAACTATTTTCTCAGGTTAATGACTTCAGAGGAAAGGGAGACATTAATCTGATCTACAAGTTCACCTTGGAAGTAACATCTCCCGAGACAATAGTACTGTTTTATATGACTGATAGTGAATTCTATGTAGGAGCTTTTTCGTAATTTTCTCTTTGTTTACGCTTTATGTATTTATTGTCGTCTTGAGTTGGTTGTGAAGGAGTCACGAGTTGATTCTTTACAAAATGTTTTTCACCTCAATATCCCTGATCAGCTATCAGGATATTAGGTTGAGTAACCAGAATTCGTTTGACTTATTTGAGCACTGTTTCAACGATATAACCGTCATAGGTCTTCCCTGGCAGTTCAAGGGAATAAGGATAAATTCGATGTCTAGTGTTTTAGAAATGTAAACTTTGGTTCCATATTTTTAACGTTTGTGATCCATGCCTTTAGCAATACATTCAAAATGAGATTCGTGGAGACTGTAAATTTTCTCTTTATCATATTTCTAATAAAACTAAATCAGAGTGGCATTAAGCAGTTATTCAACATATAGTTTTAGCTGTTTATCGCTCATATTGTGTAAGCTGTGCACGAAGAATCGCTCTGTAAGAATGTGCGTATTCTTCGTGTAGCTTTTAGGATCTTTTTATTTTACCGGGGAGATTTCCAATTAGATGCATGACGAGGCAGGTGTGGAGCAGTACGAAAGTAATTTTGCCTTTGGTGTATTTCTTCCTTGTTGGCGATCTTCCTGCAGGTGTCTATAACCTTTTTGGCCAAGATTTGTGGTAGGAAGGTGTTTTTTTCTCGTATGTTGGTGTCAACAACTACCTCTTCCTGTTTGATTTTCGTATGGGAAAGATACACAGAAAGTTTCAAGAAACGGTCGGCACACTTTTTACTAACACGTTGGAGTAAATGGGTGAGGTCTAATGCGGCAATCGATGCAGAACTTAGGAGTTTATGATCTCCACTAAGAAATTGCCAGTTGTGGGATTCAACCCAGAGGTCAACGATGGTCGTCACCAAGATCATGCAGTTGTTTTAAAAGAAACAGGGAGATCGAAAAACGATCCGGTTTGGGTAGACCACCTCTGCGCCTGTATAAGATGAATAAAATCACCCTCAAGAGATGGTCACTAATTACTTGGATAATCAATAACTATTTAGAGGCTAGCTCCTTCTAAATTCCATTTTGTTAATAATTTAGCGTATGTACCATCAACAAATATAGAGTTGAGAGCTGCGCTAATTGCAGTATTGAGAACTGGGCGTTTTTTATTCAGACCAATACCATCTAAAATTTTCCCAAAACTTGATCCTGCGAACTTAAATTTGTTGTTAGATTTACCTACATAGTAAGCTGCTGCAGTATTAGTCGTGCCTACAGCATCTACTTGTCCTGCCTGCAACTGACCAAAGCTATCAGTAGTCGTCTCTAATATTACAATATCTATAGGAGTTTTACCTCCAGATGATAATGCCTCGTTTGTCTCTATTAAAATATTGTGAATTGTTGTTCCATTTGGAACAGCAACTTTTAAACCTGATAAATCTGCAGGTCCGTTAATTGAGTCATAGTTTCTGGCATTCACTACTATAGACTGAGCAGAATATCCAAAGGGAATCATGTCGATTACTTCAACCCTAGTAGGTTTAATAAAAAGCTCCTGAACAATTGCGTCGCATATTTGACCACTTAAAGAGGCAATTAAGCCAGAAAATTTCATTTGCTCCCATTTAACTTCTAGTCCTAGGCGATTGCCAATTTCAACACCTAAATCTATCTCAAAGCCTTGAAAATTTCCGCTAGCATCAGCAAATGCACGTGGTGGGTTATCTATTGTGGCGCAATAGGTAATTTTACCTTTTGCAGCTACATCGTCTGGTGGTTGAAACATAGGCTTAGCATTCACATTAAACGCAAATAGCAAACCGACTAATAAAGTTATTATCGTTTTCATAGTAATTTTTCCTTATTAATATTTAATTATGAGTATAGTAAAATTAATAAAATTCAGAGACTCACTCCTTATAAATTCAATTTTACTAATAATTTAGAGTATGTACCATCAACAAACATAGAGTAGAGGGCTCCACTATTCGCATTATTGAGAACAGATGATCTTATATCAAGACCAATAACATCTATAATTTCCTCAAAACATGATACTGCTAACTTAAATTGAACATTATAATAATCTACTTAGCAAGCTATAACATATTTTGTTATGCCCCCTGCATCTACTAAGACAATAATTCAAGCGCAAAGAATTTTAATGTAAAGTTGATATATATGTCAAGTATTAATTTTTTTATGTAAAATTTATACAAATTTTACTGTATTTTATATTTCAAACAATTTATTTAATTAAATATTATTTATATTATTATTTTCTTAGGCACCCCAGTCTTTTGGTTCACAACCTGCGTAAAAAGCATTCAGATTATCGAGAGCCCTAAAGCCCTGTTATCCCTTTCCCTGTTGGCCATACCGCAATTTAGCAACAAGACCGCTAAATTGCAAGATGAAGCACTCATCTCCTACATGATATAAATACCCTGAGCTTTCCCTATCTATGTCTCAAGATAATTTTATTTAAATCAGGATATTTCCTCTTTTTTCAATAAATATTCCAAAGCATTATAGGTTAGGATGTATTTTTTATCTAGAATAGCTCATATAGTTCATATATTGCCATTTAAGCATTATTAAAGGTAAAATATGATGAAATATATGTTAAATAATGCTGCTGTCGGCAGCATTCTAGCACCATTAACAGAGACATTTTAACAGGCAATAAAAAGAGGAAGGAGCATGTTTTTCATGCAGCTTATTTCGGCAGGTTATGAGAATACAAAATATTTCAGCAATCGGTTTGTTTTACAATGTTTGTTGATTTTTACTTGGAGGGTGTCTGACTGTGAAGAATCAGTGGGGAGCAATCACAGTAGGTGATGGGGGGTTGGTGTTTTGGTTTACTCTTAGAATCCGACCACGACTGACACCCATTGTGGCATCTACTGGATTTGATTTTACCCGTCGGGATAGTCTCGGTGTTGTGATGAGAGATATCCCTACTTTGCTCCGACAGACAATTGAATGGATACAATCCGATCCGTTCAAGTCTATGTAGGATAATTCAAAGATGGGGAACATTGGAATGGAATCTTATCTGTCAAAGACAGAAATATTAATGTAAAAATTGTGAATGGAGCAAATCAAGAATGAAACATCTACTCATATCACTCACAAACCTCCTGGTACGTTTGGGTGGTAATAAATGATTGAGACAATAGATCACCTTATTATAGCAGTTGATGATTTAGATGAGGCTGAGATAGCTTCTAACTTCAAAAACATCTTTCCCCTTCATCTCGATTATCATATTTGGCTCGGTGATCAATTGTTTCAGAATTAACTCTGTACTTCTATCTCCTCCGCCATACTTCTTTCCAGCGCCTTAAGATTTTTGAAAAACCTATTTGTGGTTTGTCGTTTACTTTTTTTAATAAGTTCGCAAAAAAAACAAGAATTAATATACCTCTTTTCCAAAATCAGGATTAGGATCAAGAAAGCGTTCAATTACATTGCGAAGCAACTTTGAAATATTGTTGTTGTAATCATTGGAAGGCAAGCTCCCACAGAACGTAATTGAACCGACGGAAAAGACCGCACCACCGTTAGCAGTTTGGTAAAATACCATATCAGCGCGGATTAGGTTTTTGATGGAATCACCAGGCCATGTACCCGTATGCGTCAATTGTTCTTCTGGTACTAGAACGAAAAAGTCCTCTGCATCTCCAGTATAATCACGACTGTGGCCTTCTGAACTTGCTAAGACGACTGCATTTTCTGGAGTACCTAATCGAACATCTGCACGGTCCAATTCGAATCCTGCAGCTCCACCGCCAGAAAGTCCAAAATCACCAAGCCTCTTATCGTCAATGCCTTTAAAAGCCCAAGAAAATCGGGATTCAAAGGAAGCCTCTAGACGCTGGTAATAGGATCCAAAAAAAGTTCCCTGAGCTGAAAAACCGACTCCAGCGATTTGCTGAGGCGGACGACCATTACGTCGCCAAAGCCCACCATATTCACCGTCAAATGCATTATAATATTCTCCCGGTTCAGCTGCCCAGGCACGGATACCACCTTCTCCTCGACGAATTTCGATGACACTTTTTTCTTCTAGATGCATTGCCACTTTCCAGTAAAAACCGTTGCCTCCCAAATATACAAACCGGCCACCCCCGTCTTGGTATGCCTCAATTGCATCCAGAGTCTTATTTGTGTGATATTCTGGGTGAGTTGCTGTCAGCACAGTGCGATAGGGTTCGAGAACAAGCAGACCTTCTTCATCCACCTCTTGATCCGATATAAGGTCATAAGAGAATTCCTGTTCCTCCAACCAATCAATTAGATGAGTGTCCGCCTGTAAATGCCTAAGTCCAGAGCCATTTTGATCTACAATAGAGAAATAACCAGGCCGCATTGTCAAAATTGGGCGAAGAGCAGAGGAGTGACAGATTCCGCTTCCATCAGTGTGGAAATTATAGGTTGAGAGTCCGTATTCTGGATGATCGCCGGGGTTCCATGGATAGGCATCCCAGTCCTTTGCCCTTTTTCTCCAAGGGTCACCAAATTCAGATCTCGCGAAGTTTGCATAAATAACGTAGGTGAATGTAGGAATGATAAGACACAAATCCGCTGTGTTCTTGCCTTTTGGAGGACAAATCACAAAAGGAATGATATCTTCTCTATCCCTACACTTTAACTTAGCACCATATAATCCGGAGTTGAGGTCATCCGGAACAAGAAAGCTAAAATCAGTTTGCCAGTCACAATCGTGTAAGTCATCATCATGAAAGTGGATGGCCCCATACTGCTCAGGTGCATGCCGCCAACACATCTCTTTCGCTGTCCAATTTGACCCAGTCATTGCACGGGCTGGCAAATTGACTAGTCGTCCGTTGAGTTCGTGAGAGCCGTTATCAATCAGTCTCGTCGACGACATTTCTTTTGCAAAATCCCAGTCGGCAAAACATCTCTCATTTCTGACAATAGGAAAATTTTCCACGCCTAGAGCAAAGCTATGGATCCTGGGATGTTCTATCTTGCCATTGAAATGGGAACCTATACAATCTCTCTGTTCTGCGCCGAAGAGCAGCGGAGAAGACATCCTATCTGGTGGCATATCGAGATTTATTGTTTTGATTATGGCAGTAGGCTCTGTATGTTTGGCTGAAAGAGGCAGACAGCCTACAGACAAAGTTTGCTCTGCAGCATCATAGGCTATCCATACAGTATACCAGTGCCTGATATGTAGGGGTTTAGCGTGGTTGATATTATTTTTTCCGATCTCACCAAACAGTGTCCCGTCCTTTTTTATTCCGAGTACACCACCACTTCTTTTCTGATCACCCCAGGATATAATTGCCTGACGCCCTTTCTTTGGCGTTGTAGGCCAAATTGTGGTAGACATTGTAAAGCTGTTCAAGTCTTCAAGGGGTCGGGCAGAATCAACAATCCCATAAGAACCAAGGTGAATATTCTGGATGCGTGATGGATATTGGCCAGTGAAAGATGCATCAACGCTTTTCTCACGAATGCCCGGTCCTGCAGGGTTGGGATCAGAGCAGCGAATGCGAACAAGGCTTGCTTGAAATGGAACGTTAAATGTTGAGCTGACTTTGAATTCCAATGTATCACCAGGACGTGCAGATAACTTATTCACATAACCGATTAAAGGGATCATTTTGATTTTTTTAAATTAAATTTAAACCTGTTTAAATAAAAAATTCTAACAATATTAATCATTATAAAAGGTTACTGTTTCCAACTATTCAAGAATGTATATGTTTAACTCATAATATTCCAATTGAAAGTACAGGGTATTCCCAAATCATCACGATAGAAAGGTGCTTATTTAGTTAAGACTGATAATCGTGGTTCTACATTCCTGAAATTCAGTTCCCACTCAACTGTTCGAGCGATGCGCAAAAGCTTAGCCTCTGTAAAAGGTGCACCAATAAATTGTAGAACAAAAGTGGCACAATTTAATAATTTTCAAAATGTAAAAAGTTGTAAATCGTTGATATTGCTGGTGCGGGCGGAGAGACTCAAACTTCCAACATTCAGACTCGAAGTTTCAATGGTTGGAATAGTAAAGATAAACAAGAATAATAATATCAATATACTATAGCCGTCATCTCTTCCTGCCTTTCCCCAGTATAACCTAGTTATTTAGCTCTTAGTGGAACGAGAATTGAACGAGGATTTGTTATCTTACTTTATTGAACCATACCTTAAAATCAATCTAACACAGTTTTAACATTTCGCCGAATATTACTATCTGTCTAGCTTCTTTTCAAATCATCTAACATTATTAATTCATGTATGCAGAATAGTCAGTGTTCATATCTTTGTGGATGTCGTGACGCATGATGAGCCCATCAGCAGCACAAACTTCAATTACGCTATGAAACAGATGCCATGTCCTCAGGGAATACCTAACTACCGTATCAATGTAATACTTCTCATATTATATGAATGAAGAACACCTGAATAAAGCAGAGGGGTCTGAGGGCACAAAACTGGTATCAAGCTATATATATATCACCCTATCAACCTACAAGAGATAGACTTTAGGTTTGTTATCTTATTATACATAATCAAATTGTGAGTTTTTTGATATATGAAAAATCCATCTGCATCCATGCTTGTTATTGGAGATGAAGTCATGTCCGGGAAGAAACATGAATTAAATATAAAACATTTATCAGTATCAGAACCCATTAAATTCGCCTCTTTTTTGAAAATTACCATAAAAAGGTTCTCCCAACCATTTTTCATTATCTACTATTTTTTTACCACGTAAAATGACTTTTTTAACACGACCAGTCACTTCTTTTCCTTCAAATAATGAATAATCGCAATTACTAAAATTTTTATCTGATGATAATATATGTTTTTCATTTGGATCAAAAATTACAATGTCAGCATCACTACCAATCGCAATTGTTCCTTTTTTCGGAAACAATCCAAAGATTTTTGCTGGATTGGTTGACATTAACTGAATAAATCTGTTCATTGAAAGTCTACCACTATTAACACCACCATCAAATACAACCGTCATTCTATCTTGTAATCCTGGAGCACCATTTGGAATTTTGGAAAAATTATTTTTACCAAATGGTTTTTGATTTATTTTACCAAGATGCCCCTCCTTCATACAGTATGGACAATGATCAGTTGCAATAACCTGCAAGTCATCAAACTTTAAAGCCCTCCATAGATCATTTTGAGCTTCTTTTGAACGAATAGGAGGGCTCATAACAAATTTTGCTACGTCAAAACTATCATCTTGGTAAACACTTTCGTCAAAAAACAAATAGTGTGGACATGTTTCTGCAAATGCTGG
>Ga0209402_10005659_pt1 | contig 11071 bp, 11 predicted proteins | sample ArcticOcean_MG_C_3_FD_187437 | JGI IMG/M metagenome (GOLD analysis project Ga0209402, IMG submission 187437) | Marine microbial communities from western Arctic Ocean - ArcticOcean_MG_CB8_126 (SPAdes) (version 2) | ecosystem: Environmental > Aquatic > Marine > Oceanic | place: Arctic Ocean... | reverse complement strand
GAGAAGGTAGGGTACGAGTTCAGGTGTCATGTATGCCTCCATGTTAGTGCGTTGTTTGAAATCCGATGTCTTTGTCCAATACTCTGATCAGCATCAGGAAGTGTTGTGATTATATCAGAAATGGAGTGTGCGTCTGTTGGTATGTCTTCTAGTTCAGTGGGGCGCTGAAAGTAGGAAAACATTATGCAGTGAATTGACATAGCATACTAAATGGGCATATTGCGATAGAATACTTTCACTAGTGAAAGGTGAGGTTCCTGATGCGTGATGCTGGGCAAGAAAGCACTGGCAAAGATGTTTTGGAAAGGCTTCGGAACGATACTAGAGAATGGGAAGCATCTGGCATTATAACCGAAGCTCAAGTTGCAGCCATACTTAGCTATTACGATCACTATTTTCCGGTGTCAGCCAAGCCTCAAATTTATGCAAGGCTATCTACTATCCTGGCGACTATGGGTGCAGTACTTGTCGGCCTCGGTATCATTTTGTTTGTTGGAGCGAATTGGCAGGATATTCCGTTAGTTATGCGGTTCGCTTTGCTCTGTGCAACAATCGTTATTTGTAATGGTAGCGGGTATTTCTTGCTGTACATTAGAGGTTATGCTCGGTCAGGAAAGGCAATCTTTCTTGTCGGCAGTCTAGCCTTTGGAGCTGGAGTTTTTCTTGCGACCCAAGTATATCACTATGAGACTGAACCTCCCTTTCTGTTGTTTTGGTGGTGTATGGGAGTTATACCTATGGCTTATATCCTGCGATTGCGCAGCGTTCTCTGCCTGGGGGTGGGGATTTTCATAGTGGCATTCATCTGGTTTGTGGTAGATCGCGGTGGCGATATGGAATCGACTGTTGCCTTTATAGCTTTAGTTACTGCACTGGGAAGTGCGTTGTTTGCGATTGGAACCCTTCATCGGTTCGCAAATAGTCTTGTTAAGTTTTCGGGGGTTTATGTTACCTTTGGAATGGGAATATTAGTTTCTGCTATCTATATCCTGTCTTTTGAGGAAATCCTTCACGATGATTTTCTTGATGTGATGGAGCGGAACCCTGTTCCGGAATTTATTCCGATCGCACTGCTTTCGTCTCTAGCCTTGGTTTGCTGGGTATCTTATGTCGCCATTAAGAGGCGGCAGATTGCTGCAATTCATTTTCCCATCCTAGATTTGGTGGCAATACCATGGGGGATTATGGTGGCATCAATTGCCTATTGGGCTCCGATGATTGGAAATTCCGTTCTTTTTGCGGCTGTGTTTAACACCGTGCTAGCTATCACCATAGTCGCTATGATTGTAGCGGGAGTAGCGGAACGGAAAAATTACCTCATCAATATGGGATTGCTTTTCTTTGGGTTGCTTCTATTGACTCGATATATTGATCTTATGTGGGGGATGATGAATGGCGCATTATTCTTTATTGTAGGAGGCATCTTTTTGCTGCTCATAGGCTTCTTCCTAGAAAGGGCGCGTCGACGCCTAGTATTGGAAGTTTTACCCGTAGGTGATCTTGAATGAGCAGTATAACCAGATGGCTATGGGTGGGAGTGGTAGCGTTGCAGCTTTTCTCGATAGTAGCTTTTGGCGTGTATCAGGAATTTGCCTTACGTACAGGAACACAGATTACATTACAGACGACGCCAATTGATCCGAGGGATTTATTTCGTGGAGAATACGTTGTACTTAGGTACGACATTTCAACGCTGAAGGTTGCAACATATGAGCCAGGGGGGTCTGGAGAGTATTGCTGTATCAGCGAAACCGCCAGAATAGGAGATGATGTACTTGTGAGCCTGATGCAACATGCGGATGAACAAACCGCATCCATTACCTATTCTGATGACAATAGCCAGGAGTCCGATCCCCAATCGAAAACGCATTACGTGCATCTAGTGGATACCTCCAGTCTGAAGTTTGCTAAGGGGCGATCGGAGAAAAGAGTTATTATTAGGGGCAAGATTGAAGGAATAGAAACGTTTGCTTTTACCACTGAGTATTCCATTGAGTATGGGGTCGAAAATTTCTTTGTTCCTGAAGGCAGAGGTAGCGAGATTGAGGCAGCTGAGGATGTCAAGGTTGTAGTGGCTGTTGGTAAAGATGGTGATTCGGTCATCAAAAATCTGATTGTAGACGGAAAGGCTTGGAATTCGCGTTAACTATTGACCTATCGTGGCAGCTTCAGAGCTTTGGAAGGGAAATTATGAAGGTTGCACCATAGGATGTCTCGTCTGACAGCTTCAGGCTGCCTCCATGGGCTTCAGCAATCCCTTTGGCGATAGCCAAGCCTAAGCCGCTTCCTCCCGTGCCTCTGCTCCTAGATTTATCCGCTCTATAAAAACGTTGGAAGATTTGTTCTCGATCGCCCTCTGGGATGCCGGACCCAGAGTCCGAGACAGTGAGTTCAATTGTCGTTTCGGTTGAGTGAATGCTTACAGCAATGGTCTCTTGTGCGTTAAGGTACCTAACGGCGTTGCTGATTAGATTGCCTAGCACTTGCTGGAACCTTAACGGGTCTACCACAGCATTATGAGAGGATTGGGTAGGTATCATCGAAAGAGCTATGTTAGCTTCTTCTGCTGTCGGTTGAAAAACCTCTATTACTGCGAGCGTCAGTTCTGTGAGCGAGCATATTTGAAGGTCCAATTGGAGTTCATTTGCATCAGTAAGTGAAATTAGGCGTAAGTCGTTGATTAGACGCTCGAGAGCATGCGTTTGATTCAGAGTCAGGGCAATGTTGTTTTGGTTCGCTGGGATTACCCTGTCAAGCATGCCTTCTAGATTAGTGCTTATCACTGTTAGGGGTGTGCGAAGCTCGTGAGCCACATCCGCAATTAGTTGGAGTCGTTGTTCTTGGGATTGATATAGGCGGGCCGTCATATCGGAGAAAGCTTGTTCTAATTGCCCAACTTCGTCTCTTCCTGGTGGAATTATTGTCGTATAGTGCCAGTTCCCTACAGATGCATTCACTGTTGCCCGTGTTAATCTTCGTATAGGTGCAGTCAGTTGCCGTGAGATCACGACTCCAATCAGTATTGCTATACCGCTTATTATTAACGCTACTATGATAACTCCCCTGCGGAAGTCAGCCTGAAATCTGGCGATAAGCAGTGATTCGCGAGTTGAGCCGATGAGAACGTACCCGGAAGGCTGGGCACTGGCGGTTAGCGAAGCAGCCGCATCCTGAGTGAACTTGCCGGCTTCAGCGAAGGTCTGAGCCCTAGCAGCACTGTCTTCAGGACTCCTTATAGGAATAGCAGATTCCGACACTGAAGCTGCCATTAAAGTTCCTACCAGTTCAGACTCTGAATCAAAGACTATGTTTGATTCAGAGTCTGCTATTATCAATCGCTGATCCTCAGGCCAAAATGGGTGTGCGCGATTGGGAGTAGGGGGACGTATAAGTACTGATACCAGCCACGGAGCATCTTGAAAGATCGCATCAATACCATTCCAACTGTCAGCGAGATCGTAGTATCGTGCCAATACTGGCGCTAAAAGCTCAGCCCTATAATGTGCATCGCGGTCGACAAAAACTGTTAACTCCGCGCGAAAAGAGCGAGCCACAAAGAATGTCATAATTGCCGTAGTAGCAATTACGCTGAGAACGAGCGCTCCGGTGATTTTCCAATAGATACTGATTTAATTTACCTCTGGATCCTGAAGTCGATAGCCAACTCCAAAAACAGTAGCAATATAGATAGGGTTCTTGGGGTCAGGTTCCAATTTCTTTCGAAGATTCCTTATGTGGGCGTCAATAGTTCGCTCGAAGCCTTCGAACGAATAGCCTAGTGCATTTTCTATCAGTTGTGATCTACTCAATACCCATAATGGATTTTCCAAGAAAACCCTAAGAAGATCGAATTCGGTACGTGTAAGGTCCAAAGGCATTCCTGCACGATCAACTGCTCGTTTGTTTATATCCATATGAATGGTGGAAAAGAGAATGGTTCCTTCTTGCTGGTTGGTATGCTGTATCCGGCGTAGGCCTGCCCGAATTCTTGCTACCAGTTCTCTTGGGCTAAATGGCTTGGTAACGTAGTCATCTGCTCCCAACTCAAGACCTACAACAGTATCCGCCTCTTCATCTCGTGCTGTTAAAAGGATGATTGGGGTTGTTGAGTTTGTCCGAAGTTTTCGTAACACATCTAGCCCATTGATATTCGGCATCATTATATCTAGTAATACGATGTCGGGTGCGCCTGAATCAAATTTCTCGATCGCTTCGGACCCGTCGTTTGCAACAACGACAGTGAACCCTGATTCTTCAAGGTATGACCCTAAAGATAGAGTTATATCCTTGTCATCATCAACAAGTAAAATTTTTGGTATCACTTGGACTTCCTTATTTGACGATTCGTCTTCTTCCCATCACAATTACTTGTGAACATACTAGCCATTATTTTCGAAATTTTGCACAATAAGATGTGAAAAATCAACTAAAAACTATGAGACGGCATAATCGACTCAGCATTGTCGGTAGTTGTCGTCTGTTGTAGGTGGTGCTTGCTACAGGTATTCATAAATGTCATATTGCCTATATTTGTTGTTGTGGGTGTCACGTGGTCATTTCAACGATGGCGCCACTTAGATGTATCAGTGCTCAGCCAGACAACATTATGGCTTTTTAGCCCTGCATTTGTTTTCTCGAATATTCTCAACCAGCAAGTACCTATGTCAGGGGCTTTCAGGGTTACAGGGGCTATTTTACTGGCAACAATATTTATGTTGGTGTTTGGCTTCATTGTATCCAAAATGTTTCGCTACGACAGAAAATCAACCAGTGCATTCATGCTTTCAACAGCTTTTCCCAACGCAGGTAATATGGGATTGCCAGTGTTGCTCCTGGCATTTGGGGAAACAGGTGTAGAGGTTGGTATACTGATTTTTGTGGTTCATGCGATTGTGGGATTTTCTGCGGGAATTTTTGTTGCGGCTAGAAGTGAACAAGCAGGATTCCGTCCTTTGGTTCAAGTATTTCGGCTTCCAACAATGTATGCCTTTGGCTTGGCTCTGGCAATTAAATTTTTTGCCATTGAGCTTCCCTCGGTTATTCTTGAACCCGCTAGTACAGCAGTGAGTATGGTTAGCTTAACAATTTTGGTCACCTTTATTAAATCAGGAATTCTAATTAATTGAAACTGTAGTGAGGTAGCGACCTTTTCTTAAGAGCTAAATCACCGTTTGGTAACAAAAGCAGGTACAGACTTTAGGGCTGGCATTACTAATATTATAGTGATAGAAAATACAATGCATAAAAGTCCCATCAGAACGAGCCCTGTTTGAGGGCCTATCTGCTCAGCTAGCACTCCAAGCGTTAGCATGCCAACAGGCCCAAGCCCCATTATTATCATCCGGAACCCTATGACTCGTCCTCTTACGTCATCGGGTATTACAAGTTGAACGAGGATGAAGTTGCTAGTCAAGAACATTTGTAATGCAAGGCCTAGAAGTGCTGAAAGTATGAGGGAAACCCACAGTATTGATGAGAGCCCGAACAGCACGACCCATATTCCAAGAAGTATTGCTGACCAGTGCATGAAGCGACGAATGTTTTCCGGAGCGTTTAATGTTGCTATTAAGAGCGAACCCACAATTGCCCCGACGCCAGCAGCAGCACCTAAGAATCCGAGCCCGCCCGGGCCAATGAGCAAGACCTTTTCTGCGAAAATTGGTAGCAAAGACTGGTATGGCATTGCAAAAATAGTACATCCTAGACCTAGCAGCATCAACCCAACTAGGAATGGGCTACCCATGGTGTAACGCACTCCTTCTTTGAGGCTGGGATAGAGGGCGGAGACTGAAAATTTACCATTATGAGAGGGTCGAGTGTGAGTTGGAAGGAAAGCCATAATCAGGATTGAAAAGATCAATATTAAACTTGGAGCTAGGAACGATACCCACATTCCAAATAGATTCAGTAAAACCCCAGCAAGTGCAGGACCGATTAATTGCCCGGCGCTAAAAATAGTACTAAAGAGTGCCATGCCACTAGGAAGTTGAGCAAGCGGAATGACATTGGGTACCATAGCAGAGCGTGCAGGCATCATTAACGAAAAAGCAAATCCGCTAACCAACGATAAAGCAAATACATGCCACAAAAGAGCCTGATCGGTTACTAGCAGGACTGCGAGAGCAAGAAGTGAGGCGACGTTTATAATTTCCCCAAGAATTAATATATATTTTCTTTCAAATGAATCTGCAATCACTCCAGCAATTGGGGAAAAAAACATCATTGGGATCATTGATACCGCTTGGATTGCTGCTACAAGGAACGTGCTGTCGGTCATTTGTAATACTAGCCATCCTCTTGCAATAATCACCATAAAGAAAGTGGTGATTGATACTAGAGATGCAAACCATAGTGTTCGGAAGTCAGGATATTGTAGGGCTGCTAACGGCCCAGTCGTTACGGTTTGTGAAGGTGTGGGCATATTATCTCCAGGAATGATGTATGCACTTAATCTAAAAGAGCCAGTTGCTCAAAATAGCAACTGGCTCTTTTAGATTTGAGTCAAAATTTGTTACCTAGGATCTCGTACCTTGTTTCATGTAGTAAGCACCGGACCCAATCAATATTGTCGAACCAGCCATTAGCAAGATCAGCAATAATGACGACGGGGACGACCCACCGACTTCAACGACTACTGCCTCAGGGGTTGGTGTGGCATCCGGGGGCACTATCCCAATACCAAACACGCTCAGGCTTGAGCACACCTGTGCCGTCAGGGTACTATTTATGAAGTTTGCGGTGGTATTGAGTATGATCCAACGGCTTGCGGTGGAATCATAGCGCATCAACTTGAGGGACGAGTGGCGTCCTCCTGCAGCCTCAAGATCTGTCGAGCTGTATGGAGATCGAATCGTGATACATTCACCGAGAGCAGGTCTAGTTAGTTTTTCTCCTGCTGAAGTATGAACGTTAATCGAGAATGCCGATACAACAGCACTAACCGATGCAGGAACTGCCGCGGGAAGCGCATCAACACTTACATCTTGTATGACAATTTGGCTAGTTTCCCCAAAGGTGTTAGCTGGTACTGCGACTGTGACGGATACGTTAGCAGCTGCACTGGACGTGGCGGTCGCAGGTTGATCTGGCTGAACTACAGTCACAGATACGATTGATGAATCAGCGACAGGCGTGATTTGTGCTGCCGGTATTACTGTAGGTACTGGTGTTGAAGTTGGTGTAGGTGTGTTCGTTGGTGTTGAAGTTGGTGTAGGTGTGTCAGGTAAGGTGGTGGGAACAGGAACGGTCTGACCTGATTCCGTTTGTGATGACTGGCTGTCGGGCCCCCATGATGACTGAGATGATCCCAAAAGTATTGGAGTTATTGCCAGAGATAGGGCCAGAAGCAATATCGTTGCGCTGAACGACACCCAGAATCGTGAAGGCTTCCTTGTTACATTGTTTTTCATAGTCCATCCTCGTCAAGCTTAATGTGTTTAGAAAATTAGGCCATTTTTAAAGCGTGCGTGTCTTGTTTTGTGTACAATTATAGCCCGAGACTACAGCAAGAGACGTGCCACTGGCTACAATCCACAGTCAATGATACCCAGTTTTATGGCTCTCTGTCAAGGCATGTTGAGGTGGCTTGTATCTTTCATCGACGCTCAAATTAGCGAATTGTGAGGTTTTGAGGAGAATGATGATTTCCATGGAAACCTCACAAGCATCAGGACTAGTCTCCAAAAAGTTCTTTTGGCATATCCCAAACCCGCCATTTGGGCAGAGTCCCCCAAACTTTACCTGTAATGTTTACCCCGGGAACAGTTCCCCAATTTCGCGAATCGTTGCTGTAGTCCCGATTATCTCCGAGCACAAAGTACTGTCCAGATCCCACTTGAAAGACGTTGCTGGGAGAAATTGATGACGGGTACTGTGAGTTGAAATCAGGCTGTGCCAGGTATGGTTCGTTTCGCTTTTCTCCATTGATGTACACACCATCTTGGTTGATTGCAACAGTATCTCCTGGTATCCCCAATACTCTCTTTACCAAATCATATTCATGCGGTACATGGTCCGGGGGGGCAAAAATAACTATGTCTCCCCGAGTTGGAGATGAGAATACGTAATTGCCTCTCGATGGTTCATTACGGTCCGTGAATCTAAGGAACGGTATCGAAAATTGTGCGAAGGCGAGTTTATTTACTATTAAATGATCGCCGTTTATTAAAGTCGGAGACATACTCGATCCTTCTACTCGGGCATGTTGTAGTGACCCTTGGGTAATTACGAACAGGGTAGCTGTTATGACGGCGATTTGGAGCAACTCTCGGTATAGTGATGTTTGTTTCATTGATGTTTATAAGTGGCCTGAAGTTTAGCGGGTTAGCTTCCATATCTATTTCGCTATTTTTGCCATTGTAGGTTATTTTGGGTTATTAACCTAGCATGGTAAGTGCCAGCATCAATTGCCCATATGTGTTGCCGTGGTACAATATATGGGCATCTTGGTAGGTGCAGCTCGAGGTTATCCGCTGCACTAATAATAATTTTTTGGGATATTGATTATGGTTCTGAGTGATCGCTCAATTCGTAGGGCTATAGATGAAGGGAGGATAGTCGTCACTCCTCTTGGGGAGTCTTCTGTCCAACCTGCAAGCATTGACGTCCGTCTGGATAGAAATATTTTAGTTTTTCGCAACTCAAGAAAGCCTTATATTGATGTACGAAAAGACTTAGAAGATCTAACCGAATTGGTTCCGATAGATGATGAAGCACCGTTCATTCTTCATCCGGGGGAATTTGTCCTCGGTAGCACCTATGAATATATCGAGATACCTGCTGACCTGGTAGCCAGACTTGAGGGGAAGAGTTCTCTGGGCCGGATAGGGTTGTTGATACATTCTACAGCTGGCTATGTGGATCCAGGATGGCAAGGGCATCTGACGCTAGAACTGACGAATGTTGCAAACTTGCCAATCACTTTGTACTACGGGATGAAAATAGGGCAGATTTCTTTCTCGCAACTTACTGAAGCTGCAGAGCAGCTATATGGGTCAGCGGGGCTTGGGAGTAAATACCAAGGCCAGACTGAACCTACAGCCAGTCGAGTTTATAGGGATTTTAATTGACTTTAGCATCTTTAAGTCATTAGGAATTATTGTGAGTAGTCCGATGCAACGAGCACTTGAGTTGGCTCAGGCTTCAGCCCGTGCAGCAAAGCCGAAACCTACAGTAGGTGCTGTGTTGGTCAAAAATGGCAGGATTATCTCTGAGGGAATAACAGAGCCTGCCGGTGCTCATGCTGAGGTTGTTGCCATAACAAGAGCAGGTTTGGATGCAAAAGGGTCAACGCTTTACGTAACCTTAGAGCCTTGTTGCCACTATGGGGACACTCCGCCTTGCACCGATGCTGTAATTCAAGCGGGCATCAGCGCTGTATATATGGCAATGTTAGATCCTAACCCATTAGTGGCAGGGCAAGGTAAAGAGCTGTTGTCATCCGCTGGAATAGCAACTTCTGTGGGATCAGAGAAAGAGATAGCACAAGCCCTTTACGAATCCCACACAAAATATATCACGACTGGAACTCCGTTCGTCACCGTTAAGTACGCTATGAGCTTGGATGGGAAAATCGCTACAAGGTCAGGCTCTTCACAGTGGATTACTAGCGCTGCAGCTCGGCAACATGCTCACATTTTACGTGGCTCTAGTGACGCTGTTGTTGTAGGTGTTGGGACTGCTATAGCAGATGACCCGCTCCTTACCATCAGGTCATTTGCAGGAGAGCCTATTCTTCCACAACCTGTAAGGATCGTGGTAGATACACACGGTAGATTTCCTATAGGAAGTCGAATGCTAGCCCAACCAGGGGAAACGATAATAGCCTGCTGTTCCATGACCTCGGACAAGAAAAAGCAACTGGAAAGTACCGGCGCCCATGTACTTGAAGTGAAGGCTTTTGACCAGGGAGTGGATCTTTTGGATTTGTTGAAAGTATTAGGGAATATGGAGATAACTTCGGTTTTGGTAGAAGGAGGGTCAACGTTGTTAGGGTCCTTCTTTGACAGGGATTTAGTTGATAAAATTATTGCTTTCTTGGCTCCAAAAATCATCGGAGGTAGAGACTCACTGACTGCTGTAGGCGGATTAGGTATTGATCTAATCGATGAAGCCAAAGATTTTGAGATCACTGAAATGAAATGGGTAGGGAGTGATATTGTTATAGAAGGCTATCCAGGAGGTGAGAATGTTTAGTGGCATCATTGAAGAAGTGGGGCTAGTAAGAAGCCTTGAGGATAATGTTCTAACTGTTCAGTGTGAAATGATTTTGGAAGATCTATCTCTTGGAGATAGTGTAGCAGTGAGTGGTGCTTGTTTGACTGCAACGAAGATTACGGGTGACAGTTTTTCTATGGATTTGAGCCCTGAGACTATGAAAAGAACTAATTTCTTTTCCGCTGAACCAGGGCGGACTAAAGTTAACCTTGAGAGAGCCTTGCCAGTCGGAGGTCGATTCGGGGGCCATATATGTCAAGGGCATGTTGATGGTACGTCTCAGTTACTGCGGGTGGATCGTGATGGTAATTCATCGCTTTTTACTTTTTCTTACCCGACTTCACAACGGGTATATTTTGTGGAAAAAGGATTTGTTGCTGTCGATGGCATCAGCCTCACCGTTGCTAGCTGCGATGCTTCCTCTTTCACAGTGTCCGTGATACCATTCACGCTATCTAACACCACTTTGGCAGGTATGGAAATAGAGGGGTTAGTTAACATCGAAGCAGACATCATAGCGAAGTACATAGTGTCGATTTTACCAGGAGGGCTGATATCCCAGTGAGAATCCGTCGGCAGTCCCTTTGGTGTAGTAGGGCTAGCTCTGGTCAGTTTTTCCGGTTAGGCACGAAAGCTTAGGAAGGCAGGGTTGAATGCCAGTAGTTCGAGTTGAAGAGGCTATTGAGGAATTTCGGCGTGGCAAGTTTGTCATAATATCTGACGACGAAGACAGGGAAAATGAGGGAGATTTGTGCATGGCAGCGGAAGCTGTCACTCCTGAAGCTATAAATTTTATGGCGATGTATGCCCGGGGTCTTATTTGCCAGCCGATAATAAAAGAACGGCTCGATGAGCT
>Ga0209402_10005658_pt1 | contig 11072 bp, 11 predicted proteins | sample ArcticOcean_MG_C_3_FD_187437 | JGI IMG/M metagenome (GOLD analysis project Ga0209402, IMG submission 187437) | Marine microbial communities from western Arctic Ocean - ArcticOcean_MG_CB8_126 (SPAdes) (version 2) | ecosystem: Environmental > Aquatic > Marine > Oceanic | place: Arctic Ocean... | reverse complement strand
TATCGACTACAGGTTCGCTGTTGACCATGCATGCGATGTCGATAGCAAGTGTTCGCTTGCCAATCTTTTCGGGTCCCGTAATGAGGTAGGCGTGGGCGAGTCGTCCCGATTCGGACGATTTTGATAGCAGACGCGTAGCACCCGGATGCCCAAAGGTCGTCCAGCCAACGACTGGCGGACGATGGACGGCGGGTGAGGCGGAATCAGTCAAGATCGAGGCTCGAAGCTAGAAGGTCGGCGTAGGTTTCGCGTCGTCGAATCAATCGTGCCTCGCCGTCGTTGACCATCACGACAGCGGGTCGGGTTTGCATGTTGTAGTTGCTCGCCATCATCAGGCAGTAGGCACCCGAAGCGGGTAGCGCCAGTAGTTCACCGGTTTCCACGTCTGGCAAATTCACGTCGCGAGCCAGCACATCGCCTGATTCACAGAATTTTCCGGCGACGGTTACGGTCTGAGTGCGTTCTGCATTGGGTCGGTCGACAGGCACCACGGCGTACTCCGACTCGTACAAAGCAGGTCGAATGTTGTCGCCCATGCCACCGTCAACGCTGACGTATGTGCGCACGTTCGGGATGGTCTTGATGCCGCCAACGGTATACACGGCTACACCGGCTCGCCCGACTATCGCTCGACCTGGCTCGACGATCAGCTCTGGCTCGTCGAGGCCGTACGTGTCGCAGCCCTTTCGAACAGCAACTGCGATCTCTTTTGCGTATTCGCTCATCGCCGGAGGGAGGGTGTCGGATACGTAGCCGATAGCGAATCCACCGCCCGGTGAGAACCGCTTCATATCGAGACCGAACTTGTCGCGCATGTTGGCAGCGAACTGCAACACGTAGTCGATCGCCTCCGAGTACGGCTCTAATTCAAAAATTGGTGATCCAAGGTGGAAGTGAAGCCCTTCAACGTTGAGCGACTCTTTGCTCATTGCCAACCCGACAGCGATCTCGGCATCTCCGGTTTCGATGGAGAATCCGAATTTCGAGTCGAGAATGCCAGTAGAAGTGAGCAGGTGCGTGTGTGGGTCGACGCTCGGAGAGAGCCTGAGCATGACGTTCTGTTTCACGCCAAGACCGTCTGCAACTTCGTTTAGAAGATCGATTTCGGCGAAAGAATCCAGAGTGATCGTTGCGATCCCAGAACTCACCGCCTCAGCAAGCTCATCACGACCTTTGTTGTTGCCGTGAAAGTTGATTCGCGAGGTCGGGAAGCCTGCTGCCATCGCCACAGCTAACTCACCGCCGGTGACGATGTCCATGTTCATGCCTTCTTCTTCGATGATCCTGGCAACGGCCGGATTGGCGAAAGCTTTCGACGAGTAGGCAACATGTGTGTTTTCGTATTCGGCCGTGAAACTACCGACAAAGTCGCGGCACATCCCGCGAAGCGTCGCTTCGTCGTAGATGTAGAGGGGACTTCCATACTCAGCGACGAGGTCTCGCACGTCGCAGCCCCCAATGGCCAAGCGGCCATCGTCGCTCACGTCAGCGGTGATAGGTAGTAGATCAGCTTCTGGAATTTTGGACATTAGGAGAAATTTACGAACGAGTGTCTGCTTTTACTTTGCAGATGCTAAATGAGTCGGGCGCCCATTGTAATGACGTAGTAGGAAGTGCCGGACGAAAAACCAATTGTCGGTCTCAGCAATTGATGCGTCAATTTGAATTGGCAGTTGTGTTGCCAAACTGAAGAATGCATCTTATTGCCTGTCTGATGAATCGAATGTGTGGTTCTGCACTTGGAGCCGTCAGAGTGAACCGACTGGTTCATCCTGATTCTAAGATGTCTTTATTCAACTGGATATGACACGATCTAGTGACTATGAGCGATAAACCCGTACGACTAACCGAATTGGCAACCTGCGCCGGTTGAGCTGGGAAGCTCAGCTCGAGCGAACTTGCCCAGGTCTTGGGCAGGCTGCCGAAACCGACCATCACTGATCCAAATGTGCTGGTCGGAACCGAAACCGGAGATGACGCTGCTATCTACCGGATAGACGATCGCGTCGCTCTCGTACTCACAAATGACTTCTTTGCGCCGATTGTCGACGATCCGTTTGATTACGGGCGAATCGCTGCCGCAAACGCCCTTTCTGATATCTACGCAGTAGGCGGCAGGCCGATCACAGCGCTGAACATCGCTGCGTTCCCACGTGAGTTGGGACCGGACGTCATCGCAAAAATTCTTGAAGGTGGGCAGGTTAAAGCCGAAGAGGCGGGGATCCTGATCATTGGCGGGCACACTGTTGATGACAAGGAGCCCAAATACGGTCTAGCGGTTACTGGAATCGTGACTCCGGGTGAGCAGATCACGAATGCAAACGCTCAACCGGGCGATGTTTTGATTCTGACGAAAGCGATTGGTTCGGGGATTATCACGACGGCTGGCAAAGCCGGAACTGCGCCCGAGGAGTCGATTCAGGCAGCTGTTGATTCGATGGCGACTCTTAATAAGGGCGCTGCGGACGCAATGATCGAAGTGGGCGTGAACGCTGCAACTGACGTCACTGGATTCGGGCTTTTGGGACATCTTTCGCAGATGATGAAGGCAAGTGGTACCTCAGCTGCGTTGAATTGGTCGAAGATTCCGCTACTCCCTGGCGTACTTGAACTGGCGAAGGCTGGATCGGTTTCCGGTGGTACGGCTCGCAATATGGAGGCGCTCGAGGGCGCAGTGAACTTCGAAGACGGGGTTGGAGACATCGAGTTCACGATTCTTGCCGATGCCCAGACTTCCGGTGGGATGCTGATATCGGTACCGGAAGAGCGTGCTGACGTTCTTGTAAAGAGTTTAGTTGCTAATCAAACACTTTATAGTGAGGTTATTGGTAAGGTTTTCGAAGGCGATCCGGGGATCGTCACGGTCTGGCAGTAGGCGTCTAGTGGCTAGACGCAAGACTCACTTTCCCGACTGCAGCCCCGATTTCCATCGGGATAAACTTCGTGGAGGGATCTCCGCTGAATTACTGTTCACTCAAGCTAGAGACAGCGCGCGACCCCGCACCAGATCCCTCGGCTCCGATGACTTCGCTCGGGAAATGAAGCGCCGGAAGCTGCATTGAGCGTCCACAAAGAACCCCTAAGCCTCCGTCTCGTCCCAAATGCGTGAGCGCTGAGCATCGTCCATCTCGGCTAGCGCCTCATCCCCGGCAACCTCTTCTGCGCGCATCACGTGATCCCGTAAGCCGACAGTCGCCTTGCGCAACGCCGTTTCGGCGTCGATTCCTGCTGCTTTAACCTGCCGCGCAACCGCCATCAGGTACTCACCCGCTCGCTCTTCGCCGTCTTCCAAAGACTCACCCTCTATCGAACCAAAAGCCAACGGCATCGAGTGTTTTTCCGGCCACGGTAGTCCAGCTCGCATCACACGTCGTTGAACCGACGACGAATACGCCAGTGCAGGCATCGCCGAAGGCAGTGACGCCACTATCGAACGCTTGCCGCCCGATTCCGCACGCTTCAGAGCCTCCCAGCGATCGACAACCTCTTCCGAGTCTTCAATCGCCTCATCATCACCGAACACATGTGGGTGCCGATAAATCAGCTTCTCTCGAACGGCGTTGCAGATCGATGCAGCATCGAAATTTTCCTCACGACGAGCCATATCGGCGTGAAACACGATCTGGGTGATGATGTCGCCCAGCTCCTCTTCGAGACTTTTTGGATCACCTGAATCGATCGCCTCGAGTGTTTCGTATGTCTCCTCAAGCAAGTTAGGTCGCAGTGAAACGTGAGTCTGTTCGGCGTCCCATGGACAGCCCCCGGGATCTCTCAGCAACTCAACAGTCGCAGTCAACTCCGCAAAGGCCTCTCCGGCCGATCTGGCTTGTTCGCTAAGTGATCTCAATGGTTCCCCCGTATATTTCTCTGGTATCAGGCTGGCGCACCCACTAATACAACTGATGGCACGTATGCTAACTGTCATGCCGACCAAGTCGCAGCAAAACGCAAAACGAAGACGCTCCCACTCTGCTTCAGGGTCGAGCGGGGCTTCCCGGCATCGCCTGCCCCTGGTTGGCGCAGCCCTTTTTGCGCTGCTGCTCCCGATATTCCTGATTCTGTTCAACACCAGCTACATAACGAACAGCGAATGGCTGTACGACTACGGATGGTGGCGAAACGACATCGCTAACATCTCTGGTCTCTCAACTGAGCAGTTGAACAGCGGTGCGGACCAGATCAAGGAATACTTCGGAAACGACGCCGAGTTCCTCGATTTGCGAGTTACGTCTGGCGGGCGAGAGATTTCTCTCTACAAAGAGCGAGAAGTGCTGCACATGGTCGATGTGAAAGCCCTGATGCAGGCGGTCTTTGCGATCACTATCTGGACCGGAGTGGGCTTGCTGCTACTGCTAGCTGTGGGCTTGATCGTTCTCAAGGAAGATGTGTTCCCGCTTCTTTTGAGAAGCCTGACGTGGTCGGCAATTGGAACGGCTGTATTCCTGGTCGTATTCGGCGGTACAGCTGCAATCGACTTTGGCTGGCTGTTCACGCAGTTCCATTTCCTGAGCTTTGCGAACGATCTCTGGTTACTCGACCCGTACAACGACTACCTATTGATCATGTTCCCGCAGCAGTTCTTCTTCGAGGCGACGCTGTTCATCGGGCTGCTGACGGTGATCGATTTCGGGCTTGTGACGTGGGTTGCGCGGGTTGCACGTAGGCGACTCGGCTAGTGGTCAGAATGGATATCACTGTTCTGGTCGAGCCTGGGAACGGTCATTCCGAATTGGTTCGTTGTCGCGGGATGACCGCTGATTGCCACGTCGTTCCTCCTCGCAATGACAGTCAAACTTCCAGCCTCTCGAGCCAGTTATCGACAACTGGGAGCAAATCGACAACAGTTTCAACGGTGTAGTCGGGTTCGACCGTTTTCTTAGGATCGGGCCGAGAATCGCCAGCCGCCCACACCGTAGACATGCCAATGGCTGCCGCCCCGGCAACGTCGGAATACAGATTGTCGCCCACGTGCAGAGCGCGCTTATGCTCCACGCCCAGCGCCCTCAGAGTCGCATCGAACATTAACCTGTTCGGCTTTGCAGTGCCCATCTCGTTTGAATAGGCGATGTGGCTGAACCTTTTCAGTAACCCAATATCAGCGAACCAATCTCTGAACGTCCCACCACTCGTGAGGCCGGTGTTTGTGACCATTCCTATTCGCAATCCACGTTCAGCGATAGCGTCGAGCATCTCCATTGCCCCATCGAGAAGGGTTGGTGGGCTGTCGATGAACGACTTATCGATTGCAGCACCGACTGCGGCGACACCGAAGATTCCGATCCGATCTGGCAGCCCGCTGTCTATCCTCGAAAGGCCCAGACTGATCCATTCACCGAAGTGCAAATCTTTTTCGTCATCGTGACCGGCGGTTATATCGTCAGAAAGATCGACAAAAACTTTATAAAACTCTGCCCGGTCAACCGACTCACCCATTTCAGCAAGCGCCGCCACGCCGTAGTCGGCACGTAACTCTCGACGTTGGGCAGAGTTTTCTTTTTTGCCGAACTCGAAGATCAGCGTTCGCCAGAGGTCGAACGTTACTGCTGCGGGTTTTGATAGCTGCGCCAAGACTAGTACTTCACCATGCTGAACACATCTAAACCGGCTGGCAAAACTTTTCTGCCATTCAGGAACTCAAGTTCTATCAGGAAGGCTGTCGAAACGACTTCCGCACCCAGAGATGTGACGAGTTGCACACCAGCGCCGGCCGAACCGCCAGTGGCAAGGAGATCGTCGACGACCGCCACTTTCTGCCCTTCTACAAACGCCTCGGTGCTGATTTCAAGCCGAGCTTTGCCGTATTCAAGTGCATAGTCGACTCCGATAACCGGAGGCGGCAGCTTACCGGCCTTACGAATGGGGATGAACGGAATATCGAGCTTTGCTGCTACCGGAGCACCAAAAATAAAGCCACGAGAGTCGATAGCTGCTATCGCACCGGTATCGAGCGACCGTAAATGATCTGAAAGCACGCCTGTAACGTATTGCATCGCCTTGGGATTGGCCATCAGGGGCGTTAGATCCCTGAACACGATCCCCTCCGAGGGATAATCGGGCACATCACGTATCAGCGATTTCAGATCCAAAAAACACCACCCGAACGTCAAGTAAGCGGAACGCTAGCTAGATTGTAGTTCGTGAATAGAGTTTATGAACTCGGATAGCGACAGTACCTCTAGCCCAAACCCCAGATCTCCGTATCTGGATAGAAGTCGTTCCAGGCGAACCAGAAAGCGTTTACTGCGTGCAGCCGTTCAAGGGTATTGCCCACAAGTTCACCCTCGTATGACTGACCGGTAAACGGTATCCACAGCGTGCCGGTTTGATCGTCCTTCAACCACTCTCGACCGCCTTTCTCGATAAGTTTGAAGCTGAGTTCCTGCCCGTTTACAACAGCCCCAAACGCCAGCGCAGTATCGGTAGAAGGATCGAAGTAGACGATTGCGGATGTGCCGGCGTGTGACGTGTGGACGAGCTTTTCGGACCTGAGCTTGGAGTGCGGGAAAGCGACCGGGTTGGTGTCGAATCCGAGCCCGAGCACGAGTTCCTTAGTTGGAAGACGGCTGTCTTTGTTCGACTCGCCAATCACACCGGCAGCTCGCGAGAAATAGTAGCTGTCGTAGGGATCACCGCCGCGACTGCCCTTTCTCAGGGCAACAGTCTCTGGATGAGTCTCTCTCCACTTCTCCCAGGTAGTGAGAGTGAGCGGGATTGTCTCTAGTTTGGTGCCAGCCAGTTCACCGCGAACTGCCTGCGAAAGGAACTGACTCCACAGCGTCCTCGACTCGCGGTCGTACATCACGAGCGCGTTCATGATCAGCTTTCCTGAGACTCCGAACTCGGTAATCTTGCCGTTGATTTCTCTGGAATACCCGATTCCAGTAAAGCAAAGCGGTCACCACGTAACCGCTATCGGCTTACCGCCAACTACGTCGTTGACTATCTCGTGCCGACTCAACAGCGGCACCGAGTAGGCGCGAGCATCTCCGTTTATCTCTACGCCGAGAACGAGTTCGTCTGGATCGTACGTCTCATCAGCGATTTCAGGCTCGACAAATTGAGGGTTTTCGATCGAAGGAATACCGTCGAATCCAAGCAGGGTTACGATGTTTAGTTCCAACTCGTCGACAGAATTAGCGCCACCCGCGTCACCGCTGGTACCACTGGCACCGTCAGAGCTAGTGGCGCCGTCGCCAGTATTGATAACCACGGTTTCCCCTCCTCCGAACGGCGTTCCTGAAAACGCAAGCCACAACACATACCCCGCAGCCAGCACTACCAGCCCATACCCAACAACACTCTTCATATACGCCTCACCAAACTGTTATCTGTGCCCAGTAATACGTTAGATGCGACATGTTCGGCTTTCGACGCCACACCGATGCTAAAATTTGCGCCCAACAGCTATGAATCGCCAGTCTGGGCAACTAGCACCATTGCCTACCAACAGAAGCACGAGCGAAAGGCACTCCGATCTACTTATCGAGGCTTTCTTTAACTGGTTTTAGAAACCACACAAACACCGAACTTGAATTGCGACCGGGATTGACGCTGTTTCAGGGTCAAAACGGGCATGGGAAGAGCAACCTTCTGGAAGCCGCCTACATGCTGGCAATTGCGAAGTCGCCTCGCTCGTCGCATGAGCGCGAACTGGTCAACTGGTCGCTTGCTGAAACTGTCGGGCACATGCAGGTGCTTGGCGTTGGGCGTGATGGCGACAATACGATTCAAGCGCAGATCGATGTGGACGTAACTGCGTCAGGATCAGCCAGAGGGGCGCCGGGATTTCGTAAGGGTTTGCGGGTCAACGGAATCAAGCGATCAGCAATCGATTTCGTCGGCAACCTGAATATCGTGTTCTTCGAGGCTGATGATCTCGAGATCATCTACGGCTCGCCGGGCAGGCGACGTCGATACCTCGATATTTTGATCTCACAATCGAATCCCGCGTACCTGAAATCACTTCAGAGGTACAGGCAGGTGGTTACTCAGCGAAACCAGCTGCTCCGCCGAATACGAGACGGTGTTTCAGAGGAAATGGAGCTGACATTCTGGGATGAACGGCTTGCGTACGAGGGCTCCCGGGTCACCGACTCTCGACGTCGTTCGGTTGACGGGCTAAACGATCACGCAGTTCCGGCTCATGGTGAATTAACAGATGGTGACCAGCTTGAGCTTGAGTATTGGCCTCGCATAACGGTATCGTCAGACGATAGACCTGACGTTGGGTCTATGACCGCTGAGCAGATCGAGAAGGAGATGAAAAACACTATCGTCGGACTCCGCCGCAGAGAGATTGCTCAGGGCGTGACCGTGATGGGACCTCATCGTGATGATCTGGAAATACGACTGAACGGGAAGCCGGCCGGGCAATTTGCATCACGGGGGCAGGCTCGGACCATTGCATTATCGTTGAAGCTTGCCGAGGCAATTTTTGTCAAAAACTCAACCGGTCGGACGCCGGTTCTCGCACTCGACGATATTCTTTCCGAACTCGACCCCGAACGGCGAATGCTCGTTCTCGAAGCTGCCACGAAGCATGAGCAGGTTCTGCTCACATCGACCGAGCCGGGCATTGTGCCTGAACAGTTCCTCGAAACTGCGAATATCTACACCGTGATGAACGGTCGGGTGACGCAGGACGCAATTGCCAGTGCAGGCTCCCATGATTAGATCGGCATCTCAAACGTCGGCACGAGAAGAACTGCGACCGAAGGTTGAGGAAATCGTGTCGATCATGCGCGAGTCGAGTTATGTCGTTGGGATGACCGGTGCGGGCATGTCAGTCGAAAGCGGTATCCCGCCGTTCAGGGGGGCCGACGGACTGTGGACAAAGTACGGCACCCCGCGCATGGACGGCTATTCGGATTTCAAGAAGGATCCCACAGGCTGGTGGAATCGCAGAACGAACGAAAAGATCGACGCACACATTCTCGAACTGCGCGACGCGCTGCAAAACGCTGAACCGCATGCGGGGCACTACGCTTTGGCGGGGCTAGAGCAGGAAGGTCACCTGCAATCAGTAATCACTCAAAATATTGACGCCCTCGATGAAAAAGCAGGCCTGAAAAACCTGTTGGAAATTCACGGCAATCGCACAAAACTTCGATGCATCGAGTGCGGCGATCGCGTTTCTCTTGGCGATTTCGTTCCGCTGTTCGCTCCTGATCCCTGTGAAAAATGCGAAGGTCTGGTCAAGTTCGACACAGTAATGTTCGGCGAGCCAATTCCTGACGATGTGATGGCAGCGTCGAGAGCCGAGATAGACAAGGCCGATTGCGTGCTGGCGATAGGCACATCAGCTACCGTTCGACCTGCGAGCGGGTTGCTCTGGATTGCTGAGGCAGGGGGAGCAACGATTATCGAGATCAACCCGGTTGAAACTAAACTGACCCCACTTTGTGAGGTATCTTTGCGCACGACAGCAGGTGAGGCCCTTCCGCTTCTCCTGACAATGCTAGAAAATTAGCCAGAATCACCAGAATCACCCAAATCAAACCGTGACAGCCGGGCGCTCGGATAGAAGCCCCTCAATCACAAGTTACAACTTCAAAATGACAACTCCCCTCGAACAAGAAATCGCCACTTACGCCGCAGCAAACCCGAAATCTGGAGCGCTGCACGAGCGGGCAGTCAAATTCATGCCCGGTGGAGACACTAGAAATTCGATTTACTGGGATCCGTTCCCGCTCTACGTAGTCGACGGTGATGGAACGATTCTCACCGATGCCGATGGCAACAAGAGAACCGACATGGTCAACAACATGACCACGTTGATTCTCGGGCACCGCCCGGCCGAAGTGACCGCTGCGCTTACCGAGCAGGTGAATCACGGAGTTTCATTTCCGGCACCAAATCCCTTAGTGGTCCGATGGGCTGAACTCATGTGTGAACGAGTTCCGTCACTCGACAAGGTTAGGTTCGTAAACACCGGCACCGAAGCAACTCTCAATGCCATTCGAGCCGCTAGGGCCTTCACCGGCAAGCAGAAGCTCGTGAAGTGCGAGGGTGCCTACCACGGCAACCACGATGCCATCCAGATCAGTGTGACGCCTCCCCTTGATCAAGCTGGTGACGCAAAATCGCCTGAAGCCGTGGTCGCATTCCCGGGTATCGCTGAAGCAGCGGTCGACGATATTTACATCACCCCGTTTAACGACATCGTGTCTGCTGAAAAGATCATCCGCGAACATGGTGACGAACTGGCGGCAGTGATCGTAGAGCCGGTAAACGGCCAGTGCGGGATGGTGCCCGGTACGCCCGAGTTCCTTGAGGGCCTGCGCCGTGTTACCGATGAACTTGGCATTTTGCTTATCTTCGACGAGGTGATCGCATTCCGCATCGCCTATGGCGGTGCGCAGGACTACTACGGCATAACTCCCGATCTCACCTGCTTCGGCAAGGTAATCGGCGGAGGCATGCCCGTAGGGGCGTTTGGTGGTCGGGACGACATCATGTCGATGTGGGATCCGTCAGACGGTGGTTCGACGGTTCAGCACGCCGGGACCTTTAATGGAAATCCCATGACCGCATCTGCGGGAGTGGCGACTCTGGAAGCGTTGACGCCCGACAGGTACGAGTATCTCGAAACCTTAGGTGAATCGATACGTACCAAGCTGCGGGCATTGTTTGCAGAACTTGAGGTCCCGATGGGTGTCACTGGGGTCGCATCGTTGTTTGCACTCCAGTTCACTTCGACCGAAGTAGTCGACTATCGAACGTTCTCCACTAATGACAAGACGATGATGCAGACTATGTTCATCGGCCTTCTGAACGAAGGCTTCTTGATGTCGAACCGTTGTATGGGGAACGTATCGCTGGTTCACACAGAAGACGATGTCGATGCATTCGTTACCGCAGTCAGGAATGTCCTGAAACGGACCGGGTACGCTTAGTCTAGAACTTCATGCTTGAGTCTTCGGCCGCTCCACCGAACTCACCACGCATGATCGACTTCATGGATTCGTCCTCAACGGTTCTGTCAGAACTCATCGTTCAATACAAATTCCAGCCGACCTAAATACATGATCTATCCCTCTATTTAAGCCGACAATTCGGTCATTAGAGTCGAC
>Ga0209402_10005655_pt1 | contig 11074 bp, 8 predicted proteins | sample ArcticOcean_MG_C_3_FD_187437 | JGI IMG/M metagenome (GOLD analysis project Ga0209402, IMG submission 187437) | Marine microbial communities from western Arctic Ocean - ArcticOcean_MG_CB8_126 (SPAdes) (version 2) | ecosystem: Environmental > Aquatic > Marine > Oceanic | place: Arctic Ocean... | reverse complement strand
AAATAGCACCTTACTTGATTGTAGTATTTAAACAGAGTTATAATTTGGATAAAGGCGGGAAACGTAAAAATTATTATGTGAATGAATCAGTGGGAATTGCATCGGGATTTTTATTGACAGCTTTGCATAATGCGGGTTTGGCAACCTTGATCCACACACCAAGCCCCATGGGCTTTTTGGAAAAGATTCTGAAACGGCCGGAAAATGAAAAGGCTGTTTTATTGATTCCAGTTGGGTATCCCGCAGAGAATGCCAAAGTCCCAGATTTGAAAAAGAAGTCTTTTCAAGAAGTGGCAACAATAATTTGATAATTAATCAAACCAACAGCCTCTCGAAGGTAACGGCTCAAAGAATACTTCGATATTTTCAGTATTCAAAAAATAAGGAAAAATAATGCCCGTTAGAATTCTAATTACAGGCGGTACCTTTGATAAGGAATATGATGAAATCACAGGGAAGCTTTATTTCAAAGATACGCATATGCAAGAAATTCTAGATTTAGGACGATCAAAACTGGAAGTCAAGATTCGCACACTTATGCTTGTGGATAGTTTAGATATGACGAATGATGATCGTGATGTTATTTTAGATAACTGCAGAAGAGTGTCAGAAAATCAAATTGTGATTACCCATGGCACAGATACTATGACAGAAACGGGAAAGGTAATTGCGAATGCAAAACTTGAAAAAACCATTATACTGACAGGTGCCATGATTCCCTATAAATTTGGTAGTAGTGATGGACTGTTTAACTTGGGATGTGCCTTGGCTTTTTCGCAAACCTTACCCCACGGTGTATACATCGCCATGAATGGCAGATATTTTGACTGGAATAAGGTTGAGAAAAATAAAAAGACGGGTGTATTTGAAGAATTGTTGTAGGCGTTGAGTGTTTATGTGAACAGATTAATACTTTTTATTTTTCCATTTCTTTAATCCATTTCTTTACCAATTCTACGCCCTCTTTGTGCACCAGTTTTCGTCCTAATTCCGGCATCATGATACCGGGATCTGTTGACGCCATTCGATAAACCATAATTGATTTATCCGGTTGCCCCGGAACGATTGTATAATCCAAATCCCCCGATCCACGCCCTGCGGCCACTGGTGTTTTATGAATTCCCAATCGCGTTGGATCTGTTTCTTCAATATTAAGAAATAATCCAGATGTTTCTCCCGGAGCACCCAATCGATGACAATGAGCACAATTAATATCAATCAAGGCCCTGGCACGTTCTTCAATAGAGCCGCTCTCAAGATCGTTATAATCTGGTGTATGAGGCAGGGATGAGACCCTTGGGAGCCCACTGATCATACCCAACGTGTTCCATTTTTCTAGTTGATTCATTTTACCATCATCATAATCAAAATCATGGTTTAGCAACCGTACTTTTGGCCCGATTGGGATCATGCGACTCTGGTTTACATGACACCCCTTACACTGATTAAAATTGGGGACACTGTACTCAAAATTGGTTAATTGACCTGCTGGATCAATAAATGACACATTCAGTCTTTTACCGGCAATTTCTAAATACGCTTCTGTTTGTTCCGAATTCCAAACATAAGGAAAGCCCGTCCACCCTTCCTGGGTATTTATTAAAAGCCGTGTTTCAATGAGCCGGAAACCCTGATTAGAATTTCGAAATTTTTCGGGATAGTAAAATGTTTTGATCAATACAGATTCTTGCGGGAAATTAAACGTACCATCTTTTTGATACACTAATTGCTGGTTTTTCGGAAGCGCAATAAATCGTGATTTTAGCGCGTAATCTGAAAATAGTTCTGCAGAAACGTCATAGGGCATCACACCGGGGACGGGGTTTTGATTGGCCATATGTCCTTCAAAAAATCCATAATCAGATAATTTAGGTTTGGCATATTTGATAGGACTGCCGCCAAAGAGGAGAGCAATAAGGAGCGGGAGTAAAGCCAAGTAGTTGGCTTTACCCAATAATCTTGACATTATTTAACTGATGAAGTTAAAGGATGTTCACGGCCGCAATTATGTGGTGACATATCCTCGGAAAAATTTGAAATAAAAGGTGAATACCATTCTTCAAAATTATGTTCAATATCCAAATCGGTGAAGCGGGCGTCATCATTATTCTGGATACACAACCCCGCTGAATTTTCCGGATCTTGCATACCGTCATAAATAATGTCTGGCGTATTGCGACCATACTTCACTGCTAATAGTTTACCAATATCATAACCCAGCTCAGGTAAGCCTGCCCAACGGTCAAAAGTATTATTATAAATGTGGACGTCTGCAGTATATGGATTATAGAGACTATCCTTAATGGCTTCTTCCGTCATAAAATAGCTAACCACTCCGGTTCCGACACTTTTATTATTCAGAATAGTGTTTTGGTACACGCGCACATTGCTGCAGGCCAAAATGAGAATACCTGTTCCTGGAATAACCTTTCCCACAATATTGCCAGGCGGTGCAAAATTGAACAAATTATTGGATTCAACTAAATTGTTAAAGACTCGGATGTTTCCACCTTTTTTTTGTACAAGATCCGGCAAATCAAAAATAAGAATTCCGCCTGTGTTGTGATAAGAATGATTTTCGTACACTTCGGCGTTATTGGAATTTTCAATCTCGATTCCTGCTACATTATCATAAGCAGTATTATAGCGCACCACAATATTATTCGATTGCCCCACATAAATTCCTGCATCCGATGCGCCAATGGAAACAGAGTTTTCAATCAATACGTTCTGGCATTGCACCGGATAGAGCCCGTAAGCGCCGTTGGTCTCCTTAGGGCCTCCCGTCCATTCTGCTTTAACATGCCTGAAAATAATACCATCGGTATATTGAATTTTAATGGCATCGCCCTTGGTGTCTTGAACGGTGAATCCTTCCAACGTGATATTTGTTGAATTGGTAATACTAATACCCTGGGCGCCCTCATCCTGATTTGAAAAGGAAAGTATAGATTGATCCATACTCTGCCCGCGAATAACAAGATCACTTTTTCCTTCGATGGATAATGTTCCCCTGATGGAGTGCAAGCCTTCTGGAATGGTAATCGTGTCTCCAGGTTCAGCCAGAATGAATTGAGTTTGAAGGTTCTTTTCGATGTTTGCAAAAAGCAAACCTGCCATAAAAAGCAGCGGAATGGATTGATGTATCAATTTCATTATGGAAAAATTTAGGTGATTCTGCATGATGTATTAAATGAAAAAATGGATTTTAAAATTTGCAATCTGATATTTCCTTTTTTCAAGTAACAGCGTTAGATTTAATAAAATGAAGCCTGTACGTATCCACTCTTGGAATGTTTCCCCGGGTGAAGCATCTGCCATCCAAATAAATCTGCGGGATAAGATTACTATTCAACCCTTACCAGATGAAATCCATCTAGTGGCCGGGACCAATGTTTCACATGATCCAAACACCAATACAATCCATGCTGCGCTCGTTGTCTTGCGTTTTCCCGATATGGAATTGGTTGAGCGTCATGGTTTATCAGAAGAAATAACATTCCCCTATGTTCGGGGAATTTTGGCCTTCAGGGAGGCGCCGCCTATTATGAAACTGATGAAGCGTGTTCAGCATAGTCCCGATGTTGTTTTATTCCATTCTCACGGCTTGGCTCATCCACGGCGGTTTGGCTTAGCCAGCCATCTCGGTGTTTTATTTGATGTCCCTTCGATTGGTATTTCGGATCGTATTTTGGTGGGGCTTCATGATAATATCGACCTCGAAAAGGGGCACCATGCGCCCCTGATACATAATGATAAAGAGGTGGGTCTCGCTTTAAGAACGAAAGATGGTGTTAATCCTGTTTTTGTTTCAGTGGGGCATAAAGCTGATTTGCTCACCACCATGGAGTTTACACTGGAATGCGTAACTCATTATCGGCGGCCAGAACCCATCCGTCAGGCCCACTTGGCCGTGGTAGCCCAGCGGGATGGCGAAAACATAGATATTGATGTTGGGGGAGACCAGGCGACTTTATTTTAATTTAAACGTTAAGGTCAATTTTGATCCATGGTATTACCCAGAGAAGATGGGTGTAAAAAAATGCCCCGAGTGATCGAGGCATTTTTGTCTTGGGTTAGGTAAATATAAAATCTAATCGCAAGTCGTTTCAAGTAGAATTGCGCAAACTAAATAGGGATCCATATTTGCAGATGGTCGGCGATCTTCAAGATATCCATATCCGTCTTTTGATGTTTGCATGGGGATCCGGATCGATGCGCCCCTATCACTTACGCCATAACGAAAGTCATTAATACTGCATGTTTCATGAAGACCAGTGAGGCGTTCCTCGTTGTGGGCACCATAAACGGCAATATGCTCGGGGTGTTTTTGACTTAGTTTTTCACAGGCATCTTCAATGATGGTTATTCCGCCCGGTTCTCGCATAGCTTTCGTACTAAAGTTTGTATGCGCCCCGGCGCCATTCCAATCGCCCTTAACTGGTTTTGGGTGCAGCGTTGCACTCACGCCGTAATCTTCAGAGATACGATACAGAAGCCATCGAGATAGCCACATATGATCGCCAGATGCCAAAGGTCCCAGTGGGCCAATTTGGTATTCCCACTGTCCCGGCATCACTTCTGCATTTATTCCAGAAATTTCCAACCCCGCATCAATACAAAGGTCCAAATGTTCTTCTACGATATCTCGACCAAAAACCTCATCGGCACCAACACCACAGTAAAAAGGACCCTGAGGTGCAGGATACCCACCTTCCGGCCAGCCTAAAGGAGAGCGACCCTGGAAAAGCGTGTATTCCTGTTCAATGCCAAACCAGGCTTCCTGAGCGGTGTGTTTTTCTTCTAATTCTCTTAGACGTGCTCGTGTATTGGATGGGTGAACAGACCCATCGGCATTCATCACTTCACACATGACAAGAATATTGTCCTCTCCCCGAATTGGGTCTGGAATAAAACAAACAGGTTTTAACATGCAGTCACTATCAGTGCCAATAGCCTGCATGGTGCTGGATCCATCAAATCCCCAGTCTGGGATATCATCAAGACTGGTTATGGAGCCATCAAAAACTTTTGTTTTTGATCGAAGTTTTTGGGTGGGCTGGTGTCCATCCATCCATATGTATTCTGCTCTGATTTTGCTCATTTCTTCCCCGCTTAAGTTGTTAATATTTAATGAAGTACGCCTAGGTTTCTTTTTATTATTAAGGAATTCACGATTCCTTCAAAGAAATTCAAAGCATAATATACTAAGCTACCCAATTGCTTCGGAACCTTTTTCTCCAGTTCTCAAGCGAATACAATCATCGATGGGTAAAATAAAAATTTTACCCCGACCTTTATCTCCATCTTTTTTTGCTACAATAGTAACAGCTTCAACTACAGCATCCACAAATTCATCGTTTACTGCAATTTCGAGTCTGACTTTTTTCAACAAAGTGATTTCATGAGATATACCTCGATAGACTTCTTGTACCGGTATTTCCTTACCTTGTCCCCTTGCATTGGTAATGGTAAACTTGTAAATATTTCTTTTAAGAAGTTCTTCTTTAACTGCCGGCAGTTCTTCCGGCTGAATTATTGCAATAATTAGTTTCATTGATTAATCCTCCTATTCTACAGTGAAAATTTGAAACCCAGCGTAGGCTTCTTCCTGGTGCTCTGAAATATCCAATCCAATTATTTCTTCTTCTTCTGAAACACGGAGTAAATCAAGTGATTTCAGCGCATAGAAAAGTAAAAACATTGTAAAGAAAGCCCAAATTGGAATGACAAGCGACCCAATGACTTGGGCAACTATTTGATGTCCACCAAAAATACCCGTGGCGATTCCGCCCCAGATACCACATAGACCATGAACAGGCCAAGCACCTACAGGATCATCAATTTTTAATTTTTCAAGCAGCATAATACCGCCGACAACCAGAAACCCGGCAACAACACCAATGATAATGCTTTCAATATTTGTTACCGAATCACAGTTAGCGGTAATCCCGACCAATCCCGCCAAGGTACCGTTGAGAGCCATAGTCAAATCAGGTTTTTTAAACAGGCTCCAGGCCAGTAGCATGGCAGCCACAGCACCAGCAGCAGCAGCAAGAGTTGTATTGACTGCAATCAACATAACTGCATTCGTATTGTCAGCACCTGAAATTGCCAATTGGCTTCCGGGGTTAAACCCGTACCATCCAACCCACAGGATAAACACCCCTAAGGCCGATAGAGCAAGGTTAGATCCTGGCATTGGTTTCGAGTTACCATTTTTACCAAACCGTCCAATACGGGGTCCCAGTACAATCGCACCGGCCAGACCAGCAAAACCGCCAACAGCATGCACAACTAGTGAACCAGCAAAATCATAGAACCCTAATTGGTCAAGCCAGCCGCCGCCCCATTTCCAATAGCCACTTATTGGATAGATAAATCCTGTAAGGATTACTGAGTAGATAAGGTAAGCTGAAAACTTAAGCCTACCAGCAACTGCTCCTGATACAATCGTTGCAGCCGTTGCGGCAAAGGCTACCTGAAAAAGCCAATCCACTTGAGGATGCAGTGCACCTGCAGCGGGGGTCACTCCAGCTTCACTAACGCCAAACCCGGCAAAAGCGAACCAGCCATTACCAGCGCCGGGATACATAAGTCCATAACCGACCAGGTAATAAAGTATAGCACCAGCACTTAAATCCATTATATTTTTAAATAGAATATTTACAGTATTCTTGGTGCTGTTTAACCCTGCTTCTAGCATGGCAAAACCAGCCTGCATAAACAGAACCAATACTGCCGCAATGAAGAGGAAAAAGTTATCAATGGCATAAGCATTAATATCAACCGTCAGGCTTTCTTGCGCCATAAGGTATGACCCAAGGCAAAAAAAGATAAGCCAAAGTATTTTATTTTTCATTTTAAAGACTCCAATAAATGGTTAGATGATTAGAAACTTTTACCAACAACTAGAAACGCCAGCCCACTATCAGGATTTAAAATCCAAGAACAGCTATACTTTTCATTACTCGCTGATATTCCAACTTCAATCGGCGCAAACTTTCCGTCACTTGTATACTGACCATCTCCAAACCCTAGCATAAAGGGTCCATAAGCAATATTGATATATTTTGACATTGGTGCCTTATCAGTGTCGAATGCGCCATAAAATCCAGGCTCAACAACAAACGTTGCAGCTGTTAGGCCAATGCCATTAAAAGAGCCACCTAAAGATAATTCAATGTTATGTGCGCCTGTATCAGAAGCAGTTTCGTTAAAGTTGCCACCTGGTGAAGCACCGGGGAAATAATAGTCAGTTATTGTGATGGAATAATCACTAATAGAATAACTTGCGTACAAATCATTCTCACTGCCTTGTCCACTAACCTGCCAAGCGCTCCAGGCCCCTAAAGTCAGATTGCCCGCTGTATAGGTTAATCCCGGTTGGATGGACGGGCTGGTGCCAAAATCTGTGCCTCTCCAGACATACCTGTTATAGATATCACATGAGACACCCCATGTTGATCCACCTTCCTGCTCTTGCGCAAAAAGAGATGTGATTCCTGTTATTATAAAAAGAACGTATAGTATTATTTTTCTAAACATGCCCTACCCCCTTATTAATTTAATATTATTAGTGAAAATACAATATAATTTATGTACTATAATGAATATCACGCACAATATTAAGAATTCACATATTTAATGTCAAGTAAATATATAAAGAAGTTTATTAATTATAATTAAAATGTTAAAGATGTATTTATATATAACGTAATATATTAACAGATTTAAAATATAAACCCACTCACTTACTCATTCAATACAACACCCAATCTATCCGCAACGTGTAAATCATAAATATTTTTAAAATCCACAATATCCTGCGCCAGAGAAACAATACATTTGAAATGATATTTTTCTTTTTTCCAATTGGAAATGATCTGAGATGCAATGGTAGAACCTGTGTGAAAAATATGTGTATTTAATAGCCGCTTTAATAGATTTTCATCGCTGGATGTTAAATTTGATTCTTTCACAAATTCAGTATTTAATCGAGATTTAATGGATAGTTTTTTTGTATAAATAAATGCCGATCCACCGGTCATTCCGGCCCCGAAATTATGCCCGATTTCGCCAAGAACAACCACAGTCCCCCGAGTCATATATTCACAACCGTGGTTCCCGATTCCTTCAATTACGGCAGATGCACCGCTATTCCGGACAGCGAACCGTTCTCCGCCACGTCCTGCAACAAACAGTGTTCCGCCGGTAGCACCATACAGGGCAACATTTCCAATCATTGTGTGTTCTTTTTTCTTGCGGCGAATCAACCGAGGCATGCGAATAGTGATTAAGCCGCCAGATTGCCCTTTCCCAACATAATCATTGGCTGTTCCCATGAGCCGCAGTTCCACACCTTCTGAAAGATAAGCCCCAAAGCTTTGACCTGCGGTCCCAGACATCTGAACTTGTATACTCCCTTGGAAATTTCCTTTCCCATACAAAAAAGCAATTTCACCGGAAAGACGTGTCCCAATGGATCGTTGTGTATTATTCACAAGTTTTGAAACAACAGCATGCCCGTGAGCCATAATTGCATTTCGCACCTCAGTGATAATCTCTTCATCCAAACTTTGATCTTGTAGCCGACCCTGAAACCGAACCTTATTTGTGGAAGGGATAGGTAATCCTTTTTTTGCGTCTGGATTAAAAATTACTGAAAAATCCAAACCTCTTTTTTTAACATAGGATTTAAAATCTTTATGAATGGATAAAAGATCACTCCTGCCCACAAGAGATTGAATGGTATTAAATCCCAGTTTGGCTAATTCATCTCTTACATCTTCGGCAATATTTTCAAAATAAAGTTTAATGTTACCCGCATTCCCTTTGAACTTTTTCATGTATTTTACATCCTGGGTGGCGATACCAGCGGGGCAGGTATTTAGGTGACATTGTCGGGCCATGATACATCCTAAGGCAATAAGGGCTGCTGTACCAAAATCATATTCCTCTGCACCCAAAGTTGCTGCGATAATAATATCCCGGGCTTTTTTGAGTCCGCCATCAACTCTTAGGGTGACCCGGTCACGCAATTGATTAGCAACCAGAGCCTGGTGCGTTTCGGCCAATCCTAACTCCCAAGGGAGGCCTGTATGTTTTAGCGATCCCAAAGGGCTGGCACCCGTACCGCCGTCTCCGCCAGAAATAAGAATAATATCGGCACCAGCTTTTACCACACCGCAAGCCACGGTGCCAACGCCGGGTTGTGCTACCAGTTTAACAGAAATTAATGCCCGGGGATTCACCTCCTTTAAATCGTGAATCAATTGTTTAATATCCTCAATGCTATAAATATCATGATGAGGAGGTGGTGATATAAGGGGCACCCCCAAGGTGGAGGATCGTGCATGGGCAATCTGCGCTGTCACCTTATGTCCCGGCAATTGTCCACCCTCGCCAGGTTTTGCCCCTTGAGCCATTTTGATCTGGATTTCCCTCGATGCGGCAAGATAATCAACGGAAACACCAAATCTGCCACTGGCCACTTGTTTTATGTAGGAATTCACATCTTTATCCGGGTTGCTTCTACTGTAACGGTCATCCAATTCCCCGCCTTCGCCCGTATTGCTCCGTGCTCCTACTAAAGCCATTCCCCGAGCCAGTTCGCGATGAACGTTTTCAGAAATAGCTCCAAAGGATATGGCTCCGGAACCAAACCGCTTAAGAATCTTTTTCAAAGATTCAGTTTGCTTAACATCAATGGGTTCTAACTTCCCCTTAACTTGAAAGAGATCGCGTAAATAAATAGGCACTTCTGCTTTAATATTTTTCCGATCCTTTTGGTGCGCCGCAGCTTGTATCGTTTTGAATTCTAGAGGTGAATACCCATGACTTTCACCATTTTTTCGAAATCTGAAATAGCCTTTTTCACTAAAGCTAGGCGATGATTCCAGAAATGCTGCAGAATGCTGTTGCATCAAATTTTGTTTTATATGATTTAATCCGATACCGCCCAGCTCACTTCGAAAGGATGGAAAATATTTTCCAATCAAATCTTTATCCAAACCCAATGTATGGAAAAGCATACCTCCATGATAACTACTAATCGTGGAAATGCCCATTTTAGACATAATTTTCAAGATGCCTTTTTCAAGAGCGTAGCGATAGTTGGCCATCTTGTTGGGCCAATCCTTATCATCATGAAAATGCTCCCGAATCAATTCGTAAGCCATAAATGGGTATACAGCACTGGCGCCAAGTCCAATAAGAACAGCTACGTGATGATCTTCCACCACATCTCCGGATAAACAAATGAGCGAAACGGCGCTTCTTAATTTATTTTTGACCAGCGCATGGTGAACTGCAGAAACAACCAGGGGCATGGGAATAGGTAAATAGCCTTGTTTCAGATTTTCATTCGTGAGAAAAATTATTTTTGCCCCATTTTTTACTGCTTCCCTGGCTTGAGACTTAATCCGGGATAGGCGGCTATTTAAATCCTGGTCAAGCGCACAATGACAATAGATACGTTTATAGGGCGCTTGGTTTTGACGATCATGAAGCTCTAATACTTCCCGGGGAGACAAAACAGGACTTTCAATTCGAATGACGCCGCCGAAAGTTGGATTTTCATCCAGGAGGTTATTTTCTGATCCTAAATATTTGAACAATGCCATGACGCCCCGTTCGCGAATTGAATCGATGGGCGGATTGGTCACTTGTGCAAAAGATTGTTTAAAATGATCATAAAATCGTCGATCTTGTAAGGACATGACAGCGGCAGGAGTGTCATCTCCCATGGAGCCAATCGGTTCTCGTCCACTGGTTGCCATGGAAATCAAATACCGTGTTAAATCCTCTTTTGACCAACCAAAGGCTACCCGCAATCGAGGATCGAATCCCTGCTCGGGGAGTCCAAAAATTCCGAATTCTTTGCGGTGAGATTTCCTTTTTAATGTAGTAAGATATTTATTTAGTGAACTGGAGTAATCTTTTTTTGCAGCAGCTGTTTTTTTAATCTCTTTATTCCGAGTAATTCCCTTTCCTTTCAGGGAAACAGCAAAAATTTCTCCGGATCTCATATGGTGATGCACAACTAAATTTTTATCAGCAATATCAATAATAC
>Ga0209402_10005650_pt1 | contig 11078 bp, 12 predicted proteins | sample ArcticOcean_MG_C_3_FD_187437 | JGI IMG/M metagenome (GOLD analysis project Ga0209402, IMG submission 187437) | Marine microbial communities from western Arctic Ocean - ArcticOcean_MG_CB8_126 (SPAdes) (version 2) | ecosystem: Environmental > Aquatic > Marine > Oceanic | place: Arctic Ocean... | reverse complement strand
AATAATATAAAATAAAACTACAAAAAAAAACACAACGTAAGAAAGATTGAAATTTAAATTGTTGTGTATTTGAAAAAATACCTCACCTATAAACCCTCTTCTTGCTAGCCCACCCTGGTAGTTTATTAACCAATCAGAGTATTGAAGATAGGATTTTCTAGATAACCATTTGTAAAAATTTATGGCAACTGTTATAAAAGATATTATAAATATACTTTTTAAAAAAAACTTGTTTAATTGAAATTTTTTTTCATATATAGATATAAATAAATTCACAAAAATTATAATATCATGATAAAAATTGGCATCAACGGTTTTGGGAGAATTGGAAGACTTGTTTTAAGAGCTCTTCTTGAAAACTATAAAGATAAAATTCAGGTTGTTGCAATTAACGATCTAGGATCAATAGAAGCTAACGCTCACCTTGTTAAATACGATAGTACTCATGGAACATTACCTTATGATGTTGAGACGTCTAAAAATGGATTCAAAATATTAAATCAGGACATAAAAGTTTTTGCAGAAAGAGATCCAGCAAATCTACTTTGGGGCAAAGTAGGGGTAGACGTTGTGTTAGAGTGTACTGGTTTGTTTCTAGATAAAGCATCTGCAGAAAAACACATCAAAGCAGGAGCTAAAAAAGTAATTATTTCAGCACCAGCTAAAGAAGTAGACTTTACTATCGTTCAAGGTGTTAATAGTTCTGGATTAAAAAAAGAGCACAATGTTATTTCAAACGGTTCATGTACAACAAATTGTTTAGCACCAGTTGCTATGGTTTTAGAAAATAATTTTGGTATTGAGTATGGTTACATGACAACTATTCACAGTTATACGGGAGATCAAAAATTATTAGACACACTTCACAAAGACTTAAGAAGAGCAAGAGCTTCAGGAGATTCAATGATTCCAACTTCTACAGGAGCTGCTAAAGCAATGAGTTTAGTACTACCAAGTCTTAAAGGAAAATTAGATGGAACAGCGATAAGAGTTCCAACACCAAATGTTTCTCTAATAGATTTTACTGTAGTTACAAAAAAAGAAGTTAGTGCTGATGATATTAATAATGCAATGATTGCTGCATCTAACTCTAAAGAACTTAAAGGAATATTAGGTATAAACAACAAACCTTTAGTTTCTAAAGATTTTAACCACAATCCACACAGCTCAATTTTTGATGTAACTCAAACGCAAGTAATCAAAAATAAATTTAGCAGAGTATTATCTTGGTATGATAATGAATGGGGATTTTCTAATCGTATGTGTGAGACTGCTATTCAAATAGCTGGATTAATTTAAGTTCCAACTTTATAAAATCTAATCATATTAGTCATGTTGGCACGACCAAAAGGTAAGCCAGCGGTAATAATTACATAATCATTTTTTGTAATAGATTTGTCTTTTTTAATAATTTCTTTTGAAATATTCATCATATCTCTCCAACCATGAGCATCTCTACTATTTATTGATTCAACACCCCAAAGCAAACTTGTTTGTCTAGAAACATTAATATTTGGAGATATGGTTAGAATCTTAACTGCAGGCCTCATCGTGGAAACTAGCTTTGCAGTACTTCCAGAGTTTGAAAAAGCAATAATGGCCTTAACAATTGGATTGTAAGCAAGATCTTTAACCGACAGTACAATTGATTTTTTTGGATCTTTTTTAATATCAACTTTATTTTTAAAATCTTCGATGTGTTGTTTTTTATATTTTTCTGTTGAGATAATAGCTTTGTTCATCGTTTTAACTGCCTCTAAAGGGCACTTACCAATTGCAGTTTCTGCCGATAACATCACGACATCTGCACCTTGAAATATTGCTGTTGCAATATCATTAATTTCGGCTCTAGTTGGTGTTGCGTTTTCAATCATGCTTTCTAGCATTTGAGTTGCAACAATTACCGGTTTAGATAGTTGAGAGCATTTTTTAATCAAATCTAATTGGACTTGAGGAACATCACTGTGCCCAATATCAATAGCAAGGTCTCCTCTTGCAATCATGATGACATCTGTTGTATTTATAATTTCATTAATATTTTTTAGTGCGGTTTTATTTTCTATTTTACAAATAATACCCATATCTTTATTAATTAATTTTCTAGCTTCTGTGATCAATTTTGCATTTTGAATATAAGATAAAGCAATCCAGTTACATCCAATTTTTTTTGCTATTTTAATGTCAGCTTTGTCTTTATTGGTTAAATTATTAAAAGGCATAAAGAAGTTTTGTAAGTGAACACTCTTGTTACTTCTTATTTGACAGTTGTGATTTTGACAGACTGTTACAACACCATTTTTAATTTTTTTAATTACTTTAAATGAAAATTTACCATCATCTAATAATATTTTATTTCCTACTTTTAATTTTTTAAGGATTGATGGATAAGAAAAACAAACTCTATTTTGATTACCTGTTTTTTGGTTATTATCAAATATAAATTTTTGATTATATTTAATATTAATTACATTAGCATTAATTTTACCAATTCTTAATTTAACACCTTGTAGATCTGCTATAATTGATAATCTTTTATTTAATACTTTCTCTACTTTTCTAATTCTTGTTACAATTTTTTGTATGCCAGTAACGTTATGGCTAAAATTAATTCTAAATGCATCAACCCCTGATTTAACAATATTTTTTAATTTAATTTCAGAATGTATAGCCGGTCCTAAAGTTGCAATTATTTTGGCTTTTTTTTCCATAAATTTATGATTTATTTTTATAATAACACTTTTTTATAAAAGTGTAATGAAGAAATTAATGATGATGTTCTTCTAAATCTTTTTTTAAGTCTTCGTGGTCACCAACAACAATATGGTGTTTGCTTTTTGTTACATATTTATCAAGGATAGGAACTAAAACTAAAGGGATTAAACCACCTAATACGATTCCTATAGCAGCTGATTGAAGATCAGGATCAAGTGTAGCCGCAATAAAATCAGCAACAACATGCGCAACAATAACTCCAAATATTCCAGCTATATAACCGTTTGACGTAACTTTAAGTAATCGGTTAATACTCCAACCAGTATAAAAACCAATAAGTGGAATTAAAGTATGAACAAGACCAAACACTAATCCTCGTAACAAGTATTTGTCTTGTAACCAAATAATTTCTTCTATTAAATGTTCCACTAACTACATTCCTTGCACGTTGTTGTAATTTCTAAATTAAAATTATTAAAATTAAATTTATTTTTAGATTTTACGTGTTTTATAATATTTGAAAAAAGGTTTGTTTTTAATTCTTCAGCAACACCACAATTATCACATACTGCTAAAACAGCATTATGTATGTGAGGTTTTGAAGTACTACAAAGATGAAAAGATTTATTTTTATTAGTTTTGTGTATTAATCCTTCACCAGCTAAATCTTTTAGAGCTCTATAAATGGTCATTGGTTGTACAAACTTAAACTTTTGAACACAATTTAATATTTGATAAGCTGTTAAACCTTTTGGACTCTTTTTTAAAACATTTAGTACAATTGTGTTATTTTCATTCATAGTTATGTTATAACATAACATATAATTTTGTCAATAATAACAATGATTATGTATTATATTGTAAGTAAATTATATTTTCAAATAAAGGCTCAGTTATTCTAATATCCTTTTGTCCAAATAGAATTAACTTGATATTGCGCTATTTTTTTTAGTTTTAGTATTTTTAATTTTACATCTATTTTTTTAGTAGATGTATTCGATGCGTTTTCAACTAAAATAGTAATTTTTTTTGCTTTTTTAATTATTTTTTTTAAACCTTCAATAACTTGTTCTTCATTGCCATCAACATCAATTTTAATTAAGTTAGGGAATTTAATATAATTTAATTCAAATAATTGATCCAAACTTAATCCAATAGTTTTATAATAATATTTTTTAAACTGAGAACTGATTTTTTTTAAAATGTTGCTCCAGCGTAACCACCAATAAAGTCAGTTAAAAAAAAGTTTGAAATTTTATTTTTATTAAAAACTGGAAATGGCATAATAATTACATTTTTATTGATATTGTTAATTTGAATATTCTTTGCAATTAAATTTAAATTCGTAAATTGAGGTTCAAATGAATAAACTGTTGAATTAAATTTTTTTGCATAATAAACAGTATAAATCCCCATATTTGCACCAATATCATATAAAACTTTTTTTTTACCTCCAAAACTATTTATCCAATTGATTGTTTCAGGTTCTTTAGTAAAAAAAGATTTAATTCTATATCCAGCTATTTTAGTTGGCGAATAGAATCTTATAAACTTTTTTTGAGATATAAATATTTTTTTTCCTATATTTTTATTAATAATTTTTTGCATTGTTTCATAAAAAAAATTATTACTATTTTTTATATCAATTATTTCTAATATTTTTACATATACGTACGTACACCTCAGAATTACCATGATAGGAATGTTAAGTATTTTTCTAACTATTTTTACACCTAGTAATATATATTTATTATGCATTTTTTTTCTGTAGTGATAAAAAATAACATAATAATCTTTTAATGTATCTGTTATTTTAATTTTGTTTTCTTTTGTGTTTGTTAATATTAATATACAATTAATAATGAAAAATTTAAATTTTATAGACAAGCTATCAAATAAACTTGTGAGCGCATTCTTACATAACAAAATCTTAGCTCCAATTCCTACAAAGTACGTTAAAAGCATGAAGGAGGCTGAAAAACTAAGAAGGCTATGCGAGAGCAAAGTTAATCAACCGGTTATAGGATTTAAAGCGGGAGGGACTTCTATTCCGATGTTAAAAAAGTGGGGTATAAAAGAACCTTTTTATGCATCAGTTTTTAAAAAAAATCTTTTAAAGAGTGGGCAAAAAGTTAAAATAAATCCCTACACCTTAGGTGTTGAGCTTGAAGTTGGTTACTTTATTAGAAAGAGTTTTTTTAATTCTAAAGGCAGCATTACAATGAATAATATTCATAAGTATATTTCTCACACATTACCTTCCATTGAAATTGTGGGTTATAGACAAAGAAAAAAAGGACTTAAATATCTTGGTGATCTATGTAGTGATTTTGGAGGTAACGTTAAATTTTTAATTGGAAAAAAAATAAAATATAAAAAAATTAATATTGCTAATTTAAAAACCAATATGAGCAATAAAAAAATAAATCAATCTGTTAACGGCAACACCAATGCTGTTTATGCTAACCCATTAAATTCTCTAAAACTTGTACTTAATCTTTTAAAAAAAGATCAAATAAAGTTAGATAAAGATTTTTATGTATTTACTGGTTCTACCGTAGGAGCTGTGCCAATTTTAGCAAAAGGTTTGTATGAAGGTAAGATTGAAAAAATTGGCAGCGTAAAAGTTAAAATAATTTAAATATTTTTCAATTTAATTTTAAAGTTTCTTAGATTCTAATTTTATATGACCTAATACTTTTCCAGAGTTATTTCCATTATTTAAAAGATAACCACTAGTACCATTTTCATTAACGTTTACCGTTTTAATATTTCTAAACATTAGTTGATTTAACTTAGCGATTTTTGAGCCTCGGCTAAATCTACTAAGGACTCTATGTAATCTTGATTTCATACACTACTCCTATTAGTTTTTCCAAAACTCGCTTTTAACCGATGCGATATCGACCTCTTTTTTCCATGAGATATGGTTATGTAAATCTAATATCTTTTTTTACTTAATGCAAATGTTTGAAAGGGGCGTTCTGTTGCTAGGTGCTATGAATTTAACAATTTTTTTTTTCTTTTAATCTATTTAAATGCAAAGCTCTTTCTTTCGCAGCATTTGAGGCCTCTTCTACATTTTTCATTGTTACTCCCATGCCAGGAAGAAAAAATAATATAGCACCCAAATTATGTGGATTATTCATTTTCTTTGCTTCTTGTGCTTTGTCTGCATATTGATTTGCTTTAGCAATTTCTGCACTTAATTCTTTACAATTTAATTCATTATCATTCGGGCCAATGACATTTACTACATTTGGAGCTGCACAAGAAACATAAATTAAAAACAAGGTTAAAAATGATAATGTTTTTTTCATATAATTATTTCCACAATAATTTAAAGGTGCGTTCAGTTACCAAGTGCCTCGAACTTTGTAACATTATTCAACAATAATTTGAATTAAAAAGTCAGAAAATAGGACCTCACTGCGTACATAGTACGTATGGAATTTCTGTGTTAAGATCGTGGATCATGAAAAAGCTTTTAGGGATCTTGGTTATATAATTATGTCTGATAACTTAGAAATAAATTTAAAAGAACATAAAATCTTCTTTGTTGGTGGAGAAGATTATTTGGTAAATAACAAAACAGTTGTTAGAGGTCAAATGTATGTTGAATGCTTTAAGCCGACCAAGTCAAATAACAAAAATATTATTTTAATTCACGGAGGTGGTCAGAGCGGAGCAGGTTTTATTACAACTGCAGACGGCAGAAGAGGATGGTTACATGATTTTCTATCCTTTGGTTTCTCAGTTTACGTTGTAGATCAACCTGGCAGAGCAAGATCGGGATACTCAGAAAGTTTATATGGAAAATTTATAGACAGAGAAACAAATATTGATGATGTTGAAAGACGTTTTACTGCGATGGCAAAAAAGGGAAACTGGCCTCAAGCTAAAACACATAAGCAGTGGCCAGGTTCAGGTTTGGGAGGTGATAAAATTTTTGAACAGTATATGGCTTCACAAGTAAATACGATGTCAGACAGAATTTATATAGAAGAAATGTCTAAAAAAGCTTTAGCTGAACTCATTGATTTAATAGGAAACACAGTAATTTTAGGTCACAGTCAAGGAGGTCCCTTTTGTTGGCTAGCTGCTGATCTAAGACCAGATAAAGTAAAATTGTGTATTGCAGTTGAACCTAATGGCCCACCATTTTTTAATGTTTCATATGGAGGAGTACAACATAGTCATCTTAACAAACAAACTTTCAAAAAAAATGAATTTGATAAAGACTGGTATCAGACAAGCTCAGAACCTGATCGACCTAATGGAATTACATATTCTCTTTTAACCTATGATCCACCTTTAAAAAGTGGTGAAAAATTAGAACCTGAATTAGATAAAAATTATACATCTGAAAATTTAGTACAGTGCTTTTTGCAAAAAGAGCCAGCAAGAAAATTAGTTAATTTATCAAAGGTTAATATCTTAATATTAACTGCAGAATCTTCATATCATGCACCTTATGATCATGGAACAAGTAATTTCCTTAAACAAGCAGGCGTAGACCATGATTTTATACGTTTAGAAGATCATGCCATAAAAGGCAATGGACACATGATGATGCACGAAAAAAATAGTAGAGAAGTATCAAACTTTATAAATAATTGGATAGAAAAAAATTATCTTTGAAACATTATTAATAAAATTACTAAAAAATTAGTGCTCTATAAATCATAGCAGCAGCGCCTATAATTACACAAACTTCGATAACGATTGTGTGCATTTTTACTCCAAGCGCATCTGCAATTTTTTTAGCAGTGTAAGATCCAAAAATTGAAACAATGCCAATCATGGATCCTACATATAAAGCATCTGAGTTTAATAATCCTAAATTCCAAAATGATATTAAGCGAATAATAACATTAATAAGTGTCACAAAAGAATCTGTTCCAATAATTTGTGCACCAACTAATCCATTAGCTGCAAGTGCAGTTAATAAAACTGAACCAGGTCCAAGTATTACGCCACTTATTGTTCCATAAAAAACAGCCATAACACCAAGACCAAACCAACCAATATTTAAATTAATTTTTTTCAATACTCTTCTTAAAATAACAATGAATGCTAATCCAAAACCTAAACAAAAGTATAATGTCTTCGCTGATACCGAGGCATAAAAATTTGTTCCAGCAATTAAAAAAGGTGTTGAGATAATTGCAAAATAAATTCCTTTTTTCCAAAAAATACTTTTTCGGTAATAATACATTCTTGATAAATTTGAAAATAAGACAAACACAGACATTAAAGGAACTAAAAGTTTAATTGGAATAAAAAAAGATACTAATAAACCTAACGTAACACCTCCGCCATAACCAGAAATACCAGAGACAACAGAAGCAAAAAAGGCAGTTAAAATCAAAATAGAAAGTTCTAAAAAACCTAAGCTTGCAAACAATGCAGCAATATCAAAGTCAGCTTCCATTTTACTTAATTAGTATTTTGGAAAAATCAGGTTTTTCAAAAATTGTATCTATAAAAACATTTAAATTATTTTTTTCTTCTTCAGATATTTTTGAAAATTTTAAATTAGCCTCATATTTTTTATTCATATCATCTTCTGTTAATGGTTGTTTTCTACCACCTCTAAAACATGCTTGGTGTTCAGTAAATGTACCGTCTTCTGTTTCGCAAATTAAGGTACCGGTATAATTTTTTGGATATTCATTTTTAGGGTCTACTTCATAATTTACTTTGTTAGCTAATTCTAAAATTTCACTATCTTTTATACTTGATTCATTAAATTCGTTTAATCCAGCATCACCTCTTAAAAAACCAACGGCAACACAATAAGGAACGGAAAACTTTGCAGAATAAGGAGTAGATGGATTTTTCTTTTCTTTAGTTGGTTCCCATAATCTATGAACAGTACCTTCGCCTACTTTCGCCAAAATAGATCTAATTTTCTTCGGATTTTTAATCTTATTCTTTAATTTTATTGCGCAATCTACAAAAGGTTGAGCCATAGTTCCACAGGCATAAGGTTTAAAAGCCAAATTTTCTGTTTCCCATCTAGAACCTAAATTGTCAGTTAAATGTGAAAAGTCTCTATCAATTTCTCTGAGAGCAAATGCCTTGAAAAAACCATGCTCTCCTTCGAACACTGTTCTAGGTCCATAAAAATCAGACTTTGCAATTAACGTAGCATGCATGCCTGAACTAGCAGACCAACCTGGATGAATTCTTTTAGTCCAAGATCCCTCAGCAAGATATTCAATAATGCCAGATGTAAAACTTCCTGCTATACCAAGTGCTGAGGTCATTTGTTTTTCAGTTAAATCTAACACTGAAGATAGGCCAGCAGCCACACCAAAGGTTCCACATACTGCGGTTGGATGAAAACATTGTTTGTGCATAGCCGTTGGGGCAACCAAAGCTAATCTACATATTAATTCTGAACCGACAGTCAATCCTTTTAAAATTTGGTCTCCACTTAAATTAAATTTTTGTGCAGCTGAAAGCATCGCTGGTATCATTGATGCACCTACATGTATTGGATTACCTTCAAAGGTATCATCAAAATCCTCTCCGTGAGCGGCAGTGCCTGCAATTATTGCAGATGAAAATAGATCAAATTTTTTTCCGTGACCTAAACACACAAAAGAACCAGAACCTTTATAAGTTTTGACTAAACTTTGAACATAGTTTTCGTTTCTTGCAGATACAATAATTCCACAAATATCTTTAAATAGAAATTCTAAAGTTTTTCTAAATTTTTCTGGTATATCTTTAACTGTTAGATTTTTACTCCAACTTGAAAATTCCTCAGCTATTGTCATGGCGTAAAACTACCACCACTTACATGAAGTGTCTGTCCATTAATATAATCCGCTTCTTTCTTACAAAGATTTGCAATCACTTCAGCAACTTCATCAGGTTTTCCAAATCGGTTTAGTGCTAAGTTTGGAGTTTGCGGATGTTTTAACCAATGACCTTTAAGCGCTGTTTCTTTGCTATCAAAATCTTCAATAAAACCTGGTACCACACAATTACAGGTTACGCCTCTTTCTAAAAATTCCATACTGATCGCTTTTGTTAGACCAACCAAAGCTGCTTTAGAGGTAACTACATGAGCCCTCGTCTTTGCACCGATATGTCCTGATATACCACCGATATTGATAACTCTTCCCCATTTTTGTTTTGTCATATATCCAATCAAAGCTTGGGCACATAAGAAGGAAGCATCAACATTTATAGCCATTACTTTCTTCCAATCTTCATAAGTAATTTTTTCAAAATCCTCATGAATTCTTAGAGCTGCATTATTTATAAGAACAGATGGTGTTCCTAATTTTTCTGCTGCCTCTTTGATCTTGTTAATTGTTGTTAAATCTACTAGATCGCCATCTACAAAATTAGATTTTACTCCATATCCTCTTACTATCTCGACAGTTTTTTTTGCCTCTTCAATACTCTTGCCACCAGTATGTATTAAAATATTAAAACCTTGATCTGCGAGTTTTTTTGCAGCGGCTCTGCCAATTTTTTTTGCACCACCAGTAATAACTACAACTTTGTTTTTATTAAATTCTTTGCTCATCTTTTTTTCGTGAGAGTGCAGCTCGTATACTCTGCCAAAATGGAGTTGTTAAACTTATTAAAGTTAAAATAAAGAATAAGATAAACACTCCACTATCAAAAAAATTCATAGGGTTACTATCATGAATTACCATTGACTGTGTAAATGTTTCTTCAACCATTTTTCCCAAGATTAAACCCATCACAAATGGAGCTGGCGAAAAACCGTTTTTAAGCGCAAAATATCCAATGATACCAGACACTAGCATTACCCAAACATCAAAAATAGCTGAGCTGTATGCATAAGATCCAATTAGTGCAAACACAAATACAGAAGGCCATAAGAATTTTTTTGGGATAAACGTCACGTAAGAAAATAATTTTGCACCCGCTAATCCTATACCTAAAAATGCAAAATTAGCGAATAACATCGCTCCAAAAATTGCATAAACAAAATGAGGAGTTTCGAGAATTAAGTAAGGTCCTGGTCTAAATCCATGCATAACAAGTGCTGCTAAGATTAAAGCAGTCGTCCCACTTCCTGGAATACCGAGTGCTAATGTGGGAACCATTGCTCCCCCTGCAGCTGCATTGTTTGCTGCCTCAGGTCCAACAATTCCTTCAGCACACCCTGTTCCAAATTTTTCTGGTGTCTTTGACCATCTCTTAGCTTCATTATAACCCATTATTGCTGCAACAGTTGATCCTTCTGCTGGTAAGATACCAATAAAAGTTCCAAGTCCACATGATCTTAAAATAGTTCCTTTTAAACTCTTTAGTTCTGCGATTGTTGGTAATTTTAAAGTTTTAGCTGACATTCTTTCTATTGCAACATTTAA
>Ga0209402_10005648_pt1 | contig 11084 bp, 13 predicted proteins | sample ArcticOcean_MG_C_3_FD_187437 | JGI IMG/M metagenome (GOLD analysis project Ga0209402, IMG submission 187437) | Marine microbial communities from western Arctic Ocean - ArcticOcean_MG_CB8_126 (SPAdes) (version 2) | ecosystem: Environmental > Aquatic > Marine > Oceanic | place: Arctic Ocean... | reverse complement strand
GGAAAAACGTGCATCTGGTAATGCCAGACATCCTGATTTCCAGCTGGTTCGTTGTGCTGCCGGGTGGATATACCGTCACATCCATATGCGGCCTTCATCGCCAGCACGATGATCTGAACCGCGGCATGAGTGGCTGTGGCATACCTGATCGGCAGATCGTACACGTTCTCATAACGCGCATTGGAGATGATAAGCACATGCCCCTTGTTATTCGGCCACTGATGCGAACTGATAAACGCCGTTATCTGATCTGTTTGAGATATGATATCAGAAGGCCGGGTAAGCAGATCCGCATGCTTGATCCCCTGGACCACCATGCAGAACGGGCAATTATAGGCTGCAGGGGCGTGGTTGTAAATAGCAAGTTTCAGTAGTGGCCGGCTTCTCGTGATACTTAACCACGGAGAATACCGAGAAGCCAAGGAAGCCAAGGAATTTTTTTAAAGGGATTACTTCTTTTACTGATTTTAGAGGCTCCACCACGCGCCGTGGTTTATTCTCTATTTCTCTTTTCCCTTTTAATATGTTCCGGGCTCTCCGTGCCTTCTCTTTGCCCTCGACGGTTAAGTACAATAGTGAACAATCCATCTACGAACAATTATCACACTCAAAAAGTTACTTCCCGGCCCTGCTCGGCAGATTCGTACAGGCCGGTCATAATTTTATGGACATTAAGGGCCTCGCGAAAGGTGACAATCGGTTTACCCTGACCACGGATTGCCGCGATAAACTCTTTGTGTTCCAGGCGGGTATGGTCACCCCAGCCGGTTTCTTCCTCGAAGGCATGCGGGAGGATTTCCTTACCGTCCTCCAGCTCTACGTGCGGCGTCACACTCCGTCCCATACCGAGCAGACCGTGCACCTCAAACCCCATATTGCGCGAGGTCGGATGCATAAGCCAGTTGCCTTCAATGGACATGGAGGAACCGTCAGCGAACCGCACATGCGCGTGAGCGAAATCCTCTACCGACACCTCATCTATGGTCCCCTCGAAACCGATGGGCGGGTTGGGCATTTTATTGAGCTTGCAGAAGGCCGATGCGCTGACGGCCACCGGCTCAGGCGCACCGAGGATCCAATAAAGCGCATCCAGCGGATGCACCACGGTGGCAACAATGACGCCGCCTAGAGACTCTTCCTTCTTATGAAAATACCGGCCCCACGGATAATTCATCACATGCCCCCCCCACACCCGACTGTGGTAAACCTGGCCTAATTTTCCCTCCGCGATAAACGCAGCCAGGGCACGATAGCCCTGATGTTGTCGCATCTGAAACCCCATAGTAAACAGCCTACCGGCGCGTAGGGCCGCCGCTTTGATCGCCTCGGCTTCCGCTACCGACATACACAGCGGTTTTTCCACCAGTACGTGCGCCCCGGCGTCAAAAGCAGCCATAGCCTGGACCGCATGATACCGGACCGGCGAGGCGACGACCACATACTCGGGACGAACAACCGCCAGCATCGTGTCGATCTCACCATAGGTCGCCGGAAGATGATATTTCTCTGCGGTAGCTCGGACAGTGGCCTCATGCGGATCTACAAGCGCGACCACCTCTACCTCGTCCATCCGGGTCAGATGTTCCAGGTGCACCTTCCCCATCGTACCTGCCCCGATGACAGCCGTTTTAATTGCCACAGTTTCTCCTTTTTACCTACATAACCCAAGTTTCTAGCTGATCCACGATAGCTTGTCTCCCCGACTTTCGGCGGGATGACATTCATTTTTACATTAACTGGCAACTTGGGCTACATAGTTCGATTTTAAATTTTGAAGACGTCTTCAAAATTGACGCAGACATATATGCCATCAATCGGCTCTTAACTCAGAAGATACTTTTGCAGGATACGACCATCAAGGCGAATTATCACGTACTGGATAGTATCCTACGGAACAGCCCGTCGGCCACAGACGACCAGTATCATTTCGGTAAAAATAATATCGAGTCGCACCATCCTGTCAAGGCATCGACCCAGGCAGGATGTACGTTGGTGCAAGGAATCAGCGCCATCCGGTCTCCACCAGCGGTAACAAACGATTCCCGGCCACGGATACCAATTTCTTCCAGGGATTTAGACCGCCGGAAACGAAGGCCGCGTAGATAACCAGGAGGCGCTTTATGCCTGTACCAGCCAGGAGAATAAACCGTTCCACGATCACCTATCCTGAAACGGTTGCGGATAGGTACGCTGCCAGCCCTCTTGACCAAAAGCCTCCTCGTCGTACAGCGCGGAATAGGCGACCCGTTTTTCATGGTGGCTGTCGGTGATGGATCGAAGCATCTCCTGCGTCAAGCCCATGTCCAGTCGGCGATAAATCGCCTGGCAGTCGGGATCGTCGATGCGGTTGTGCTGCTCGGAGGGATCTTCTATTAAGTTAAACAGCAGCATTTCTCCGGTGGTATATTTGACCAGCTTCCATGTGCCGTCGAAGTGCATACAGCCCGACGACAGAAAACCGACAATGCGGTCCCGAGGCTCAGCAGGATCGAGACCAAGGTCGGGCAACGGGCGGGCATCCAGGTAACCTGGCAGCGGACAGCCGCCCGCTGCCAGCAGCGTGGCGGTGATATCACTGATGCTGACGAGATGCGGGGATACCTTGCCCTTTTCAATACCGGGACCGCAGACGATCAGCGGGACCTTGATGCTGGCCTCGTAATAGGTGGCTTTGCCAATAAAATTATGATCACCCAGATGGTCGCCGTGGTCACTGGAAAAAATGATCAGGGTATTGTCCAGTTGCCCCGTCTCCTGTAACGCATCCAGGATCGCGCCGACCTCATCATCTATCTGTTTGACAAGCGCCGCGTAATGTGCCCGGATTTTCCGTTTTTGGGCATCGGTAAATGCGCTATAATCCACACCGTTCCAGGGACGCTTGTTGCCATCCACATTATTCTCCCGAAGCAGAGGCGTATTACCGGGCACTTCGGGAATGGGATCAGGCATATCTGCCTCGTCGAACGCCTCCAGATATTCGGCATTGGGATCGTACGGACAGTGCGGACCGGGGAATCCGACCATCATCGCAAAGGGCCGGTCCTGTGGGTGGCGACGGATATGTTCACAGGCGGCATCCCCGACAAAATGATCCCACGAATGGGCCCAGGGGATCTGGTTAACAATCGCGCCCTTGTTCTCATGATAGCCTTCGTGTTCGTTGCCATGCATCTTAAGGTAGCCGTTCTCCTTCAGGTGTTTCTGATAATCGTCTTCAACGAGAAGCCACCGCTTGTCCTCACACACGACCCGCGTCTGAAACCCCTGGTTGATGTCCCAGGGATAAAAGTGCATCTTACCAATGGCCGACGTGGCATACCCAGCCTCACCCAGGATTTCCGGCCAGGTATGGATACCGCAGTCGGCCAGGTCGGGACGGAGATAGTCCTCATTGGTAAGTACCCCAGTCTGTATCGCGTTACGACCTGTGAGCAGCATGGCACGGGCCGGTACGCAAATCGGAGAAGGCGAATAGGCCCGCTCGTAGCGCACGCCCAGCTGTGCCAAACGGTCGATATGCGGCGTCTCGATGAAATCAGCCCCATAACAACTGAGAAAATCGGCACGGAGTTGATCGGGCATGATGAAGAGGAGATTGGGACGGTCGGCCATGAGGTGCTCCGGTTGGTGTGGTAGAAACGCCTGAATATTGAATGATGGTTGATTGAATATACATATTATCCTGGTTGATATTATATTAAACACCTGAGTTTGTTAACTCATAATCAAAATTAAATATTAATTATACCCTTCAAATGGAAAAGCTAATACGTATGTCATCTCCACCCATCGATTGCCCTTTTTGTGCGCCTCGGCCTGAACATAACCCGACGCACTGGTCCTACATCGCTAGGTTACAGACGTCCTCTTTGTATCTAACGCATAACCAGGCGTATAAAGGCAACTGCCTGCTCATCTATGATCCGGCCCATGTCACCGGTTCGGTGTTATGGCCCTGGCTAGGTTAGAGGATTGTATAAAGGTGAATCAACTCTTTCTCCTCCCTGCCCATCAAGGCAAAGGCATCGGTGAACAATGTATGCGTCTTATTATGGAGGAAGCGAGGCAGGCGGGCCTACCCATTCGTCTCGGTGTTCTAAAAGTAAATCCACGTGCACAGACCTTCTACCAGATTTTGAGTTTCACATGTACCGGAGATACTGAAACACATGTACGGGGTCCATGGATCTCTTAACGACGGCCCAGTCTTTTCACTGGCTCAATGTGGAACCCACAGTAGCCGAGTTCAAAAGAATACTGAAGCCCGTGGGATACGTCGCTTTGATATGGAACAACCGGCGTACAGATGATCCTTTTCAAAGCGCTTATGAACAGGTACTTTATTAATATATTTCGGATTACCTTCACCGATATAACCAAGGCCTATATCGGACACCTATAATATGAACCGTCCATATATCATAGCCATAGATGCCATTGCTGGTGGAGGAAAATCCACGTTGTCCGGCGCCGTGAATGCGGCTTTATCTTCTTCAGCTCGATATTGCTTTGATGATTATGATGAACCGGATATTCACCCCACGGATTTTTACGACTGGTGGCAGCGCGGTGCAGATATCGCGGCATTTGATTGTCCTACCCTGTATCAGATGGTCTCGCGTCATATTGAAAAAAAAGATGTCGGTCACCTTGTTCTTGATATGCCTTTCGGACGCCAGCATGGCCGGTTTCTTCACCTGATTGACCTGTCGGTATTCATAGATACGCCGCTGGATATTGCCCTTGCCCGGCGTATTCTGAGAGACCATGATGACCTGACAAGCGTAAGACATGAAATGAAAGAGTATCTCTCAAAGGTAAGAGCCCTTTATACCGATCATTTTCAAATGAGTAAAACCTGCGATCTGGTTCTGGATGGCACGTGGCCTGTTGAATCACGAAAAGGCACGGTTTTAAAACATATCAAACACGCTGGATAATTGTCTTATCACCATTCCAAGGAAAATTTCCCATGCCCAATTTTACATCTGCCTACCTGGAAAAATTAACCACCCGGATCTTTGAAGCCAATGCTGTACCGAGTGACGAAGCAGCGCTCGTGGCCAAAGAACTCGTCTATGCCAACTTGCTGGGCATGGACTCCCACGGCGTCATACGCATTCCTCAGTATACGGAGGCGCTCGAAAGTGGGGATATTGTGTCCGGTGCCCCGACGACGATCACCAAGGAGACGGCAACTACGGCCATCGTGGATGGCGGCGATAATTTTGGTCAGGTGGTGGCGTTTCGCGCGCTGGATCTGGCCGTAGAAAAAGCGAAAGAACAGAATATCAGCTGTGTCCTCGCTCAGCGATGTAACCATGTGGGGCGACTGGGGGCCTATCCACAAAGAGCAGCCGATCAAGAAATGATTGGTTTAGCCCTGGTTACCTGGCCTTCTTATGGACATCACGTGGCCCCCTTCGGTGCCCGTGAAGGCCGCCTGTCCACCAATCCAATTGCCTACGGCGCGCCCACCAACGGAGATCCTATTCTATCCGATTTTGCGACCAGCGTCCTCTCTGAGGGCAGAATCCGAGTCGCTTTGCATTCGGATCAACCCGTCCCGGAAAACACAATCGTCGATGCAGAGGGCAAGGCCACGACCGATCCGGCTGGATTCTACGGACCTCCGAAGGGGGCCATAATGCCTTTTGGTGGCCCGGTGGGGTACAAAGGGTATGCCCTGAGTCTCCTGGTGGAAATTCTGGGCGGAACGCTGGCTGGCAGTGTGGTGGATGATCCGGACCGTCTGGGCAATGGGCTCAGTCTGATCGTCATTAATCCCGCAGCTTTTACGCCGTTGGGCAATTTTAAAGACCTGATGGCGGGCGTTACGGCCTACATGAAATCCGCCGCACCGGCAGAGGGGTTTGAAGAGGTTATGATGCCAGGCGAAAGAGAATTTCAGAATGTGGCCAGACGGCAGGAAGAAGGGATTACCCTGGCAGATACAACCTGGACGCAGATAACAGAGGTTGCAGAGCAGTTGGGGGTACCCTTGTAGGTCCATCAGGTACACACCGCCCAATGGGTCAGGTTTCATTCGCGATGAGGGCGAAGCATGGGTTTTCCAATGAGATCTCTGCTTTTACCAACACCAGCAGCAACCCACCGATATACATCCAGCGGGGTGTTTACACGCCCTGGTGGCATCTGCTAGGTCAATAGTCGCGGCCTCATGGAAATGGTAATGAGATGATAAAAAAAAAGCCCTATATGCGCTTACTGTTTGGTTCCACTAATCCCGAGAAGGTTCAACGCATTCGTAACATGCTTGCGGACCTGCCTGTCGAGATCGTAGACACCATGACCCTGGGCATGCAGATCGACATTGCCGAAGATGGTGCGACGCCGGAGGTGAATGCCCGCATCAAGGCCCTCGCTTACTATGAGGCATCACGCCTGCCCGCCTTGTCTATTGATGCCGGATTATTTATAGATGGCCTGCCGGACGATCGGCAGCCCGGCGTCCTGGTTCGGCGTATTTGGGCGGGACAGAAAGCGGCGTCCGACCAGGCCATGCTGAAGTACTATGCCGACCTGATCGAAGGTCTGGGCGGCCAAACGACCGGCGAATGGACGTTGGGCATCGCCCTGGTGCCTAACCGAGAACAGGTCTATTCCCAGTCCTTTTCAAGCCGGTCGCTATTCGTCGCCAAACCCAGTGCTTCTTTGATCCAGGGGGCCCCGCTCCGGTCGTTGCAGGTTAATCCAGACACCGGCCAATATTTTTCAGATATGACGCCGGCCGAACTCACAGCTGTTCAGAGAGAACGCGCCAAAGGTATCATATGTTTCGTAGGGCGTTTTCTACTACAAGAAGAGGGTGGATAGCGATGCGACGCTCTGTATGGGCCATAGGGGACCTGTAAGGGGAGGAGGTGGAGAGATTAAGGGCACGGGAGAGTAAGAGCGAATAATTATTCGCCCTTACAGATCGGCTATCTCGACCTTACTTTGCACAGATCTCCCACACAGGGGCCAGATGTGTTGAGACATGATGCACGTGACCTTATGACATTCATGGGCACAAGACTATCCGCACCTTGCCGAAGGCGGGCGTTTCAGTCCGAAACAAATCTGGGCCTTCGAGATGCCGGGACACATACCGGTTAAACCATTTATGATTCCTGAGGGCATGACACACGAATCGAACCAACATAAAGGACCTTTCCCCATGAGAATCGCCATCGCCTCCTACGGGCAGGAGACCAGCAGCTTCAGCCAACTGCCTACAACACTTGAAACTTTCGGATTATATGGCCTGTATGAGGGTGAAGAGATCCTGGAAAAATGCCATGCGGTAGGCGCCATCGGCGGCTTTATGAAGGCGACCGAAGACGCCGGACTCGACTGGACACCGGTGCCTATTATCCACGGCTGGGCTGGTGCCCATGGCCCGCTCACAGCAGATACGCTGGCCTATTTTGAAGAGGCGGTCTACAACGGGCTTAAAAATGCCGGACCGCTTGATGCGCTATTTTTCGCTCTGCACGGCGCCGCTGTCGCCGATAATGAACATGATACAGAGGGCCGTATGCTTGCCGGGATCCGACGTATGGTCGGACCAGATCTCCCAATTGTTATCTCGCTTGATCACCATGCCAATCTTACTCAGAAAATGGTAGACCATACCGATGGCCTGGTGGCGCACCGTACGCAACCGCACGATCAGTTTGAAACCGGACTGCTCGCGGGACGCATGCTTATCTCCATGCTACGTGGAGAGACCAAACCTGTTATCGCCTGGCGTAACATACCACTCATCACTCATCAGGAGCAGTTCCTGACCTCCCACGGCCCTATGAAAGCCTGGTTTGACCTGGCCCGTGAGATAGAAACACGGCCAGGGGTTCTGTCCGCTTCGAATTTTCCCATGCAGCCCTGGCTCGATGTGCCGGAAGGCGGCTGGTCCGTGGCCATAGTGACCGACAACGATCCGGCCCTGGCCCAACAGTTGGCGGCTGAACTTGCCGACGCAGCCTGGAACCTTCGCGAAGCCTACTGCAAGCTCGACAGCATCTCGCCGGAAGCAGCTGTCCGCAGGGCGGTGGAAGCGGAAAAAGGGCTCGTTGTGCTGTCCGATACTGGTGACAGCGTATGGGGTGGAGCAACCGGAGACAGCACCTGTCTGCTCACGGAAATGCTCAAACAGAATATCCAACATACCGCGCTCGTTCCGATGGTTGATCCGGAGACGGTGGACCTAGCTATAAGAGCAGGGATCGGTGCCGAAATACATGTGACCATCGGCGGCAAACTCGATACGATGTTCGGACGCCCGCTGGAAGTCACTGCAAAAGTAGCAGGCATCGGTGGCGGGCGGTTTGAGGTGGTGGTTCTGGGATTCGAGTCATTCGATACAGGCCGGACCGTGCTGCTTGAGATTGGAACCGTCAAGGTCCTCGTAAGCGAAAAGCGGGGCATCGGCGGCAATCATCCCGTCGTCTACGAACAGTTAGGCCTGGATGTAGACGACGCCCACATGGTGGTTGTCAAGACGGCCAGCAACTGGCAATATTACCAGCCCTGGATCTCCGAAGTCATCCGCGTCGATACGCCGGGGGCCACCATGTCCCATCTCGAACAGTTCGAATGGCATCACTTGCCGCGCCCGATCTATCCGTTGGATGAACTGAGTGCGTGGCAGGCAGAGTGAGGAAAACGGATCGCCTTTGGGCACGAACTCATGTCCGGCATAGCAGCTCTCGACCATAGCCGACATGAGATATCACAGAGCAGTCATTTTAAAGCCCGGTAACAACAATTGTCGACAGGCTATCTGCTTTCTTAACAAAACTTTTATCGAAGGTAAAAAACCGGGAAGATTGCTCACCGAGTGCAAGATGCATGGCATCGGAAAAATCCACGCCTTGCCTATGCCATTCGATAGAATGTAGCATCGCATGCGGATCAGATACATGAACATTTTTTAGTCCGAATAATTTGGTAAATGCGTCACAGATCTCCGATGGCTTGAATTCGTACGCAAATCTTAGGACCCACTCGGTTTCCAGGATAACGGTATTCGGAATGAATATCTCATTCATCTTGATCAGTTGGAATGCCGCTTCATACTGGCTCTCGTCGTCACGAGTGAAGAAGCGTACAATAATATTCGTATCAATCGCTACCATGTAACTGTTCCAGTATGCCCTTTTGAATCGCCTTATCCATGTCATCAATAGACTTTGCAGGACCTGCGTATTTGAGGCACGAGGCAGCCTCATTAATATCAGTGACCTCAAAGGGTGTTTTGGGCTTCAAAAGTATACCATCCCCCACGTCAATAACAACCAGTTCCTGACCGGTATCCCAGTGGTGTGCCTTTCGAATAGGTTTAGGGATGATGACCTGTCCTTTGCTGGATAATTTTGTTGTTGTCATAGTACCCCCAGTGAGAATTCCGTTGACTATACTCAAAATAGTAAGAAATAAGTAAGACGTCAAGTTTGATCTGGCATGATTCTTTGTAAGATATGGTCGGTATTACTTCGAAAATATCGTATGATAAATGAACGATTGAAGACAAAGCTCCTCGACGAACAATCGTATTACGCATATTCCTTATAGTATTGCTGAAAGCGACAATGCGTATCCATTGGTATATGCCCTTCACACATCACACGTCGCACGTCGAAAACGCCGCCCGCATCGCTACAATCGGATCATCCTTCGGTACGAACTCATGCCCGACGTAGCCGGTGTAACCACTCTCTGCAATAGCCCGCATCACGGGCGGATAGTAGATTTCCTGTGTTTCATCCATATCGTTCCGGCCGGGCGTCCGCCGTATGAAAATGGCCGATATAATCCATATTATCTCGTATGGTTCGGATCAGGTCGCCTTCCATAATTTGCATATGGTAAATATCATAGAGCAGTTTCACATGGGAAGAGCCTACTTCCCGACACACATCAACACCCCAATCCGTTCGGTCACACTGATAATCAGGATGGTCCACTTCGCTGTTCAATAATTCCATACAGAGGGTGATGTTTTCTCTTCCCCCGCCTGCGACACCCTCAGAAAGCCCTCAATTCGGAATGTGGTTTGCTACAGCGATCTCGATATTGGCCAGAATTTTCTGTTCAATCCGGTCTTGATTCTCCCGCTTGTTCAACCCATCCGGCAACGAGGCATGCCCGACGACTATCGCGATGTCCACTTGACTCATATCATCCTGGATAACGGCGTGCACGACTCCACTGGCGCGCAGCCTGCCGAGTCCGCCTGTACGGACTTTGCCGCCATCGCCCGGGCCTGCGGCTATCAGCAGGTTTTCACCTGTGATGATCTGGATGGGTTTGACATGGCCTTGAACACCGCACGCGCACAGGCCGGACCAACCTGTATACATATCCGCATGGCCCGCGGTTCTCTTTCCAACCTGGGTCGGCCCACCATAAAGCCACAAGATGTAGCCCGCCGTTTCAAGTAGTTTCTGGCCTCTTAGAGGTTTAAGTCTTCAGAAAGTCCTTCACGATCCGCGCATACCCTTCCGTATAATCCATTTCCAGATAGTAAGCCCCAAGATAGGTGCGGGGTGTAAAATCAGACAGATCATAGATCGGCGATGGCCGGCATTCTATGACACCGTCACCTGCCCGGCATACGTGTACGGTCACATCGGTAGTCACATCAGAGACATCGATCAATTGCATGACCTCGGTCCCTGGACCATCAGCACGGGGGATGACTTTAAGACGCCAAGCAGGTTGTAAAACGGGGAGGTCTTCAATCGTCGCCTCCCGGTGCATGGTTGAGCGGATACTCAGCACAGAGGCACCGGCCAGACAGGTATCCGTAAACATCACCCGTTCGTCCATCCCCACCTTTATATCGGCCGCGACCTTCGGTGTGCCGTATATTTCCCGGCCTGCGGGAATGCTTGAGCGGGAATTCAAAAAGGCCACCGGCGTAAAATAACCCACCTGACCTTCATAACTGCAGGGGATCGTAAGGGCACACTCTTCAAATGCCCCATAGTTAGACGACCACGGAATCGATATACCGATAGCCGCACAGAGCCCGCCGTCCACAGGTTCAAAACAGGCCGGCAAAACCCGATCAATGG
>Ga0209402_10005646_pt1 | contig 11086 bp, 12 predicted proteins | sample ArcticOcean_MG_C_3_FD_187437 | JGI IMG/M metagenome (GOLD analysis project Ga0209402, IMG submission 187437) | Marine microbial communities from western Arctic Ocean - ArcticOcean_MG_CB8_126 (SPAdes) (version 2) | ecosystem: Environmental > Aquatic > Marine > Oceanic | place: Arctic Ocean... | reverse complement strand
TAGAAATTAGGTGGAAAAGTGAAATAGATGATGGACAAACCCCAATTGAGGCGATTTTTCATTTTCCAGGAGGGTTGTCTGATTATTTACGTGAAACACTGGGTGAAAGCTCGACGTATTCTAGTCAAAACTTTAGCGGGAATGTGGACTTCAACACTAAGTTTAATACGCCAGGAAAAGTAGAGTGGGCTATTAACTGGACACCCACGCGAGATGGCTTCATTCAATCGTATTGCAACACTGTGCCAACACCTGAAGGTGGAACTCATGAATTAGGTTTTTGGAATGCAATTCTCAAAGGAATCAGATCTTACGGTGATCTAATATCTAACAGAAAATCTTCTCAAATCACCAAGGAAGACCTTTTAACGGGCGGATGCGCATTAGTATCTTGTTTTATCCGTGAGCCAGAATTCGTAGGGCAAACCAAAGACCGACTTGCGACGGTTGATGCTCAGCGTTTGGTGGAAAACTCAGTTCGAGATCATTTTGACAATTGGTTGGCTGCCGACACAAAATCAGCAGGTGCAATACTAGATTTCTTAATTCTTCGCTCCGAAGAACGGTTAAAGAGACGTCAAGAAAAAGAAACAGCTCGAAAATCAGCAACAAAAAAATTAAGATTACCAGGTAAACTAGTCGACTGCTCATCACGTTCAAAAGATGGTACGGAGTTATTTATAGTAGAAGGTGATTCAGCCGGAGGTTCTGCAAAAATGGCGCGAAATCGTTCCAACCAAGCTCTCCTCCCCCTAAGGGGAAAAATACTTAATGTTCTCGGGGCCGCATCTTCAAAAATAGGAACTAACGCAGAAATTAACGATCTTTGCCAGGCACTCGGAGTGGGTATGGGAACTAGGTTTAACGTTGACGATTTACGGTACGAGAAAATTATTATTATGACGGATGCTGACGTAGATGGTGCACATATCGCCACACTCTTGATGACTTTTTTCTTCACCCAAATGCGCCCGCTTATAGATCAAGGACATCTGTACTTAGCATGCCCCCCTCTCTTTAGACTTACGCAAGGTGCAAATAGAACCTACTGTCTAACTGAAGAAGAAAAAGATGTCTTGATTGATAAAGGTATCGGCGGAAAAGGAAAAATTGATGTATCGCGGTTCAAAGGGTTAGGTGAAATGGATGCTAAAGACCTAAAAAGTACCACCATGGATCCATCATCTAGAACCTTAATAAAAGTTATTATGGATGAGGATGAGCCTGGTGAGACTTCTGATCTAGTTGAACAATTGATGGGGAAAAAACCCGAATTACGATTTGATTATATTCAGAAAAATGCTCGATTTGTTGAAAATGTTGATATTTAATTAATGGATTACTTAGTTTTGATAATGGAGTAAAAAATGAATACTTATAACCTAAAAGGTCAAGTAGCAGTTGTTACAGGAGGAGCCCAAGGGATTGGTTTTGCAGTAATAGAGAGGTTATACGCAGCTGGAGCTAAGATAGCATCCTGGGATATAAACCAAGATCAAAACCAGAGTGCTGTAAAAAACTTAAGTAAAGATATTCATGCTGAACACTGCGATGTTACAGATTTTTCTTCAGTCGAAAGGGCATTAAAAAATACAGAGAAAGCTTTCGGGCCAGTTACTATTTTAGTTCACTCTGCTGGGATCGCTGGGGTAAATGAGCCAATCCATAGCTATGATAACAATGAGTGGGAAAATGTTATAAAAATAAACTTAACTGGTACTTATAATGTTAATAAAGCTATAATTAAAAGTATGCGAGACCAGAATTATGGAAGAATAGTCAATATTGCTTCAGTAGCTGGAAAAGAGGGAAATCCAAATGCTGCAGCTTATTCCGCATCAAAAGCCGGGGTCATTGGTTTTACTAAATCGGCTGGAAAAGAAAATGCAGACAGGAACATTGCTGTTAATTGTGTAACACCAGCGGCTGCCCGCACCCCAATATTTGACCAAATGACCGAGACCCATATTTCTTACATGCTTTCCAAAATTCCTCGAGGTAGATTTGTAGAGGTAGAAGAGATTTCAAACATGATAGTATGGTTAGTAAGTGTTGAAAACTCATTTAGTACTGGAGCTACTTTTGACATTTCAGGTGGAAGAGCTACATACTAGTTATCACTTTTTATCAAAGAACTAACCTTAAGTTAAATTCTCAACACTTCTCCAAAGATCATCTGAAACATCTACCGAACTTAACTCAACACGGGTTGAACCAGGAATTCTTGTCCCAGGTTGCATAGATACTGCATCAGAAACTTTCTGAAACTTTTCATCGAATTCGTTAGTAAAAGTTTTAGTATCAATTATAATATAATACTGGCCAATGCCATGAGGCGGTCCGTCAGGTGACTTTAAGCCTTTTATATCAAGCGAATTTACAGATCCAGTCAAGCCTGCAGCAAAAATCTCAGACATTAAACCAAAACCCCAGCCTTTATATCCTCCTGCAGAAACTAAAGTCCCACCCAGAGCTTTTACTGGGTCAGTTGTAGGTCTACCATCTGAATCCACAGCCCATCCCTCAGGTATCATATTACCTGCAGCCTTTGCCATTGTAATCTTACCAAGAGCTACAGCGGAAGTAGAGAAATCAAAATGCATTGATGGCTTAGCCTCTCCTGGAACTGTCATAGCAATTGGGTTTGTACCAATAACCGGAGAGTTGCCACCGGGTGGAGCAACTACCGAGGACGCATTTGTAAAACCAAGTCCGATCAATCCTTCATGAGCTATTTTTTCTGTAAAGTACCCTAGAGAAGTGCACGTGTGGGCATTTGCAACAGCAAAGCTTGAAATACCATTTTTCTTTGCCGCCTCTATAGCTACTAAATACCCCATATCAAAGGCTGGTTGTGAAAATCCAAACAGCGCATCCGATTTCACTGCTCCCTTGCGAGTTTTCTGGACAACTGGTTCAACATCTCCTCTTACCCGTCCCGATACTAATTGGTCACAGTAGCTCTGTAAGTAGTAGAGACCACAAATTACATTACCCGTTTCTTCAGCTCTTCTGACCGCTTTTGAAACAGAAGTTGCTATCCACTCTCTTGCACCATGTTTCAATAGTGCTTTAATCGTTACACTTTGTATCTCATCTAAACTAATTATAGGCATCTGATCCCTTACTATTTTTTTCTTCTAGACTTAACCACTCTTCTTCCAACTCGGATAAGGCTTTCTGTCTTTCCACTAAGCCCAATGAAAACTTTGAGAACTTCTTAAAATCTTTAGAGAAAAGACCTGGATCAGATAAAAGCTCTGTTAATTTACTAATTTCATTTTCAATTTTTTCAATATTATCCGGTAATTTTTTTAACCTATGCGCTTCTGTGAAGGTCAAACCCTCCAATTTTTCTTTTTTGGATTTTGAACTATTTATGTTTTTTACTTTTGAAATTTTCTTGTTTTCTAATCTTTCTGAGGGTGGTTGATTGCCACTTTGGATTAAATAATCTGTCCACCCACCGGCATATACTACCGCTTCATTTTCACGAATTGCGATTGTGGTTGTTGCAACCCGATCGATAAAATCTCTATCATGACTTACGAGCAAGACTGTCCCTTCATAGTCAGCAATAAGCTCTTGCAGTAGATCCAAAGTCTCTATGTCTAAGTCGTTGGTGGGTTCATCAAGTACTAACAAATTTGATTCTTTTGCCATAATCCTCGCTAGCATTAGTCTAGCTTTTTCTCCACCAGACAGGGAGCTTACAGGTGATCTCAGCTGATCTTCACTAAAAAGAAAATCTTTTAGGTAACCCACCACATGCTTTGGAGTGCCCCGAACATTTACAAAATCTCCCTTACCTATAACCTCCGTTTCAGAAGAGTCGGTTAAGCTTTCCCATAAAGTGCTGTCGAGGTTTAGTACTTCACGATTCTGATCAAAAATCGCTGTGCGTAAATTTGTGCCTAGTTTAACTGTTCCTTTATCAGGCTTCATTTGACCAGTTAAAAGATTAAGTAATGTGGTTTTTCCAGCTCCATTTGGGCCTACAATAGCTATCTTATCACCGCTACCTACTTTTAAAGAAAAATCCGTAATGATTTGATTATCTTCAAAGGACTTGGATATTTTATTTGCAACTATAGTTTGCCTTCCACTTTTGGTATTAGTCTCCAATACCATTGACGCCACATCTTGACGGATAATTTGACTAGATCTATCACTTCTTAATGACTTTAAGGCTCTTACACGTCCCATATTACGTTTGCGCCGCCCACTAATTCCCTCTACTGCCCATCTAGCCTCTGTCTTAATTTTTTGATTTAACTTATGTCGCGCTATATCTTCTTCTTCCCACAAACGGTCACGCCAATCCTCAAAAGCTCCAAAGCTTTTATTCTGCCTCCTCGTCTCTCCCCTATCTATCCAAACAGTACTTTTTGAGAGAGCACTTAAAAATGTCCTGTCATGGCTAATCAGTATAAAAGCTGATTTTACTCTCTTAAGTTCAGCCTCCAACCAAAAAATTGCCTCGATATCCAAATGATTGGTCGGCTCATCTAATAACATAATTTCTGGTTCTTCCGCCAACAATTTTGCTAATGACGCTCTCCGTTTTTCTCCTCCAGATGCAGACACCACTGGTGAATCTAAATTAAGTTTTAGTCCACTAGAAAAAGCTTCCAACTTATAGGTCTCATGGGAGGTTAGAGAGCTACTCGCATAATCTCCCAAAGTGCTAAAGTTTCGCATGTCTGGATCTTGTTCCATATAAGAAAGGTTAGTTCCAGGTGACATAATTCGTGATCCAGAATCTGTTTCTACCAACCCAGCTAAGACCTTCATCAAAGTAGATTTTCCACATCCATTTCGACCAACAAGAGCAATTCTATCTGCACGATCCACAACTAAATTTACATTTGAAAATACAGAGTTCTCCCCAAAGGTTAGAGAAATATTATTTAATTGTATCAAAGGTGACGAAGCCATAAAAATTCGGTAACGTTTGGCTGGTAATCCGTCAACCAATCAAAGTATAAATCATTAAAAATCTAGCTCCGAAATACGCGCTGAGACATATAAACATCATTATATATTTTCCTGTATATGTTTTTTTAGAAAAAATATTACTTGTTTTTTCGTATTCGGTTAAATAAAGGTCACTCGAGTTTTATGAGTGATTTCTTCAACATAAAAAACACAAAAAAGGTCTACTTAATGAAAAAAATTATAAAATCAGATCAAGAGTGGAAAAGTCACTTATCCGAAAAAGCCTACAACATTCTAAGAAAACAGGGGACCGAAAGAGCTTTTACAAGTGATGATTTTCCAAAAGTAGCAGGCGTATACTGTTGCCTTGGGTGTGGAGCTGAGCTTTTTAGTTCAAATGCTAAATTCGAATCAGGAAGTGGTTGGCCTTCTTTTTTTCAACCAATAGAGACTAACGTTGTGGAAGAAAGTATCGATAACAGCTTAATGATGACTCGGACAGAAGCTCATTGTTTCAAGTGCGAAGGGCACTTAGGGCACGTATTTCCTGATGGCCCCAGCCCCACGGGGTTGAGGTATTGTATAAACGGTGGTGCTCTTTCATTTAAAGAAGTCAAAAAGACTTAAATCTATTTCTCTTGGAGCATCTCTGGAATATCCACACGTCCAAAACTACCCAGAAGTTGCATCAAAAAGGTATTGTCCTTAACTGTTCTTCCTGTAATTCGCGAAGAAATTTGGATCTCCTGCCCATCAGTCAAACTAAATCGTTCAATATTCTCAACTACACCTGATTGTGAAAATCTAATGGCAACAACCACCCGTTTTATTTCTTTTACCTCTTTCCAAGCATAATGTTGCATTGTGTTACCCACATAATACCAGCTCTTGTCTTGTAAAACCCCCGTCGTGCTGGGTCTACCAATTAACTCTTGAACAGATTTTTTTGTGTCGACTCCAACTTCAATCGCTTTTAATTCTGAGCTCAGTGGAATATGGCCGTGGTTTTGGATGTTTTGGGAGCAAGATAAAAGGAACACATTAATAATGCCCAAAATAATGGTTCTGATAAACCAGTTTTTTTTAAGCACCCTGAACTCCTTTACTCTTTTATTTTGAATGTTGTTTACACTAGCCCTATAGATTACTCTACATGTTTTCAAGAAAGATCACTTACCATGCCTAATCAGACAGAAATAATAGTTACCAAACTGAACACATTACAAAAATATGATTTTAATATTACACTTGAGACTAGCGATACGAAATTACTTGTTAAAGAGTGCAATTTATTAGGACTAAAAAAGCTTTTTTTTGTTGGTAAATTACAGCGAATACAAAAGGATAACTGGAAATTGAAAGCACATCTAAAAGCAGTAGTAACTCAGCCCTGCGTAACCACTTTACAGCCAATTGACACTCAAATCTCAATAGCCGTTGAACGCTTGTTTATTAAAGGTTGGGAAAATTCGCATAAGAGAACGGATGAAACTGTTTTAAACGCCGACTATGAAATATTAAGTAGTAAGATAAATCTCTTAGATATTATTACTGAGGAAATAATCTTGAATGCCCCTTTATATCCAAGATCAAGGAAAAGCGCTGACACTTCACTATCAGAAAGCTCATTCAGCTCTCCCAAAAACATAAATATAAAACCATTTTCAGTTCTATCGACGCTACGAAAAAAAATGACGGCTAAAGATGAGAGCCTAAAGTAATTTGTTCAAAACAATATATTAAGCTATCAAATTTATTAAATTTACCTTTTTTGTATGTTTTTACTAATGAGGGTGGACGAAACGGGTCTAAACAGCTATGTCCGTCGAAACGCAAATAATTTTTAACATATAAGCTTTTAAAATCAGGATAAATTTATGGCCGTCCAACAAAATAGAGTATCCACATCACGTAGAAACAATCGTCGTTCTCACGACTCATTATCTGCAGAAACAGCAAACGAATGCCAAAATTGTGGTGAACTTAAAAGACCTCATCACATCTGTCCATCATGTGGATTTTATGCAGAGCGTGCAGTTGTTGCAATTAATGAGGAAGTCGACCTAGACGACGACGCCGCTTAAGCATAACCTAACTGCAACACTTCAGTTTGGTTACGGGCGGATAATTGGAAAACACAAAACCCATAATATCAGTTGACGCGATGGGAGGAGACCTCGGTCCCAGCGAAGTTGTACTTGGCATAGCTAAGTCATTAACAATGAACCCTGAAGCGAGGTTCATAATTCATGGTGATTTACCTACATTATCAAAACTAGTTGAAGCTAAAAGTATTCGTGACAAATGCCGAATCGTAGATGCCAAAGATATTGTATCTATGGATCAAAAACCGAGCTACATAATACGGCATGGAAAGAATACCTCTATGTGGTCTGCAATTCAATCTGTTCGGGTGGGTGAGGCGAATGTATGTGTTAGCTGTGGAAATACTGGCGCCCTAATGGCACTGTCCATGCTTCGCTTACGTAAATCTCCAGGAGTTAATCGCCCCGCAATAGCTTGTCTATGGCCATCAAGAAATGAATTAGGTTTTAACATTGTATTGGATGTTGGAGCAGATATTAAAGCAGATGAGCAAGATCTTTTGCAGTTTGCACTTATGGGGTTAAATTACGCTAGGCGAGGCCTAAAAATCTCAAGACCCCGCATTGGCCTCCTAAATGTTGGAACAGAAGAACATAAAGGACGGGCTGAACTAAAACTTGCTTATGACCTGATCTTAAATGCATCAAAAAAAGAAAACTTTGAGTTTGTTGGTTTCATTGAAGGTGGCGACATCCCATCAAACCTGATTGACATAATAGTAACAGACGGCTTTACTGGAAATATTGCCATAAAAACTGCTGAGGGAACTTCCCGTTTAATATCTGAGAAACTCAAATTTGCATTTAACTCAAATCTTTTTTCTCGTATTGGCGCCTTACTTTCAGCTCCCAGCCTTCTTAAGATGCGAAAACAGATTGACCCAAGTAGAGTTAATGGTGGTGTTTTTTTAGGTTTGAATGGAATAGTCGTAAAATCGCATGGATCTGCAGATACAATCGGTATCGCTTCTGCATTAAATTTAGGAATCACGCTTAACAATGCGGGCTTACATGATAGGAGTTTAAATAAAATTTCTGTTCAACAAGAGGAAGTAAAAACCAAATGACACTTCGATCACGCCTACTGGGTGTTGGCCACTCTTTACCTGCTCGGGTGGTGGAAAACAGTGAATTCAAAAACTGGATTGATACTTCAGATGAATGGATAGAATCAAGATCAGGTATAAAGAGGCGTCACTTTGCTGCAAAGGATCAAAAAACATCCGATTTAGCCATTGAAGCTGCACTAAATGCAATTAATGATGCAAAGATTAATTGTACGGAAATTGATGCAATAATAGTTGCAACATCCACCCCTGACACTACCTTTCCTTCTGTAGCAACAATCGTGCAGGGAGCTCTTGGTATTACAACAGGTTTTGCATTCGACGTTCAAGCAGTCTGCGCAGGGTTTATTTTTGCTTTAGCTACAGCTGATGCTCTTATTGTTTCAAAGCAAGCAAATCGCGTACTAGTGATTGGTGCAGAAACATTTTCTAGAATAATGAATTGGGAGGATCGTACAACTAGTGTTTTATTTGGAGATGGCGCAGGAGCTATTATTATAGAGGGCACCAGTTCTTCAGAGTCGAGTACTGACCCTGGAATACTAGCTACAGACCTTAACTCCGACGGTAGGTATAGGGACCTATTATACGTTGATGGCGGTGTATCCTCCACCCAAACAACAGGTGTTTTAGTTATGCAAGGAAAAGAAGTATTCAAACACGCTGTCGAGAAGTTAAGCTCAACAGCTCATTCTGTATTAGAAAAAGCTGCATTATCTCCTTCTGATATTGACTGGATGGTGCCTCACCAAGCAAATATAAGAATTATAAAGGCAACTGCTCAAAAATTAAAACTCCCAATGGAGAAAGTAATTGTTACTGTCAATGATCATGGCAACACCTCTGCTGCCTCTATTCCACTTGCTTTATCATCCGCGAATTTAGAAGGAAAACTTAAAAAAGGAGACCTTATATTGATGGAAGCAATAGGAGGAGGGCTTGCTTGGGGTTCTGTACTGTTAAGACTATAGGTTATCATTTAATGAAATAAAAATATAATTCTCATGTAGTGAGATTCGTAAGTGATAATCCTTTAATAAATGAACGTTGAACTATTGACTCGGAATTTATCTATTGGATATTATTCAGGAGCAATAAGGGGAAATCAATGAGGTCGAAGACGTTAACAAGAACAGCTCTTAGTGAAGCTGTATATAGAGAAGTAGGATTATCTCGCAATGAATGTGCAGACCTAGTTGAAACTGTTTTAAATCATATGTCTAATGCTCTAATAAAAGGTGAGCAAGTTAAAATCTCAGCCTTTGGAACATTCAGTACTAGAGACAAAAAGCAGAGGGTTGGACGTAATCCAAAAACTGGAACAGAGATTCCTATCACGTCACGGCGTGTTATTTCGTTCAAGGCCTCTCAAATAATGAAAGAAAAAGTAGCAACTGGTAATAAATAAAATTATTTTTATTAGCAACTAAAGGAAACTTAATGGTTTGTAAGTCCCCTGATGCATTCCGAACTATTAGTGAAGTTTCTGATTGGCTCGAGTTACCTACCCATGTCCTGCGTTTTTGGGAAAGTAAAATTAGTCAAATATCACCAGTAAAACGCGCAGGTGGCCGTAGGTATTATAGACCAAGCGATATGTTGTTACTCGGCGGAGTTAAATTCTTACTTTATGAACAGGGTTTAACTATTAGGGCACTAAAACAAAAAATAACTAGCGAGGGTCAAAAATCTATTGCGACTTATTCACAACCGTTAAACAAGTTAAAAATAAAAGTAAGTAAGGAAACAGTCCACAAAAACAGTGATAAGCCCACAATCGAATCCATCTCGATTCAAGGGATACATAATAAAAATGAAATTCCAGTAAATATAAGTAACTTAAACATAGTAAACTCAGAGAATTCAGAAACTTTATTGGCTATTAGAAGGAAACTTAGAAAGATTAACTTTCACCACAGCTCTAAAAAAATAACCTTAGGAGACTTATTTAGAAAATTAGTGTTAAAACGTAATACTATCGCAAAAAGTTTAACGAATAGTGCTAAAACTCAATATTAACTCGTTAAAAAAAAATCTTCTCTTGCTACTAAGTTGAAATCCATTAAGAGGAACATTTCGGGCCATGGCGCAGCCTGGTAGCGCGTCCGTCTGGGGGACGGAAGGTCGCAGGTTCGAGTCCTGCTGGCCCGACCACAATAAATGTTATTAACTATTTTCCATTCTTATAATCAACTCAAAGTAAGGCTTTAAGAGTGATAAAAAATTATCAAAGCACTGAAAAATCTAACGTGCCTAAAGGCATAATATTAGATTTTGGGGGTGTTATTTCACAAACACTTTTTGAAACCCATGAACTTACTGAAGCGGCTTTAGGCCTTCCAAAGGGAAGTCTCAATTGGCTTGGTCCATTTGATCCCAGCTCTGATTCTTTATGGCAAGCAATGCAAAGTGATCAAATTTCTGAACGCGACTATTGGAAGGAAAGAACAAAAGAAGTAGCTGCTCTTGCAGGTGCCAACTGGGTTCAAATGTCTGATTTTGTTAAAGCTGCAAGAGGTTCCGAACCTTTAGAAATAATTAGACCTGAAGCTATAACGGCAATTGAGCATTGGAAAAATAATAATGTAAGGTTAGCAATTTTATCTAATGAACTTGACTTATTTTATGGTGACAAATTTAGAGGGGAACTCCCCTTTTTAGATTTTTTTGATGTTATACAGGATGCGACATATACAAAAATTCTAAAGCCTGATCCAAGAGCATATATTTCGTGTTTAAACGATTTGGATCTACAACCGCAGGACTGTCTGTTTATAGATGATCAATTCCGTAACATAATCGGTGCTCAAAAGGTTGGGTTAAATACTATTCATTTCGACGTCCTAAATCCAAAAGATTCCTTTTCAACGGCTTTAAAGCTTTCCAAATTGTAGTAGTAAGTTAAAATGAGTTGAAAATAAGTGCTCACGAACATTGTCAAACTTAAACTGTGGCATCTAGGTAAAAAGGATAACA
>Ga0209402_10005645_pt1 | contig 11088 bp, 8 predicted proteins | sample ArcticOcean_MG_C_3_FD_187437 | JGI IMG/M metagenome (GOLD analysis project Ga0209402, IMG submission 187437) | Marine microbial communities from western Arctic Ocean - ArcticOcean_MG_CB8_126 (SPAdes) (version 2) | ecosystem: Environmental > Aquatic > Marine > Oceanic | place: Arctic Ocean... | reverse complement strand
AATCGCCGCCTCGGTCATCACGCCTAGGGCCACGAGAATCGCCGCCTCGGTCATCACGCCTAGGGCCACGAGAATCGCCGCCTCGGTCATCACGCCTAGCGCCGCGAGAATCGCCGCCTCGGTCATCACGCCTAGGGCCGCGAGAATCGCCGCCTCGGTCATCACGCCTAGGGCCGCGAGAATCGCCGCCTCGGTCATCACGCCTAGGGCCGCGAGAATCGCCGCCTCGGTCATCACGCCTAGGGCCGCGGGTGTCAATACTTCGCTCGTCTAGGTCATCGCGCCTTGGTGCTCTAAATTCTCGACCACGATCGTCGGTCCTGTCACCACGCCACTCATTGCCGCGTTCGCCCCGTGAGTCGTCTCTTCGACCATCGCGACCCGAGCTACGTTGGTCGTCACCATCTCCATCGAGATCTCTTGGTTTTCCAGGTCTACCACCGTCATTTGGGATCTCACTGCGGTAACGTCCGGTCGGTGACCGTCGATTACCGAAGTTTGAATTCGCCGACTCACCTCGATCGACAATTCGGCTTCTCGAAGTCGTAGTACGGTGGTCTGAACGCTCTTCGCTGTCGTCATCATCATCACTTGGTCCCCGACGTCGTGCCTGAGCCAACTCTTCGAGTCGCTCAAGGCCAACCTCCGTACCCATCGTTCGGCCAATACCCGTGTACCGAGCCGCACCCTGGTTAACCAGCTGAGCCATTTTCGCCCGTGCAGTAGCTGGATCAATGTTCCGGAACCAACGAGCGATCATGAGATAGCACAACTCCAATGGAGTCAGGCTCTCCTCAGTTCCAACCAAAACATACAGCACGCGGTCGCCCGCGCTCTTCAACTCTCTAAAAGCAGGCGCCGACGGAATCATTGCGGTCAGATCCCAAGCTTCAAGAATCCATGCTTTTTCCTCGTCCGACAAGCGGTTCCAAGCGCGCTGGCGCTTCGCCTCAAGGTCGAGCGATTGACCGGGCTGATGGGGGACTGAGGTTAAATCTATATTGTGAACAATTTCGGGCATAGTTCAATGATGAACGCGAACCGCACCCACAACAAGCACAAATTGTTAAGAAGAAACAACACACCACTCAACCAATCCACAGTCAACAATCAGTCCCCTTACAGACGGAAGGGCTAGGGTAGGAGGAATGCGACGCAGAGCCGAGTCATCCGATGACGAGAGCGACTAACGACGCCCGGAGCCTAACGCAAACGCAATAGCGAATAACACCCCACCAACTGCTACCATCTCGACCGTGACCACTTCAAAAACCCAGTACGCCCTCGCCGCCGACATTGGCGGAACAAACATTCGAGCCGCCCTCATCGACTCCGAAGGTCGAATGACCGGCCGTGGATCGATCAACACAGATCCCGAAAGAGGAATCGAAGACGCCAGTGACCGGCTCTCCAAACTCCTTAAAGCCGCTCTCGCTGCCGCGCCAAGTGAGGCACAAATCGTAGGCGTCGGAGTTTCGACCGCAGGCCCGATTCGGCCTGCGACAGGAACCTACAACCACCCACCAAACTTACCCGGCTGGCACGACAAAACGATGAAGCCTCAGCTTGCCGACTCGATGTCACTACCCGTTTGGGTTGGTCACGATGCAACACTCGCCGCCCTCGCTGAAACTCGATTCGGTGATCATGTCGGAGCAGAAAACCTCGTGTACGTAACGATTAGTACCGGCGTAGGTGGAGGAATCATTGCCAACAGCGAAATGGTCACTGGGTCGTCCGGAGGTGCCGGTGAAGTCGGGCACCTCTCAGTTAGAACCGGCGCCTACAAATGTAACGTCGGCTGCGACGGCTGTTTCGAGGGTAACGCCTCAGGACCCGCCATCGCCCGAACCGCCCGAGATCGCTGGACCGGTGAAGGCGCACTTGCTGATCTAGCAGGTGGAGATCCACAAAACATCACTTCCAGAATGGTCTTCGATGCCGCCGACGATGGCGATCCTACCGCGAAAGAAGTGGTCGATCTAACTATAGAAAACGTAAGCATCGGGCTCGGATCGCTGCTGAACGTATTCAACCCCGAAGCCCTCGTTATAGGTGGAGGCGTGGTTCAAGGCTTGCAGCGTCATTGGGATAGGCTTCAACAATCAGTAATCGACCACTCACTACCCGGATACGGCGGGACAATCCCGCTCACAGCAACCCGCCTAGGCGACGACGTCAGCCTCCTAGGCGCAGCCCAATTGGCATTTCGTCAAGCCAGAAGACAATAGCCCTGGCTGACCCGAAGCCAAGTTACGTCTTACAAGCGCGATCAATGCCGCAGCTCTCCCCCTCGGGATGGAAGAGCTAGGGTAGGAGAATGCGACGCGTAGCCGAGTCATCCGATGAAGAGCGCGACTAAAGCTGCCTAGAAATTCTCTTCGTGATCCCATGGATCTTCTGGCGGCAAATCGATATCGAACGGATCGCCACGATCCAGACCCAGCTCCTCCGCCTCGTCAGTAACACCCGTGCCAAAATCATCGACCTCGCTCGGATCAGGCGCATTCGACCAACCCTCAATCTCAGCAGGCTCGTAGCCTTCCGTGTCGATTCCTGGCAATGTATCGGTCGCCCCGAACATAGAACGAGCCATCTCCTGAGTCACAACCTCATCGAGGTCTTCCTCATCCTTCATCGTCTGCAAAGCCTGTTGAACGAGCTCCACAACACGCGGCTCGGTACTTACCAATAACTGCTGAAGCTGTTCCCTCGCCGTATCGCCACCAATGCGTTCAACCGCTGAAATAGCAGCCAACTGAACAGTCAAATCCTCATCATCAAGCGCACCCTGAAGCGCACGTAAATGAGGCTCATCTCCAAGTTCGCCCATCGCCATGGTCGCCTCATACCGAATCGAAGCAACGTCGTGTTCCACATCAGGTATTACATGGTCGATCCACTTCGGATCAGACGTGCGGCCCATAGCGAAAAGACTGCTTTGTCGAGAGCTAATATCTCCCAATGACCACGCCGCTTCGATATGCGCATCAAGTCGATCGTCAGTGAAAACCGACACCGCCTCCAACGCCTTCAACTTCACATCCTGAACTTCCCGTTCATCATCCAAGACGCTATACAAATTCTTGATCAACGATTCCTTGTACCTAGGTCCAAGCCTGCCGGTCTCAGCCAATGCTGAAAGGTATGCCAGCGGAACTGCCGCACCTGCACGCACTTCAACCACCGGATCATTTTTCAACATGTCCACGAGCGGACGAATCAGCGCACGATCATCACTCTCTTCGAGTCCCTTCAACGAGGCAACCCGAACGGCGGAATCCAGATGTTTTAACCCCTGCTTGTAGATAACTTCGAACTCAACGTCCGGCTGCTCTTCGCACAGAGCAACCATTCGCTCCACGATGTCGAGTACACGCTCGGGAGTCCACTCAAGCCACAGCTCACCAAACTCTTCACCTTCGGGGTTTGTCAGGCGCGACAGCTCAGGCAACGACGCGTAGTTGATCGGAGCATCGTCATCTTCGGGCAGTTTATTTAGAAATTCGTCGAGACCCATGAGTATTTCTAGCCTTACTCGTCTTTCGCAGCCACTTCGACACCGAGGCACTGAAGTGCTGGCGATCGCATCGATCCAAACACCCAGTCCGAAGAATTGCCCACCTGTTCGACCTGAGAGAGCACCTTGTAAACATTGCCCGAAATCATCGTGTCCTTAACTCGACCCACAATTTCTCCGTTTTCAACCTTGAAGCCCAAAGAAACGTTCGCCCTGAAGTCGCCGCCAAGCTCGTTGCCCTGGCCAGCACCAAGAAGTTCCTCAACAATAAGTCCCTCTTTCATACTGGAAATCATGTCCTCAAAGTGCGTGTTGCCTGAAGCAATATCTATGACCGACGAACTTGGCGAAGGCGTGCTCGCCAAACTACGTCCAGCTGCACCTGTAGAAGTCATTCCAAGCTGACCCGCCGTTTGCAGATCCAACAACGGACCACCAGCCACACCATTCTCGATAAGTCCGAGCTTACGGCTCGCAATTCCCTCGTCGTCAAAAGGACGGCTACCACTTGCGCCATTGATTAGCGGATTGTCGTAGATCGAAATTCGTTCATCCACGATCTTCTCACCCCAACGATCGCCCAGTGGCGACGAGCCATTGGCAACGTTCTTGCCACTGAAGCCCGACAACAACGGATGAAGCAGTGTCGCTCCAACTCCGCGAGGAGTGAAAATAACCGGCATATCGCCAGTATTAGAAGTTGCAACAGCGGTCTCCTTCGACCACCTCAACGACCGACGAACGGTCTGCAGCAATCGATCAAGCTCAACCTCACCAAACAGATGACTCGACCCGTACCCAGCCCAAACGTTCAGCATGTCGGTACCGCGTATCAGTTGAGCGCCCAATGAACAGTAGTAGCTCGTCTGCTCGTACGTCTCGTTAATTCCAGCCGAATTCATGATCCGACCACGCCCGGTCGACCACCCAATTCGGGCGTCGCACAGCAAATCAGGCCATTCGTCCATCAACTTCGCAATCAAGCCCTCGCCAGTGTCGATCATCGACTGTTGCGAAACCTTAGGAACCGCCGGATCGACAATGTCGACGCTCGCGTACTTAGAAGGTGAAGGAAAGCTAAATGAAGCCTCAGACCCGAATGGTACGAGAGTCGCCGCTCTGTCAACCAGCTCGCTCTCACGAGCAGCGTCAGTAGTCGAAGTAAAGCCGATTTTGCCGTTGTCGATCACCCGCAACGCAACACCTGAAGTGTCACGGCGCATGATTTCTTTCAGCTTACCCGACTCAAATGAAACCGGATGGCTCTCCATTTCGACTCGGTAGACCTCGGCCTCATCGAACTTGTCTGCTGCTGCATTTAATAGCGATTCGCTCAAATTATTTCCTCTTGGAATAAGTAACTAGAAATTATCGACGAAAACGCACTTACGCCCCTGAAATGAGGCATTTTTGAATTCGTATATGGGGGCTACCGTTCGAAACTGGAAGAGGAGATTGTCCGCTTTTGCCACAACCGCCGCCCTGGTTCATGTCGAGATCATTCCCAACCCCATCAAGATTCTCTAGAGTCTCGAACAGGTTGCCAGTGAGCATCACTGGACGAACCGCCTCTTGAATCTCGCCGTTACGAATCATGTACGCCTCGCCCGACGAGAAGGTAAACATCTCGTGCTGCGTCATTCCACCGTACCAATTACGCACATAAACACCATCATCAACGCCCTCAAGCAAGTCAGCTAATGTCGCCTCACCAGGCTCGATGATCGTGTTAGTCATTCGAACGATTGGAGGGAAGTTGTAACCAATGGCACGAGCATTGCCTGTCGGCTGCTCACTCATTTTTGCTGCAGTCTCTCGAGAATGCAGCCGACCGATCAATTCACCCTCTCGAACAAGCGCTGTGCGAGTCGCTGGCGTGCCCTCATCGTCGTACTTAAAACTGCCACGCAGTGCGGGGATCGATGCGCCATCAGTGAAATTCAGGTGCTTACCACCGAACTTACGCCCCATGTACATAATTTCTTTGAGCTTCTCGTTCTCGTAAACGTTGTCACCCTCGGAAAGATGACCAAACGCCTCGTGAACAAACACTCCAGCAAGAACGGGATCGAGAACGACTGTTCGCTCTCCACCTTCAAGTGACTTCGCATCCAAAAGTGCAACGGCCCGCTTCGCAGCGTCAATCACCTTATCGTCGAGTCCACGAATCAATCCGTAATCGCCCTGCGATCCAAGACTGAATCCCGCCTGTTGCACATCTCCACCGCTACGAGCCTGAGCGGATATTCTCGATATGACATGAATCTGTTGCTGCTCGATGTATGATCCATCCGAGCTACCGAAGAAAGTCTTGCGAGACGTGTCGGCGTAGATGATATCGGCGCTGTTAATGCCATCGACCGACCACACCAAATCGTTGTAGTGGTCCATCTGACGTTTCTTCTCATCCAGAGAAATTTCAGTCGGATCCTCAACGATGTACGCCGGAACTACATCGACGTGTGGCTCAACCTCGCCAAGCTCGGTCTTCGATCCGCCGACAGCCTTCGACTGCGCAACTGCGTCGGCAACCTTCTTACTCAGCTCACCCAAACTGTTGAAGCTCGCAAAGCCCCAGCCGCCTTTAGTAGCAGCCCGAACATTCCCGCCAAGCCCACTCGTCTGAGCGATAGTGTCGAGTGATTTACCTCGATACGTCAGGCGTGAATTGTCCGTCTCTTCGATTCGGATTTCACAGTAATCGGCACCATGGCCGTTCAGGGCGTTCTCAATAATGTCTCGGTATTTCACGAATTCGCCAAGCCTCTTCAAGTAGTGGTTATTCGAACTACAAACGTCGAACGTAGCTGCGTCGTCAGGGGGATCAGGTTTCAGAACGACAATACTAACAATCGAACCCCCAAAGACGTACCTCCTCAGGGCGTTAGCAATTACATTCCCACCGGGTCGCAGAGATAATCGTTAGCGATGTCTAGCAAATCACGCCAACACGCCGAATATCAGTCAGCCGTTTCGAAGTTATTGTCGCTCGCCGACTTCGAGAGAAAGTCTCGCGCCAACGACCCGCCTGATTTCCATCTCCAACGCATCGAACGTCTACTTTCGTATTTGGGTAACCCGCATCACGGGAAAAAATACGTCCACGTGGCTGGAAGCAAAGGCAAAGGCAGCACTTCGGCGATGATCGCGTGGGCACTCGCCGCCAACGGCTACAAAACCGGACTATTCACATCACCATCGATCCACAAAATCACAGAACGAATCCGGGTGAACGGTGAACCGATCTCCGAATTCGACTTTACCAACCTCGTACACGACCTATGGCAAGCCGTGGAAAAAGTTACAGCCGATGGCGATATCGGAGTCGTTTCGGTATTCGAGCTGGAAACAGCAATGGCCTTTTGCCACTTTGCCAATTCGAGCGTAGACATCAGCGTGATCGAAGTCGGACTCGGCGGGCGCCTTGATTCCACCAACATCATCACTCCCCTAGTTTCGGTGATCACACCAATCAGCCTCGATCACGTGGCCATACTCGGCGACACCATCGAACTGATTGCCGGAGAGAAAGCCGGAATCATCAAACAAGGCGTGCCGGTCGTCACAGCCCCTCAGCACCCCGACGCCTTGAGAGTTATCAGCGCCAAAGCCTCCGACCAACGATCGAAACTGATCGAATCGAACTCCGCTGTCACGATCACCAATGAAGAAAATCTCGGCCTTGAAGGCATAAAACTTGAGATCAAAACTCGTAGCTCGACATTCACTCTGCATCTGAAACTTCTAGGCGCTCACCAAGTCGACAACGCCAGCACCGCCATTGCCGTCATCTCCGAACTCGAATCTACGGTAATCGAAATAGATTCAGAAAAAACCAGTATCGGAATCGAAAACGTTCAGTGGCCAGCCCGAAACCAGCTTGTGACTACCGATCCCACTCCAATTTTCGTCGATGGTGCACACAACGTCGATTCAGCCCGCGCCCTACGAAAATCCGTAAAAACGCTATTCCCACACAGTAAAAAAATATTCGTCATCCTTGGCACTGTCCGTGGACACGATCCGGCGGCAATTGCCCGGGAATTACAACATTTCAATCCGATTTTCATCACCACCGAGTCGAGACACCCTAAATCTCTGACCAATTTGGAACTATCGAAATTGTTGTGTGAGAGTAAAATTGCGGTGCACAAATCCACATCAAACACATCAGATGCGTTGAGTGAGGCAAAAAATCTTGCAAACGAGAACGACCTAATTCTCGGAACCGGATCGCTATTTGTCGCTGCGGAAATTGTTGAGATCGAACACAATATCGAACCTGAACTCTATCCCGACATCAAACTACCTCCGAAACCTTAGAAACAAAGTTCTGACACGAATATATGACCAGCAACAGCAAAACAAGAGTAGTAGTTACCGGTATGGGCGCAATAACGTGCCTAGGTAACTCAGTCAAACAGTTTTGGACCGGCGTTAAAAACGGTCAATCTGGAATTCGTGAAATCAGCCTCGTAAGCCCCGATGGGTTCCCGTGCAGAGTTTCGGGAGAGATTCAGAACTTCGACCCCACCGAACACATGGATCGTAAGGAAGCCCGCCGAATGGCTCGCTTCTCTCAGTTCGCAGTTGTTGCCGCCGCCCAAGCAGTCGAAGACTCCGGATTAGATTTCGAAAAAGAAGACCTCGATCGCATCGGCGTTCTGATCGGTAGTGGTTCCGGTGGACTCCCAGAAACCGACCAGCAAGCCGAGATCCGCGTAAAGCGCGGTGTCGGTCGCATGAGTCCCTACTACATACCGATGATGCTAGTGAACATGGCAGCAGCGAACATTTCGCACCGATTTAACCTAACCGGCTACACAAATACATGTGTCACTGCTTGCGCAGCCAGCACACAAGCAATCGGCGAAGCAGCCGAGGTGATCCGCCGCGGTGATGCAGACGTTATCGTCACCGGAGGCACAGAAGCTGGAATTTGTGAAATAGGCATGGGTGGATTCAGCACCATGCGAGCTCTTTCAACTTGGTCCGGCGACCCTTCCCAAGCAAGCCGACCATTCGACAAAGGGCGCGACGGATTCGCTCCCTCAGAAGGTAGCGGAATCCTCATCCTCGAAAGCCTCGAACACGCAAAGGCACGTGGCGCAACAATCCACGCAGAAATCGGAGGCTGGGGCGTATCGTCCGATGCCTACCACCTCGTGCAGCCTCACCCTGAAGGATCTGGCGCCGCGAAAGCGATGAACCGAGCGCTAACTAACGCCGGAGTCACGATCAACGATATCGACTACATCAACGCTCACGGCACATCGACTCCGATCAACGACGCATCCGAAACTAAAGCGATAAAAGCAGTGTTCGGCGAACACGCCTACAACGTGCCAATCAGCTCGACCAAGTCGATGGTTGGTCACTCGCTCGGCGCTTCAGGAGCGCTCGAAGCCATCGCCTGCATCAGCAGCATCAACGACGGCGTTCTTCACCCGACGATCAATCAAGATGAGCCCGACCCTGACTGCGATCTCGACTACATTCCAAATGTAGCCCGAGAACAAGAGGTCAATGTGACCCTCTCGAATAGCTTCGGATTCGGCGGCCAAAACGCCTGCCTAGTAATCAAGAAGTTCACGTAAAACCGATAGATCGTCTAACGTTGCTGTTCTGAAACAGAATCACGCACTGTAAAAAGCCACGTTCAGACTTATTGCCGAACGGCTCTCAGTCCCAGCGAATCGCAGCCGTCCCGGCTAAACCGGAAATACGATCACCTTGGCATCACCACGAGTGTGAACCGTCACTCGGCTACCAACATCGATCCCGTCCGCAGCCCGTCGACGAACCCTGAGCAACGTCCCAGAATCCAGTCGAATGCTGTATTCAGTAAACTCACCCTCGAACTCCGTCATCTCGACGGTCGAAGTCCGTTGACCTTCTTCTCCAGCTAAAACTATCTCCAGCTCCGACGCCCGCATCAACGCTAAAGCCTGCTGCCCATCCGCCATATGAATATCGGTCGTCACCCGAGTCGGGAACACACCCGCTTCGGTCACTACAACTCCACCACGGAAAACACCAGGAATCAGCTCGCAAGGCCCGATCAATTTCGCCACCGCAGCCGAAGCAGGATTTTGATAGACATCTTCCGGAGTTCCGATCTGCTCGATACTGTTCTCACCCATCACCGCAACACGATCCGATGTCGCCAGAGCCTCTTCACGATCGTGCGTAACCAACAACGTAGTCGCCCCACTCTCTCGCACAATCCTCTTAATATCTCGTCGCAGCGCAGCGCGCAGCTGCCGGTCCAGGTTGCTGAACGGTTCGTCCAAAAGCAAAGCGACCGGATCAGGAGCCAACGCCCTCGCTATCGCGACTCGCTGCTGCTGACCACCTGAAAGTTCGTGCACGTATCGAGACTCATACCCGCTCATCCCAACCATCTTCAAAACAGGTGCAATTCGTACTCGACGCTCTTCCGCAGGAAGCCCCTTAAGTCCGAACTCAACGTTCTTAGCGACAGTCAAATGTGGGAACAGCGCGTAGTCCTGAAAAACCAACCCGATCCGACGTTGATCTGGTGGCACATGGACGAACGATGAACCAACCAACTGACCACCGACACGAACATATCCAGATGAAACCCGTTCGAATCCAGCCACGACTCTCAGAGCAGTTGTCTTACCAGCACCGCTACGACCCAAAATGCTCACAAATTCGCCAGGCTTCACAAGCAGGTTGAATTCGCTTATAGCCGGAGCATCAGATCCCGGATAGCTGCATTCGACGCCCTGTAGCTCAATCACACCGGCCTCGGTTGAAGCAGCACCTGCCGCCTCTGAACCAGCTACGCCCATCGTCACTCCCGGCTGCACCGAAATATCGATCTTCTGTCTACGCCAAAGCATTTTCATTGAGCTACCTCAGCTGTTTCTGCCGGTGATTGGCTATCGGATTCATCCACTCGATCTGATTCATCGACTCCGTCACTGTGTCCCCGTAACGTCAAATATGCCGTCGGCACCCCAGCAACCAAAACCAGCAACAAAGCAGCAGCAGCGGTCTTAGCGAAAAATGCCTCAGATGCTGCCGACCATATAGAAGAAGAAAGTGTGCGATATCCGATAGGAGAAAGAATCAGAGTCGCCGGAAGCTCTTTCATTGTAAGAAGGAATACCATCGCTCCACCAGCCAATGCGCCCGGCATGACCAACGGTACGGTGACCGAGAAAATCACTCTCCATTGAGATCGCCCTAAACTCTGGGCAGCTTCTTCAACTCGTGGATTCAATTGTAGTAACGAACTCCGCAAAGCACCAACACTCGCCGGCAAAAACAGAACGACGAAGGCAAATATCAACATCCAAATCGACTGGTACAAAGGTCGTGCCACGTTGATCCCAAAGAACACCAACGACAGCGCAACCACTACACCAGGCAATCCAAATCCAATATAAATCGCCCGTTCAAAGAATCGACTTAGCCGACTCTTGAATCGAACCGAAAGTATTGCAATTGGCAACGATGCCAGCACAGTCGTAACCGCAGCCAAAAGAGATATATACAACGAGTTTCTGGCTGGAATAAGCAATGGCAACAGCTGCTGA
>Ga0209402_10005625_pt1 | contig 11120 bp, 1 predicted proteins | sample ArcticOcean_MG_C_3_FD_187437 | JGI IMG/M metagenome (GOLD analysis project Ga0209402, IMG submission 187437) | Marine microbial communities from western Arctic Ocean - ArcticOcean_MG_CB8_126 (SPAdes) (version 2) | ecosystem: Environmental > Aquatic > Marine > Oceanic | place: Arctic Ocean... | reverse complement strand
CTAATATGGGCGGCATGATAGAAATTGTCAATGCAAATACACAAAGACAAAACATTTCTAATAAAACAAAAAAACGACACAATTCAAATGATTTATATATACATAATGAAACCGACAACAATAGTCTAAATAGACGAGTATTGGGCTTGCAACAACCAATTGTAGATAGATTAATGTTTTTGGGTAATGATATATATGTAGATTTTGCTAGACAATTACGTCAATTGAGTATAAAATTAAGTTATAAGATGCAAGGGTATTCAAAAAAATCTACAATATCGTTGTTAGCAGATAGTTTACAATCAGAAAAATCTAATAATTTTGTCCCCAATGATGATTTAACAATTAAATTTCACACATCATCTCCTTACAAAGAATTCGTTTATAGTGGTGTAGAAATTATTAAAACAACCAACGGTTATACTGTTTATGGTTATAACAATGATAAACCTTATTTTACTATATTGGAAAATATAAAACAAACAATTTCTCAAATTACAATAAGCAACACAAATATTAAACTTTTTACAGAATTTACAACTGATGTCGAAAAAATAGCATATGGTACCGAATATGAATCAGTTAATGATGTTTATAACTTTATATATGCGTATGGAAAATACTTAGAATCTATTGGATTTGATTTTACAAATCCAAACATAGACGGGGTATATGAAAATTGGGAGCTATCTAATCAACAATTTGTATTGTGGGCAGAAGCAGATTGGGGTAACAATGTATCTATTAAATTAAGTCCTGCAGGTAATTTAATATATTTTAAAAATACACATGGACATATAAAAAGTAACGAATATGAATATGGGAGCTTCTTTTTAGATGTAGATAAATCATTATTTAATTCTACAAATATTGATGTAGATAGGCAATCTAAATATATCACAGTAAAACCCAAAAATCCAGAAAAGGCAATTTATTGTGCATCGCTTGTTGTGTGTGATTATGAACATTTATTATTAATGAATAATAAAACAATTTTTGATGATATAATTTATTATCCAATTTTAGGTGATGCAAAACCTAGATTTAAAATAGAATATTTAAAAACACCTGATTGGAATGGTACATTAACAGCACCTGGTTATTTGGTATATGGTGATACAATATATGAAAATTTTGATAGAACTGTTGAAAATATTTCAGATGGATATTTTAATTCAGAACAGACAGTTTTAAACCAAGACATAGTTAATGTTGCTAGAAAAAATATAGGGTATGAAAAGAAACAATTTTTAAGAAACATGCGCCTTTCGCCTGATGTCCAATTTCAATTCATGAAAGGTGTTAGTCACTTAAAAGGTACCCCAGAAGTATTTAATAGATTAACACGAAGTACATTTTTACTTGAATCAAGTGTGGATATTAAATTAGAAGAAGAATGGATGTTCAGATTGGGAGAATTTGGGCCAGCATCAACTCAAACAACTAAAGAATTTACACTTAACAATGACGATATAAAATCTAACCCTCAATTAATAAATTTTGGTGAAATATATCCTGGCCAAGCATCTGATTTTGATTATGATACAACTATAAGCATGTTACAAGGAGATTCAAGGTGGTTGGAACAGCCTACTTCGAGTCCCCCTGTTAATTTTACCACAAGAGCAAAATTTGATCAATCTATTGATACTATTGCTGAAATCGAGACATTTGAAAAAGATTTGCCTAATGCTGGGTATCCTAAACTTGAAGAAACAACATATCAAATTTTTGATATAGAAAACTTGCCAACCTTATATGATACATATGGAACAGATGATACATCACAATTATACAAATTACTCCAAACCACAAATTGGAAAGATACTTACACTTACGCAAAAGGATACTATGTAAGATATAAAGGTAAGCGTTATCGATCAACCCGAGTTATAGATGCCGCTTCTAAAAGTTTTAATGGTGTAGTAAATGCCAAATACACAAAAACACATGCCAGCGGAGCCGCTTTCGAAATTGTTTTAGAAAAATGTGTATTTACGGTTGATAATTTAACTAAATTAACAGATAGTTTGGATCCTTATAAGGTTACCGGATATAATGGTGTTAATGCAAGAATAGGTGCATATGATTTTACGTATTATCCAGTTACTTCTTCTCTTTCAGCAAGTACAGTTGATGCAAGCATAACTAGAGGTACTGATTCTAATGGAAATTATACATACATTTTTACATTTAGTGATGGGGTAATACCTGCTGTAAATTTACCTGCAGATGATACAGTAATGTATTTGTCTGCATTTAATTACAAAACTGATGAGGAAGCCGGCGGCAATAGTACTGTATCGGATAGATGGGAAGAAGCAGGAGAAGATGGATTATTTAATGTTCATGTAGCTGATGCTGGTGCTAGTGATTGGTCTGTGTATGATCTTCAAAATGATGATTATGGTATAGAACTAATTTGTAAAGGATATCTAACAGGAGATGAGGCTCTTATAAAATTAACTAAATCACATAATTTAGTAGAAGGTGATTATGTTATGATTCAAGGGGCAGAAAATAATCCCGATTTAAACGGTATTCATAAAGTAACAGGAGTTCCGGTCGGTTCAGATTGTGATACATGTGGCCTACGAAGCGATAAACAATTCTATATAGATCAATATGTTGGTGATGATGAAATATATGGAAAAGTGTTTATGTTTAGAAACGCAAGGTTTCAATCATCGGACGCATTATATGATTCTATTTCTAATATTAAATGGAATTGGCGTCAAGGAAATTATGCTTATACAGATTACTATTTCAAAACACAAGAAACCAAAATAGGTACAGTTGATGTAAGCGGATACTATAATCCATTTGCTGAACAAAAATCATTTGTTTCTGTTACTTCATATGCATTACTTTATCCAGCAACCGATGCAGATTTAAAAATATATATTACAACAAATAGATTACCATTATTACAAGGATCAGGCGAAACCAAAACATGGGAGGTTGTAGGATCTCAAATTAAATTTTATCCTACAAATATTGGTACTAACTGGTCTGCCGGCCAACCATTTATAATTGTATTCACAAACCAAAACCAAGGATATGGTTCATTTAATTATAATGCAACTGATAAAGTATGGACCGAAGTACGAAAACAACAACCAAAATCGGATACCGGACAATTAGCCAATATCATTGTTTATGATTATAAACAAAATAGAGAATTAGCAAGAGCAGAAACATGGGATCCTTATAAAGGTATTGTTCCTGGTATTGCAGAAAAAGAAATTGAAATTATTTCAGGTTATGATCAAGCATTATATAATGCTACCACCCAAGATAAAGAAACATTAACCACAACTCGCAATTGGGGTGCAACAGAAATCGGAACTACTTGGTGGAATCTAAATACTGTACGATACTTAGATTATGAACAATCGGATGATTTAGATTATACATTTAAACATTGGGGGGAACAATTTCCGGGTTCTTCTATTGACATATATGAGTGGTCAAAGAGTATAGTTACTCCGGACGAATGGATTACTTTAGTCAATGGTGGGTTTATATTAGATGACGAGATATGTTCGGGCGAAGTATATACAAAGATATTAAGTGGTGTAACACATTATTATTGGTCGGAAGAAGAGGCAATTGATCCATATACTGGCCAAACAATTACATACTATTATTTTTGGGTTAAAAACAAAACTTCTATACCTAAGTCTCGATCTTTTAGAGAATTATCCACAAAATCTATCTCAGAATACTTAAATGATCCGACTGGTTCAGGTGTTTTTTGGGCGTCTCCCGGAGGTGCATCAAATATTATAACAGGTAATGTGGGAACCAACTTAACACAAACGTCTGTTTTTCAAATAAATTTTACTAGTGAAATTGAAAACACACATAAAGAGTGGATTACAGTACGAGAAGAAGATACCGAAACAACAATACCAGATAGGCTTGCTGAACGATTGCACGAAAGTATCTTAGGTATTGATCAAAATAAAGATATATTGACTGTTGCGGGAATTGAAGTAGAGAGATCAAACAATATAAACGAATTTAATTTTGAATGGAGTCCTGAATTAAATTATAATAAAAATGATGTAGTAACAGAAACAATTAATAATGTTGTAAAATTATATAAAACAAATCAAGATATAAATTTATTAAAAACTAATTTAAAATTAGCAGTAAATCCTACTGTCACAGATTTTAGAATAGGAGGCCTGGGAGGCGAATTAACATTTCCCGGAGGAATAATTATTGATCCGCCTCCATCTAATACATCTAATATACCATATGAAAATATAACAGCACATGCCTATCCTAATATAGTAAATGGAACAGTTGCTAGTATTACTATGGTTAGAGGCGGTGAAGGATATTCGTCTTCTAATCCTCCGTCGGTTAGAATTAATCCTCCGTCTAATCAAACAAGCACATCTGCTCAAGCGACTGTGATTTCTGCAGATGTAACAGTTACAGCCGGTGAGGTTACTAATATAACTATTACTGATGGAGGATCAGGTTATGAAAATTCATATGCAATTATAGATGAAGAAATTGTTAGTACAAAAGAGATAGTTGAATTAAAATATTTTGATGAATTTGCCTCCCGCAGATTTATTTCAGATGTAAATTTAATAACTAATGGAAATTTTGAATCAAATACTGTTAACAATTGGTCTACTTATGTATTTGGCGGCGGGGATACACTTGCACCAACAGGACAAGTTAACAATACCTTAATAGTAGCAGAGACAGGAGCAGGAACAGGGTATGTTAATGGCATATCTGAAACTTCTGGTGGAAGTGGTTCCGGACTTACAGTAACTATTGTAACTGATTCTACGGATGATGAAGTTGGTGGTGGTATTCAATCTGCTACTACTGCCTCAGGAGGCGGGGGTTATGCAATAGGAGATGTTGTATCGGTATTGGGCGGTAACGAGAATGGAGTAATAACAATAGATACTGTTAATTCTACAGATATAATCCATGGTGGATGTAGTGGGGTATATACCGGACCAGGCAATAATTCATTACATTATGTAGGACAAAAATTTTTAGCATCAGAATTAAATATTGGAACAGGAATAGTATATATTGTAAAGGTAGCATTTAAAACAAGTAGAAGTGTCGATTCTGTAAAATTAAAATATGGACATTCTGCAACAGATGTCGATTTTAATGATAATGCTATGATAGCAACTCCTGATGGATGGTCTCCATCTGCAGAAAAAGCCTCACCAGGGTCAACTGTAGTACATGGATTATTAGGCGAAATTATTGCCCATGCAGATCCTTATCATGCAGTTTGGTTAGAAGTAGACCCTGGTACAAGCGCAGCATTTACATTACATATTGATAGTTTAGAATTAATAAATCCTGCAACAGGTGATAGAATTATTGTAGCTAGAGCAAGCGTAGCATCTGTTCATCTTCAATATGCAACATTTACAGAATTGGGAAATTTTTCAAGACAAATTTGGACGGAATTATTAGATTATGAATGGGTAACCGATCGACAATTAACAGTTGATTCTCCCAATTTAGTACCTAGTTTGCGATTAAATGAAGTATTTAGATATGGTGGACAAATTCGTCCATTTAAACAAAGTTGGATTATAAGCAAATTAAATGCTATTAGAACATTTGTACAAAAAGCAAATACATTGTTATTAACTATTAATTTAAGTGATTCACAATTAAATTGGCGTAAGCGGTTAGGTAGTCCTTTTGTAAAAGGCAATTCAACATTTGATACTAAAGATTATTGGGAGTATACAGATTGGTTCCATCCCGACTATACAATTAGTTCATCTACTGTTGCTCAATATACTGTTACAGATAGAAACGATTTATATGATGTTGACGACGATGTATATACTGTGGTACGTGTTGATAGTGATGACGCAGATGGTAATTGGGCATTTTATCAATGGGTAGATGATCAATGGTTTAAAACAGGTAAACAAAACGGTACTATTCAACTTAAAAATACATTATATAATGTAGCAGATGTTGACGCAGGTTGGGATTCCGCCGAATGGGATATTGCAGGCTGGGATAAAAATTATACAAATGAATTATTAAATATTCTTATTGCATTGCGAGAAGATGTATTTGTCGGACCTTACAAACTTTATTGGAAAGAAATGTTTTTTGCAATTTTGCGATACATTTATTCGGAACAAACAAACTTAGATTGGGTTGCAAAAACTACATTTTTACAATTAAATCGAAAAACTCCAGGCGAACTACTTCCTCGAACATTTGATGTAGGTGCAGAAAAAGATATATTAGATTATTTAGATTTAGTAAAACCGTATCATTCAAAAATTGAAACAATTTTTGATGCTAGAACATTTGATGAAGAAATTAATGCGTCCGCAGATGAAGTTGTAGATATAAGAGTACAAACAAATACATCAGGTAGTACCGAAACTGATGATTCTAGAGCTTGGAGAATGTTTATAGATAATACAGGTACACGAATTTATGAAACAATGTTAGATGATGATAAGACTACTGCGGCAGTAGATATAGATGCTAGTGAAACCTCAATTACGGTTGCTGATGCATTAAAACTTATAGTGCCATTTAGTAATACCGGAGCAACTTGGACAAAAGTAGATTTGTCTGGTTTAGGTATGTCATCCGTCGACATGGACTGGAAGGGCGGAGCAGTAAATGGAGCAACTATCGTTGTTTCAGGTGAAAAAGGTAACATAATAACCTCAACCGATGGTGGTGTAACTTGGGCAGTCACACATACGTCGTCTAACTCTAATTCAAATAGTCGAGTTAGGTATGGTAACGAATATTTCCTTTATGTAGATAATGGAGGCCTTGCTCGCTATTCCACTAATGGTATAAGTTGGACTAATAGCAATCAGCCCATGACAAGTTTCATAGATCTTGCTACTGACGGCAATGGTACATGGATAGCTGCAAAAGGCAATGCCTTAGAGAAGACAACTGATGCAGACTTTATTTGGGCGTCCCAAAACGACGCTAATTATTCCTTAATTAAATCTATTGCATACGGAGATGGAAAATGGATTACTGCTGTTGGGGGTTATAATTTTGTTGGAATTTCATACACTACTGATATAAGTCCTTCGACGGCGGTGTGGACTAATGTCGATTTGTCAGGTTATGCTACTGTAGTTAATGGTGTACTGGCTGATGTTCAATTTATAAACTATGTAAATAATAAATGGTTTATAGGATTACAACCTGGATTATTAACATCAGATGATGGTATAGCTTGGGAATCAATAACATTAGCAGGCATAGGCTCTTATGATGAAGTTAATGGGATTGCATATGGCGGAGGTTTATATACAGTAATAATCGATGATGCTGCGAGCTTTTCGTCATCGACTCCAAGTATTATGACATCGCCAGATTTATTAACATGGACTCATCAGTCACATCCATTTGGTGACGGACACGACTTTGCAGGTATAGTGTATGCTCCCACAACTAAAAAATTCTTAGGATTTGGTAGAACATATAGTAATAGTACCAGTCCATCTTACATGAGTGGTATGATTGAATCATCTGATGGCACTTCTGGGACTTCGTCAGGAACAATAGTTATAGATGCAGAACGAATAAATTTTACAGGTGTGTCAACAAATACATTAACTGGATGTATACGGGGCATAGCAGGTACCGCACCAGCAACTCATACCTCGGGAGCCTCTGTGGTACCTGCAGGTGCATTACATGCTCTTCCTGTTGAACCTGATCCTGAAGCATATAATGCATTTAATGATTATGATACAGCAACTAAAACAACAACAACAATACAGGCAAGCACAAATACACAAGCGGTTCTTATAAATGTAGGAAAAGGAACCATATAAATATTGTATAAGGTAAATTATAATGAAAAGTAATCTTAATATAGACATGCAAGGACACGTTAAAATATTTGATGTAGATACAGGTGAGATCCTTGTCGACAAGGCAAACAAAATACATGCAGAGAATATGAGTAGGTGTATTGCTACTTCTTTAAGCAATAAAGATTATTTTACATTATATGAAATGCATTTTGGAAATGACGGAACAGTTATAGATGATCAAGGTAAAATTACATATAGACCCCCAAAAGTTACCTTAGCAAATGATGATTTATATAATGATAGATTTTTTAAAAATTATGATATATTAGATGCTGACAACACAGCCATAGCAGAAAACAAAATAGATGTTGTTTATACAGATGGAAGTGCATACACCGATATAATTATAACTTGTACTTTAAATTATGATGAGCCAATGGCTAGTGATACAAATTTTAATTTAGCAAGTGCTGGTCAAAAATCTGATGATGCTACCGAAGATGGAAATTTTGTTTTTGACGAATTGGGGTTAAAATCAAAATCTAGTGAAGGGCGAAATAACGGATTATTATTAAGTCATGTAGTATTTCATCCTGTACAAAAAAGTGAAAATAGAAAAATACAAGTTCTATATACAATTAAAGTAAGAACCAATTATACAGCGAGCTAAAGGTAAAAAACAATGCCATATGATATAAAAAATTACAAAGGTGCTTCAATAGCAAGCATATTAGAAGGAACAGTTAACACCCAAACTAGTTTAAATCTAGTAGGTCAAAACTATAAAAATTACGGACAACTTATAGCAGAAAATTTTATGCATATAGTAGAAAATTTTGCTAGAGATATTGCTCCTACTAATCCGTCTGTTGGACAACTTTGGTATAAACCAGTTGATGGTCATTTGTATATTTTAGATCAAGATGCAAATAGCAAAACTAAATGGAAATCACTTGCAGCATTGGAAATCCGAGACACAGATCCTGCCCTTGATGTTAATGGATATACACCTCGAGAAGGTGATTTTTGGTTTAATAGTGCATCAAATAAAGGTATATTAAATATACGACATAAAGACGAAACTACCGGAGTATTAAAATGGGGACAACTTAGTGTTCCGGTATCTGCTGATGCTACATTGTTATTCAAAACAGTTCAGGATGACTCCGGAGATAATAATACATCTCCTACAGGACATGGTACAATTCAATTTGTGGTTGATAATAGAGTTGTTGCAATGTTTTCGGCTGCCAAAACCCCATGGAAGCCGTTGGGATCTCAATTAAAGCAAGCATTAAATGTTAGTAGTGGTGGTGGTACTATAACATATGACATTGAAGCAAATCCTGATGGAACACCTTTATATAATACATTTGAAACAATACAATCAGGATTAACATTATCATCGCCGTATGATCCTTCGGGAGGTACAACCATAGAAGGATACGAATATCAAGTGAAATTTCCACCACCTACCACAGGTGGTACTATGGCAGAAGGATATCCAGTAATTGATGCGAAGGACGGAAGTATTAAATCTATTACAATTACAAATCAGGGTAGTGGTTATACTTTGGGCCTTACAAATACATGGAGTGGGTTGCCTCCTTCGGATCAACTGCCTGTTGGACAATTAGGAGACACTACTACAGTGCCTCAACTTACAGCAGTACGAGGGGCCACAGACGGAGAATATGAAGACAAAATTACATCTGTAAATGTAGGCTTCGACACTCAGCCCTCCCCTGTACAGGGAGGATCGGGATATTATACTCCTCCAATAGAACCTATCATTAGTGGTAGTATTAACGTAGGTTTAAATCCTACTGAATATATAGATTTAAGTACCCTTCAAGCAGGATTTGGGCGAAAAATTGTAGATTTAAAAATAATAAATGGTGGTACCGGATATTTAACAGGTGAAACAGTTGTAATTGGGCTTCCCCAGGGGCAAGGATCAGTAATTCAGGCAACCGGTTCTATTACAGTTGATGATGTTGTTACTGGTATAATTACTGGTGCTCAAATTGATGCTCAAGGTCAAGGAGATGGTTATACATATGCACCATCTGTTACTATTAACACCGCAAATGGGCAAAACGGCACACTTGAGGCAGTCTTGGGTGATAATAGATTAATATTAGACTCTAATGCAATCAGTGGTGATAAAATACATGGTGGTAACATATCTGATTTTGAATCTTCTGCTATTACTGATAAGACAAATTGGAAACGTAATGATCCGGGCATAGATGGTCTTACAATAGAGGATGGATATACTGCAGATAGCACAGTGGTTCATGCATCTGATTATGCTTTATGGGGATCAGGAGGAGACAGCAGCCAAACTATTACCGGTGCTGGAACTACTGCTGATCCATATGTCATGGATGTTGACGCTGACTCTCTTGTCCAACCAGACCAATCGTCTGCACTAACTAGAAGACGTGCAGGATATGTAGAAGTTGCATTTGAACGAGAACAAACTATCGGCACTTTAGGTGATCCCATACCAGCAGACGGAGCATTTAGAGTATTGGGTGGTGCCCATATTCAAAAGAATTTACAAATAAATGGCAATTTAACTGTTACAGGTAATATTTATGCCGATGGCTCAGTCGCGCATTTAGAAGTTAGTAATTTATTAATTGAAGACAATTTAATAGAACTTAACAAAAGTCAATCCTCAACAGGTAACTCAGGGGAAGCACCTGCGCCTTTTGCAGGTGTTTCAGGGTTATTTATAGATAGAGGTATGACAGGTACAACTCAAGAACCATTTTCTACAATTTTATGGGACGATCTTGATGATGCATTTGGTGATCCGGATTTTTTCAAAGTAGGATCTTTTTTAGGAGCCACAGAGACAATTGGGCCAGAAAATCCACCGGTAACTCCCGATACTGTAAACTATTTTGTTTTAGGCAAACTAGATGCGTCAGTACTTATGGCACAAAATGGTCTTAAAGCAGATGTTATTAGTGATTGGAGAATACATGACAATGTTTCTACTTCTAATGCTCCTAGAGATATTGGTGGACATTTATCGGTTTACAATGGATGGAGCCAAGATACAACTATAACCGCTTTAGAGGATGACCCGTCTGTAACTTATCCTTATACAGCAAAAATATACCAACCCGCTGCACCAAGTGCAGCAAACGAAATTGAACATGGTAATGATCTTATTTTAGTTGATACAGATGAACGCATTATACGAGGAGAGTTTCATTTTTATAGAGATGCTTACCCAACCGATGGTAGCGATTCTTTAATTAATACCGGAGTTGCAAT
>Ga0209402_10005616_pt1 | contig 11135 bp, 9 predicted proteins | sample ArcticOcean_MG_C_3_FD_187437 | JGI IMG/M metagenome (GOLD analysis project Ga0209402, IMG submission 187437) | Marine microbial communities from western Arctic Ocean - ArcticOcean_MG_CB8_126 (SPAdes) (version 2) | ecosystem: Environmental > Aquatic > Marine > Oceanic | place: Arctic Ocean... | reverse complement strand
CCCGACCCCTCCTCAACTCGGCGGCTCCGCATCCAGCCCCACACCGCCCCAACCGCCAGCAATACCCCACCGGCCACAATCAAACCCCACACCACCGGGATCCTCGCCAACTCGGCCGTCACGATCAGCTTCAGAGTCGGGTACTCATCGACCAAACCCTGGGTCTGGTCCTGGGTGAAACCACGGGTGATGCCGCGGTACAACAACAATCCGCACAGCGTGACCACGAACGGCTGGAGCTTCAGCTTGGCAATCAACAGCCCGTGAAACAGACCGATCGCCAAAGACGCCCCCAGCACGATCGACAACGCCACCGGGACACTCGTCCACGGCCGACGATCCAGTCGATACACACCAGACAACCCCGCTGGAACCGACTCGGACAACTCCAGCCGATCGCCGTCAACCGATACCACCCGAGCCGTGGACCCCTCGCGGCCGTCGTCCATGACAAACGTCACCCGGTCGCGAGCCGCCAGGCCATGGCCGACAACGATCAGCGAAGTGGTTCCGCCAGCCGAAGTGTCCAGCACCCGAGTCAACCGGCCGCGATCGGAATCGGCCTTGGGACCTGGCTCCAGAGTCACTCGGGTGCCGGTGACGGCGGTGACGGTGTACAGGCCGTCTGCGTCGCTGCGAGAACCCGCCAGTTGGACTCGGTCGCCAGCCGACAAGACGTCGGGAGGTCGAGCCAGTTCCAGAGTGGCACTCCGCGACGTGATACTCGAAACAGACATCTCGCCCACGACGACATAATCGACGTGCAACAGGAACGGCAACCCGCAACCGACCAGGCAGATGATCGATCCGATCGACAGATCGATGCCGCCGGTGATGATCACGAAGGCGACGCCAATCGAAATGATCCCGAACAACGCCGTTCGCTTCATCAGGTTCTCGAGATTGAACGGCTTCAGAAATGCGTCGCTCATGACCGCCGTCGCCACGAAAACAAACAGCAGCAGACCCAGGATGCCCAACACCGCTTTCATCCGACACCTCCCGTCGCCAACCGCATCACCGACTCCTCGCCCCCAATGCCCTCCAACACCGCACGATCCAACTCGCCGGCAATCCGACCTTCGTGCATCACCAGCACCCGATCCGACATTCGCAACACCTCCTCCATCTCGCTCGACACAAACAGAATAGCGACTCCGCGCAACGCAAGTTCCTCCATCAACTCGTAGATCTCCTGCTTCGCACCCACGTCGATCCCACGAGTCGGCTCGTCCATCAACAACACCCTCGGCTCCATCGCCAGCCACTTGCCCAACACCACCTTCTGCTGATTGCCTCCGGACAAGTACCGCACCACCTGCTCGCGACCCGGCGTCTTGACCCGCAACCGCCCAATCATCTCGTCACTGATCGATCGCTCGCGACGTCGATTCAGCCACCCAGCCCAAGAGTCCCGCTTCAACGATGCCAGGCTCAGATTCGCTCCCACAGACATCTCCAACACCAACCCCTGCCGCTTGCGGTCCTCGGGCACCAACGCCAGCCCCGCCTCGATGGCCGCGAACGGGTCCGACGGCAACAGATCCGACTCGCCAATCTGCAACCGCCCGCCCAACGCCCGAGTGATCCCGAACACGGTCTCCAACAACTCGGTCCGTCCAGCACCCACCAACCCGGCCAACCCGACGATTTCTCCGGAGCGGATCGAGAAGTCCAGGCCGTGAGCCGGGAACGCAGCAGACCGTAGGCCGCGGGCCTCAAGGACCACCTCGCCCAACTCCCGCTCCGTTCGCCGGCCAGACAACTCGATGTCACGTCCCACCATCAATCGGACCATCGCATCATGAGTTATCTCGTCTCCTGACAGCTCGCCCGCATTGGCTCCGTCTCGCAATACCGTCACGCGATCCGCCAACCGCAAGACCTCGCCCAGGCGATGCGAGATGTACACGATGCTCCGACCCGCATCTCGCAACTGCTCGATCACCGCGAATAGACTCTCCGCCTCGACCTCCGAAAGACTCGACGTCGGCTCGTCCATAATCAACACACGGGCGTCCACCGAAAGTGCCTTGGCGATCTCGACCAACTGCTGACGACCAATCGACAACTCCGAAACCGGCGTGGCCGGATCCAGGTCCAACCCGACCATCCGAAGAAATCGCCACGACCGCTCGTGAGCCTGCCGGTGATCGATCAGGACCCGGCCGGGTCCACGTCGAGGTTCTCGTCCAAGAAAGATGTTGGAGGCGATATCGAGATTGTCGGCGAGATTGAGTTCCTGGTGGATCAACGCGATCCCTGCCGCCAACGCTGCTTCGACACCAACACCGCTGACAATCTCCAATGACTCGCCATCCACCAGCAACTGGCCGCTGTCGGCCGACTGCACGCCGGCCAGGATCTTCATCAATGTGCTCTTGCCCGCACCGTTCTCGCCGATCACCGCCAGCACCTCGCCAGGCTCGACCAACATCTCGACTCGGTCCAATGCCACCACGCCCGGGAATCGCTTGGTGACCGCACGGACTTCGAGCAACCGAGTCGGCCGACAGGCTGGCAAATCGTTCGACATCACGCGGCCTAACGGCCTTCGAGTACCGAGTCGGCCGGGTCGAAACGGGACGAATCCACCGAACGGCCCAGCAAAGCGTCGATCACACCCTGCCGACGCAGCCGTGCGTTGTCCTGCTCAAGTCGACCGATGAACAACATCACCTTGCCTCCATCCGGCAAAGCCTCGCGGATCAACTCGCCACACATCCGTCCGGCCAGGTAGTTGTCCATGCCAATGTAGACCAGGCGGTTGGCAGCGGGGGCGTCCGAGTCGTGAGTGATCAGGCGAGTCTTTTCGGCAGCCTGGTTCAACAGATCCACCTGGTTCTCGGCGTCGATCGGGCTGACGGCGATTCCCTGCACGCCTCGAGTGATCAGGTCCTCGATCATTCGCTTCTGGTCGGCAATGCCCTCGGCCGGCATCAACACGTCGGTGTTGACTCCCAGGTCGTTGCCCGCCGCGATCACACCCTTTGATGCAATCGTCCAGAACGAAGCGACGCCGTTGGTGACATAAGCAAACCGCGGCTTGCCCGCCTTGGTCTCGTTCTTCGCATCGCCATCAACCTTCAACTTCAGGTCACTCCAAAAGGCGTCCACGTCCGCCTTGCGGATCTGACGGGCTGGGATGTCGATGAACTTGTTCTCGGGAATGACACCGCTCTTGCCGCTCTCCAGGGCCGACAACACCTCGATCGACTTGTATCCGTACATGTAAGGATTCTGGACCACCGTGCCAAAGACCGTGCCGTCCTTGATCCCCTGCAGCGTCTCGTCCGCCTCGTCGAACGCGATCACGCGGATCGTCTGCCTCTCGCCCAAACGGTCCGCCTGGGCCAGGGCCTCGAGAATGGCCGGCGGGTTGTAAGCAAACAGTCCGACCATGGCCGAAATGTCCGAATGACGAGCCAGAGTGTCCTCGACGTTCGCCTTGGCTTGGGCTCGGTCAAACTGGTCGGTCAAGGTCCCCAGCACGATATAGTTGCCGGAAACCTGCTTCTTGACGCCGACTTTCAACAGCCCGGCAGCCGAAGAACTCGGACTGCCTGAACCCGAGTCTCCGGCAACGTCCGAGGCCGTCTCCGGGGCACCCGCATCCTTGCATGCGGGCAACACGAGCAGCGAAACAACCAGCAGCAACGGCAACCAGAAGCACTTCATCGTCATCGTCTCCAGTGTCTGCTGCCCGGGTCGGAACCGCCCGGACACCCGGTTGGACAATCCCACCATCTTGACGGTCTTCGCGAGCCGCGCCAACGCATGCGGACGAAGTCCGACAACTTTCAGATTCTGATGATGACTCCAATTGTCGTAGCCGCCTCGTCGGGATAGAATCCCCGCGTCGCCACTGGTCGACATGCGGCCAACGACACACAGTCGGAAAGTGGCTGCCAGTGGCCTGCTTGACGTGCCTGTTGCCGGGAAACACCCTGTGCCGTCGTTTGATGCCGAGCCGAGTTTTTCGGCCGATCGAGAATTCGCCAAACTGCTCGTCCGGCAGGATGACGTCGAGCTGGAAATCGCGGCACTCGAGTTGGCTCGAGATGCTTGCCCGTTGGTCGACTTCTCCGAAACGATCGGGTGGCTCGACGAACGAGCCTGTGAACTGGCCGGGCCGATAGCTCGTGCAGCCAACCAACACGACATGCTCGAATCCCTCGCCGGTTGCCTCTCGGGATCACATGGCCTGACCGGTAGCGCCGATGCGTTTCTAACGGCCGACGGAAGTTTCCTGCCCCAGGTGATCCGCAACGGACACGGCATCCCGATCAGCCTCTCGCTGATCTACATCGCCGTCGCCAAACGATTGCACATTCCGCTCCACGGTGTCGCCGCACCCGGTCACTTCCTCTGCCGACTCGACACCAACGACGGACCACTGTTCGTCGATGCCTTCTCGAGCGGTCGCGTCCTGGAACTCGACGAATGCCTCGACTGGCTCGGCCGACTCACCGGACTCGCTCACAACCAACTGGTTCCGGCACTCGGCCCGGCCCGGCCCCGGCAGGTCATCCAGAGAATGCTCAATAACCTCAAAGCAATCTACCTCGAAAACGAGAACTGGAAACCAGCCCTGCCGGTGCAGCAACGACTGACTTTGCTCGAACCAGCTTCCTACGCCCAACGACGCGATCTGGCTCTGGTCACGCTCAAGGCCGGGCACCCCGATCGCGCACTCGGAATGCTCGAAAGCTGCGCCAAGACCGCGCCGAGCGACGACCGAATCACGCTCGAAAAACTGATCGATCAGGCCCGGTCCGACTTAGCTGCGTGGAACTAGATAACCCGCAGCCTTCCGGCCCACAACCGCCTGCCGCAAGACTGCTTCCTGATGGCCGAGTGGCGAAACTGGCAGACGCACGGGACTTAAAATCCCGTATCCCGTAAGGGGTGTGTGGGTTCGAATCCCACCTCGGCCACTGTTGCTACCCTTCGCATTACGACAGACCGAAGACTACACCTTCAGAAAGATCTTCTTGCGGTAGCATAACCACAACATCAGCCACTTGATCAACAACACCGCAACAGCAAATAACAGCGGAGTAAATGAACCGGCCAGCGTTGACACTCCGGCAAACAGACCGCGAGTCGTGAACGCGAAGTCCATGAACCTCGGAGCCATGTAGATGAGAATCGAATTGGCACCGATCACAACAAACACAATCGTACCCCAGCGAAACCGCCAGACGTCAATCACCAGATAAAACAGACTCAGCAGAAGCAAACTCAACCCGGCACAGTGCAGCGCGAACGAACTGGACCACAGGTTCTTGTTGAACGGGAAATCCTTGCTCCAGAGCCACGCGATTCCCAAGCAGGCAGCCCCGCCAGCCATCATTGTCAGGGTCTTTCGATAGCCGCCCAGATCGCTGCGTTTCAGCAACTGACCGGTGATCACACCAAGCAACGCCGTGGCAATCGCCGGAATCGTCGCGAACAAACCCTCGGGGTCGCGGTCGCCGCGATACAACGAACCCGGCAACAGCTGCCGATCGATGTAATCGGTCAAAGTGTGACCCGGTGACAGATCCCACGCTCCGAAGTCCGGTACCGGGATCCAACGCAATGCCGCCCAGTAACCCAGCAACAGACCGGCAATCCACAGAACCCGACCACGCAAACGAGTGTTCATGGCGATCAATGCCGCAAACATGTACGCCAGGCCAATCCGACCCAGCACGCTCGGACAACGCAGGTTCGACCATGCACTCGAATCCGACCAGTCCATCGTCAACAGACCGTTGTAAATCATCCCCAATAGAACCAGCACAAGACCCCGATACACAATATGACGCGAGATCTTACCCCGGCCGTCACCCTTGGCCTGCCGGTTGTCGATCGAGAAGGGAGTCGAAACGCCAGCGATGAACAGGAATAACGGAAAGACCAGATCCCACGGCTCGAAGCCGTGCCACTCGGGATGCTCCATCCGCTCAAGACACCATGAAAACCCCTGCCACGAGGTGAGTGCCGCCAAAGCCGAAACGACGCCCTTGCCGCCCATGATCCAGAACATGTCAAATCCCCGGAGCGTATCCAGGCTGACCAACCGCTCAGTCGAATCCACTCTCATCGCCAAACCTCTTGGTTGGGGATTGGGGGGCAACACTTGACGCCTTCTTGCCCCATGTCTCGCCGCAGCACACCAGTGTGTCAAGAGTTGCCCCTCCGGCCCACCCTCCGGCCACTGCGTGGTTACACCTTGGCCAAACCGACCGACAACCTTGTTTGGTGGTAACCGATCGATTGAGTGTTCCGGCGAGAGGAACGTGTCGGGGCTTGGACGATCAGCCAGAGTGTCACCGCAAAGCAGATCAGGACCAGGCCCATCAACGTGATTCCGACCACGCCGGTCAGCGAACCCGACCAGGCTCCAAACTTGACTCCCAATCGCAACACGTTGACGCTGCCGTTGATGAACGCGTGGCAGAGTACACCCGGCCAGATCGATCCGGTTCGCCAAGCCAGCACGCCAAGGAACAGACCGGCGACAAAGGCCAAGGCCATGCCGTGCGGAGTGATGTGGAACAAGGCGAAGAATGCCGAGGACACAACGATCGCGAAGCCCGGCTTCCACCTCTCGAGCAACCGAGTCTGCAGGTAGCCTCGAAACAACAACTCCTCCATGAATCCCGGTGCCAAAGAAATGAACAGCACAAAAGGAATCGCCAAACCGAGCGTCATGTTCTCGTAGAGATTCGCAACCATCGAATCGCCCACCGGAAGGACCTCGGCCACCAAACCGGCCGCCACGAACCCCAGCGATGCAGGAACCAACGAACCAATCATCACTACGACATATCCCCATGTTGGCAACTTGGCACTGACCAGGCCCAATCGCTTTCGAAACGGATGACGCGAGAACATCGCAGGAAACACAGCCCCCATTCCAATGAGCAACTGAGTTACCAATCCCAGGCCGATGAATCCCGCCGGATGACCGATCCACTCCTGCAAACGTGACGGAAGATCCTGCGACGCGACGCCCGAAGCCGCCAAACCCAGCGCCAACAGAATTATCAAGCCGATCTGAGTCACCAGGATCACGCCAATCGTCAACGCCAATGTCAGAAAGACCGTCCACACTCGCGGAACGACGCGAACTCGCTCCGCATGCGACAGTGGAAGCGACGTCGCCCGATTCATTGGCCCGGGCCGACCCACCTCAACTCGACTCACAACAACCGGTCGAGCAGATCGCTCGTACGCCACAAGCTCCGCAAGCACGTCGTCGAATCCGTACAACTCAACTGCCGGTTCTACGACCGATTCCAGATCAGTGACGAGAAAGGGAAGGCAGACGGTCGAGTCGCTGGCGGTGGTGAACATGGTTCGATGATTTCCCAATACGGTTTTTCTGGTGGTTACCATTGCGGTTCAATCTGAGATCGCAAGAACTGCCCAAAATCCGGCAGGAATAATTGAACAAACTTGGGCGAATCACAGAACCTCACCAACCTGATAGACTCCCAGACCATCGAACCCTCTCGTCGCACCAGCCCCTCACTGCCCGATGCCCGAATTCTCAATCGAATCGATCGACTTCGATTCTCCATGGGTCCTGCTGGCCATCGTCGTGGCGACGGTCGTCCACGACGACCTGACCTGCCTGGTGGTCGGATCGGCGGTTGCCGCCGGTGAAGCGGCACCGGTGCCGGTGGCCTGCGCCTGTTTGGCCGGTACCTGGACCGGTGACCTCGCCTGGTTCCTCTCGGCTCACTTCGTCGGACCCAGGCTCTTGGCGATCTGGCCCTTTCGACTGGTCGTCTCCGAAGCCGACCTGGAATCCGGTCGTGCTCGATTCGCTCGCATGGGCGGACGGGCCCTGTTCGCCAGCCGGTTCCTGCCCGTTCTCCGTACCCCCCTACAGGTGGCCTCCGGACTGCTCACTCAACGAGTCCTGCCTGGTTGTGCCCTGTTGATGCTCGCCGGGATGATCTACGTCTCACTGTTCATCGGAGCCGCAGCAACCGTCGGACGACTCGACACCGTCCGGAACTTCTACCAACAGTACGGAACCGTGGCCCTGGTCACCGTGCCAATCGTCATCTGGGGATCGATGGCCGTCCTTCGGTTGGTCCTCAAACCCCAGTCGCCCGAACACCCTCAAGACGAACATGCGGGCTAGGGAGCACGTCGCAACAACACCAGGTGCCACCACAACCGAGCCAGATCCACAGCAGCGCCGACCACGTTGACCAGACTGGCACCTCGCGGATCGCCTGCCCGGCGACGCTCCGGCTCCACGTCCACCTTCCCCACCCTGTGACCGCGACGAGCCGCACGGATCATCCGCTCCGCCTCGATGAACACGCCTCGAGATACCGGCGAAATCTCCTCGATCAACACCCGCCGACGACACTTCGTGCTGCCCGGATCAAATAGCTCGACACCGAACAATAACCGCGGCAACAGGCGGTACAGCCACGAGACAACTCGACGGTAAAACGTGTATCGCTTGAACGTGCGGTTGCAAACCACAATGTCGAATTCACCCAACAACGGCACGATCTGGTGCAACGCTTCGGGAGGATACTCGCCGTCGGCCGGGATGTCGAACACCCACTCGCGAGTCGCCGCACGATTCAGATCCTCGAACGTTACGGCAATTCCCCGGTTCTGATCGTGAGTCAACACGCGAACCACGTCAGGGTCCTCGGCCGCCAACCTCGCAGCAATCTGACCCGTCTCGTCCGTACTCGCGTCGTCCAGAATCACAACCTCGAAGTCGTCACTGCACTCGGCCAACACCTCGCGACATCGACGGTATACCGACTCGAGCGTCGCCGACTCGTTGTAGGCAGCAATCACCAGAGAAATCGATGGACAGGGCATGACTGGGTTGGTGTGGGAGGAAGGACGGGGGCGAGGTGTCAGGCGGAGCCTGGCCTACAACAGGATGGTGAGAACCCGGTCGATCTGGTCGTCGCTCAGGCCGGGGTAAATCGGCAGCGATAGGATCTCGGCCGCCAGGCGGTTGGCGACCGGGAACTGGTCGGTGGCATAGCCCAGCCCGGAAAGACTCGGCTGCCGATGCAACGGGACCGGGTAGTGGATCGCCGCCCCCACACCCGCGTCGTGCAAACGACTCAACACCGCGTCCCGTTCCGGACTGCGAACGACGAACAAATGGTACACATGCTCGCCACCGGAAACGTCCTCGAGACACTTGACCGACACGACCGAATCAGCCGATCCGAGACCGGCACGATACCGAGCCGCGATCTGGCGGCGCTGGTCGTTCCATCGGTCCAGGCTGCCCAACTTCACGTTAAGCACCGCGGCCTGGATGCCGTCCATCCTGTGAGTCCCACCCAGCACCTCGTGACTGTACTTCTCGCGACTGCCATGATCGCGAATCATCCTCAACCGCTCGGCCAGCGCTTCGTCGTCGGTCGTCACAGCCCCGGCATCGCCCATCGCGGCCAGGTTCTTACTGGGGTAAAAGCTGAAAGCGGCCGCATCGCCCAGGCTGCCCACCTGCCGCCCGTCGACGCGAGCACCGTGAGCCTGACAGGCGTCCTCGATCAGCAACAACCCCTCACTGGCCGCCAGCGCCTGCAGCCCCGACATTTCGACCGGCTGGCCATACAGGTGCACGGGCAGGATCGCCGACGTCAACCGTGTCACCGCAGCAGCGACCGCCTCGAGATCGATCAGACCGGTCGACTCGACACAGTCGACAAACACCGGAGTCGCCCCCGCCAAGATCACCGCCTCGGCGTCGGCCACAAACGAGTTGACCGGAACAATCACCTCCTGGCCATCACCAATCCCCGCCGCACGCAGAATCAACTCCAACGCCGCTGTCCCCGACGACACGCCCACACAGTGACGCGTCCCGCAAAACTCGGCAAATCGACTCTCGAATGCCTCAACCTCCGGACCCCCCGCAAACGCGCTGGTCGCGATCACACGGCGGATCGCGCCAAAGATCTCGGTCTCCAACTCACCGTGCACCTTCGACAGATCGACCAACGGAACCCGCATCACCTCACGACCCCAACGACACGAATTGGCCACCGGATGCCATCGACCGGTCGGCCGCTTCCAACCACTCGACCACCGCTAATCCCTCGGCACCTCCGGTCAATGGCTCCGCACCGGTCTGGATACACTCGAGAAAATGAGCGACCTCGACCTGCAACGCTTCGCTGCGATCGAGAGTCGGAATGTGCACGTCGCCCGCACGGTAAATCGGCTTCAACGCCGTCACTTCCTCGCCCGACATGTCCAACGCCACTCCCTTGTCGTACACGCGAACCTTCTCGCTGGGCTCGACATCGTCGTACACCACCATCCGGCGGCTGCCACCAATCAACGTACGGCGGACCTTGACCGGTGAAAGCCAGCTGACGCGGATCTGAGCGTGCAGACCACTGGCGTAGTGCAGATTTAGACTCGCCATCTCGTCCCGCTCACTCCCCACGTGACGGTACCCCACCGCCTGCAGACTCTCCGGACGCTCGTCAAAGAAAAACCGCAGGATCGAAAGATCATGAGGAGCCAGGTCCCAGACAACGTTGATGTCCTGCTGCAACAACCCCAGGCTGATCCGCTCGGAATCGAAGTAGTACGGAGTCCCCATCTCGCCGGAATCGAGCAGTTCGCGGATCTTGCGGACCGCACCGGTGTAGAGAAACGTGTGGTCGACCATCAGAACCACACCGGCAGTTTCGGCCAATTCGATCAACCGACGCGCCTCATCGGCCGTCGACGTCATCGGCTTCTCGATCAGGACATGACGACCACTCTCGATCACACGTCGGGCCAGTTCGAAATGACTCGCCACCGGCGTCGCAATCGCCACCGCATCTATGTCCCCACCCGACAACAGGTCCTCGACGCTGTCGGTGACCCGGATCCCCGGATACAAACGCAATGCATCAGACAGCAACTCGGCGTCCCAATCGCACACCGCCGTAACCCGACATCCCGGCAGCCCGCTGAAATTGCGGACCAGGTTCGGACCCCAGTAGCCGTAACCCACAACCGCAATGCGGATCGGATCGGCCGATGTAGGGATGTGGAATTGGCTGGTCATGGACTTGCGCAACATCTCGAATCAGGTCGCAAAAAACTTCTCGTAAGTATGAGCCGGCAGGATGTGCAGACGA
>Ga0209402_10005612_pt1 | contig 11140 bp, 9 predicted proteins | sample ArcticOcean_MG_C_3_FD_187437 | JGI IMG/M metagenome (GOLD analysis project Ga0209402, IMG submission 187437) | Marine microbial communities from western Arctic Ocean - ArcticOcean_MG_CB8_126 (SPAdes) (version 2) | ecosystem: Environmental > Aquatic > Marine > Oceanic | place: Arctic Ocean... | reverse complement strand
GTTGGTGGAATTGTCATTACATTATTTGATATCAGCCACTGTATGGCAGTGACAAACGAACCATCGTCTATCTGTCCGTCAGCCCACCATCCTGCGTTGTTCTTGATCCAACCTGGGATAGAAGTTGCTGCTTGACCAACATTAATTGTAAGCGTAGCAGTTTCCAAGGGAAGTGGTTGAAAGAGAATTCCTTCTATTTCAATGTGTACTATATGTGATCCATTTTCCGAAAATTGTACTGGAATGGTTATCGTACCTGGAGATGTATGTAAAAGACGCGACATGGGTCCAAACACATAGTCGCCATCTTTTGTTACACTTACACGGTAATCTATGTGTAGTTGGATTCTTTCAGTGTCTGGTTTTAGAAAGCTAATCATGAGTTTCGTAGATTCTTCAGTGTTTGGTATTGCAGGTATGATGTAAATTCCTACATCAAGTGTTCCATCACTAGTTGAAACAATCTGACTGTATTCACTACTTTCATTTGAATCGTCATCAGCATGATAGGAGTTTAGATCATATTCAGCTGCGAAAGCAGGATAAATCATGAATGGAATCAAAAGTAATATGTACAGTAATTTCAACGTGTTTTCTTTTCAATCCTAACTAAAAATTGTTATGCAGTTTCTAGTAACTGTTCACAGCTTTAAATAACTAAAATCACAAATAGAATTGTTGTATTACAAAGTAATCATACTAAGTGTATTAGCAGCTCTTACTTTCGTTCCACTGTTTAATGATGATGTGTTTGGACACGGTCTTGGTGCAGATCAGGCACCACCAATTGACTTTGGTGGAATGCTGGTTACAGTTTCTACAATAATGACCCCATCAGACATTACTGTAGGCGAAGTTGACAGAGCTAATTTGCAGATACGATTCTTTGATCAGGGTACTGATACAAATCTAGAATCTGTTACGTATAGAGTTCAGATATTCCAAGCTGGTGAACTTCTTGCAAGAGAAATTTTCTATGACAAAGATGGAGAGCTAAATATCCAGATTAGACCACAAGACCAATGCTTCGATCCTGAGCCTTGGAGATGTACAATCTATCAGGGAGCAAGAGAAGGTATCAGTGGAGGCTTGTATGCCTACGGTAGTGGTGTTCCTGTAATTCAGGGTCCTATCTTTACTAAAGGCGGTCTTTACAACATTAGCGTAGTCATTGAGGGTGCAACCAGTCCTAAAACATTGGTTGCTGAACCATTAGAATTTAATACATTTGTAAGCATAGCACAAGACCAATACTTTTCTATTCCAGAAGCATTTGGAGTTCCTGTAACAATAAAGACCTATTATGATGATGTTTCAAACTTTGGATTCAAAGCATCTGACAAATCAATTTCATTTCAGATGCCTTTCGATTGGACACCAGATTACATTGAATTAGTTGCAGTTGTTCACGAAGAGATACGTGTTCCAAAAAGCTATGAGCCGTACAGTATTGAAAACGACTTTGTTGGATACGTTGATGGTGTACAGGTTGATAATAGAGCACTACTAGTTGATCCGTATTCATCAGAGACTGAAAACATAATTCATTTTTTGGTTACCGGTAGCGAGCTAAAAAGAATCAATGATGTTTTAGGTTCTGACCATTACGACAACAAAGAAATGTTCTTCGAACTTGTGCCGCAAGGACAAACAACAGAAAATGGTTTTTCCACTACGTTTGAAAATGGATACAAGGCTAATGTAGCTTGGAAGCGAACTTACGGTGCAGGTAGTGACATTCCATTCCAGATTACATTTTTTGATGACAACGGAGAATTGTTAAAAGATATTAACTATGCAATTTCACTTTTAGATCCTAACGGGCAACTAATCTATCTAAACGTTGGAGATAATACAACACCATATCTTGGAGTAAAGGCTGCTGAGGGAATTGATACACAAACAGTCTACATTGCGTCTGAAGGGATACACATTATGAGTTTGGCACTAACAGGAACTGGTATTACAAACTGGGAAAAATCTGTACTTTCTGATGCAACATTTGAGATTGGAAAAGCTGGAGAATCTACTGCACCGATTCCAGAATTGTACAAGCCAGAAACTTCTATCCCAGGTTGGATCAAGAACAACGCAGGATGGTGGGCTGACGGACAGATAGATGATGGTTCGTTTGTCACTGCCATACAGTGGCTGATATCAAACGATGTAATGACAATTCCACCAACTGAACAGGGAGCAGGATCTGATGATGTGATTCCTGGCTGGATCAAGAACAACGCAGGATGGTGGGCTGACGGACAGATAGACGACAACTCATTTGTTACTGGACTTCAATGGCTGATATCAAACGGAATCATGAAGATTTCGTAAAACTAATCAGATATGTTACCAATAGGGGATGAAAATCCTCATCCACCAGGATTCAAACCAAAACTAACATATGCATTAATTGCGATCAACGTGATTATTTTCTTTCTTGAAGTAGCAGTAACTGGACAATTTTTTGAATTTAGTAATCATCAGGCAATGAATCTATTCTTGAACTGGGGCGCAGTACCCGGTTGCATTACTGGAGAAATAAGCGGAATTAATACAGGAGTTGACATAATTAATTGTCCCGCAATTCCAGAGCTTACATTACTATCCTCGGTTTTCATGCATGGAGGTTTGTTGCATCTTGGTGGAAACATGTTGTTTCTTTGGATCTTTGGTGACAACATTGAGGCAAAGTTTGGACGCATAAAATATCTAGGCATCTATCTGTTATGGGGAATAGGTGCAGGATTAATTCACGTCATGGGCGATACATCAACTGGAATTCCTGCGGTTGGTGCATCAGGCGCAATATCCGGTGTACTGGGAGCTTATCTCGTAATATTTCCACATGCAAAAGTTAAGACATTTTTGATGTTGGGATTTTTCTGGAGAATGATTCACATCAAAGCAATGTACTTTCTTCCATTCTGGCTAATTTTTCAAAATCTATTACCATTTTTCATAGGAGGCTTCGGTGTTGCGGGAGGTGGAGTTGCATACCTTGCCCATATTGGTGGCTTTGTACTCGGACTTGCGGTTGGATACGCATATAGAAAATCTCGTGGTTCTGAGTCTACCTATGGAACACGTTATGGCTATAGAGGAGATTACAGATAACAACCACTAAATTATACATTACAAAAAAAATCCTTATGCCTCTGATTACAGTATCAATGTATCCTGGTAGAACTCAACAACAAAAAGATGATTTTGCCAAGGTAGTAACAAAATCGGCTGCTGAGATTTTAAAGACCAAAGAAGAACACGTAATTGTAGTCTTTAAAGAGAATCCAAAAGAGAATTGGTTTAAAGCAGGAAGCCAACTCTAACTATCTTTTTATTTTGATCAATGTTATGACGCCTATGTCTAAAATTGCGATAGTACAATTCAAAGCTTCAACTGATAAAACAAAAAATCTTCCAAAGATTTTGCAATATATTAAACAGGCCGCAAGAAATCATGCAGATCTTTGTGCATTTCCCGAATACATGATGTTTTTTACACCTGCATCACAATCTGCTAAACGAGTTGCACAACAAGCTGAGACAATAAATGGCAAATTTGTATCAGCCATATCAGAATGTGCAAGGCAAAATTCTATCATTGTAGTTGGAACCATGCTGGAGAAAAGCAAGAAGAAAGATAGAGTGTATGATACCTCATTCATAGTAAACAAAAGCGGAAAAATTATTGGAAAATATAGGAAGACCCATCTTTACGACGCACTTGGTTTCAAGGAATCATCTAAAATGGTGGCTGGAAAAACTATCCCTTTGCCAACAAAAACCTCAGTGGGTAAATTAGGAATGATTATCTGTTATGATCTTAGATTCCCAGAGTTATCCAGGGCACTTGCATCATCTGGTAGCGAAATACTAATTGCACCTTCTGCGTGGGTTAACGGTCCTATGAAGGAAGAACATTGGCTCACACTAAACAAATCACGCGCGATTGAAAATGGATGTTATGTAATTGCACCTGACCATCTCGGCCATATTTACTCAGGAAGAAGTTTGGCAGTTGATCCTTATGGTAGAATACTTCTTGATATGAAAAAGCGACAGGGAATAGGCTACGTAAACATCTCTATCTCAGTTGTTAAGGACACTAGAAAAAAACTACCGTTATTAAAAAATCGTAGGACTGATCTATATTCTAATTTTTAGACTTTAATTTTCCTTGATTTACATCTAAAGTTTGAACATTGTTTTGCCCATTTTTGTTTTCTATTATATCTGAATATTACAATAGGCCATTTGCAAAGATCACATTTTGTTTTTGTTGCACGTAGTCTTGCTTTTTGTAAAAGTGGTGAAGATGCTTTACACCCATTATTATAGTTTGAACATCCGATAAACCTCTTTTTTGTTATAGGTGATCTTATGATCATTAGTTGTCCAATCTTACATTGTGGACATTCTGCTATACCATCTTTTGGTGAATTAGTACCTAAAATTATGTACTTTTTCTTTTTTGCAGAATAGGAAAGGTAACCATTTGAATCCAAATATTGTGCTATCTCATTTTTTAAAACTTGTATTTTTTTCTTTGTGGGTTTTATTACATTCTGTGGTTTTGACTTTTCTTGCACAACTTTTGAAAGATGATTTTTTTTTTGCACTGTTAATATGTAAAATTTACCCTTATCAAAACTTATGAAGAATTTTTATAAGGAATTGGTCAGCGTTTTTTATGGAAAAAGTTTGTGTTTTAGGTGCTGGCAGTACTAAATATGGAAAATTAGAGGATAGTATTTCTGATATTACAGTTCAAGCATCAGTTGATGCAATTGAAAATGCTGGAATTGAACCTAAAGAGATTCAAGCAGGTTACATCTCCAATGTGTTTGGTGTTGCAGACAAGCAGGTGCACTTGGGTCCTGTTGTTATGAGTAACCTAGGAATTTCTGAATGTCCTTCACTTTCTATTGAATCTGCATGTGGAAGTGGTTCTGTTTCTTTTAGAGAGGCATTTGCAAATGTAGCTGCAGGATTTTATGACGCTGTCTTAGTTACTGGCACTGAAAAAGTAACACATACTGGTACTGACTGGACAACAACTTACTTTTCTTACTGCTCTGATTTCTTTTATGAAGGTCAAGCAGGAGCATCGTTTCCTGGTTTGTTTGCATCAATGGCACGTGCATACCTACATGAATTTAATGCAACTGAAGAAGATCTTGCAAGTGTTGCAGTAAAGAATCATGAAAATGGTTTTTTAAATCCTAAAGCACACTTTAGAAAAAAAATTACAATTGATGATGTGATGAATTCAGCAGTAGTTGCTAGCCCTTTAAAATTATATGATTGCTGCCCGTTCTCTGATGGGGCAAGTTCTGTCATTTTATGTAGTGAAAAATTTGCTAAAGAGCATTCAAAGGATTATGTAAAAGTAATTGGTTCTGGACGTGGTGGTTCTCCTGCAGCGTTGCAAGGACGTGAACATCTTACCACAATACCAAGTACAAAGATAGCGGCTGAAGCTGCATTCAAGATGGCAGGAATTACTTCAAAAAATGTTGACTTTGCTGAAGTTCATGATTGTTTTACAGTTGCAGAAGTTGTTGACACAGAAGATCTAGGCTTCTTTAAGAAAGGTACTGGTGCAACTGCTGCAAGAAATGGTGAAACTAAACTAAATGGTTCAATTTCTATTAATCCCTCTGGCGGTCTTAAATCCAAAGGACATCCAATTGGCGCAACTGGTGTTGGTCAAATAGTCGAAGTATTTGAGCAACTAACAGGACAGTCTGGCGAGAGGACCGTTAATGACGCAAAAATTGGATTAACGCAAAACTTTGGTGCTACTGGCGCCAGTTGTGCAGTTCATATCTTTCAAAGTGTGTAAATTGTCTGCAAAACCTGAATTTATTGAAGCAGCAAAGGCTGGTAATGTACTTGCTAGAAAGTGCACAAAATGTGATGAGCTACATCTTGCAACAGTATATTTTTGCTCAAAATGTGGCAGTAAAGAATTTGAAGATTCTATTCTAAAAGGCACTGGAAAGGTTGTTACATATACAATAATGACTGTCCCTCCCGCAGGATTTGAGGATTATACACCATATGCTTGGGTTGTTATGGAATTAGGTGATTATGATTTAAGAATTTCAGGATTTTTGGCAAATATACAAAAACCTGAAGATCTTCCGATTGGCGCTGCAGTAAAGGTGGTTGATTTTGATGATCGTGGTATAGTTTTGGAGAAGATGTAAATCATTTTTAGCATATTATGAAAAAAAATTTTTTAAAATTTAATACGATTTGACACCAAATGCCTATCAATGTCTGCTGATATAAGCTGCGGAAAGTGTGGCGAAAAAATTTCTACAATGCAGACACTCAAATCTATAAAAGATGTTATGAAACACTATAATAATAAATGCCCATCTTGTGGGCAAGTACTTTCGGCAACTGAATTTTCACTTGACTTGGAAAAAAAGTAAGTAAATTTTTTTATTTTTAACCACATGTTTTATTTTTTGAATAAAAAATTTAAAATTTGATTAGTTTACAAACCTTAATTACTTCTATTTTTTTATTAATTATATTGGGGAGTAGCAAAAAATTAGATCTAGAGGAAGCGATCGAACCTGAATCCAATACGATTCTTGATGGTGTGGATGATCTTGATGATGTAGATGATCTTGATGATCTTAGTTTAGATGAGGAATCATCTGGAAATCAGGTATTCCAATCTACTTCCAAACGGGTAAGGATGATCTTTTCTGTTATGGCAAGTCCAAATCGAATTGATATATTAAGAATTTTGAACTCAAAAGGACCACTTACTTATTCTGAACTAAAATCTCTCGCAGGATTCAAATCAAAGAAAGAAAGTGGCAAATTCGCATATCATTTAAGAAAATTGTTAAGGCAATCACTTGTAGCACTAAACAAGTCAGAACGAAGATATACAATTACAAATCTTGGCAAACTTGTCTTAAGCCTTGCAAGGCAGATTGAGGAAAGATCAATTATAGAAAGCGGCAAAATGTATGTAAGAACATCACATGACTCAATTGAGGAGTTTAATTCTCAGAAAATAATCCAGTCATTGGTTCGTGAAGGAAGCTTACCACTAGAATTGGCACAAAAAATAACTGAAGAGGTTGAAAACCGTATTTACAAATATCAGACTGCATATCTAACAGGTTCGCTCATTCGTGAATTGGTTAATTCAGTACTCTTAGAACACGGTCACGAAGAATACAGACACAAACTGGCCAGAGTTGGACTTCCTACATTTGAAGTTCAAGAGATGATAACAAATACAGAAAATATAGATAACGGCATAGATGGATTGTTATTCAAGACTGGCCAAATTGTATTTGCTGAACACCTTCTTACAAGTACTCTTCCAAAGGATATAGCAGATGCACATCTAGCAGGTGATCTTCATATTACTAATCTTGGATTATGGTCAGTTTTGCCAGACGCTGTATTCATAAATGTAAAGACATTGATCGAAGATGGTATAGATCTCAAAGGGAAATCCCTTGGAGTTTGTAGAATTCCATCAGTTAAGACATTGGATCATCTTTCTTCTGCATTATCTATGATAATAGCGCTCATCTCAAAGGAAGCTTCTCAGGAAGTAGTGATGGATGATCTAATACCATTACTCTCAAAATATTCAAAAAATTTACCTGAACTTGAACGTAAACTGGTTGATTCCTTTACAACATCTTCTACAAGTATAGGCTATAACAAGACATCAACAGTGGTCTCATTTAGAATTTCACTGGGAACAGAGCAAAAAATTGTAAAAACTATACTTTCTGCCTACAAAACATATGCAAAGCTTACACCAATTCCAAAAATTGGACTTGTTATTGATTATGAGAAGGGACGGATAACAGACGTATCAGAGATATTATCTGAAATTATTACTCTTGGAGGCAAAGTAGTGTTTGCGAAACATAGCATCTCCCAGAAAGGGGTCATTTGTCCAAAAAATACAACATCTACCGCATTACATTTGGGTTCATTGTCTATCAATCTGCCCCGTTTGGCATTTGAATCAAACAAAGACGAAACTTATTTTCGGGCAAGACTTGCATTGCTAATGAAACCTGCTTTAGACTCTATGGCTGTACGTAACAAAAGCATCTCTAATTTAATCAGGTTGGCGGTTAATCCAATACTTGCTGCTAATACACAGTACATGGAGCGTGCCACAGTCTATTTGGTGATCAACCTAGTAGGTTTACATAATGCAGTTTATGGTATACTTGGATTCAAAAATAACAAAGGGGGACAAGAGATCCTATACAAGGTAATTGAGACCGCTGTAGATATTGCATCAAAGAAAGGCAAAGAACTTGGCGTAAATGTTATCATAACCATGACTGAGAGCGATGGGTCTGAAAGATTCATTTCTCTAGATGGTGAAAAATATGGAAAAAACAAAGTCCAGGAAATCACTAGCGGTCTATTAAATCCTGATTCAACTCAAGAACATACCAGCTTAGAGATCTCAACTGAAACTTATTCGCAGGGAATTGTACTTGATATTGGCAAGATATCAGGCCTTACTGGAAAAAGTGCGGAGATCACAGAGTGCAACAAAATTGGTAAAACTCTCAATGGTGGATTGTTGACACGTATTACTATACCAAAAGGCACTAAGACAAGCGAGATCAAAAAAGTCATTGAGAAAGGGGCTAACATTACTAGTTCATTCAAGCCTGTTATGCAAGTATCAATCTGTGGTAACTGTGGATTCAAAGATGAAAAGCTTGATGATAAATGCCCTACCTGCAAGTCTACATACATTATCTAGATCACCCAATTTTCTTATCAAACAGTTGATTTCACGATTGTCAGGTTTTTGAAATATGGTTAGAAAAATTGAGCTAAATTAGATCTTAGATCAAAAACTCTTTTGCAGAAATGTTATATGGATAACAACTCAACGGTTTGGAGGGGAGACATTGGCAGATAATAAATCACAGATAGAGCATTCTATTTCTCAAGTTAGGAAGAGAGATGGATCAGTTTCAGACTTTAACAGGGACAAAATATTAAATGCCATATACAAAGCATTCTCGGCGTCAAACAAACCAGATAAGGAACTTGCGATCAAACTCGCCGACGGCGTTTTAATCAAATTGACCGAGCATGGATTTTCAGCCAATAACCCACCAAGCGTTGAATCCATTCAGGATCTAGTTGAATCAACTCTGATCGATCAAGGCCATAGTGACATCGCCAAGAGCTATATCCTATATCGCCACGAGCGCAGAAAGGTTAGAGAAGAAAAGATGAAGGTCTTAAATACTAAAAAGCTAGATTCGGTAGGAAAATCTTTCGATATTAATTGTTTAAGGGTTATGGCATCACGCTATCTTTTTCGTGATAATAAAAATGAAATTACTGAAAAGCCAACCGAATTATTTGAAAGGGTTGCTATTCTAGTTAGCATTTCTGACCTAATAAGAGACAATTATCTATTCACCAAAGATGGTGGCATATCACAAAATGTAGAGGAAGCAGCAGAATACCTCAAAAAACTAGATGATTTTAACTATAAATTCAAGATAGGAAAATATCATCTCAATAAATGGCACTTTAGATGTCTCATAAACTGCTATCTTGATCTGGCAAAACAAGGAATGATGAAAGCGTCATTCAAGGAACTCTTAACCATGCTTGCTTCCAAAAAATTTGATGCATATGCTGACAGAATATCAGAATACTATGGATTAATGACATCTCAAGACTTTTTGCCAAATTCACCTACTATGATGAACGCAGGTGGGCGTTTAGGCCAACTTTCTGCCTGCTTTGTTTTAGGGATGCCTGATGATATGCAATCAATAATGAAAACAACTTCTGACGCCGCCTTGATTTTCAAGTCTGGTGGAGGTGTAGGAATCAATTATTCTGATCTGCGTGATGAGGGAGAGATTGTAGCCTCTACCTCTGGAGTAGCATCAGGACCAGTATCTTTTATGAATATAATCAACACTGTGACTGAAGTAGTAAAACAGGGTGGCAAAAGACGAGGTGCAAATATGGGAATTATGGAGGTTTGGCATCCAGATATTGAAAAATTCATTACAAACAAGACGGAGCCAGGTGTATTAGAAAATTTCAATGTTAGTGTTGGTGTCTGGAAGGACTTTTGGGATACACTTGTAAATTCTGAGGATGGAAAATACACATTACGTTCTCCAAAAGACAACTCATCAGCTGGGGAAATAAATGCACATCACTTGATTGATTTGATAGCTCAATCAGCTTGGAAGAGTGCAGAACCGGGATTAATCTTCTTTGATAATATTAACAAATACAATGTATTTGCCAAAGCACGTGGCGGTCCACTCCGCGCAACTAATCCATGTGGTGAACAAAGCCTTTACCCATACGAATCTTGTAACTTGGGTTCAATCAATTTGTCAAATCTTGTTAAAAGGAAAGCTGATGGTCAGTACGAATTTGACTGGCAAAGATATGAAGAAGTTATTATAAAAACCACAAGATACTTGGATAATATTATAGATGTAAATCTATATCCTGTACCAGAAATTGATGTTGCATCAAAAGAGTCCCGCAGGATAGGATTAGGTGTCATGGGAGTAGCTGATCTATTATACAAACTGCGAATTCCATACAACTCAAAGGAAGGTTATGATTTCCAATTAAAGCTGGCTGAAGCATTAACGTATTACTCCATGGAAGAAAGTGTTGCACTTGCAAAGAGTAGGGGTGAGTTTCCACTATGTTCTAAAACAGAATATCCAGAGGGAAAGATTCCGGTTTCAGGATACTATGAAAAACCAAAAAAAGAACAATATTATGATTGGGATGCTCTTATTGAAAAGATCCAAAAGTATGGAATTAGGAATGTACTGACTACTACAGTGGCACCCACTGGTACATTATCTATGCTAGCTGATTGTTCTAATGGAATGGAACCAAACTTTGCACTTGTTTTCGAAAAGAGAGTTACAGTAGGCAGATTCTTTTACACCAACAAAATATTTGAACAAGTCTTAAAAGAAAACAATCTGTACAGTGAAGAACTACTTGCAAAGGTAGCGGATAACTACGGTTCCGTTAAAGGAATACCTGAAATTCCAGATTGGATTCAAAACATCTTTGTTACTGCAATGGACATACACTGGTCTGATCATGT
>Ga0209402_10005609_pt1 | contig 11142 bp, 10 predicted proteins | sample ArcticOcean_MG_C_3_FD_187437 | JGI IMG/M metagenome (GOLD analysis project Ga0209402, IMG submission 187437) | Marine microbial communities from western Arctic Ocean - ArcticOcean_MG_CB8_126 (SPAdes) (version 2) | ecosystem: Environmental > Aquatic > Marine > Oceanic | place: Arctic Ocean... | reverse complement strand
TGCTTACCAGCGTTCGCGTCGTCCGCCGCCGCCGCCGCCGCCGCCGCCGCCGCCGCCGCCGCCGCCGCCGCCGCCACGGTATCCACCGCCGCCGCCGCCGCCGCCGCCGCCACGAGGAGCCTGCTCTTTAGCTTCGTTTACAACGATCGGTCGTCCATCAAGATCGGCGCCGTTCATCTCTGAAATGGCGGTCTGTACTGAACTGTCGTCAACGAATGTAACGAATCCGAATCCGCGAGATCGACCGGTTTCACGATCGCTGATTACGATCGCTTCCTCGATTTCGCCGAAACGTGAGAATGCTGTCTGAAGACCAGACGAATCTGTAGCCCATGCTAGGCTACCAACAAATAACTTCTTACCCATAAACCAAGCCTCGTTAGTGGGAATCCCATCGGATGCTCACAGTTGAACATCGCGTATTGCCGTTACGTACGGTTATCGTCCCACAGTCTTTTTATGTGTCTGGTCTAACGTAGCGTTAAATCGAACCAGCGAACTGATAAGTATTTGCTACTACCACCAAACAACTCGATAAGAGTACCTGCAAACTGTTAACTGTGGTTACACGAAACCGCCGAGTGTGGATAGGTTCTAAGGCTGATCCGTTCACTATTTCGTCGATTAGCCCAGTAGTTTCTTCACCGCATCGAGCATGTCGCCTTCAGCTACGATCTCCGAATCCTTGCTCGAACGCGCCTTCACTTCAACGCCGCCGTTTTCGAGACTTCGTGAGCTAATTACTACTCTCGCAGGAATGCCAAACAGATCGGCATCTTTGAACTTCACGCCGGGAGCGATGTCGCGATCGTCGAACAGAACGTCGTATCCGGCGTCTAGCAGTGATTCGTAAAGCTGCTCGGCTTTCCCGGCGATATCCGCATCGTTGAGATTCAGCCCGGCGAGATACACCTCGTAAGGCGCAATCGCCGCTGGCAGCATCATGCCGAAGTCATCGTGGTTCGACTCCACAGCAGCGGCAAGCAAACGCCCTACGCCGATGCCGTAGCAGCCCATTAAGATATCGTTCTGCTCGCCGTCCTCGTCGGTGAAATCTGCGCCCATCTTTGCCGAGTAGACGTCGCCGAGCTTGAAGACGTGGCCAACTTCGATGCCGCGCTTTGCGATGAGCTTGCCTTTACCGTCGGGCGATAGGTAGCCCTTCTTTGCTTCAGCGATATCGCCAAGAATATCGGCTTGAAAATCACGCTCAAAGTTAACATTGCGAAGGTGAAAGCCTTCTTTGTTGGCACCGGCGAGATAGTTCGAACCCATCGTGATCGAGTCATCAACGACGCTTCGCATGCCCTTAAGTCCAACAGCCGAAGCCGATCCAGAAACCAATCCAGCGGTCTTCACTTCTTCGGGTGTTGCCAGTCGTGGTTCCGATCCGCCAAGCAAATTTCGTAGCTTGGTTTCATTGACGTCGTAGTCGCCTCGAATGGTCACAACAACAACTTCGCCATCGACGCTATAGAAAACGGCCTTGGCAGTTTTCGATTTCGAAACGCCTTCGGCTTTGGCCAATTCATCAATGGTCTTAATGCCGGGTGTTGCAAATTCTTCTACTTCGCCCAGATCGCCAATTGGGAACGGCCTCTTGAGGAACTCAGCCTTCTCGACGTTGGCGGCGTAATCGCTTTCGTTCGACATCAGAATCGTGTCTTCACCGCTGTCGGTGAGCAGTACGAATTCGTTCGAATCCTTGCCGCCAATACCGCCAGAGTCGGCTTCGACCATAATCACGTCGAGTCCACAGCGCTTGAATATCCGCTTGTACGCGCCAACCATCGCCTGGAAGCTGCGGTCCATGCCCTCTTCGTCGGCGTCAAACGAATAGGCGTCCTTCATTTCGAACTCACGTACTCGTAGCAGGCCGCCACGGGGACGTGTTTCATCACGGAACTTGGTCTGAATCTGGTAAATCGTGAACGGCAAATCTCGGTAGCTGGTCACGCTACCCCTGGCCATTGCGGTAGCAGTTTCTTCGTGGGTGGGAGCGATGATCATGTCGCGCTCACGACGATCTTCGAATCGAGCCAGCGGTGGCACAAACGTGTCTGCCCTGCCCGACTCTTCCCACAAGCTACGAGGCTGCACCACGGGCATGTTGATTTCCTGCCCGCCCGCACGGTCCATCTCTTCTCGGATGATGTTGCGGATTTTCGTAATCGAACGGTTGCCCAGTGGCTGGAGACTAAATATTCCGGATGCTATCTGCTGAATAAATCCAGCCCGGGTCAGCAGCTTGTGGCTGATATTTTCTGCATCTGCAGGAGCCTGCCGAAGTGTCTTGCCGAATAGTTGGGAGCTTCTCATGTGGTTGGCATCGTTCTCAGTGGTTGGGATTCAGAAGAACCCAGACTACATTGCGAACGTCATCGTGTAACGCATCGCCAATTCCACTTAATAGTTATTCCCGATGGTCAATACAGCCCGGTCACACCGACGCCAAAAAGGACTTGTGACGTTTCGTACATTGGCAATGGCGGTGGTCCTGCGCCACCCGCGATTAGTGACAGCAATCTGTGCGGTGCGTGAGTGACAACGTCGAAACCGATGCACCCTCCCATCGAATACCCCATGTAGTGCGTTGCCTCGATGCCAAGGTGATTCAGAATCGCTTCTATGTCCTTAGATTTTGGTTCTGGTAGATAGTCAGCCGGGTCGTGAGGCTTGTCACTTTGCCCATGGCCGCGAGCATCGACCAGAATCAGCTTGTAGTCCGATTTGAGAGCATCGACCACCCCGAGCAGTCTCCAATTTTCCAGCGAACCGCCCCTTCCGTGCATCAACAGAAGTGGCGGACCATCGCCTTCTAGTTCAAACCAGATCTTCACTCCGTCATTATCTGCCTCCGGCATTGTGGTTCCCTTGTGGCCAGATCCATCGATTAGGTCGACATCTTGCCATAGTTTTTGCCCAGATTCTCAGCAAACTCTCAGCTACCTGTAACCGTTTTGTAATGTTGCGCATCTAATAATTGAAATCACAAACAACAAACGTTTTACACCTATAGTTTTCAAGGCGAAATGGAGGACAGGCATATGGCACTCAAAAAGTTCATTGCGGGCGCGGTAGCTGCCCCCGCTGTTGCAGCGATTTTGCTTAATGCACGAAAGTCCGCCTAACTAATCAAGCAGGCGGCAAACTCCTCCAAGCATGGCCCGGGTTCAAGCACCCGGGCTTTTGCTCTTAAAGGGGCGTTAGGCTCCGGGCGTCCGAGGCGCACTTGGGCTCGCATGTTTGCGACGCGGCTCTAACTCCCCCGGTCCGGGAGAGGACCGTTATAGCGCTGTTTTTTTTGAGAGGAGTATGTGTGACCTGACGCTGGCTTAGGACTCTTCCGCCCAACCGCAAACTGTCATCCTGAATTTATTTCAGGATATTTCTCCCCCCTTTGCAGCGCCTGCATGCTTCGCTCAGCGCACAAGCGGCAACACCACGCCGCCCATCCACCGAAGGTCCCTCCACAGGAGTCGGGAAATTAGGGAGGAGAAGCACATGCCACAAGGTGCAAATACCACCCCGCAACAACTCAGCGCGCCGCCTTTTCCAAACTCCGTGCCACCTCCTATTGCTTTTCAGAACAAATGTTCTAAAATAGGTGCCCAGACGATTTCTGAACTCTTCAGGGAATGGCTAATCAGCCCAAGAAGTCAGAAGATCGGCTGGTGAAATAGGCGGCCCGTGCCGTCTCGCCTACAGCGGCCACTTACGGATTGGCGCTGATTGATTTTTACCGCCTGATTCCAGGCACCACCCTTAATCACGTAACGCGCCATCGACTCTTCTGTCATTGCGAGGAGTCAGCGACGTGCCAATCAACGATCAAAACAGAACAATCATCCGACTCAGCCCAAGCCCGACTCACCCCGACCACCAAGCATGAACCGAAGCAACAACACCCCAACCCAGGCAGCTATTCGCAACCTCTCAGAAAAAGTGCCAATGGCACCCATAGCCTGTCTTCGAATACCCAACTTTCCGTGGCAGGTAGAAGTCGCACGCAAGCCGGAATTGAATGACCGTTCGGCCATAGTCGCTGGCAAAGCGCTCGATCTTTCCGAGGAACTAACGAATCTGGCCGCCGGATCAGGATCAGTCAAAAGTCCAAGCAAAAATTCACGCTCTGGCTCCGACTCCCTTTCAGCACGCGTCGTACTCGCCGCATCGCCCGATCTAACCGACGTTATGCCCGGAATGCCCCTCATGGAAGCAACTTCACGTCACAAAGGTGTACTGATAATCGAGGCCGACACCCCGCTTTACGCACTCGTGTTCGACGAAATAATCGAGAATATCGAACGCTTAGTACCCGATATCGAAGCAGCAGCCCCCGGCCTTGCCTACGTGGGCATCTGGGGACTTGAAGGGCTTTATGGCGATGACGCCCATGTGCTGCGCTTACTGGCCAGCGCGGTCGACAGCTTCGATCTGCGCATTGGTGTTGGCGATAACAAATGGCTGGCCTACGCAGCGTCTCTTCTAAGTCGCACAAACAGCGGGCGAAAAGTAACCGGCGAACCGGGCAAATTCCTCGATCGATTCCCGGTCGATTCACTCCCCGTCCCCTACTCACTAATAAAAAGACTGCACGCCTTTGGGCTGACAACGATGGGCCATATCGCCGACATTCCACGGGGTCCGATGGAGGCGCAGTTCGGACAGGCTGGCGGCACAGCGTGGGATCTGGCGAACGGTATCGATGACCGCCCGTTAATGCCAAAACGAAGCGTGCTGGGCGTTTCGGAGCATCTCGACTTCCCCGATCCCACAGCGAGCATGGCAACTATCCTCCCGGCTATCGAAAGCCTGCTTGGCCGGGCATACGGCAGGTCGCAACTTTCACGACGTTTTGCTCGTCAGGCAAATATCCAGTCGCAGGTTTTCCAGCACGCCCCATGGACCATGCGGGTGGCGTTCAAAGATCCTGTCGGCAACAAAAATCAGGCGTTATTTGCGATCAAGTCGAAGCTCGATATGGCCGAGATTCCGGGACCGCTGGAAGACATGCGCCTAACACTGTCGGGCATCACTGGCGAGGCGGGTCGGCAGGAGTCGATGTGGAAGGACGTGAAGCGGGATAACGATCTACAGGAAACGATCAGCCAGCTTCGCACTCGCCTGAGAATCGCCCCGCCTATCTATCAGGTAAGGGAACTCGAGCCGTGGTCAAGAATTCCCGAACGCCGCTACGCCCTGGTGCAAATGAGTGCCGAGGGCACGTTTTCTGGGGAGACAGCAGAAATTGGTTAAGTCACAGACCATACGCGCCAGCGGAATAAAACCGCTAAACGCGCCTCGCACCATCCGCGTCCGCACCAACTCAACAGGAAGCCCAACATCGATCCAGGTACCGCCGACTATCAACTCACCAAAAGCCCGGCGTCGACGGCGAAGTACCCCACCGTCAACAAATCGCTCCTCCCCAGAAAAAGCACCAATGGCACCGTCCATCGTCTCCGATGGTAAGTGGATGCAGGTCGTCGAAATTGAAAATTTGTGGAAAGTGAACGACGAGTGGTGGCGCGGACCCGAAGAGGAAATCGCCCGGCTTTACTACACGCTGCGACTCGCAAACGGTCAACAGCTAACCGTCTATCTCGATCTCATCAGCAACAACTGGTATCGACAGGCTGGTTAGCCAATCCCGCAACCACACCTACCAAAGCCCACCAGCAGCAACGTCTTGATTGAGTTCAATCACTGCCTTCATCGGCCGCTTACCAATTCGCTTACCCAACTACCATTCAACAGCCTCTGAAATAAGAAAAGGAGCTTCATCGAGCGTCACAACATCGGTAATCAAATTATTGAATGTACTCGAATTCTCGACCAGCAAATCAATGCTTTTCTGAATATGTGCCGATGAAGCCCCGTACTGTCCCGTCAGCCCAACAATCTTTCCGCCATCAGTTTCAAACTCTTCAACATAGCCATCAGCAGGAAGGCCGCAGTAGTTCCGGTATCGCAAATCGCTAACGTTCACATCACCCGTCGAAAGAGATATCACCGACGGAACCGAATCCGACACAAAGCTGATCAGACTGATCGAAATAGCCATTACCTACAGCCCAGAACCTTCTTGACGACAAACCATGAATCATCAGCACCGAATCAAACCTGAAACGACGAAGAATGATCGAATTGATCAACGCAATCGGCCCATCACCAACAACCACCGCACTGCTCTTATCGGATCTTCCAGCAAGTATTTCACTTGAATAAATTGCCGTCGCAACAGGTTCGATCAACACCCCAATCGGATTCAGCAATTCCGCAGGAATCCGATGAATAAGCCAGCTGGTCGATTCAACATTTTCAATAAGGACTTGTTCTTGAAAAAGACCATTAAAACTGCGCCCCAAAACATCGTTGCGACTAAACGGATTCACAGGATTAAATACGACGGCATCGCCAGGAGACCAATTTTCAACCATGTCACCGACTTCAGTAATCACCCCAACACCCTCGTGACCCAAAACATTCGCAGCGTATTTCTGATCCCGTGCTCTGCGATATGCCTGAATGTCGGTACCACAAAGCCCCACAAATCGAGGTGAAACTATCACATCTAAAGGACCACAGTCCGGCGTCCTCGCTATCGAGAGATCGACTCCTGAAATTCGGTTTTTCGTCAGTGCTTGATGATTATTCATATCGCTGCGGTACGGCTAAGGGCCCAGGAGCCCCGATGAGATGAAAGGTTGAGATCGGCGTACTTCGAAGGTATGAAAATCGAGTTCTCTAACACAACAGAATGATCGACTCACAGCCAGCAATCTCATCTAAGAATCTGATGAACCGCCCGAACGTCAATCCATTTCATTACCTGTTTGCATTTTATCTTACATATTCCAAGCAAATAATGCAAAATATTCGCAATATAGCCATTTTTTAATCTTAATTTTTAGTCATTTGTTATATGCATATCATTTGCCAGCCAGTGCGACATTTCCATTGGGAGTTCATGACCGTTTACGGCATCCTGATCAATCCCCTCGCGTCGCGAGCGCGCGTGAAAAAATAAACCGATAGATATCGTCCCCATATACAAATGGACCACTTTTCAGAAATAGAAAAAGCCCTCCCCGCCAAAGAGGTAATCGGATCGCCCGGCCAGCTCGCTGGTTTTTCTGCGAGGTCGAAATCCGTTGATGGAATCGATAAAGCCGCTCCGTTAGACACAGCCGAGACCATCGCCCCGCGCTACGAAACGAAATCTCGGCGCAGCCGGCATACCGGGCTTTCTGCGAGATCGGGAGCTGCTGGTGAAGTCGAGCGAACTGCCCCACTGGATAGAGAAGGAGCAAGCGACCCGCGAGATAATCCGGCCTACGCAGGTTGGATTAGCGGAGGACGTGGAATAAAAGGAGCCATAAACGAAGAGCAAGCGGAATACCTGAAAGAATCCGAACAACAGCACGATTCACTCGATCCAGCCACCAGTAACCAGCGGTACAACTCTATCGACTCAGCCAACATCGCCCCTGTCGCAGAAAACGCCACAAGTGGCTATGCGGAGTTGCATGCTCATAGCAACTACTCGTTTCAGGAGGGCGCATCTGAAGTGTGGGATCTCCTGCTCACCGCCAAACAGCTCGGACTCACCGCCCTCGCTATCACCGACCACGACAACGTCAGCGGCGTCATGGAATTCGCGCAAGCAGCCAAAGAACTGGGCATCAAGCCCATCATCGGCATCGAACTAACCTTCACCCACGGGTTGAACGAGCCTTCTGGCACCGAACACGAACCGCACGAACGTCCGCACATAACCCTCCTCGCCGAAAACGCCACCGGGTACCGGAACATCTCGCTGCTTACAACAAGCGCACACATCGACGCCGAAGAGCGCAACGACCCGCATCTCGATCCCGCCCTACTCGCCGATCATGCCGAAGGGGTCATCTGCCTATCCGGCTGCCGACGAGGCGAGATTTCGCAGCTCGTAACTGAAGGCGACATCGACTCCGCTCAAAACGCCGCACATAAATACGTCAAGGCGTTTGGCAAGGAAAATTTCTTCCTTGAACTGCAGCAAAATCTCGTCATGGGCGATGTTCAGCGAAACCGCCACATGGCCGCAATCGCCAAAGACCTGCAAATAGGGATCGTCGCCACAAACAACGCCCACTACCACGTTCGAGATCGCCACCGACTCAACGATGCGCTCGTCGCCATCAAGCACAACAAGTCGCTCGAAGCCAGCCACCGGGAACGCCGACCCAACGATCAGTTTTTCCTGAAATCGCCCGAAGAAATGAGCGTGCTTTTCAACGAACACCCCGAAGCGATCAAGAACACTGTGAGAATCGCTGAACGGTGCGAGTTCGATATTACTTCCGACGCCATTTACGACTTCCCTTCATACGATTTCCTGCCGCCCGGCCACACCGAATCGACCTACCTAAGGAAAATTTGCAAAGAGGCAGCCGTGCGTCGATACGGCGGCGTCACGCCGGAGGTAACTGCACGACTCGACAAGGAGTTCGAACTGCTGGAGAAGCACGGATTGGTCGGCTTCCTGCTGCAGTACTACGACATCATCAGGATCGCCCGAGAAGTACAGGAAGACCTCGGACTCGTCGAGCCGGGATTGCCTCTCGGAGAGAACCCGCCGGGTCGAGGTCGCGGCTCGTCGGTGGCTCTGTTGATCGGATATCTGACCGGGTTATCGCACATCGACCCACTTAGATTCGGGCTAAGACTCGATCGCTTCCTTCCAGAAACGACCGGCGAAGAAAAGTTATCTCCACCCGACATAGACCTCGACTTCCCACGTGAAATACGTACCGAGCTAATCCTGCGAATTCACAAACGCTGGGGCTACGAGCGCGCCGTACTAACGGGGATGATTTCTACCTATCGAATCCGTGGCGCAGTGCGTGATTTGGGCAAGGCGTTGGGCATTGCGGAAGACGATCTGGGCCGACTCAACAAGCGGCTCGATGGGCACAGCTCGATTCCTGCGTTGGCAAAAGAAATGGCAGAACTCCCCGAGTTTCGAGACCGGGTCGACGCCCCCGTGTGGCGGATGCTCATTGAACTCGCCCAGCAGCTAAACCACTTCCCCAAATACCTGGCGCAACACCCTGGAGGAATGATCCTCTCAGCACGCCCGCTATCCGAAACCGTGCCATTACAACGCAGCGCCATCGACGGTCGCTACATCTGCCAGTGGGATAAAAACGCCTCCGAAGACGCCGGTTTCGTGAAGATAGACTTTCTGGCACTCGGGGCGTTATCACAGCTTTCCGAAGCGCTCGAACTCATTCGCAAACGAACCGAAGAGCGGGTCGATATATCGCGCATAGATTTCGAAGATCCTGCCGTCTACGCCGATATCCACAATGCCGACACGATCGGGGTTTTCCAGATCGAATCAGCAGCCCAAATGCAGACCGTCACGCGCCTGCGCCCACGCAACCTCACGGAAATGGCGTGGGAGGTCGGGGCGGTCCGACCGGGCGTTGGAGTGAACGACGGCGTGACGCTGTTAATCAGACGACACATGGGCAAAGACCCCGATTGGAAGTTCGATCACCCGCTGGAAGAACCGGCACTTGGGCGAACCTACGGCGTGCCGCTTTACCAGGATCAGCTTGGCGAATTGGCCATGCACGTCGGGGGCATGAGCGCCGTCGAGGGCGATCAGATGCGCAGAGCGTTCACCCGCCGGAACAATGAACGCCACATCGCCCACTGGAAGGAAAAATTCATCACCGGTGCGCTCGAAAACGGTGTCCCGCCCGACGCCGCCGAGCGCATTTTCGGCAAGTTTCACGGTCTCTACCAGTTTCCAGAAGCGCATGCTTTCGCGTTTGGCGTGACGGCGTATCAAATGTCGTGGCTGAAGCACTACTGGCCTCTGGAATTTTTCGTCGGACTTTTCAACAACCAGCCTATGGGCTTCTACAATCTCGAAACGCTAAAAGAAGATGCCGTGCGGCATGGCGTGAAGGTGCTGGGTCCAGATGTAAATTTGAGTGGTGAGAAGGCCGTTATCGAAGATGGTGCACTACGGATGGGGCTAACGCATGTATCAAAGCTTAGGGCGGCTACAGCCGGGCCGATTCTTGCGGCACGAGCAGAGGCCGGAGAGTTCGTTTCGTTGGCAAGCTTCATGTCGAGAACCGGGGTTCAGCAGAAGATTCTCGATCACTTATCAGCCGCCGGTGCGCTCGATCACTTCGATGAAATAGCCGACCCTGATCGTGATCCGCCGACGATTGCCGATCGACGGCATTTACGCTGGGAGTCGGGCTTGAGATATCGACCCCGTGGCGAAAAGAAGGACGGCACACGTCAGTTGGCGTTCGAAATGCCGGTCGAGCAGGACATGGTGGCGTTGCCAGAAGAATCGGGCTGGGATCGGATGATTGGCGAATACTCGGCAACGGGCGTCTACCCACAGAGCCACCTGATGGAGAAGATCAGACCGCACTTGCCTTCAACCGTAATACGAAGCGAAGAGGTAAGAAACTACGCCAATGGTGATCGAATTTCGGTGGCGGGCTTAGTGATCCGACGCCAGAAGCCAAACGGCAAGACGGTCTTCATCACCCTGGAAGACGAGTTCGGCCACTCGCCCCTGATCATCTGGCCAACGATGTACCAACGCTTCAAACTACAGATCAAAGAGTCGCTACTCCTCGCCACCGGCACAGTCTCCCGCCGAGAAGGAACAATGAACATAGTCGTCGAAACAATAACGCCTATTCCGGAGTCGATCCCACAGTTCCATTCAAGGGATTGGGGGTAGGTGGTGTGAGGCTCCTGGCGCGGTACATTCCGAACCCTCCTTTCCCGAGCGGCAGCCGAGGGATCCGGTGCGGCGGGGCCGAATGGCATGACTCGTTCATGAAGAAGATCAACGAGTGCCATTCGCGTGACTGGGGGTAGGTGGGACGCTGAGTCTCGGAGGAATACCCCTTCTCCGCTGGGGAGAAGGTTGGGAAGAGGGAGAAATCACTCAGCAGGATTCGACGTCAGCACTCTCCCCTCACCAAAATCCTCGCCTCCGGGAGAAGACATCAACAACCCCACAGGCAAGCACTGTCATGCTGACTCCACGCCCACTGTCATGCTGAATTTATTTCAGTATCTTTCTCCCCCCATTGCAGCGTTATTCGCAAA
>Ga0209402_10005605_pt1 | contig 11144 bp, 11 predicted proteins | sample ArcticOcean_MG_C_3_FD_187437 | JGI IMG/M metagenome (GOLD analysis project Ga0209402, IMG submission 187437) | Marine microbial communities from western Arctic Ocean - ArcticOcean_MG_CB8_126 (SPAdes) (version 2) | ecosystem: Environmental > Aquatic > Marine > Oceanic | place: Arctic Ocean... | reverse complement strand
AGTCCGATGCTCTACCGCTGAGCTAAAGGCCCTTCAAACTCGGCTATCAAGGGTACGACAGCATCGGTGGGTTGGGGAGTGCTAATAATTCGCCACTAGACCGTTTCTGTATAGAAACTTTCTCGGGTCGATAGGAGTCCATTCCTCATTCGTTTTCTGAACTGATTACATTCCAGCGCTTCCAGTGCACTCCGACAAGCAGCCGAGTCAGTAGTTCTGTACTCGCTATTGGCCCGGTTGTGCATGCGTAATTCATCAAGAATAAACGTGGGAGAGTTGCGCCAATAGTGTCTCACCGGGCTAAGATGGCGCCCATGAAAACTTACAACGTTCATGCTTGATCAATTATCGGCATGATTACGGAGGTCAGGGTGACGACACAAGACGCGGCGGCTCGCAAATACGATCTACTTCTCAAAGGCGGACGAGTAATCGATCCTGCCAACAACATCGACGGGATGTTTGATGTTGCGACATCCGGTGGCTCCATAGCCCTTGTCGACAAGGACATATCCCCTGCCCTTGCACGCACTGTTGCCGATGTATCGGGCCTTATTGTTACTCCGGGACTGGTGGACCTGCATGCCCATTTCTACGGATACGACGGCACGGTTTCTCCCGATGCACACTGCCTCCCCGAAGGCACGACGACGGCTGTTGATGCAGGCGGTTCGGGACATCTGACTTTTGACGATTTCAACGAGTTCGTAATTGCCCCGGCGATCACGAACGTATTCGCTCTGCTGAACATCTCTGGTGAAGGAATGGTCGGCCAGCCCGAGCAAGACCTCGAAGGAATGAGTGCCGAGTTAACGGCAGCAAAGATCGAACAGCGACCCGACAAAATTGTTGGTGTGAAGGTTGCACACTACTCGGGTCCCGGTTGGGAGCCGCTCGACCGAGGCATACAGGCAGCAGAAGATGCCGGTGTGTTCCTGATGGTTGACCAGTCGCCGATTCAAACGCGACCAATGAACGAGATGGTGCTCGATCACCTCCGTGCCGGCGACATGGTTACTCACTGCTATGCCTTGAGTAAGCCTATGACTGATGGCGACGACAAGGTGAAGCCATACTTCATCGAGTCACGCGAACGAGGTGTCAAATATGACGTGGGTCATGGTGGGGGAAGTTTTTCGTTCCGTATCGCCAAGGCCGCGGTAGAACAGGGATTTTTGCCTGACACCGTGTCGACCGACATGCACCGTTCGAGCATTATGAGCAACCTTGCCACGATGCCAGAAACCATGACGAAGCTGCTGGCTATCGGTATGGAACTCCCCGATATCGTCAACCGTTCGACCTGGGTACCTGCGCAGGCTATTGGGCATCCCGAACTCGGGAATCTTGGACAGACAGCTACTGCTGACATTGCAGTGCTGAATGTTTCTGAAGGCGAGTTTGGTCTTGTCGATAACGGAACGGCTCACCGGGTGTTCAAGACGGACAAGAGAATCGTCTGCGAAATGACGATCAAGAACGGTCGGGTCGTATGGGACAAAAACGGTCGTTCACTCGATGACTGGACGACAACTCCTCCGACCAACCCTGTTCTCTAGTAGTAGAGACGACCGGAAATATGACGAACGCTAGTTTCGACGTCATTGTCGTTGGTGCGGGCTCGGCAGGTGCAGCGCTCGCAACACGACTTTCCGAGGACGCTCAGCGCCGTGTACTGTTGATCGAAGCGGGGCACGACTACGCGAACATCGATGACCTGCCTGATGAGATCAGGCAGGGTCACGCTACGGGTACCGATCTTACGATCGAGCCCGACGGGATTCACAACTGGGGCTTCACGGCTAAAGCAACTCCCCTGCATACGGATATGCCGGTGCCTCGCGGGAAAATCACCGGCGGTACCAGTGCCATCAACGGGCAGGTGTATTTGAGGCCTATCCCGGAAGATTTCGAATTCTGGGTAGCTGAAGGCAACGACGAATGGTCTTATGAAAAGGCCCTGCCCTACCTGAAAAAGCTTGAGAACGATCTCGATATCGTTGATCAGTACCACGGTAACGACGGGCCAATTATCGTCCGACGTTACCAGCCAGATGAACTTGTTGACGACCAGGCGGCTTTTATCGAAGCCGTGACTGGTGCCGGATTCTCGCAAACGGCCGACCACAATCACCCTGCATCGAGCGGTGTTGGCCCATTACCTCTCAACAACCCGGATGGCGTGCGCTGGAGCACTGCGCTCGGTTATCTGACAATGTCGCGAGATCGCCCGAACTTCACACTCAGCGCAGACAGCCACACTACTCGCGTGATCATCGAAAACAACCGCGCTGTCGGCGTTGAATACGAGAAAAACGGCGAGCTACGCCAGGCGTACGCAGACGAGGTCGTGCTCAGTGCGGGTCCGATCGGGTCTCCTCATTTGCTGATGCTGTCGGGTCTTGGTCCAAGTGAGCAACTTGAAGCTGCGGGAGTCGAAGTGATCGCCGACATGCGAGGTGTTGGTCAGAATCTTCGTGATCATCCCTCAGTGGCCGTTCGATGGCGCGCCGAAGACGATTTTCCGATGCCTAACGTTGAGGTTGGCCCACAGAAAGTAGCGTTGCGATATACGGCTCGTGGGTCTGAGCTTCGAAACGACATGATTACCGTTATGAGGTGGAGCTCTCCCAATCGAGAGTTCTTGATGAGCGCGGGCTTGTATCTCGCGAAGGCATCCGGTGAGCTCAGGCTGGTTTCGGATGATTCTCATCAGCAACCCGACCTCGACTACCACTTGCTGGACCACGCGTACGACCTGTCAAGAATGCGGGATGCGGTTGGAATGCAGATCGAGTTCGGCAAGCATCCGGCGTACAAGGGAATTCTAAAAGAACTGACGGATCCGATGCCGAACGACATGGAGTCGGACGATGCGCTCGACCGATGGTTGCTGAGTAGCGCCAGCACGATGCACCACGTGAGTTGTACCGCAAGGATGGGAGCTGCGTCCGATCCGATGGCAGTCGTCAACCAGTACGGACAGGTCCACGGTATCGCGGGACTACGTGTTGCCGATCTTTCGATCATGCCCGACTGTCCTCGGGCCAACACGAACTCGCCAGCGATCATGATCGGTGAACGCATCGCCGATTTCATGAAGAACTGACGGGTTAGCTAAACAACTCGAAATTGGTGAGGGGCCAGTACACAGACCAGGCGCGGCCAACTAAATTGTCGGCGCTGACAAAATCCCAGTTCCGTGAATCTACGGAAACGCTCCTGTTATCGCCGAGCACAAAATACTCGCCCGGCGGCACTAGAACCGGATACCGATCGTGGCGTCTGGCAGTTTTTACGTCAACCCACTCGGTTTTAACACCGTTTACGAACACCGAACTGCCATCGAGATCGATCCAGTCTCCCGGGACACCAATAATCCGCTTTACAAAGTCGGTACTGCCTCCGGTCGGTGGGTGGAACACCACGATATCGCCGTTTTTTGGACCGCCAAACAGATAGTTTTCGTCGCCGAATAGGCTGAATGGCGCCTGAGTGTACACAAACCGGTTGACCAGTAATCGCTCGGTTTCGATCAGCGTCGGCTCCATCGAAGAGCCTTCAATGAGGAAGCTCTGTGTCGTGGCCTGCAGCACGAGAAATATCACCACTGCTGTGATGATCGTCTCGCCCGTATCCCGAAGCGCAGATCGCATGAGTATCCCTTAACCGGTCGTAAAGTTTGGGCGATCTATCGCCCTACTACGAATATACCAAGTTGTCGCCCAGTTCCACGTAATCACCAAGTAACGTTTCTCCTGATGCATGTCGAATTGATCGATGACTAGTAGGATTGAGCGGCTGAGCTACTCGGATTCAATATTGACCAGTTTCGACGAACAACGACTAATTCAACTGACCCGTGGTGGAGACTACGACGCATTCAATCGCCTCGTAATCGAATACCAGAGCGCGGTGTTCGCGGTCGTCCTTCGTACAGTGCGGAACCGAGCCGCGGCAGAAGATATTACTCAGGACGCGTTCATTTCTGCCTTCCGGAAGATTTCAAGCTACCGAGGCGGAATTTTCCGTGCGTGGCTCTTCCGCATCGCCAAAAACGCTTCTCTTGATTACCTGAGGAAACTGGCGCGCCGCCCCGAAACTTCGATAGACGAAGACATCGTCGACTTCTCTGAAACGGTCAAAGACGATTCACAAGATCCGTTAGCCGACGCCCTTAACGCTGAGCTTGCGCGCCTGATCGAGCACTGCCTCGGCGGGTTATCTGAGGACCACCGTTTTGCGATGGTGATGGTCGATGTCGAGGGCTACCAGTACGACGAGGCAGCCGAATCCATAGGTGTCTCGATAGGCACCGTGAAGTCCCGTTTAAACCGTGCCAGAGCACGAATGCGCGACTGTGTTCAGCAAGAACCGGAACTTTTACCGGCCGCAATGCGTCTATAAGACAAGGAGAAATCTAAAAGAGTGGTTTTGAAGTTTCTAAATCGGCTTATCGGCCGTACAGATTCGAGCATCGACGCAGTAAATGCGTACGTTGAAGGGAACGCGTCTCCAGATGAGATAAATCTCATCGAACAGATGATGCGTGAGAATCCCGCGCTTGAAAAAGACCTCACCACTCAGCGTTCGCTGCTCGGTGTGTTGGATCGGGTCGACAATATTGAGGCCCCTCGATCGTTCGCCGTCACCCCCGAAATGGTTGCGGCGGCAGAAAGATCGGATTCAAAACTTTCTCAATTCGCCGAGTTGTTCGATCCCCAACGAAAGCTGGCATTGGCACCCGCCGTAATCGCGGGAATCGCTGCTCTCGGCGTGGCGTTGCTCACCATAGGCGATATCACGGGCGTGGTTAATCAGAACAGATTGGGTGAGGATGATTTTGTAACGAACAAAGCTTCTGCTGAGATGGAAAGTTCCGTTTCAGGCGATGTGATAGTTACAGTTGTGGTCGAAAAAGAAGTTGTCGGAGATTCCGCTCGTGACGCAGCTCCTGAGATGGCCGCGGCGGCGGAAGCACCGTTTCCGTTGGCGACTGTAATGGTTAGCGAGGACCAGGCCCCAATTGTTGCGCCAGAACCGGAAGATTCATCGTTAGTTGCCAAGGCACTCGCGCCGGACGGTGAACCGGAGACGAGTGCTGGCGTAATCAGCGAAGATCCACCGAGTCTCGCTGCTCCTGCTCCTGGGCTAGTAGCCGAGGCCGATGGCGATGATCAGGGCCAGTACGGTAGCTATGCTGCAGCCACAGAAATAGCTGCATTAGAGCGTGCCGACGATTTGGAATCTGGAGCCGCCACAACCACCACATTGGAATACGGGGTCGGTGGAGAAATTGCTGACGGCGCTGCGGAAGGTGCGGCCGCTGGAGCTGCTGCCGGAATAGCCAGTGAAGCAGGAAAAGGTATCTCGATACCACTCTGGCAACTGCAGCTAGCTCTTGCAGCGCTCGCCGTTGCAGCAATCGGAGCGTGGGCCGGGCTCCGACGAGCCAGAGGCGAGTAGCTCGCTGCGAGTTCGTTCTTTGCGAGATTCTGAATTCCATTCGACTGCGCTCAGGGCAGGCGAGTTCAGGATGACGGATTCTTCACTATATCTGCTGATTCGCTCACTCAGTACCTTTCCTCAAAACCGAATGGAACAAATCTGGGGTGTTTTGCGTCTCTACTACAACGACGACAATTCGAACGTCGAAATGTCGCTAACAGCTAAATGGGTGCAGGTTCGAGAATCGATACCTGAACCACCAAGAATTTCTCAAAAGGAAAACGGTCATGAGTGCTAACAAGTTTCGCAAGCCAACAGCATGGTTGCTGGTAGCTGCAATAGCGGTATTTTCGGTTGCAGCAGTCGCATGCACTGACGGTTCAACTGGGCCCGTTGTGAACAACGACGAGTCACCTGCCATAGGTGCGCCTTCCGGGGTCGTCAACGAAGGTGGGTCGGTTTCGACAGGTGCATCGCAAGGCATCCCCGTCAATAACAGCGAAGTCGTTGCCTCTGGCTACGATGCACCGGCGGTTGAGCCTCTGTTTGCTCCCACGCCATACGGTGCACCTTCCGGATACGGCATCGCTTCTACGTACAACTCGCAGCTCGGTGCAACGAACTCGGGTATCTGGGTTATCGGACAGGCAACCATGGAAATTCCCGCTGACGTGGCGAAGGTCTCGATCGGTGTAGAGTCTCGTGAACTTACCGTTGGCGATGCTCGCCAGAAGGCAGCAACGGCAATGGAAAGCGTTCTCGACGCTATCAAGGCGAATGGTGTGGCAGATGACGACATTTTTACGACGAACTTCAATGTCTACCCGCAAACTACTTGGATCGAAGTTTCCGATGCACTGGGTCGCCACAGCGAACCTCGAATCACGGGTTACACCGTGATCAACACGGTTCAGGTGACGGTACGTGACATCGAAAACCTCGGCGGGGTAGTCGACACCGCTGCTGACGCAGGCGGAAACCTGATCAGGATCAACTCGATCCAGTTCACCGTCGACGATCCTTCAGTGTTTGGTGAGCAAATTCGCCAGATCGCCGCCGCTAACGCACTGGCGAAGGCCGATGTTTACGCACGGGCACTGGGTGTATCGGTCGGGCAGTTGGTCTACTTGACCGAAATTGTAAGCTCGGTTCCGATGGCTAACACTTCCCCGCAGGCTGAAATGGCTGCCATGGACGGCGCATTCAAGTCGACGCCGATATCTGCCGGAGACGTGAACCTTTCGGTTACCGTTCAGGCTGTATTCACAATCGCTGGCCAATAGTACGATTCGCTTCAGATTCCAGATCCCAAATAACAGTGAGATGACGCTGACTCAGTGAAATCTCACCGCTCAAGGGTGGATCCCATTACGGGGTCCACCCTTTTTGTTACCCGTAATCTTTTGCCAACGCTTACAATCTTGCTTGGCCACAGTGATCACTATTGCCGAATACAGCAGCTACCGCTGTTCTGGTCGCTCTTTACCGCTACGTAGGGGATGTTCGTATGGTCCTTAGCGACCGATCAATAAAAGAAGCAATCGCAGCCGGAACAATCCGTATTGAGCCGTACTCGTTGCGGGACGTTCAACCGGCCAGCGTAGATTTTCATCTTACCAACAAGATTCTCGTGTTCCGTAATTCCACCCTTCCCTACATCGATCTACGCAAGGAAGTTCCGAACCTTACCGACGAAGTGACGATTGAAGACGATGAACCGTTCATGCTGCATCCCGGGGAGTTTGTACTCGGTAGCACGCTCGAAAAGCTGACCCTGTCGAATAGCCTCGTTGCCCGAATCGAAGGCAAGAGTTCGCTGGGACGCCTTGGCCTGATGATCCATTCAACTGCAGGCTTCATCGATCCCGGCTGGTCGGGCAACCTGACCCTTGAACTGGCGAACGTTTCGCGACTGCCCATCACCCTTTACTCGGGCATGCGCATCGGCCAGATTTCTTTTCAACAGATGACGACCGAGGTCGATTTTCCTTACGGGTCCAAAGAACTCAGCAGTCGATACCAGGGGCAAGAGTCGCCCACTGCCAGTCGTGCCCATCTTGACTTCGACAGCCACATCAAGCGGTCGTAAGAGCCAACTACCGAGTTCGCCTTGAGGTGTTGTAATTACTAACCCACTGGACCGAGCGTTCGAGCTTGCCGAACATGCTAAAGGCGGAGTCGCACCGCGCCCGCCGGTTGGTGCTGTCGTGGTTCTGAACGACGAGGTTATCGGTGAAGGAGCAACAGAGCCTCGTCCGGGTCGACACGCCGAGCCAATCGCACTGGCGCAAGCGGGTGAAAGAGCGAGGGGTGCTACTTTGTACTGCTCGCTTGAGCCTCACGCATTTCAAGGGGTTGCACCGCCCTGCACCGAAGTCATTATTCGCGCCGGAGTTACCAGAGTCGTCGCTCCTTTAGAAGATCCAAATCCAAGGGTTTCAGGGAACGGATTTCGCCAGCTACGAGCTGCAGGAATCGAGGTTTTGGTTGAGTCGACCGAAGCACAGCTACGACAAGCCGAATTCTTGATCGAGGGATTTGCGCATCACACGAAAACGCGCCGACCGCTGGTCACGTTGAAGCTTGCAACCAGTCTCGACGGCAAGATCGCGACTCGTACGGGTGAGTCGCAGTGGATCACGAACGAAGCTTCACGAGCCCGTGTTCACGAAATGAGACGCCAGACTGACGCACTAGTTACCGGCATCGGAACCGTTCTGTCGGACAATCCACGTCTTACTGCACGTGATGCACAAGGTGCGGCAATAGGTCGACCGTTGTTACGGGTTGTGGTCGACACGAAGGGGCGTATGCCGTCAGACGCCCAGCTCCTGAGTGAGCCGGGTGAGGTGCTGTGGGTCGTCGGCGATGACATCGATGTGGATCCACCGACCGAAAATGTCACTGTACTCAAGGCGTCTCGCATAAACGGAAAAGTTGATCTGGCGGTGGTTATCGGTGCTATTGGCACTCGAGAACTGCACAACGTGATGATCGAGGCCGGCGCGGGTCTGGCTGGTGCGTTTGTCGAGGCAGGAATCGTGAACAAGGTAGCGGCATTTATAGCGCCGAAACTCATTGGGGGATCAGACGCCGCGGGGCCATTGTCTGGTCAGGGATTCGAGTCGTTAGACAGCGCTCTAACTCTCAATAACCTCACGCACACAGTTCTGGATGGCGATATTCTGATTGAAGGCTACGTTTCTAAGATAGATTAGGTGGTTCAGCACACAGTTGAACCCACTTTTATCGTACGTCGATCGAAATGGCATTATTAGCTTATGTTTTCGGGAATAATCGAAGAAGTTGGCACCGTTGTTTCATACGACGGTGAGACGCTGGTTGTCAGTGGCAATCAGGTTCTTGATGATCTCAAGATCTCTGAATCCATCATGGTCGCAGGCGCCTGTCTGACAGTCACAGCGCTTGCAGAAGACGGCTCGACATTTACGGTCGAGACGGTCCCAGAAACTCGAACCAGAACCAACTACGGCGATCTGAAATCGGGCGATAGCGTCAATCTCGAACGGGCGCTACGTTACGGCGACCGCGTTGGTGGCCACATGGTGCAGGGGCATGTCGACGGTGTTGGAACGGTTCGATCTGTCATCGAGGATGGCAACTCGCGAGTGATCGTTATCGAGGCGCCGGCGAATATAATCGACAACGTCGTCGAGAAGGGCTTCATCACAGTCGATGGAACCAGCCTCACGATTGTCGACCGCAATGCCGATAGCTTCAGCATCGCGATCATCCCGTATACGTTCGATCACACAACTTTCAATCAGCGTCCCGAGGGCTCTAAAGTCAATCTGGAAGCAGATGTAACCGCCAAGTACGTGGCTAAATTAGTAGAGCCGTATCTCGACAATCTTTCGAAGTAATCTGCAATAACGCAACAACCTATGACTATAAATCGACACATACCCGACACTGTTGACGATCGAGCGATCGAATCGGTCGAACGCGCTATCGAACAGATAAAACGGGGCGGGATCGTGATACTCGTGGATGACGAGGATCGCGAGAACGAGGGCGACATGGTGATGGCGGCACAGGACACCACCCACCAGAGCGTCACCCTGATGAACATGGAAGCCCGTGGACTGATCTGCACGCCGATGCTGGGCGAAGACCTCGACAGGCTGAATTTGCCGATGCAGGTCAGGAAAAATACCACCGAGCACGGTACGGCTTTCACGGTAACGGTCGATGCGAAATTTGGCATTACAACAGGCATTTCATCGGCAGATCGAGCGCACACCATCCAGCTCCTGTCGGACGAAGAATCGACTCCCGCCAACTTCGTGCAACCGGGACACGTGTTCCCGCTTCGATACGAAGAGGGCGGAGTTCTCGTTCGTGCAGGACACACCGAAGGCTCAGTCGATCTGGTCAGGCTGGCAGGCAAACACCCTGCAGCCGTTATCTGCGAAATCCTGAACGACGACGGCACTATGGCGCGTCGACCCGAGCTCGAGGAAACCTCTAAAAAACACGACTTCCCGATCGTGACAATCGCCGATGTGATCGCATATCGCATGAGCCACGAGAAGCTTGTCGAGCGGGTCGCCGAGGCGCGGCTGCCAACCGAGCATGGCGTGTTTACGGCGGTGGCGTACAAGAGCTTTGTCGACCCGGCCGAGCACATCGCTGTGTACATGGGTGAGATCGACGACTCCAAGCCGGTGATAGTGCGTGTCGAGTCGGAATGTCTGACCGGTCACGTTTTTGGAAGCACTCGCTGTGATTGCGGCGACCAGGTGAACATGGCACTCAAGATAATCGCCGATCACGGTCGTGGTGTGCTGGTTTACATGCGCCAGGAGGGTCGTGGCATAGGGCTATTGAACAAGCTGAAGGCGTACGAGCTTCAGGATCAAGGACTGGATACGGTTGAGGCGAATTTGCGGCTGGGCTTCCCAATGGATCTCAGACGGTACGGAGTGGGTGCGCAAATTCTTCGCGACCTTGGTGTTCGTCGGTTCAGGTTGCTTACGAACAATCCAAAGAAGGTCGTCGGACTCGAAGGGTTCGGGCTGGACATGGTTGAGCAGTTGCCACTCGAGGCGCCGATCAACGATGAGAATCGCTTCTACATGAAGACCAAGGTTGAGAAAATGGGCCATGACTTGGAGATCGATCCGAGCGCTTCCCAAGACGACGGGACATCGAACTAATGTCACCTCGGAATATCGAACAGAACCTCGATGGCAAAGGTCTTGGGATCGGCGTTGTTGCCGCTCGTTTTAACGGATACATAACCGACCAGATGACCGAGATCGCCGTAAGCAGACTCCGAGAACTCGGGGTTGCAGATGATGACATTGTTTTGATTCGTGCTCCGGGAGCGTTTGAACTACCATTGGTGGCGCGCCGGCTTGCCGAGCGCGGCGATATCGACGCAGTTATCTGTATCGGAACCGTCATCAAGGGCGACACTGATCACTACGATCATGTTGCCTATGCAGCGTCTGAAGGCATTGCTCGAGCTGGTGACGATTCAGGCAAGCCGGTGATATTCGGGGTGCTCACAACCGACAACACTGAGCAATCGGTGGCTCGTATCGGGCACGCTGCTGGATACGCCGAGGCTGCGGTAGAAATGGCGAACATGCTGCGCCAGATCCACGAACTTTCTTAGGTGGATTAGTAACGTTTTGTTCGGGCTGCTGCCCCGTACGGATTGTCGTTAT
>Ga0209402_10005597_pt1 | contig 11152 bp, 15 predicted proteins | sample ArcticOcean_MG_C_3_FD_187437 | JGI IMG/M metagenome (GOLD analysis project Ga0209402, IMG submission 187437) | Marine microbial communities from western Arctic Ocean - ArcticOcean_MG_CB8_126 (SPAdes) (version 2) | ecosystem: Environmental > Aquatic > Marine > Oceanic | place: Arctic Ocean... | reverse complement strand
CGTCGCTCACCATGACATTGAGCGCGCGGACATGCTCAGACCTACGCGTCACGACGGTGTTGAGCCTGTCTAAGGCTGCCCCACTGTCGCCGCCCCCTACGTCGCGAAAACGGGTGAACAGACTCATGAGCTTCGCGGCACCCGTAGCTCCGGGTGCGGCCAGTTTCACACCTCGGATCTCACCGTTGAAGGCAAACGCGAGACCTCCGTCGACGAACGGCATGTTGTTTTCCACCACGATACCTTCATTCCGAAATGCGCTACGCGCATGGACGAGCGTCAGTCTGGAGGGAGGAAGCTCGTGCGTCTCCTCCCAGATAGGCCGGATGGAGCGGCTGTGCTGCCACGCCCCATTCACCCAGGAGGCGAACCCCCATCCATGACCCTGGTATTCGTCGCTCGCGCGGCATCGTTCCGAAAACGATCGGACCCAGGGCGCGGCATCAGTAGGCTCCGCGGACCGGAGCAGTAGTAGTCTGCACACGGTCGTATCAGATGGGATGTAGGCCTGGGAATCCGAGACCTATCGACTCATCCCAACCCAGCATCAGATTCATGGCTTGCACCGCCTGCCCTGCCGAGCCCTTCACCAAGTTGTCGATCGCGGAGACCACGACGAGGCGCTCAGAGTCGGCGTCGAGGTCGAAGCCGATATCACAGTAGTTGGTCCCGGAGAGCAGCTTAGGTTCAGGAAAGCGGTATGCCCCCGAGCGCTCCGACACGAGACGCACAAAAGGCTCCTTGCCGTATCGACCGCGCAGAACACTCCAGATATCGCGCTCGGTCAAACGTTCATTGAGAAAGACATGGGCGAGCGCCGACGCGCCGCGCACCATGTTGATAGCGGTGACGCTCAGGTGGACCCTCGCTGGGCCGTGCCTTCCGAGCACCATCTCGATCTCCGCCGTGTGCCGGTGACCGGTCGGCTTGTAGGGCCGGACGACGCCGCTGCGCACAGGGTGATGCGATCCGGCATTCCCACGCGTCCCACCCTCGCTCGATCCGACCTTTACATCGATCACAGTTCGGTCGATCTGGGCGAGCCCCTGCTCGAAGAATGGCAACAACGCGAGGATTGAGACCGTGGCGTTGCATCCTCCTGTCGAAACCCGATGTGCACCCCGAATCGCCTCACGGTTCACCTCCGCTAACCCGTACGTGAACGTGTCATTCACATCGGGACGCTCATGGTCTCCGTAGTAACGCGAATACGTCGCAAGATCATCCAAGCGGAAATCGGCGCTTAGGTCGACGAAGCGCGGAGCCAGCTGTTCCAGTTCGTCCCACTGCTGAGTGGCGTGTCCGTGCGGTAGTGCCAAGAAGAGGAGATCGCACGGTTCCAGCGCGTCGGGATCGCAGAACTTCAACGCAGTGTGCCCACGGAGGTTCGGATGTGCTCTCGCGACAGGCTTGCCGGCCAACCCCCGCGAGGTCATTTGAGCGACCTCGACCATCGGGTGACCAAGCAAGAGCCGTAGCAACTCCCCTCCCCCGTAGCCGGACCCGCCCAAGATCGAGACGCGGATCACGAAACGAGCACCGCGTGAGCTTGGCGGATGACGTAATCAGCCATCGCGCCGGGGATATCCACTCCAGTTGTCCCGACCGAGTTTCGAAACTCCATTGAGCCGTTCACCTCGTTCACCACGTACCCGGCATCGGTCTCAAAGAGATCGACGGCTACGGCGCCCCCACCCACGGCCTCGGCGGCGGCCACTGAGATCGCTGCAAGTTCTCCGGTCACGTCGACCGAGGTGGCCTTCGCCCCCAACGCAGTGTTGGTGCGCCACTGGTCGGATGAACGTTCGATGGCCGCGACGCACTGGCCGTCCACAACGAATGACCGAACATCTCGCCCGCCTGACTCGATAAACTCCTGTAGATACGTCACAGCGTGAGGTGCTCCTCCGACGGCCTGCTTGTGTTCAAGGATGGTCTCGAGCGCATAACGATCTGAGATCTTCCCGATGAGTCGGCCCCACGATCCGACGACTGGCTTCACGACCAAGGGGAAACCAACAGTGTCGGCCGCACCTTGTCCGCTGTCGGGTGAGAAACACACCGCCGAAGGGAGAGTGCTGACCCCGGCCGTCACCAACGCCAGCGTCGTCGCGACCTTGTCGCCGCACGTCTCGATGACGGACGACGGATTCACCGTGATGGTGCCGAATGACTCGAACCATTTAGCCAGAGCGGCATTTCGCCAGTGACTCTTTGCGCGCAGCACCACGGCATCGACTTCCGGGAGCCCGATCGGCCATCGATTGAGCAGTCCGTGAACATCTCGGTCATTCGCAGTAGCGACTTCAACGCCCCGGGCTCTGAACGCCTCGACCAGCATTCGTTCCTCAGGCCGGATCCCCGTGCAGATCAATCCGACGCGCGGCGCTGATCTCAAACCAGACATCGATCTCTACTGACCCCAGTCCTCGGCACACATCGGGGCCTCGGCAATCTGGACGGCCGGCTCGATGACCGTGACTTCCAGCTCTGAGCCGCAGTCCTGGCAGTCGAGCAGTTCCGAAAGCATCACGTCATCGCCCACATCGACGCTGCCGGCGCAAACCGGACACTCCATGGTTGTTGCTGTACTCATTTTCCGTCCCCTTCGGCAATAAATCGTTTCGCTGGGCCAAGGATGGCGGGAAGTCGATCAAGCCCGAAGGAATCGGACAAAAATCCCTATTGAAAACGGAATTTGTTTGATTTATAACAATAGATGATCAAGATCACAGACTCGGTCCGAGAGATCGTCGACCACAACCCATCGCTACGACTGGGCTTAGCTCAGCGTCTCACCAACCTCAGCCAGCTCGCGCGCCACATCCACGCGGCGGTCGAGGCGCGGTCAAAGAAGTCCGTAAAGGTGACTGCGATCACGATGGCCCTGTCCCGTTTGCAGTCCGAACTCCCCGACCCAGGGGACTGCGAACCGCTCCGACTCGCTGACCGACTGACCGTACAACGAGGCCTCACGATCGTCACGTTCCGCAACACTCCGAAATGCCACGAAGGCCTCCTCGACGTTCAGCAGCGGATCCGGACATCCGACGGGTATCTCACGATCACCGAGGGTATCCGCGAGATCACGCTGATATGTGAAGCGCGAAAGCTCGATCTGGTGAAGGAGATCGTCGGAGAGCCACCTCTGAAGGTGCTGGGAGACATCGCCAGCATTTCTGTGTCGCTCACGGCCGAGAACGTAGCGAGCCCGGGAGTGCTCTACCGGCTTCTACAGCCACTAGCTCTCCAAGGCCTCGCCCTGGCTGAAGTCGCGTCCACCACAAGCGAATTCCATGTCTATTTGTCGGACCGCGATGTGATGCTGGCATTGGACGCCCTCTACGCGACGTTTTCCGAATCCGAGCACCCTTTCTAGCAGCGCCCCAGCGAGCCCGACAGGGTCAACAACACACCAACGAAAGACACCTCAGCCCCGAGGACACGATGCGCGGACGCATGATCGAGATGCCGCTTCTCATCTCTTCCCTGATCGAGCATGCCGTCACGGTCTCTACTCTGTCCCGCTTGCGGCGGAGAAAGGATGAATCGACCTGTATAGATCTCATGCGGCCCGTATTCGTCCGCCAGCAGCTCAGCGGTGATGTGAACTTGGATCATGCCCTGATACTGGGGTAATCGGTCGCCCCTATAGGAATGTCTGGATGGGACTCGTCGATCCCTGCTTGCACCTCGCGACCCGATGGAAGCATTGTAGTCGCGCAGCAGAATTCCAAAGTCGTTATGTAGTCCCTGCTCACGTGTTTTGGCTGGGATCTGGTCGCCGACCTTAAGTGCGACTTCCTCGGTACGTACCTTGCATCGGAAGGGACAAAGCGCCCACCGGGATTAGGGAGGTCCGAATGAGGGGATGGCTGAGACGGATTCGAGGTGTCCTCGGGATGGGGATCGTGTGGGGGGGAGCCGGCGCCCTCGTCGGCATGGCGATCGAACTCATCAACGGAATTTGGTCGACGCCTCCTGGCGCCATGATGGACATGTGGCCCGTCGCGATCGGCCTTCCGAGCTTCTTCATGGGCATCACCTTCTCCACCGTTCTGGGAGTGGTAGCCCGTTCCCGCAGATTCGACGAGCTATCCCTTGCGAAGTTCGCTATTCTGGGCGGACTGGGCGGACTGGTCGTCGCAGTCCTACCGTGGCCGTTGGTCAGCCTGGGTCTGGTGCCGGTCGGCTTCAATCTGTGGCCCGTCGTCCCCGCGATCATCGTTCTCTTCACATTGGTCGGGATCATCGTAGCCCCAGGGACTCTGGCACTCGCTCGGATGACGGAGGACCGTCCATTGGGCGGGGGTCAGGCCCGCGAGTCGGCCTCCGCTATACGCCAGCCGGCTCAGAAGGACGAGCAACTCGGCGAGGGTACGCCCATCAGTCTCAGGGTCCATAGCCAACGTAGTGGCGATTCCGAACCTCCTTGACCATGCCTGCACCGCGGTGCTTCTCTCCGCTCGCATGCAGGCAAGTCCAAATTGACGTGCCCGGTGCCGACAGTTAGCGATGGCATCGGTACTATCATACCTTTCGCCTGGTGAGCACGCCTATGTGCAGCCCTTGGCGACCAGAGCTCCGCCTCGCTGAGCACCACCGGGGGCGACATGACCTACATCATCGGTGAGCCTTGTATCGGCACGAAGGACGCCAGCTGTGTGAATGTGTGCCCTGTTGATTGCATCTACGAAGGCGATGATCAGTTCTACATCCACCCGGACGAGTGCATCGACTGTGGGGCTTGGGAACCAGAATGCCCCGTGCAGGCGATCGTTCCGGACACGGATGTGCCCCCGGAGTGGGATTCGTACATAGAGAAGAACAGGGGCCACTTTGTCTGAGAGATTCGCAGAGCGCCGGTCCTTGGCCATAGGGTCACGGCTGCCAGGAAGAACCCGCTCGCTCGCCACATGAGCGTGATTCGGCCGGTACTCGAGGGAGCCATTGGAGATATCGCGGACACTCGGACCGTCACCGACACTCTCGGTCGGTCGCTCCGTGATCTGCGCGTTTCGGTTACGGACCGCTGTAACTTCCGCTGCACCTACTGCATGCCGAAGGAGGTGTTCGGACGGGGATACCAGTTTCTCCCACAGGAACGATTACTGACGTTCGAAGAGATCACCCGCCTCGCAAGGATCTTCATCACGCACGGGGTGCAGAAGGTCCGCATCACGGGTGGGGAGCCGCTCCTGCGGCGGGACATCGAACGGCTGATCGAAATGCTCGTGGCGCTTGATGGCCTGCAGGACCTGAGCCTCACCACGAACGGTTCGCTGTTGGCCAAGAAGGCCGCAGGGCTCAAGAAGGCCGGATTGCGGCGGGTGACCGTTAGCCTCGACTCCCTCGACAATGCTGTCTTCAAGGCCATGAACGACGTGGATTTCCCAGTCGAGGGGGTGCTGGAGGGTATCGAGGCCGCGAGGGCGGCAGCTCTGTCCCCGATCAAGATCAACATGGTCGTCAAGAGGGGCGTGAACGACGGCGACGTGCTGCCGATGGCGCGTCATTTTCACGGCACGGGTTGCATCCTCCGATTCATCGAGTACATGGACGTGGGAACCACCAACGGTTGGGGGCTGGAAGACGTCGTGCCCGCCGGCGAGATCGTGCGCCGGGTAGACGGCGAGCTTCCGCTCGAGCCGCTCGGACCGAATTACCGCGGCGAGGTGGCGCGGCGCTACCGGTACCGGGACGGAGGAGGCGAGATCGGCGTAATCGCATCGGTCACGCAGCCGTTCTGCGGAAGTTGCACACGGGCGCGACTTACGGCCGAAGGCCAGCTCTACACGTGCCTGTTTGCGGCAACCGGGCACAATCTCCGCGACCTGCTTCGGGAAGGCCGATCGGACGAAGAGATTTCCACGGCGGTTCGCGACATCTGGTCGGGTCGCAGCGACCGCTACTCAGAGATACGTACCTCCCAGACCGCTTTGCGGCCGAAGGTCGAGATGTCCCATGTCGGCGGGTAAGACGCCACCCGAAGTCAGGGAGCTTACGGAATCACGTCTCGTCCTAGGCACCGGAAAGCTCTGGGATGCCGGCACGCGGGCCCGGTTCCTCGACGCCGTAGGCGACGGCTCCTTGCCCGAGCAGGCGTTCCGTCGGTGGCTCGCGCAGGACTACTTGTTCGTCAGGGGCTTGACGGATTTCGTGGCTCTCACCGTCGCGAAAACACCTAGGCCGGGGCAGAGACTCCTGATCTCGGGCCTTTCAGTCCTGGACGCCGAGCTTGATTGGTTCGAAGAACAGGCAGAAGCCATGTCGTTGGATCTCGGGACCGAAGTGCATCCGGTGTGCCGGCGCTACGTGGATTTCCTGGTCGCCGCGGCTTACAGCGAGCCTTTCGAGGTGTTGCTGGCCATCTTCTACGGTGTCGAGGTGGCTTATACCGTCGCCTGGGGTGCGCTCGAAGCCAACGGTCCGTACGCGGCGTTGATCGAGCGCTGGACCAGCGAGAAATTTCAAGCATACGTGGGGTCCCTCGGTGAACTCGCGGACCGGCACCACCACCCCCGGCAGCAGCAGAAGTTCGACGAGGTGATGCGCCACGAGCGGGATTTCTGGCGGATGACCTGGGAGGGATGAGAAGGAGATGACGACTCAGCCGCTGCACGTCACCCTGTGGGAGGAGAATCTCACGCAGGTTCAGGCTTGCTCAGTCCATCCGTTCGTCCAGGGGCTGGGAGACGGGACCCTGGATGCGGAGGCGTTCAGGGGCTATGTGGCCCAGGACGCGTTCTTCTTGGGGGCCTTCTTCAGCGCCTATGCCCTGGCCACGGCCAAGGCAGTAGAGCAGATCGACGTGGTCCAGAGACTGCACCGGCTCATGGGGGGTGTGCTCGACGAACTCAAGCTTCACGAGGGGTATGCCAAGAGTCTGAGCATCGAGCTGGTGAACGTCCGGCCGTACCCAGCCACGAGCGCCTACACGGACTTCCTGCTTCACACGGCATGGACCGCCGAAGCGGGGGAGATCGTGGCAGCGATGACGCCTTGCATGCGGCTTTATGCACACCTAGGCCAGGGGTTGGCCAGCCACGACCACTCTGGAAACCCGTATCGGGACTGGATCGCCACCTACTCCAGCCCGGAGTTCGAAGCACTGGCCAGCGAGCTCGAGTCACTGCTCGATCATCTGGCCGAGGACAGTCGTGGAGTCGCGGGCAACTACCGGTACGCGATGCGCTGTGAGTTCGACTTCTTCACTGCCTGCCTCCCTTCGGACGGCGATGGTGGCACGCCCGAGATCCCCGGAGGCGGGGCGGTCAGACGACGGTGAACGAGTTCCCGCAGCCGCCGCTCAAGCTGGGATTCCGGAACGTGAAGCCCTGACCCATCATGCTCGTGACGTAGTCGATCTCGACCCCCTCCAGGTACTGCGCACTGAACGGGTCCACGAACACCTTCACGCCGTCTACTTCAATGATGTCGTCGTCGGCCTCGGGTTCCTCTTCTACGTTCAACCCGTACTGGAAGCCCGAGCATCCACCGGGGAGCACCGCCACGCGGAGTCCCGAGTCACCCTGCCGCGCCGTGCTCCCAGACGAAGTCAAGGACCTTCTCGGTCGCCGTTCGCGTCATCGTAATCATGGGGCAGACATTCTTTTGGCTGTGCTGCGGATCTTCGTGCGGGCCATCCGCACTACGCTTTGTCGAGCGAGCCTCGGCGCGCATATGCTCCCCGAGCGATGGATCGAACTCAGGAAGTCGGGTCGAGTCGCTCCGCATCACCCCTTCGTCGCTCCCGGGCCTCAGCCGCCCTTCAGTCCTTGATCAGCTGACCGGTCGCGTCGGCACTCGGTACTTATCGAACCAGCCCTTGAGGGTCGTCATCTTCGAAATACCGTGGCTCGGTCGTCCCCAGATCCCATGTGACTCACCGGGGACTCTGACGAGGACCGTCTCCACGCCCACCAGCTTCAGAGCCTTGTAGTACTGCTCCGATTCGGACATCGGCGTCCGCCAGTCTTCCTCACCTGTCATGATGAGCGTCGGGGTTGTGACGTTGTCCACGACCGAGAGCAACGAGCGACTCTCGTAGTGCTCGACGTTGTCCCATGGGTTGCCGGGAAACCAATACCGGGTCGTCATCGCGGCGATGTCGGCGGTCAAGTTGAACGAATACCAGTTGATGACCGGGTAGAACGAAAGTGCCGCTCTGAAGCGATCGGTGTTGCCCACCATCCACGCCGTGAGCACGCCACCCCCGCTCCCCCCAGTCACGAATAGGTTGTCCTCGTCGATGTACCCACGGTCGATGACCGCGTCGACACCGGAGTCCAGATCGTAAAAGTCGTCCCCCGGATACGCGTGGTGGATCAGGTTTCCGAAGTCCTCTCCGTAGCTCGTGCTGCCGCGTGGGTTCGTGTAGAGAACCACGTTGCCATCCGCCGCCATCATCTGCTTTTCGACGTCGAAGCCATCACCGTAGGCCGCGAACGGTCCGCCGTGGATTTCCAGAATCAGCGGGTATTTCTGAGCGGGGTCGAATCCCGGAGGCTTGATGATCCAGCCGTGGATCTCGCGACCGTCTATCGAAGACTCCCATCTGATCTCCTCCACCTCGCCAAGCTCCTTACCAGCGAAGAGATCTGCGTTCACCTCGGTGAGTACGCTGGCCCCGCCTCCTCGGCGCATCACGGCGACATCACCGGGGCGGTGTGGCCCGTTGGTCAGAAACGCAATCGAGCCGTCGCTCCCGAGTGAATAGCCCGCGGCGCCCGCGTATGCCGACTGGCCCGACCCGAGCTCCTCGGCAACGACCTCGTGACTGCCGTTGAGCGAAAAGAGCGCCAGCTTCGGATCCCCTTGATCCGTATACGCGGCGTAGATCCCGCTTCCGTCCGGTGCCCACTGTGGCGATCCGACCGTACGATCCAGGTGATCCGAGATGCTCCGAGCACCCGACCCGTCGCGATTCATCACATACAATTTCGTCAGCTGGTACCCGAGGTTCCGCTCCTCGTTGCCCAGGTAGGCGATGTGGCGGCCATCGGGCGAAACGATCGGAGAACCATCCGGCCCCCGACGATCCGTGAGCTGAACCTGAGAGCCGTCCGAAACCGAAATCTCATAGATCTCGGAATCCCTCATCGCCATCTCCGCGTCCTCCCGGAGATTGGCAGACACTACGAGGCTGCGACTGTCCGGCGTCCAACCGAAGCTGGCCCCGCCAAAGGCGGTGCCATAGCTCCGGGCTCCTCCCGTGACTTGGCGCGCGGTGCCCCCCTCGGCAGGAACGACGAAGAGATGCGTGTTTCCCGGCGGGACCTCCCCGACACCGTCGAATCTGAACACCATATCATCTGTGTACTTGGCCGGTGCGGCCCATTCCGCTCCGGCCGGGGCCTCGGGCATCTCACCGATCACGAGCGCCGCTTCGGGCACGAGCTTGGCGAAGGCAATCTGCGCACCGTCCGGGGACCACTCGACGCCCATCGGGGGCTCCGTGAGATCGGTCACTGGTGCGGCCTCGCCCGTATCCATCCAGCGCACGAAGATCTGTGGCATCCCCTCGCGATCGGAGACATACGCCACACGTGTGCCGTCCGGTGACCAGCGTGGGACGTTGTCTTGAAAGTCCCCGGTGGTGAGCCTCCGGTGCCCGGAGCCATCGCTCTTGATGACCCAGAGGTTCGAGTAGTTCATGTCCGTCATGACGTCCGCATACCGGCGCACGTACACGATGGTCGACCCATCCGGTGAAAGCTGCGGATCGCCCACGTACTCGAGATTGAACACGTCCAAGTGGGTCAGCCGATCCGAACTGGCCTGTTGAGCCTGGGCGGGAGTGGCAAGCGCGAGCGCTACGAACAGAAAGGCGCCGAGTCTAGAACGCATCAGAAAAACTCCTGAGTACCGGGACAAACGGGACGCAACAGATAGGACCACGACGGTGACGGGGCAAGCCGAGAGACGCGATTTTGCTGTTCGGCACGGATGCGCACAAGCGAGGGGGGCACCGACTGCGCGACGGGGACCTCAAGAGTCATGCCGCATACCAGAACGACGTTGGTGCATGGCTCCGGGATTGGCTACCAGATGAAGACGAAACGCCCCCTGCCCGAGGTCCCCACCGATGAAGTATCCGAAACGCAGCCAGTACAAGTATGCGAAGTCTCAGTATCGGGTGCGGAACTGGCCTGAGTACGAGGCTGGTCTGAAGAAGCGGGGTGACCTGACTGTCTGGCTTTCGGATGATGCGCTCGAAGCCTGGCGAGTTCCGGCCGAGGTCAAGCCCGGCGGCCAACGCACCTAAAGTGACGTTGCGATCGAGAACGCACTGACGATTCGCATGGTCTGCCATCTGCCGCTTCGCCAGACTGAGGGCTTCCTGCGGTGTTTAGCAGAAGTCCTCAAGATTGACCTTCCGACCCCGGACCATACGACTCTGTCGAGGCGACTGAAGGGGCTCGGTGACATTCAGTTTCGCAGGCTTCCGACCGATAGGCCGATCCACGTACTCATCGATAGTACAGGACTCAGGGTTCACGTCGGCCATGTCCAAGAACCCCCCAGATACAGGGCTTGGCGCAAGTTGCATCTCGCCGTAGGTGCCGATACAGGTGAGATCGTCGCGTCGGATCTGACCGCTCGCCGAACGCATGACTGCACTGCGGTCCCGGACCTGCTTGAGCAGCTTGATGACCCCATTGCGTCCGTATCCGCCGACGGCGCGTATGACACCAGGGCCGTTTACGAAGCTGTCTATGAGCGAGGCCAAGGACGGGCAGTACGGGTCCTGATCCCACCGGGACGTGATGCCCAACTCAGCTCGAAGCCCTCGACCGGGCTCCAGGAGAGGAATCGCAACATTCGCTCGATCCGAGAACTCGGACGGCGCAAATGGCATGCGTCCTCAGGCTACAGCAAGCGGAGCCTGGTCGAGAATACCATGTACCGGTATAAGACGATCATCGGTCGAAGTATGCGGAGTCGGACCTTCGATGGGCAATGCGTGCAGGTACAGTTGGCGAACAAGATTCTCAACACGATGACCCAACTCGGTATGCCCGACAGTTACCGCGTCGCGTGACCTTCGCTCGGGGGACGGGGGATCTGTCCTCATTTCAGAGCCATGCACCAACGCCAGTTTCCGGACTCGCGGCGTCGGTCAGTAGGTGTACCTGACGCCTGTTCGCAG
>Ga0209402_10005588_pt1 | contig 11163 bp, 14 predicted proteins | sample ArcticOcean_MG_C_3_FD_187437 | JGI IMG/M metagenome (GOLD analysis project Ga0209402, IMG submission 187437) | Marine microbial communities from western Arctic Ocean - ArcticOcean_MG_CB8_126 (SPAdes) (version 2) | ecosystem: Environmental > Aquatic > Marine > Oceanic | place: Arctic Ocean... | reverse complement strand
ACATAGGCAAAAAAAAAGGGGGGCCGTTGCGGGGAAGGTCAGTATTCGTTGTCGCTTTTACCATTGTCATGTGCGTGTGCGGTTGAACTCAGTTCCATCTGACGCATGGGTGCGAGCCGATGGGTGCGATGGGTGTGGGTGTTGGTACGACATGACCCCGCGCTGTTAATAACCGGGAAAGGCTGACACTCAGGTTCTCGAGCAACTTTTTTTGAGAAGTTGGACGGTGTTGGCTTGGGTGAGGGGTTGAGGCTTCGGGAAGCGTGTATTTGTTCTTGGAAGCTCCGCTAATGCGAACTGACGAACGAGGTTTGAGGCTTTGGAGAAGGTTTTGTACATAGCCCTTGCGGGGGCGGCGGGGACGTTGACTCGCTATGGGATCGGTACGTTTTTTCAGCGAGATGGTTTGAGCGGGATGCCGTGGGGCATTTTTGCTGCAAATATGATTGGTGCGCTTTTATTCGGGGTTGTGTGGGCTGCGAGTGAGGAGCGCGGTTGGATTGGCGAGAATATGCGTGTTGTCGCTCTGGTTGGGTTTATGGGGGCGTTTACGACGTTTTCGACGTTTGCTTTCGATAATGTGCAGATGGCGAGGGCTTCGGAGTGGGGTTGGTTCGGGGCGAATATGGTGCTGACTAATGTTGGTGGTTTGATTGCGGTTTACGCTGGTTTCCGTGCGGTGCGGCTGGTCTAGGGGTTGCGTGCGACTTTTTCTGAGATGTTGGGAATGGGTTGGTTGAGTCGGGGGGGGGGGCTTGGGCTTCGGGTTGGTTTTTTTGGGGTGTTCGGCTTTGGCGTTGTTGCGCTAGGACGCCTGGAGCTAGACGAGATTGCGACGTACTACCAAGTCGCTCTACGACGCCCGGAGCCATAACGAAATGTTAGAGTTCGCTGATTGAATTTTTGGGTTGGATTTGTTGAGTGGCCAGAGAGGTAACGATGCTTGATCAGTGATTTCGAGGATGGTAACTGCACGCATTTTGAGATGATTAATGATGTGACGCCTTCGTCGGCGGATCAGTGTTTGCAGTGTGTTGAGATGGATGATGAGTGGGTTCACCTTCGGCTTTGCATGATTTGTGGGCAGGTTGGTTGCTGCGATAACTCGAAGAACACGCATGCTACGAAGCATTTTCACTCTGATGGGCATGGCATTATCAAGTCGCACCAGCCTGGTGAAGAGTGGTACTGGTGCTACATGGACGAGGTGCTGTTCACCATCGAGTAAGTGACTTAGTCACGTTTTCTGAGAGATTGGGTCGTGTTGGCTGGTTTGTTGGTGTGGGGCTTCGGGTAGGTGTGCTTGTCTAATTGTCATTTATTGGTCTGTGGTTGCTGAATCCCGTGTCAGCTCCGATGCTATTTCCGAGGAATGATATTGACGGATGGTTGACCAATATTGTCGGGCAGCAGGGGATGATGATGTGGTTGCCGATCACGTCGTTCATTACTGCTTTTGTGCTGATAGCGATATCGATCAGGTAGCACAGGTGGTATCGCGGGCTGGAGGCTGAGGCTGGCTAATTTGGAACGTCGTCGTTCCCCACTAGGGACTCCAGGCCGGATGCCAATCGCTGGCTCGTTGCTGGTAAGGCGTGTCTGCTCCGAGCCATCAGCGTTCATTACGTATATCTCACAATTCCTTCTCCATGTGGGAGCCAGTGGAAAAAACGCAAGGTTGAGGGGGAACGCGAGCGCCCCGAAGCAGCACACCAACGATTCAGTCAACCCGCACCCAACATCTCAGAAAACGTGCCTTTGGCACCTACCCACCCTTAAGAACAATCACAGGCCACGAAAACGAGTAATCTCCGTCACCCGGATCCACCACCGCGAACTCACTCGCAATCGACTCCTCAACTTCAGCCCACTCAGCACGCATCATCTCAGCTTCATCCACAGGCATCTTCGACCGCTTCACCCAGTCGTTAAACGTCATATTCACCGTCGTCGAATCCTGACCGACAACCTCAAACCCCGCATCCCGAAGCAACACCAACCAGCCCGACGGAGTTGGCGCCTCAAGATGGCTCCTATCCCGCCTCGCCTCCATCTCCTGATGCCACCTGCGCGCCGCCTCATTCTCACTGGTCGTAGTGTCAACCAGTAAAAGCACACCCGAATCGTTGAGCACACGGCGCACTTCTGATAGAAAAGTAGGAATCGACTCGAAATGATGGGGAGCAGTCCTACACATCACAAGATCAAGCGAATCATCGCCAAAAGGCAACGCATGAGCATCCACAAACGACCGGCTCACGTTAGCCAACCCACGCTCATCAGCAAGTTTTTCCACCTGCTCCAACATCCCACAGGAAATATCGGTCGCAATCACGTCGTCACACAAATCAGCCACCGCAAACGCCGTGAAACCCGGCCCAGTAGCAATATCGATCCCGGTCCGATACCTGCGATTCCCCGCAAACTCTCTCAACAAACGCAAACTCTCACTCGCTGAATGCGCATGGCTAACCGCATAGCTCGCAGCTGTCCTATCAAATTGTTCCCGGGCATCTGTACTCATTAATTCCCACTCTGGTGTTCAAGTCGGTTTTGGCGCAAACAATAGCAAGCCAGACTCACCAAAAACTCCGACACCACTATAATCTCGTCATCCTCGCAAAACCACGAGGCCACACACCACACACTGATACTGGCACCCACCGGAACTCACCAGAACTAAACGAACACACCACATGGCAAATCCAATCAAGGCCTACCTGCTGATCGAAACCCAAACCGGCGAAAGCAACACCGTCCTAAAAGCCTTGAAAAAGCTCGATCAAACAGTCCAGGCCGACCGAGTAACCGGTCCCTACGACATCATCTGCGTGATTGAAACCGACAGCCTCGACAGCATCGGCAATATCGTCCGCGACAACATCCACACCATGCCCGGCGTAACCCGAACCATGAGCTGCATGCAACTCGGAATTTAATAGCCCGTGCTTCTACAAATGCCATCCTGAGGCTCTCGCCAAACAGCGAAACACGCCACACTGGCATCCTGAATTCATTTTCAGGATCTCCCTCCCCCAATGCAGCGAAATGTCGGCACGACGCCAGAACAAAACGATCCTCCCCCGGACAGGGGGAGCCAGAGGGGGAGACTGCGACGCGCGACAAGTCGTCCTACGACGCCAGAGCTAAACGAAAAACGCGCGACAAGTCGTCCGACGACACCAGAGCTAAACGCACCTACTCGACGTCGATCCTTGGTGGCGGATTCAGCACCGGGTGAATCGCCAGCAACCTCGCCGGTTTCGACGACGTGTTGTAAACCCCATGGCGAATACCAACCTCGCAAGTGAAGCAATCACCAGCCGCCAGCGCAACGTTATTCTCGTCCGCATAAACAGCAACCAGATCACCCTCTAAACAGAACATCGACTCCTCATGAGTCGGGTGATAGTGGTTCGGCGCAATCGATCCAGGCTGGAAAATCAGCTCACTCAAATACAACGACGCCGCACCCAGGAAATCGCCAACCATGTCGTATCGCGAAATACCAGCCATGAACTCGTACGGCTCGTTATCGCCGCGCACGTAAACCGTCGGACCCGGAGGCCCATCCGTGTACTCCACATCATCCAGCCCCTCGCGAGTAGGCTCGGCCGTCGGGTAGATAGTAATCAGGCGGGCCGGAGTATCACCAACGTTTTCCAGACCATGCCCGATACCCTCGGGAGCCAACACGCAGTCGCCAGCCGAAGCACGGAATCGAGAGCTCCCAACCCTGAACTCCATCTCGCCCTCAACCACAAAAATCGCCTCTTCCGTATTCGGGTGAAGATGATACGGAGAGCGCACCCCCGGCTGAACCGTTAGATCACCAACGGTTGCCATCGCAGCGCCCGTCGAAGCACCAGCCATCATCAAAGACTTACTTCCCTCCATCGGAGAAGACTCTTCCTGATCAGCTCGTCGAAGAATTGTCATGCCATCTACTTCCTAAAATCAAAATCAAATGCGTACTAAAAATTGAATTATCGAGAGCCGATAGTCTACAAGGATTACCCATCCAGCGGCATAGCCCGACCGACCGCTAGCCGTTAAGGAACGGGTGAATCACAACCAAACGCGCCACGGCATCTCCCCTGTTAGCGAACCCGTAACTCTCGTTAGGATCAACAACAACAGCATCGGTCGTCCCAAGCTCGAACTCGTCGCCTGATATCGAAACGACCGCACCCGACACCACGAAAACCACCGTCTCCGCGTCATTGCTTTCGACCGGCATTGCGGCACCCGGCTGAATATCTACGAAATAGGTGTAAGTCGTTTTAGCACCCGAGAAATCGCCCGAAAGCTCAACCCGTTCCACGCCCTCAACACCCTCTGAGTACTGAAATGTTCGAGTTCCAGCGCGAATAATCGCCGGATGCTCGTCAACATCTTCCAGTTCCGGATCATCAGTGTGAATAGTCTCAGGAAGAGTGGTCGGAAACGCCGTAATCATCCGCGCCGGTTTATCAGTTCGATTGTGAAACGCATGCTCGATCCCCGGAGGAGCAGTCACGGTATCACCCGGATACACCGTCGTACGCTTCCCATCGACCCAACACTCAAGCTCACCCTCAAGCATGATCTGCGACTCTTCCGAACGCCCCGTGTGGTAGTGGTGAGGCACCCCTGCACCCGGCAGGTAAGAAAGATCGCCCACGTGCACCGTCTTATGCCCGAAATCAATGCTCGCAATCGGAAATCTCGGACACCCCGGATACCGATCCGTCTGCTCCTGATCCACCCTATGAATAATCAACTCTTCAAACCTTCTCTACTCGTCTCGTCACCACAAATAACCCACCAATAGCATCGTCCCGACCAACCATTGTCATCCTGAACTAGCCTGCCCTGAGCAGGGTCGAATGGGATTCAGGATCCATGCCAAAGCACCAACCACAAATCGAATCAACCGCTACCACTCCCCTGTCATTCCGAGGAGCAAGCGACGTGGCAATCAGTAACCAACGCGGAACAACAACACGATTTCGCCAACAGCAACCCTGCCAACACACCCCCTCAAACAACCTCACCAGCCAACACCGTCATCACCGGCTCCCACCGAACACCCATCCGCGTCTCACCCGGACCATCCTTCATAGCCACCGGCTCATCACCAGCCCGAACCACACAGAAATCAGCAGCAGCGCCAGCCTCCAGCCGACCTATCACATCGCCCAATCCAAGCACCTGCGCCGGCATCGAAGTCACACGCCGCCAACACTGCTCCCCCGTCATCCCAACCGCCATCAGTTTCGAAACAACATGCGACATATCGTGATCCACCTCGTTTTCTAAGTGATGACGATAATAGTCAGTAGAAATCGTATCGGGAAGAAGCCCCTCTGAAATCGCCACCTCAGCCGCCTCAAACCCAAAAGCGGTCGCACCATCACCAACGTCAAACAGCACACCCCGCTCGCGAGCCTCCCACACACAGTCCAACACCCGACCGTCCTTAACAATGCTTCCATCACCCGAGAAAAAACAGTACGTCAGCAGATCACCCGACCTCAGCAACGCAAGCTGATCGGCAAGCGGAACCGCCGTGTTCTTAGTCGCCCCAAACAACACCGGCACACCCGACTCCTCAGCAGCAACCATGCCCCGCCGCATCACCTCCATCGGGTCAATGCCCTCGCCACGGATCAGCGCAATGTTCAGTGAAATTCCCCACACATCGGAACTACTCCGTCCGATCACCGCCACACACTCCTCAATACTCGCCTCATCAATACTGAAAAACCGCCCATCAGGATTCGATTCACCCTCGGCACAGAAGTTCAAAGCCAGCTTAATCCGGGGCCGATATCCATTGATCATCTCTTCAATGTACTGATCGACATTCCTCGCCCCCGCATCGCCCTGCGACAGCACAGTCGTCGAACCCTTCGGCAACAAACAAACATCCGGATCAATCCCAAACTTCGACCCCGAAGCCGCAGGATGTGCGTGCAAATCCACCAATCCAGGAAGCAACACACCATCATCAAAGTTCAACGTTTTCTCAGCATCAACAGACGCCAAATCCCCAGCCTCAGCTCGGGTACCCGAACCAGTCTCAACAAACGCAATCAGCCCATCACGAACCCCAATCACACCCGGCCCATCAATCCCCGTAGCAGAACAAACCATCCGCTCAGCCGTAATCAACAAATCTAATTTTTCAGTCTGCATATTCGACTTCATCCAACCAAATCACCAGAACAAACGAAAACCACCACCAACCGAGCACTGTACCGCCCATCCGTCTTAAATCTATAGCCCCCGCTACACCCGCCCTACCCCCAAATTCCTACTCCGTTAGGGAGCCAGTGAAAAAAAACACAAGGTCGAGTGAGAACGCAACCATCCCGAAGCCCCACTCCAACTATTCAGCCAACCCCACCCAACCTCTCAGAAAAAGTGCCCTCGGCACCACCTACGCATCCCCACGTGTCCAATCGTGAGTCGGCACCCACCCAAGCATCCTCTGCGCCTTCAAAGTGCTAATCACACTCGCGTTGCCCTCAAGCCCATCCCGAATCTCAACACGATCCCCAAAATTAGCCCGAACAAGATCAACCGTCGGCTCACTAAATCGCGTCTTGTTCTGAGCAAGCAAAAACGCCTCATGCCCCTCGATATCCGCATCCACAGCCAAAACATGCGCCTCAGCAACATCGTCCGCAAACGCATAGCCCCATATAACCAGAGTGTGCGGATCAGCCTTCGTCGGCGCAGGCAGCGGAAACTCAGCCCGAACCTCATCGTGCGGAATATTCGTGAAACGAAGACTCACCACCGAAATATCAGTCGACCTCGCCAGCATCGCCCCTATGTCCTCACCGATCTGCTTCGAAAGACCGTACGTCTCGAACGGCATCATCGGATGATCCTCGTCTAACGGCAAATACAGCGGTACAAACGCACTCGGATCGTGCGCCCAGCCCATGCCAAAAGCGCTCGACGAAAACACGATCCGTCGAACCTTATGCTCAGCCGCAGCCATCATCACATTGAACGTACTCGAAACGTTGTTTTCAAAGGTCTCGATCTGCCCACGACTACGTGGACCCGGTATCGCCCCCATGTGAACAACCGCATCTGCACCCCGAACGAGTTCCGACACCATACCTGCATCCGAAAGATCCCCGAGAACAAACTTGAAATCCGGCGATTCGGCAGGAACACGGTCGGTCCCCACCACGTCCTTGCCAGCACGCACCAAACGATCAGCAACAAGCCTTCCCAATCGCCCTCCAGCCCCAGTCACAACAATCATACGAACTCCCTTTCGACCGTCATCGACCCCACTGGGGAAACTCATCACCACAACTCAACGCAAGCTGGAGACTATGCCGACCCGGCGACGCCATCTTACCCGCTCTCCCTCGTATCCACCCAAAATCCCTACAAAAGAACCTCGCAGCCCATCACACGCAACTCACCGAAATCCATTTCCAAGGTGCTATGCTGCCCGAATTCCGAACTCACACTTCTCACATCTGGCCCAACAACACTCAGCAACTCCATAGAGGTGGCAAATGCCCAAGCGAATCAACAAGATGATCGAACTCCTCGAACAGGGACAACCCGTCTTCTCGATCGGCACCCACTCTGGAACCGACCTCACATACGAGGGCGGCAAAAAGATGGCGAAAACCTGGGCCGACTGCATCAACATCGGCATGGAGCACGGCTCCTTCGACATGACCGGACTCGACAACTTCATGCGAGGACTCGTCGACGGCGGCCCAACCAACAGCGGCCATCGCTTTCCCGCCGTTAACGTCGAACTGCCAATGAACGGCATGAGCGAAGCAGAAGTGCGAAACAACGCCTGGCAAATCAGGCAGGTACTGGCCCGAGGCGTTACCGGTCTTTTCCTCTGCCACGCCGAATCGCCCGACGCCATCCGCGCATTCGTCGAGTGCGCCCGCTACCCGTTCCAAACCGCAGGAATTGGCAAAGGCATCAATCAGGGTCTTCGAGGAAACGGCGGGCAAGGATCAGCAGCGCCCGTCTGGGGCATCTCATCAGATGAATACCTCGACGTTGCAGACGTCTGGCCACTCAATCCGGACGGCGAAATAATGCTCGGACTCAAATTTGAAAACAAGCGCGCCGCATCCAACGTCGAAGCAACAACGCAGGTGCCCGGCATCGGTTACGCCGAGTGGGGCCACGTCGATATGGCAATGTCATTCGGCTACAAGTCAGCGCCCAGAGACCCACGCCCGCCCGAAATCGAAGAAGCCCGCAATCGCATCGTCAAAGCATGCCTCGACGCCGGAATCTACTTCCAGGAACCTTCCACCCTCGAAAACATCACCGACAAAATCGACGAAGGCATCCTCATCTCAGGTGGCACCGAAGAAATCGCCACAAAAGCCCGCAAATACAAAAACCGAACAATGCCCGTATAAGCGCGAGCTGGCTTCAGAGTCTCTTCTCTCAGATGAAGGTTCTACCCCCATATTACTTCTCCCCAGGGAGAAGGCTAGGTTGAGGGAGAAAGCGGTCTTCTGAATCGTGCAGCTGTTTGCGCATAGCCACGGATCCTGAATCCCATTCGACGCTGCTCAGGGCAGGCAACTTCAGGATGACAATCCGGGAAAGAAACTCGCTCAAGAAGCAAGCCATCCTCCCTCCCAGGCTGGGAGGGAGTTAGAGGGTGGGTCGGAAACTTAACATCACGCCACCGCCCAGGTAATCAGCGATCGAAAGCCTCACCCAACAACCTAGCCAACTCCCGTCGATCTCTCAGAAAACGTGGCCAATCCACCTAAGCCACCCCGTGCCGAACTTTCCACTCAGCGTAAATTCGCTCTGTCTCCTCGTTGAACGGATAGAACGTCTTCGGCGAAATCTCCTCCGCCTGCGTGTGCTCCAGAATCGCCTGCTCAATCTGGTCGTGCCTCACACACTCATCGTAAATCTCCTCCGCCATATGACCCGGAAGAACAACAATCCCATCCTCATCGCCAAGAATCACATCACCCGGCCAAACCAGCACACCACCACACTGAATCATCTCGTTCACCTCGTAAGGCAAAACATTCGGCTCACCCACAGTCGGCGTGCTACCCCCGCCGTAAACCGGATATCCGTACTCCGCCACCTTGTGACCATCACGAACACCACCATCCGTAACAAGACCCGCAGCCTTCTTCGTGATAATCCGCGAAAACACAACATCACCACCAGTCGACGTCATGCTCAAACCCATGCAATCGGCAACCAAAACATCACCCGGAGTCAAAGATTCAAGAGCATCCCAGCGCGGCGTCTCGTTAAACCCCTCGCCATGCCCGCCATGAGTCACATGCTCCTGCAAGTCAGGCCGTGAAGGCAGGTACCGAAGCGTCACAGCTCGCCCAACCAAACGCCTACCCGGCGCAAGACTATGCACCCCTTCCATAAAAACCTTCATATAACCGTGTCTCGACAGCTCTCCAAGAACGGTCGCATTTGAAACGGTTTCGTACTTCTTCAAAAGCTCGTCAGTTACCCTCGCCTTTGCATCTACCACTGCTGGATCTCCCTGAAATCTGTTGCCCAAACTAAATCCAAATTATTGGATACAGAAGCAATAAATATCGTTAACATCAACTCGTTAGTTCACAAAATGGCACCAAATGGCGACAAATGGCACCAATCAGCAAACGAACATCAAACCGGGCGAAGTATAACCGCCAGACTCTTGCCGCACGGCAACGCGAACCTTCTCGCCGAACGATAAACTCACAGTTCCTAATTTAGAACCAAAACATTCTTCGACCCTACCCAGCGCCAGCGCACCGACAAAGGCCAGCACCGACCGTTCAGATCATCACATGAAAATCTACTGGAACACCCTCAACTCACGAATCCGCGCCGTCATAGTTTTCCTGGCCCTGTTCCTCGCCTCTCAAATCTTCTTCTGGGTGACAGGCGGCAACTTCGACACGATGGACCTACTGATCGGTTTCTACGTCGGTGGCTTCGGCGTCTACTTCCTCTCACGCTGGGGATTCTTCGCCATAAGAGCCGCCATGGTGCTGCCGAACCAGGAATTCACAACTTACGAAAAACTCCGCAAAAATCCCGGCAGACGCCGACATGGACCCGCAGAGCCACCTGAGTTTATCGATGCGGAAGAAGCGGACGACGAACTGATGGCCGATGACCGCGTCTTAGGCGCCTACTTCAACGGCGAAGCCGCCGCTTACCCTCTCGCAGCACTCGGAGTTCGTGAAGTATCGAACGAGGAATACGACGATGTCCCAGTCGTAATCTCGTGGTCACCGGTCACATACTCCGCTCGTGGATTTATCGCCAAACCCGGCGATGGCACCCCTGTGAACCTGGGTCGCCACACTCACACAATATTCAACTCACCTGTAATGCCCGACGAAAACGAAAGCGCATTCATACAGTTCATCGGCCAGGCAGTTAGCGGCGCTCTCACGGGTTGGACGCTTGAACAAATCCCGGTAATCACCACAACATGGGCAGCATGGAAACAGGCGTATCCAGATACTGAAGTCATGTCGACCGTCGGAGGTCCAGAATCCGACATGTTCGAGCGCTACTACGCCAACGACCGCAACGGTATCCACAACATGCCGCCAAAAGACAAGCGTCTCCACGGTAAAGACGTCGTGCTCGGTCTCGATATCAAGGGCGAAGCCAGGGCTTATTCGTACTCTGGCCTCATCGAAACACCCGTCGTCGAAGAAGAACTCGGCCGAGAACCAATCGTGGTACTCCACGAACGCTCGTCATCAACGGCGGTTGCGTTTTCGCGAACTGTCGACGGCCGCACGCTAAGCTTCAAGGGCCAGAGCAAGAACCCACATCGACGCAGCATCGAATCAACTGCGTCCGGTGAAGGAGAACGCGAAGATTACGAGCCATGGCTAATCGAAGACACCCAGACAGGCTCGACATGGCGAGCGATCAGCGGTGAATGCATTGAAGGCGAGTTCAAGGGCAGCCGACTCAATATGCTCACCGGCATGACCGGCTTCTGGTACACATGGAGCCGCTTCTACCCCGGATCATCCCTCTTCGGCGCGATCGAGGAAACCACCGACCAACCAACCGAGTAGAAAACAGCAAGCATTCAGCCCGACCTGGCAAAACCGCGAATAACCCGCACGCCCTATCCCATATCCCTTCTCCCTGGGGGAGAAG
>Ga0209402_10005587_pt1 | contig 11164 bp, 7 predicted proteins | sample ArcticOcean_MG_C_3_FD_187437 | JGI IMG/M metagenome (GOLD analysis project Ga0209402, IMG submission 187437) | Marine microbial communities from western Arctic Ocean - ArcticOcean_MG_CB8_126 (SPAdes) (version 2) | ecosystem: Environmental > Aquatic > Marine > Oceanic | place: Arctic Ocean... | reverse complement strand
GGCCGGGTCCGTCAGGAGTGCTTGAACGAGAACTGGTTCTTATCACTGGAGGATGCAAGGGGAAAGGTTGAATCCTGGCGGCAGGAGTACAACAATGAGCGGCCACATAGCGCACTGGGACAGATGGATCCGACCCGGTTCGCGATGGCCCAACAAGCAGGAGCCACAGCAGCTGGATGAAGCCCGGAAAATAACCCTTCAGGTGGCGCGGAAACGGGGTCAAGGTCACCCCCGAAACTCTAACTCTAGAGTTGGATCGGTTTATGGGGGGCAGGTCAAAGAAAAATAACCTCTCCCGTCAGTAGCATCAATGACTTCAATATCTTCCGACGGGCATCTAGCGCTCAACTTATGCCACCGGCACTCAGAGGGCATAGTGCGCGCATAGTAAGCGGAATTAGGTGATCACGCGCCGCTTACCGCACTATCACCGCCCTCTCTAACGTCATCCCAAACTGCATAATTGCGCTTAGATCATTAGGATGGCTTTCACTGCGCGTAAGAGCGGTACCTGTCGTACGGACACTGAGCGCGGGCGCTGGACTGGTTGATTTGGTGTGGCTGTCCTTAGCTTTTGATGGCTTTGAAGGAGACGCCTTTTGTGAGGAAGTTGGCGGCGGATGACTCGTGTGCCGAGCCTGAGAATACGTCGATTCTCATACCCCCCTTCAATGTTCACGAAGCCTGCGTTGGTCAGTACCCATTCCCACTCTGCATCCTGCAGAGCACCGGCGATTCAGCCAGACCAGAGTTCGAGGTCGTCTTTGGCCGATTGGGGTACTTCGATCTCAACCGCGATATCACCGATCTGAACCCGTCCACCGGGCTTGAGCACGCGAGATACCTCGTTCAGCACAGTGGTCTTATCCGGGGTTAGGTTGATTACGCTGTTGCTGCTGACTACGTCAGCCCAGCCATCTTTGACTGGAATTTCTTCGGCTAGACCCTTCTTGAACTCCACGTTGGTTAGCCCAACGGTGACGCCTCCTTCAGTGGCCACTCGGAGCATGGAGTCAGTCATGTCCACGCCGACGACGTGCCCAGATTCGCCAACGTGTCGGGCGGCCTGGAGTGAGTCGAATCCTGCACCGGAGCCGACGTCGATTACGTTCTCGCCGGGATTGAGGTCGCCAAATTGGAACGGATTGCCGGTGCCGGCGAATGAGTCAACCGCGCTGGCGGGCAGCGGTGCCACGGCCGCATCGGGGTAGCCGAGCTTCTTCGCCAGAAGTGTGCCGGTGTGGAAGTGGAAGCCTTTTTCTGGGCTGTCCGCCACTTCGGCGTACTTTTCCTGAATCTGTGAACGCAGATCTTCAGCGTCTACCGCAGATGGCTGGACGTTGGAAACCATAATTACTTCACCGTGAATCAATCTCAATATCGTCGATTGACCAAGATCATACAGCGATCTGTCTACCTCCTACGAGTCGGCCACGAGTTGGCGATGTGCCGTGAGGCGGCTAAACTCCGTTCGCTGCTACTTAATGAGAGGAAATATCCCGACCTTGCCACATCACAAAGTTATTGTTGAATCCAATGCCGAGGCAGTCATGCGAGATGGCACGATTTTGCGGGCCGACGTTTATCGACCTGAGGGCGGTGGCAAGTATCCGGCACTGCTTTGTCGGACGCCGTATCAGAAGCTGACTCCACGCTATGTTGAGTTGGCAAGGGAACTGGCATCACGTGGTTACATGGCGGTTGTGCAGGACCAGCGTGGTCGGTACGCCAGCGATGGTGATTACATCTGGATGTTCCGTGACCGGACTGAGAACAGCGATGAGTCGGATGGCTACGATTCTTGTGAGTGGGTGGCGGAGTTGCCGTGGTGCGATGGCGCGGTGGGGACGTTTGGTCACTCGAACGCTTCCTGGTTGGCGTGGCATTTGATTGGCTCGCAGCCGCCATCGCTGAAGGCGGCGCTGATTAGCGGCATCTTCAAAGACGCTATGGACCTGAACTTCGGTGTGTTTGAGACCGGTCGACGGCTTGAGTGGACGTACATGATGGCTGCGGACATGCGGCGAAAAGCAGAGGACCCAACCGGCCCGCACGCGCCCGCTGTGGCAATACAACGGTGGGACGAAGTTGAGCGTGGGAAGTACATCTGGTGGCTGCCGCTATCGACGATTCCAGGCGAGGTGTTCTCTACGCTGAATGACCAGTTGCAGGCGTACTACCCGGAGCAGAATATCGAGCATTCGCGTTTCGGTGAATTTCACCCCAGAGTCACGCAGCCGATTTACCATATTACTGGCTGGTGGGACCGGCTAATTGGCACTGTCGACAACCATCAGGGTGTAGTCGATAACGCTCCGGATGAGTTGAAGTCGCAGCATCGGATGATCATTGGGCCGTGGGGGCACGATGCCACGCAGTTTGAGCAGAAGATTGGCCCGGTAGACCATGGCCCGGATGCCAACGCGACTTATCCAGATTTGATTGCAGACTGGTACGACTTCCATTTCAAAGGCGCGAGTAACCACTTCAGCAGCGAGGACCCGATACAGATATTCGTGCTTGGAGCGGACAAGTGGCGGGGTGAGCAGGAGTGGCCACTGGCCCGGACGGAGTACACGGAATTTTTCCTGCACAGCGGCGGCGAAGCGAACACGGTTATGGGCGATGGTTCGCTATCTACTGCCGCGCCGTCCGACGAGCCAATCGATGAGTACAAGTTCGATCCGCGCGACCCCGTGATGAGCTTGATGCGGTCGGACTCGCAGGCTGCACCGGTTGATCAGTCGCCGCACGATCATCGCAAGGATATTCTCGTCTATCAGACGCCCCCCCTTAAGGAAGACATCGAAGTCACTGGGCCGGTGCAGCTGAAGCTGTGGGCGAGGACTGACGGTCCGGACACGGACTGGACCGCCAAGGTGGCGGTGGTCTACGAAGATGGTCTAGCGGTTAACCTGACGTACGGCATCATGCGTGCTGAGTTCCGAAAGGGATACGACAAGCCAGAGCTTCTTGAGCCGGGCGAGCTGTATGAGTATTCAATCAAGCTTAACCCGACGGGCATCCTCTTTAAGAAGGGGCAGCGCATTCGACTGTACGTGTCCAGCTCTGACTTCCCGAACTTCGACCGCAACCACAATAACGGCAAGCCGTTCTGGACGGACTCAGAATTGCGGGTCGCTCAGCAGTCGGTTTTCCACGATGCAGACCATCCGTCACGGCTGATCTTGCCGGTGATTCCGGCCTGATAACCGCAATTAAAGAGGAATTGAAAATTGAAAGCACTACTTCTGGATCAGCCGGGTGCGATTACGTCACTGAGGGCCGGTGAAATATCTGTCCCTGAGCCGGGCAGTGGGGAGATTCGGGTCAAGGTTGAGGCGCTTGGCCTGAACCCTGTCGATTACAAGCAGGCTGGGCGTGGCAACGATGCCTGGAGTTATCCGCATCTGCTTGGATTGGACGTTGCCGGGACTGTGGATGCCGTAGGGCAGGGCGCCGATGAGTGGTCAGTGGGCGAGAGCGTGTTTTACCACGGTGATCTTAAGAGGCCGGGCGGCTTCGCTGAGTATGCGATAACGACGGCTCATACGACGGCTAGGATCCCAGATAGCGTTTCGTATGTGGATGCTGCGGCGATTCCGTGCGCAGGCCTTACGGCGTATCAGGGCATTGTGCGGAAGCTGAAGGTGCAGGCGGGCCAGACGGTGTGGGTGCAGGGTGGCGCAGGCGGCGTTGGCGGCTACGGCGTGCAGTTGTGCGCCAATATTGGTGCGACGGTGATCACTACTGCATCGCCCGGAAGTTTTGATCATGTGAAGGGGCTTGGAGCAGCGCATGTGATCGACTACAACAGCGAAGATGTTGTGGCGCGGATCATGGATATCACTGACAGCCGGGGGCTCGACGCCGTGCAGGCTGCGGTTGACGCGGAGTCAGCCAACCAGGGGATTGCGGCGCTTGCGTTTAGCGGTGCGATTTCTTTGATCGCCGGATTGCCAGACATGGGCGAGGAGATATTCGATAAGTCGATCTCTCTACACAAGATTTCTCTTGGAGCGGCACATCACTCGAACAACCGCGATGCGCAGGTCGATCTTGCGCGTATGGCGGACGAGATGATTGCGATGATTGCTGACGGAACGGTTGACGCGATGGTGGAGCGCGTTGTGGGATTCGATGAGATTCCTGGGTCGCTCGCGGAGATTGAGCAGCGGCACGTGCGTGGGAAGATCGTCGCGACGCTTGAATGAGCGGCGGTGAGGCTCCAAACAGAAGGCATGCTTACCGGGAGTTTGATCCCGGCCTGATCGAAAAGTTCATTGGAATGTTCAGCTAGAAAGTGATCGAGGATATATGGGGCCAGTAATCGCAGGGCATCGTGGGTTGGATGAGTTCGCGCCGGAGAACACGGAGCCCGCATTCATTGCCGCATGGGAACTGGGTATGGGCATCGAGTTTGATGTGCAGTTGTCCAGCGACGGCGAGTTGGTGGTCATTCATGATTTCGTGCTGGATCGGACGACGGATGGCACGGGGGCGGTGGCTGACCATGACTTGAGCGCTCTCAAGCAGTTGGACGCCGGGTCCTGGCGCGGGCCGGCGTTTGCGGGCGAACGCATTCTCACGCTGGACGAGACGTTTGCCCTGGCGGCGAAGCATGGGCGGGCGTCCACGACGCTTGTGCTGGAGGCGAAGGTTGATGAGCCGGGTATGGCGGAGTCGATCAATGAATTGCTGCAGCGTCACTCTTTAATAGAACGCACTACTGTGATCGGTGCGGCAGTGATGACCATCGATGTCCCTGAAGCCAGGCAGCGTTATCGTAAAGTTAATCCGGAATTTCCGGTGTCGGTAGCGGTCAACGACCCGAGCGAGATTGAGCAGGCGCTGGCTGATGAACACTCAAACTGGCTGTACGTCAGGTTCGCGCCGAGCCTCACCCAGGTGGAGCAAATGCACGCTGGCGGCAAACGGATAATAGCGTCGGGACTCAACGTGATGAACATAGTCGATCAGGCATACGCGTCGATGATCAGCGGCTCTGACGTCGTGCTATCGAACCATCCGATACGGCTCGCGGAAAAGTGGAGTGAGCACGTACGGGCCTAGCGGATAATCCTGTTTTGAACAAGGGTTCGTTGACATAATCTTTGGGGAAGTTCTAGAATAGCTATTCGTTAAAGTATGTCTATCGCAAACGGGCCCACAGTATCTCCCACACCGTAGCCCTCTGAATTCACACTCAACTCACCTTGCAAGAGGTGTGTTTGTTGTGTTTTTTTCACGTTCTGCAGGTTTCCCCTGCCTAGGAGTTTTGTGACGCATGGTAATCGCCTCACGTAATCGGTCTTCTCAGGTCAATAACAAGTACTTCAACCGCATTGAGAGTGTCATGGAAGTGCCGAATCTGATTCAGATTCAGCTCAATTCATTTGAATGGCTCAAGGGTGATGGGCTCAAAGATCTGTTTGAAGAGATTTCACCTATCGAGGACTTCTCTGGTGGTCGTTTTGAACTGAGCTTCCTAGACCACGCATGGGAGGAGCCAAAGCAGACTGAGCGAGAGTGTCGTCTTAAGGAGACAACTTACTCAGCTTCCCTTTATGTAACTGTTCAGCTCACCATCAAGGCAACGGGTGAACTGAAGCAGCAGCGACTGTTCATGGGCGATGTGCCGATGATGACCCGTAACGGGACTTTCATCATCAACGGTGCAGAGCGCGTGGTTGTATCGCAGCTTGTTCGCTCACCTGGTGCATATTTCACCGCTTCCAAGGACCCGGCCACAGGTCGAACGCTTTGCGCTGCAAAGTTGATTCCGTATCGGGGTGCATGGGTGGAGCTTGAGACCTCTAACCGTGACATCCTTTACGTCAAGGTTGACCGCAAGCGTCGGACGCCTGTCTCCACACTGTTGCGAGCACTGGGCTACACGAGCGACGACGAGTTGATCGAACTCTTCAAGGACTCAGACACCAACCCTGATCACCAGATCATGGCGACGACGATTGCCCGTGACTCTGCGATTACGACAGAGGACGAGGCGCTGGTTGAGTTCTACCGCAGATTGCGCCCGGGTGAGCCGCCAAGCGTTGATAACGCTCGGAACCTTCTGCACAACCTGTTCTTTAATCCTCGCAAGTACGACCTGGGTCGGGTGGGGCGTTACAAGCTCAACCGCAACCTTGATCGAAACGAGGATGTCCGCACGCTGACCAAGGGCGACATTGTTGATCTGATCAAGAAGATGATCGACATCAACAACGGCCGCTCCAAGGTTGATGATATTGACCATCTGGGTAACCGTCGTGTGCGTGCAGTTGGTGAGCTGATTCAGAACCAGTTGCGAGTTGGCCTCCTCCGTATGGAGCGAGTCGTCAAGGAGCGCATGACCACGCAGATGGACCCGGACACTACTACTCCAGCCGCCCTGATCAACATCAGGCCTGTTGTGGCAGCGGTGCGTGAGTTCTTTGGTGGTTCACAGCTATCTCAGTTCATGGACCAGACCAACCCACTCGCAGAGTTGACGCACAAGCGTCGTCTCTCAGCGCTGGGACCGGGTGGTCTATCCCGTGACCGAGCCGGATTCGATGTCCGTGACGTTCACACCTCTCACTACGGCCGCATCTGTCCTATTGAGACTCCTGAAGGTCCGAACATTGGCCTTCTTGGTTCGCTGGCGACTTATGCGCGGCTGAACGCCTACGGTTTCATTGAGACTCCATACAGGCCTGTCCTGCGCGAGATCTCCAGCCACAGCCCAATCCTCATTGGCCACCACGTGATTGAAGATGCAAAGGACGGTGGCGGCAAGGTCCTCATGGAAGGCGGCAAGGCGCTTACCAAGGCGGTTGTCGAGCAGATGGCCGGACTCAAGGAGCAGACGCTCAAGGTTCGTCCGTATGTGTCGATGAATCCCGATGATATTGAGTACATGCCCGCTGACGAGGAAGAGAAGCACATCATTGGTCAGGCGAACACTTCGCTGGACTCTCGGAACCAGATTTCCGGAGACCGTGTTGAAGTTCGACTGGGTGAAGCGTTCCAGCACGAGACTGCTGACAACGTTGAGTACCTTGACGTGTCACCAATGCAGATTGTGAGTGTTTCGACAGCTCTGATCCCGTTCCTTGAGCATGATGATGCAAACCGAGCTCTGATGGGCTCAAACATGCAACGTCAGGCTGTGCCTCTGCTCCGACCGGATGCGCCCATTGTGGGTACCGGTATGGAAGAGCGTGTGGCAAAAGATAGCCGCCAGGTTCTGGTTGCTGAGCACGATGGAATCATAACGTCCGTTACGGGCGATATGATCATCATCCGAACGGACGATGGCGAAAAGATTGAGTACCCGATCACCAAGTTCCGCCGCTCAAACCAGGGCACCTGCGTGTCTCAGCGTCCTATCGTGGACAAGGGGCAGCGGATAGCTATTGGTGATGCGTTGGCTGACAGCTCTTCAACTGAGGGCGGCGAGCTGGCTCTTGGTCAGAACATCCTTGTCGGCTTTATGAGTTGGGAAGGCTACAACTACGAAGACGCGATCATTCTGAGTGAGAACCTTGTCAAGGCTGACAAGTACACCTCCATTCACATTGATAAGCATGAGGCTGAGGCTCGTGAGACGAAGCTTGGCCCAGAAGAGATCACCCGGGACATCCCGAACACGGCTGAAGAAAGCCTGCGTGATCTCGACGAAGAAGGAATCATTCGCATCGGCGCCTACGTTGGCCCCGGTGACATTCTTGTCGGAAAGATCACTCCCAAGGGTGAGACCGAGCTAACGGCTGAAGAGAAGCTGCTTCGAGCGATCTTCGGAGAGAAGGCTCGCGACGTGAAGGACACCTCTCTGAGGGTTCCGCACGGTGAGTACGGCAAGGTGATTGACGTCAAGATTCTCAGCAAAGAGAACGGCGACAACCTCCAGCCTGGCGTGATTCGCATGGTTCGTGTCTGGATTGCTCAGACTCGAAAGATCATGGAAGGCGACAAGATGGCTGGTCGTCACGGCAACAAGGGAGTCATCGCGAAGATTCTCCCTGCCGAGGACATGCCATACATGGAAGATGGCACGCCGCTGGACATCATCTTGAACCCCATTGGTGTGCCTTCTCGAATGAACCTTGGGCAGGTGCTTGAGGTTCACCTAGGGTGGGCAGCTCGAAAACTTGGTTTCCGGGCGCGTACACCTGTTTTTGATGGTGCAACGCACGCCGTTATTGAAGACGCTCTTGCACGGGCATGGATGGTTGATAAGGCGGAGGCGATTGATCGCCGAGAGCTTGATAACACCGGCTATGACGAAGATATCGTTGAGGCGTGGCTCAAGGAACGCAACTACAAGTACAAAGACATCTTTGATGACTCCAAGATTGGTCAGGCTAGAGAAGCTGGACTCCGAATCTGGCTTGAAGAAGAGATTGGTGAAGACGTTGATGGCGTGAAAGTGGCAGATCTGTACCAGAGGGCTCTCCAGCTGGACAGAGAAGACCACCGTGTCGCTCCAATTCTTGGTAAGCAGACGCTGTACGACGGCAGAACTGGCGAAGCATTCGACCAGCCGATTGCCGTTGGTCAGGTGTACATGCTCAAACTCATTCACCTTGTTGAAGACAAGATCCACGCACGATCAACTGGTCCGTACTCCCTCATCACCCAGCAACCACTGGGCGGTAAGGCACAGTTTGGTGGCCAGAGGTTTGGTGAGATGGAAGTGTGGGCGCTTGAGGCCTACTCCGCCGCCTACAACTTGCAAGAGATGCTGACGGTCAAGTCAGACGACGTGATTGGACGAGTGAAGACTTACGAGGCTTCAGTCAAGGGTGAAGACGTGATTCAGCCGGGTGTTCCGGAGTCGTTCCACGTTCTTCTTAAGGAACTTCAGGGTCTTGGACTTTCTGTTGAGCTGCTCAATGAGGCAACCAACAAGTATGAAATCAAAGAAGGCGATAAGTCAGCCCCAGCGCCATCGGTTGGCGAGATTGATAGCTCAATCTGGTCTGAGATGGCGCTTGGCGAAGGCATGCCGGACCTTGACCTTGGAGACGATGACAGTGATGGCGACATCCTGATGTCTGATGACATCGTGGAGACGGACACCAAGTCAGAAGAGTCTTCCGTTGAGGCCCCTGATGACAGTGAGGCTGAAGACGGCATTGGGGATGACACAAATCCCGATGATGAGACCGAAGACTAATCAAATAGAGAGATCTGGGAGCGCTGCTCCCAGATCACGCGGACTGGGTAACTAGCGGTAACTTGTCGTGCTAACTAGCGCGAAAAGGACTGAGTACGAATGACAGATACTGGCACAGACTTCAACGCAATCAGAATCTCACTTGCATCTCCTGAACAGGTGCGGGCGTGGTCATATGGTGAAGTAACCAAGCCGGAGACGATTAACTACAGAACCCTCCGCCCTGAGAAGGACGGACTGTTCTGCGAACGCATTTTCGGTCCAACCAAGGACTGGGAGTGCTATTGCGGTAAGTACAAGAAGATCCGCTATAAGGGTGTTGTGTGCGACCGATGTGGCGTGGAAATTGCACGCGCAAAGGTTCGCCGTGAGCGCATGGGTCACATCAAACTGGCTGCTCCCGTTGCCCACATCTGGTTCTCAAAGGGCACGCCGTCCCGACTTGGTCTTCTGCTGGACCTGTCACCTCGAAACCTTGAGCGAGTTCTCTACTTCGCTCAGTACATCGTGATATCTGTTGACGAGGAAGCTCGCAAGCGTGCGATGGAGAGCCTCGACAGCTACATGGAGATTGAACTTGAGAGGCTCTATGGTGAGTCACTTAAGGAAGTTGAAGCTCTGAAGAGCGGTGATATTGCCCTCGAAGACGTTGCTCCACCAGAGGAAGATGAATCTGAGGAGACGAAGGCCTCTGAAGAGGACGTTCCTGAGGCTGCCGATGGTGCCGAAGCTGAACGCGAAGAGAAAGCTGAGCCTGAAGACGCCCTCACAATCTCAATTCGTAGCACTGAAGAGAAGTACGAAAACCAGAAGTCCGAACTGGAAACTGATATCCAGGCTCGTATCGAAGAGCTTGAGAGCATCGCAGTTCTCGATCTTCTGACCGAGGCGCGCTATCGCGAGCTTCGTGACCGATACGGCGAAGTTTTCAACGCAGGTATGGGTGCGGAATCCATCCTTGATGTTCTGAAATTACGCGACCTTGTCGCTGACCGTCGTGAACTTCAGGAAGAAGTGCGTTCCACATCAGGCCAACGCCGCAAGAAGGCCATTAAGCGCCTGCGTGTGCTGGAGTCATTCGTGAAGAGTGGTAACAAGCCAGAGTGGATGGTCTTGACCATGCTACCAGTGCTTCCGCCCGAGCTTCGACCAATGGTTCAGTTGGATGGTGGCCGATTCGCTACTTCCGACTTGAACGACCTGTACCGAAGAGTGATCAACCGGAATAACCGACTCCGCAGGCTTCTTGACCTGCAGGCACCGGAGATTATTGTCCGAAACGAAAAACGGATGCTTCAGGAAGCGGTAGACGCGCTGATCGACAACGGTCGGCGAGGACGCGCTATCTCAGGTAGCCACAATCACAAGCTCAAGTCACTGACTGACCTCTTGCGAGGTAAGCAGGGACGGTTCCGCCAGAACCTGCTTGGTAAGCGTGTCGACTACTCCGGCCGTTCAGTGATCATCGTTGGTCCTGAGCTAAGGATGCACGAGTGCGGTCTGCCCAAGAAGATGGCACTAGAGTTGTTCAAGCCGTTCGTTATGAATGCGCTTGTGGTCAAAGGTTTTGCACACAATATCAAGAGCGCCAAGCGAATGGCTGAGCGATCCCGACCGGAGGTCTGGGACATTCTTGAAGAAGTGATCAAGAACCGACCTGTGCTTCTCAACCGAGCGCCAACGCTTCACCGCCTTGGTATTCAGGCTTTCCAGCCTGTACTAGTTGAGGGCTCCGCTATCCGGATTCATCCCCTTGTTTGCACGGCTTTCAACGCGGACTTTGACGGTGACCAGATGGCGGTTCACGTGCCACTGTCTCGTGAGGCAGTGCTTGAGGCTCAGCGGTTGATGCTGAGTACTTTAAACATGCTTTCACCGGCGTCTGGTGACCCAATCGTGTCGCCTACGCTGGACATGGTGCTTGGCAACTTCTACCTGACCACTGTTCAGGGCGAGTCAGTTGAACCAGTCGCCGATCCTGAGCCTGTAACTGACGAATCC
>Ga0209402_10005586_pt1 | contig 11167 bp, 9 predicted proteins | sample ArcticOcean_MG_C_3_FD_187437 | JGI IMG/M metagenome (GOLD analysis project Ga0209402, IMG submission 187437) | Marine microbial communities from western Arctic Ocean - ArcticOcean_MG_CB8_126 (SPAdes) (version 2) | ecosystem: Environmental > Aquatic > Marine > Oceanic | place: Arctic Ocean... | reverse complement strand
GTTCTGGTCAGGCGATCTGGTGTTTTGGCATTGGTCGATCACGCTCACCAATGTTGCCAATTCGACGTTCTTCGCCTGCTCCTCGCCAATCTTCGTCATTCTCGGCGCCTGGCTGTTTTTCGGCGAACGCATCAGCCGCGGCTTCCTCGCCGGCTTTGCCTTAACGGTGGTCGGTGGCGGCTGTCTGCTCGGCGCTTCGATCGCGTTCGGTGGCGGCGATTTGCTCGGCGACGCGTTCGGTATCGTCACCGCCTTTTTCTTCGGCTCCTACCTGCTCACCATCAAGCGCCTCCGCAGCAGTTTACCGACCGGCGCGATCATGTTCTGGAGCGGTCTCTTTAGCCTGCCCGGCTTGTTGCTGGCGGCGCTGCTGACCGGTGAGGGTTTCGTATCCGCCAGCCTGCTGGGCTGGTCGATGATTATCGGGTTGGCGCTCATCGTCCATGTGCTCGGCCAGGGGTTGGCAGCTTACGCGCTGGCCCATCTGCCGGCGTCGTTTACCTCGGTCGCTTTTCTCGGCGAGCCGGTTATGGCTGCCATTCTCGGCTGGATCATCCTCGCCGAGGCACTCGGGCCACTACAGGGTGCGGGCTGCATCGTCATCCTCGCCGGCGTCTGGCTGACCCAGCGCTATGGCATCGCGCGAACCTAAACTTTCTCGATCGGGCCGCCAGCTTTAACCCAGGCGGCGATGCCGCCGACCAGATGGCTGACCTTCTGCAAACCGGCCTCTTGCGACGCCTGCACCGCCATGGCCGAGCGTTCGCCGTAGGCGCAGTAATAGAGCAGTGGTTTGGTGCTGGTGCTGGCCATGCCATGCAGCAGACCGCCCGCGCCGATGCGATTCTCTAACCGACCATAGGGCGCGTGGACCGAACCGGGGATCTGACCGTTGGTGGCGCGCTCGCTATCCTCTCACAAATCCACTAGCGCGAAATCGCTGCCCTCTTGCAGGGCCATCAACTGGCCGACTGTGAGCGCCCAATCGGGATTCTCGGCGTCGCTTTGGCCGAGGCCCATGGAGATGTTGGCCGGCACGGCGACATCCATCATCTTGGGGTTGGCCAGATTTAGATTGTCCATGATGTCGGCATATTCATCGGCGCTCGCGACCTGGAGGCGCGGATTAAACGCCTTTTCTTCGGCGATGGTGCTCACCGTATCGCCCTTATAGTCATGCCCGGGATAGACAAGTGTGTCGCCGGGCAGGGTCAAGAGCTTGGTAAAAATTGACGAATAGGCGGCGCGCGAATCGCCACCTTGAAAATCGGTGTGCCCGGTGCCACGGATGAGCAGCGTATCGCCGGTAAACACTCGGTCGGCCATGCGGTAGCAATAGGAATCGATGGTATGACCCGGCGTGTAGAGTGCCTCCAACTGAATGCCTTCGATTGTCACCATGTCACCGTCTTCGACCCGCATGGAAACCACATCGATCGGCGCCTGCGCGCCCATTACGGTGACGCATTTGGTGCGGTCGCGGAGCTCACCCATGACGGTGATATGATCCGCATGTACATGGGTGTCGAGCACCTTCACCAGCCTGAGATCGAGCTCCTCCAGAAGCTGCATGTACCGATCGGCGCGGTCGAGGACGCCGTCAATAAGCAGCGCCTCGCCGCCTTTGCGGCTAGCGAGAAGATAGGTATAGGTGCCGGTGTCCTGGTGAAAAAGCTGGCGAAATATCATGCCTCGGCCTTCCTTCCTTTCGCGCCTTCAATCTTAAATGCATCGCCCAATTGCCTGCGTACCACATCATTTTCCAGAACGCAGCGAGAATCAAAAAATATTTGGATATTTGCCCGAAACGCATGTCGCTATCCACCTCGCGCCAGCCAATAGGTCAGGAATTTTTGCAGCCAGGCGTGCATGGCTTTGTGGTGGCTGGCATGGAGGTGGATTTGCTCGGCGACGCTTTGCGCGCCGCGGCGCGCCAAATCCTCTGGCGGCGGCTGGCGATTAAGCCAGGCAGCATGCACCGCGTCGTTCACTTCAGGGTGAAATTGCAGGGCAAAGCTGGCAGCGCCGTAGCGGAACGCCTGATGGGGGAAACTCTCGCGCGCCGCCAGAAGGCGTGCGCCGGCGGGCAGTTCGAAGCCCTCACCGTGACGGTGACAAACTTGCAGCGGCGCGTCCATTTGCAACTCGCCACCATCGCCGACGGGCGTCACCGGGTAGTATCCAAATTCATAAAGCCCCTCGGCGTGCGGCTTGACGTTGGCGCCGAGGCTGCGGGCGAGGATCTGTGCGCCGAGGCAAACGCCGAGCAGCGGCGTACCCTGCGCCATGACGCGCGGCATCCAATCGAGTTCGGCGCGGATATAGTCGAGATGCTCATCATTGGCACTAACCGGCCCGCCAAACGACACAAAGCCGGCATAGTCCGCGATATTCTCCGGCAGCGCCGCGTCCTTATTGAGACGCCGGGTCTCTACTGGATGGCCGAGGCGGGCGAAGATCGCGGCCATCTCGCCGGCATCCCCGGCCGTTACGTGGGTCAGCATTAAGACCGGTTTTTTTGTCATATTGGGGCTCGCGTACCGGCGAACTCAGGCGACGTCGGGCAAACCTGTCTTCGTATCAACCGCGCCCGGCGATGGCCGAGATTTCTACCAACAGACCGGCGCCGGCGAGATCTGCCCGCACCGTGGCGCGCGCCGGATAGGGCTCTTGGAAGCGCGCCGAATAAACTTCATTCATGCCGGCATAATCGTCGAGGCTTTGCAGATAGACGGTGGTCTGCACGACATCGTCGAGGCCCATGCCGGCCTCGGCGAGAATTTCGACGATTTTGTCGATCACCACTTCGGTCTGCGCCTTGACGTCGTCGCCGCCGATGACCGAGCCGTCATTGGCGATGGCGATCTGGCCGGAGAGGAAGGCGAAATTTCCAACCTGCGTTCCCAAACTATAGGGCCCGGCGGGAATCCAGCTCTTCGGGACCAGTTTAGTTTTTGCCATTTTCTTGTTCTCCTGTTTCGAGCGGTTTATTTCGCGACCGAGGTGTCAGCCATGGCTTCGAGTATGGTCACCACCGCGCTTGAATCGATATGGCCGTTACCCTGGGATTTGACGGCGCGTAGCATCTCCCGCGCCGCACTCGTGGTTGGCAGGGACACGCCGTATTTCTCTCCGAGGCGGATGGCGCCGGTGAGGTCCTTGTCCATATTGTTGGTGGAAAAATGCGGCGGGAAGAAATTGCGCGCGATCATGCGCGGGCCGCGCGTCGCCATGGCGCCGGTTTGCGGGCCGGTGCCGGGCAGCGAGGTGATATCGATGACTGTTTGCGGCGGAATGCCGATCTTGGCGGCGAGCACCAGCGCCTCGGCAGATGCCTGAATGGTCACGCCCATCACCAGATTTGCGATCAGTTTGAGCGTCGTGCCGTTGCCGCTAGCACCGGTATAGAGCACCATTTTGCCGAGTTCGTTCAGCACCGGCTCGGCTTCTTTAAAGGCCGCTTCCGGGCCGCCGACCATAATGCCGAGCGCGCCGTTCTCCGCCACCTTTGGCCCGCCGGACACCGGCGCATCGAGGAGTGCCACTCCCGCCGCTTCGGCGCGCGCCGCATTGGCCTGTGAGGCTTCGGGCGCAATGCTCGCGGAATCGATCACGATCAAGCCAGGATGCGCGCCTTCCAGCACCCCGTTCGGACCGCAGATCACTTCTTCCGAGGCCGCAGCATCGCTGGTCATGGTGAAGACGATATCGCACGCGGCGGCAACTTCCTTGGGCGTATCCGCCCAGGTGGCGCCGTCTTTGACCACGTCTTCGCCGTTTTCCTTGGTGCGATTCCAAACCGTGAGCGCATAGTCCGCCGCCATCAAGCGGCGCGACATGACCTTGCCCATTGTGCCGAGACCGATGAATCCTATTTTCTTGCTCATGTTTCGATTCCTGTTCTCTATGTGAACCTGACTGCGGCAATACGGCTTTGCGCAATCTCCCCGGCCACGGTACTTACGGCACATGGTAAGGCAAGGAAATATCAGTGCGGCGAACAGTCTGGGCGCACCGCCGCGCCGACTACCAGCGCCGCTGCCTATGATTCACCCGGTTCCGGAATATGCCACAGAGGGCGAGCTGGCGGCGCGCTACAGCGATATGAAAACCGTGCTGCAAGTGCCGTGGATGGGCGTCGTGACCATGGCGTTTGCGCATTATCCGAGCTTTTTCGGTGAATTGTGGCGTGGTTTGCGGCCGCTTTGCGCGAGCCAGCCTTTCGTCGATGCGGTCGGCGAGTTGCGCAATTTTTGCGAGGAAAACGTGCTGGCGCTAAATCCGCCGGCGCTTGGCGAGCGCTTGGCCAAGAACGGCTATGGCGGGCGCGAGATCGACAATATACGCGCCATGATCGAGATTTTCTCGCATGGCAATTTTCCCTATCTGATGATCGCCACGCTCACGCGCTCACTTTTGTTGGGCGGCAAATTCGGTGGCGCGAGCGATAGCGCGCCGGTGTTCGAAGGGCGACATGCGCCGGGCGTGGCGCAGCCCTTCGTGCTGATGGAGCGCCATCATGCCGATGCGCCGACGCAGGGAGTCTATGACGACATCATGGCGACCCTCGGCCTGCCGTTCGTCAACACCGACTACCGCGCCTTGGCGCGTTGGCCGAGCTATTTCGACCTGGCGTGGAGCGATCTCAAATCCTCGGCCGTAACGGCGCCACACAGGGCGCTCTCCGACCAGGTATTCGCCCGAGCACTCGAACTTGCCGGCGGCTTGCCCAATCCCGGCGGCTTCACCGCCGAGGCGCTCCAGAAAGCAGCAGAACAGGACGCGCCGCTCGCCGAAATCCGCTCCGTGACAGAGCTTTTTCACTATCTTCTGCCTGAATTGGTGGTAAATGTGGCGTTCTTCCGCGCCCAGCTTCTACGCGGCGCGTAAACCACCTCCACTCAGAACCCATCAATCACTCATGACCACAGTCCGGCCCGTTCTGCGCGGCCCCGAATTCATCGCCCTCGCCGCGTTCATGATGTCGGTGTTTGCGCTGTCGATCGACATCACCATACCGGCGCTCGCATTGATCGGGCGCGATCTCGGTGTCACCAACGCCAATGATGCGCAATATATCGTCTCGGTGCTGGTGCTCGGCATGGCGCTCGGGCAGATATTTTACGGCCCGCTGTCCGACAGTATCGGGCGCAAGCCGTCGATCTATGTTGGCCTCGCACTGTTTTCGGCCGGCAGCGTTATCTCGATGGTGGCGACCGACTTTCCGACCATGCTGGCCGGGCGCCTGCTGCAGGGCCTCGGCGCCGCCGGACCGCGCATCGTGATCATGGCGCTAGTGCGCGATCAGTTCGCCGGACCGGCGATGGCGCGCGTCATGTCGCTCGTCATTACCGTGTTCATCGCGGTGCCGATGGTGGCGCCGTTTATCGGCCAGGGCATCTTGTTCGTGGCGTCGTGGCGCGCCGTGTTCATTTTGCTTCTGGTGTCGAGCCTGGTGGTTCTGGTGTGGTTTGCCATCCGCCAGCCGGAAACCTTGACCGCCGCCGCGCGCCGCCCGTTTGCGCTGCGCCCGATCGCCGCCGCGGCGCGCGAAATCCTCGTCTCTCGCCCTGCCCTCGCCTACACCATCGCCAGCGGCTTCGCGTTCAGCTCGGTGTTCGGCTACATCAACTCGGCGCAGCAGATTTTCCAGGATCTTTATCTGGTTGGCGACTATTTCCCGTTTTATTTTTCTTCCCTGACGGTTGCCGTCGGCGCCGCCACGCTTGCCAATGCGCGGCTGGTGGCGATTGTCGATATGCATCGTTTGTGCAGCTATTCGGCGTGGTCGCAGGCAGCGCTGTCTATCGCTTATTTCGCCGTCACTTGGGCCTATGCAGGGGCACCGCCGATCTGGGGCACGATGGCTTTTCTCGCCCTGATCTTTTTTTGCCTCGGCATTTTGTTCGGCAATCTCAACGCCCTGGCGATGACGCCGATGGGGCATATCGCCGGCATCGCGGCCAGCGTCATCGGCACCCTGTCCTGGCTGATCACGGTCGTCTTCGGCACCTTGATCGGGCAAAGCTATGACGGCACGCTGTTGCCCCTGGTCGGCGGGTTCGCCGTTCTCAGCCTGTTATGCAGCGCCGCATTGGCTTGGGCGCGGGGCAAGCGCAGCGCCTAATTTGGGCAATTGACCTTCCGCGTGCGAGCGATAAAGTGACGGCCTGAATACATGTGAGGGAGTGATTACGGCGTGTCGAACCTTAGAGTAGCCGTCGATATCGGCGGAACGTTTACCGATATTTGCATCATGGACGAGGCCAGCGGCCAAGTCCGCGTGGCCAAGACTTCTTCCACACCGGATGATCCCCTGGAAGGCGCCATGAACGGATTGCGCGAAGCCAAGGTCGATCTCAAGGATGTGACGCTGTTCTCGCATGGCACCACGATCGCCACCAACGCGCTCCTGACGCGCCGCATGCCGCCCGCCGCCATGGTGTGTACGCGCGGCTTCCGCGATGTGATCGAAATCCGCCGCGCCAACAAAGAAGAGTTGTGGGACACCTATAACGACGTGGCGCCGCCCTATATCCGCCGGCGCGACCGCCTGGTGGTCAGCGAGCGCATCGATCATGCCGGCAAGATCGTCGAGGCGCTTAACGAAGATGAAGTGCGCGAAGTCGGGCGAGTGCTGAAAAAGCGTGGCGTCCAATCGATCGCCATCTGCCTGATGAATTCCTACATGAACCCAGTGCACGAGAAGCGCCTGCTGGAAATCCTCAAAGCCGAGGTACCCGATGCCGATATCACCACGTCGAGCGATACCCTGCCCGAAATTTTCGAGCATGAGCGCTTCTCGACGACGGTGGTCAATTCCATCCTCAGCCCGGTGATCGGGCGCTACGTCAAGCGCATGAGCAAGGAACTCAAGGCCGGCGGGTATGAGAGCGACCTGTTGTTGTTGCATTCGGGCGGCGGCGTGATGACGCCCGCTACGGCGCAGCATTTCGCCGGGCGCTTGGCCGGCTCGGGCATCGCGGCGGGCGCTATCGCCAGCCGTCATATCGCCATGCTGTGCGGCTATGAAAATTCGATCGGCCTCGATATGGGCGGCACCAGCTGCGACGTATCGCTGGTTTACGGCGGGCAATCGCGCGTCACCAAGGAGTGGGGCATCGAGTTTGGCCATCCGATCCGCTTCCCCAGCATCGAGGTGCTGACCATCGGCGCCGGTGGCGGTTCGCTCGCCTGGATTGACGATGTCGGCGCGCTGCATAACGGCCCGCAATCGGCGGGCGCCGATCCGGGACCGGCCTGTTATGGCCGCGGCAACGACGTGCCGACCAACACCGACGCCAATGTGACGTTGGGCCGCCTTGGCACGTCGCTCGCCGGTGGCAAAATCAAGCTCGATGATGCGGCCGCCGAAAAGGCGGTGGTCAGCGGCGTCGCCGAGCCGCTCGGCATGTCGAAGCACGAAGCCGCCAAATCCATCGTCAGCGTCGCCAACGCCAACATGGCCGATGCGGTGCGCCTTATCTCAATTAGCCGGGGCTACGATCCGCGCGATTTTTGCCTCGTCGCTTTTGGCGGCGCCGGCGCCCTGCACGGCGTGGCGCTGGCCAAAGAGCTGGCAATCCCGACAGTTATCGTGCCGCCCAATCCGGGCGTTACCTCGGCACTCGGTTGTCTTCTCGTCGATATCCGCCATGACCTGGCGCAGAGTTATTTGATGCCGGCCAGCAAGGCCGATGCCAGCAACATCGAGGCCAAATTCACCGAGATGGAAGACGAAGCGCGAAACCGGCTCGAAACCGAGGGCGTCGATCCCAAGGATATGGTTCTGCAACGCGCCGTCGACATGATGTATGAGGGCCAGTGGCGCTCGCTCACGGTATCGGTCGGCGCACCGTTTACGTCGGTGGATGATGCCGTGGAAGCGTTCCACCGCGATCATGAACGCGAATACGCCTTTCGCCGCGACGATGCGGCGATTGACCTGTTCCGCCTCAATCTGACCGCCATCGGGGTTACGCAAAAGGCCGAATTGCAGCGTCACGAGAAAACCGGCGCCGCGCCGGTGGCCAGTGCCACCCGTCCGGTCGCGTTCGACGGCGAAGACGAGCAGATTGAGACGTTAATCTACCAGCATGAAGACCTTGCCGCCGGCGCCACGTTCCAGGGCCCGGCGATCGTCGAGCAACTCGATTCAACGACCGTTATCCCGCCCGATGTGCGGGTCGAAGTAGACGAGTGGCACAATATCCGAATTTACGTCGCGGAGGATTCCAAATGAGTTATGCCAAAACCGGCCTCACCCTCGATCCGGTAACCTTCGAGGTGCTCAAAAATTCCTTCATCACCATCGTCGATCAGATGGCCGAGCAGGTGCTTCGGACCTGCTATTCCTTCGTCATGTACAATCGCGACTTTTCTTCGGCGCTGAACGACGCCAACGGCGATTCGATCGCCCAGGGCAATCAGGACATCGCCGTCCATGTCGGCACCCTGCATTACACTTGCAAGGATGTGATTCGCGTGTTCAAGGGCGAGATGAAGCCGGGCGACGTCTATATCATCAACGACCCCTATGCCGGCGGCACCCATTTCAACGATGTCCGCTTGATCCGCCCGGTCTTTGTCGGCGACGAGATCATCGCCTTCAGCCAATCGAACGGCCATTGGTCGGACGTGGGCGGCAGTGTGCCGGGCTCGTTCGACGTGATGGCCAAGGAAATGTTCCGCGAAGGCATCCGCATCACGCCGGTGCGCATTGTCGATCAGGGCGTGTTGCGCGAGGACGTGGCCAACATGATCGCGGCCAATACGCGCGACCCCAAATCCGTCATCGGCGACATGCACGCCCAGATCGAAGCAACCCGCGTGGCGGAGCGCGAGATCCTTCGGCTAGTGGATAAATACGGCAAAGATACGGTGGTCACCGGTTTCGCCGAAGTACAAGATTATGTCGAGATGGCGACGCGCCAACGCATCGCCGATCTGCCCGATGGCTCGTGGGAGACGGTGGATTATATCGACCGCGATCCGGCGGCCGGCGAAGGCCTCATTCCGATCTGCGTGAAACTCACGATCAAGGGCGACGAGGTGACCTACGATTTCACCGGCAGCCACGGTACCATCGGCACGCTTTATAATTCCGCTTTCGGCGCCACATTCTCGGGCGTCGTCGCAGGCATGAAGACCTACTTCCCGGACTTGCCACTCAATTCCGGCTTCTACCGGCCGATCAAGGTCATCGCGCCGAAAAATTCGATCGTCGATGCGCCGTGGCCAGTGGCGGTGACCGGCTTCCTGATGCCGTTCGAAAAGATTATGAACTCGATCTATGAAATCTGGTCCGACATCATGCCCCATCGCGCCATCGCCTGTGCCTTCAATCTCGAATATCTGCTGACCGGCGGGCGCGATACGCGCCACGAGGGCAAGCCGATCTTCATGTTTTACGACTGGCTGCCCGGCGGCTGGGGCGGCCGTTCCACCAAGGACGGCTGCAACGTCACCACCGCCTGCTTCGGCACCGGCTTGCAGACCCAGCCGATCGAGGGCCAGGAGCGGCTGTCGCCGATCCTCGCCAACGAATTCGAAATTCAGTGCGATTCGGCGGGGCCGGGCAAGTTCCGCGGCGGCGCCGGCGTGGTTAAGACGAGCACGTTGCGCGAAGCCGAGAATACGGTGCTCAGCTATATTTGTGACCGCGAGCGTGCCGTCGTCTGGGGCATCAAAGGTGGCCTGCCGTCCATGCCGCACGGCCTGTGGGTGAAACGCGCCGCGACCGGAGAGAAGGAATGGCTCGGCACCATATTCTCCGATGTCGATATTGAACCCGGCGATATGTTCAGCCGCCCGACCGCCGGCGGCGGCGGGCTTGGCGATCCGTTGGAGCGCGATCCGGCCGCGGTGATGCTCGACGTGGAAGACGATTACGTCTCGATCGAACGGGCCGAGATGGATTACGGCGTCGTGCTGAAAGTGATCGATAAGGATCTCGAGCAGTATGAGGTCGATGTCGAAGCTACCAAGGTGGCACGGCGTGAGAACGCCAGGGCGCGCCGCGGCTGGCTGAAGGAAGACCCGGTGAAAATCGCCGCGCGCTATGCCAAAGGCGAAATCAACAGTTTCGACTTGATTCGGCGCTATGGTGTGATCGTCGATTGGGGCACCGGTGAGCTGATGCCGAAATCGACCGCGCAGAACCGCACCTCGATGCAAAAGCGCAGCGCCGACCATTGGAACGACAACATCGCCGAACTCGGCGAAGCGGCGGAGTAACGCCGCGCCGAGACGGCCGGGGCGCCGATTTTAGGTTTTGGCTGCCGCGCTGCCGGCGCGGCGGCCGAACACGGCGCCGGCTGTTAACCCGGTGCCGCCGGGATAGTTGAAATAGAACAAGCCGCCGACCAGCTCGCCCGCCGCATAGAGGCCGGGGATCGGGTCCGCGGCAACATCGAGCACCCGCCCCCCACCGTCGATATGCAGGCCGCCGAAGGTGAAGGTGATGCCGCAGGTGACGCCGTAGGCTTCATAGGGCGGGGTATCGAGCGGATTGGCCCAATTCGATTTGGCGACCGCCAGGCCGGCCGTGCCGCGGCCATCCTTGACGTTGGGATCGAACGGCACGTCCGTCTGCACGGCGGCATTAAATTCGCCGATCGTCTGCGCCAGACGCGCGCCGTCGACGCCTTCCATCTTGCCGGCTAGATCCTCGATGCTGTCCGCCGTCACGCGGGTGACTTCGCGAATGCGGTATTCATCGCGCAAGAGATGCGTCACCTTGGCATCGAAAATCTGCCAAGCGAACTGTCCCGGCTGGGCGAGAATCTCACGGCCATATTTGGCGTAGGTGTAGTTGCGGAAATCGGCGCCTTCATCGAGGAAGCGTTGGCCCCCCGCATTGACCATGATGCCGAACGGATAGCTGTGTTTTTGAAAACCGTCGCCGACCTCAAGATCGCCGTACGGCGGCGCGTTCATGTCCCAGCCGACCGCGTGGCAGCCCGACCAATTGCCGAACGGCTCAGCGCCGGCGGCGAGCGCCATCTGGATGCCGTCGCCCATATTGTGGCGCGAGCCGCGCACCTTGGCGAGATCCCAACCGGGGCCGAGATAGCGCGCGCGCATTTCTGCGTTGGCTTCAAAGCCGCCGCTCGCCAGCACCACCGCGCCGGCGGTGACTTCTAGCGTCTCGCCGCCGCGCAGAGTG
>Ga0209402_10005584_pt1 | contig 11168 bp, 10 predicted proteins | sample ArcticOcean_MG_C_3_FD_187437 | JGI IMG/M metagenome (GOLD analysis project Ga0209402, IMG submission 187437) | Marine microbial communities from western Arctic Ocean - ArcticOcean_MG_CB8_126 (SPAdes) (version 2) | ecosystem: Environmental > Aquatic > Marine > Oceanic | place: Arctic Ocean... | reverse complement strand
AATTGGCAAGAGCACCGAGGAAATTGTAGAAATAGGGATCGCGATGGTTCCTGAAGGGAGACGACTTTTTTCATTACTGACGGTTGAGGAGAACCTGACCCTAGGTGCGTATCGCGATGCCGCGCGGAAAAAAATAAATGACAATCTTGATTTCTGCTTCACGACGTTTCCTAGGCTCAAAGAAAGGCGAAAGCAACAGGCGGGTAGTCTGAGTGGCGGGGAACAGCAGATGGTTGCCGTTGCACGTTCTCTAATGTCCGACCCGACTATCTTGTTGGTTGATGAGCCTTCTGTTGGACTAGCTCCCATTCTCGTGAGTCAGATGATTGCCAAAATAAAAGAGCTGAAAGAACTCAAAAACCTTACTGTTCTGATGGCCGAACAAAATTTTAACCAAGCCATTAAGATTGCGGACAGGGGTTACGTAATCGTTCACGGGCAAATCGAGTTTGAAGGAAAAACAGCGGCAGAACTTGCAAACAATGAGATGATTAAGCAGCTCTACTTAGGAGCTTAAACTTACCCTATTCCTGGTTTTTCAATTCTTCCTAAATGGCAATTGGGTTGGTTTCTGAGCGTCTTGATGTGACCTCACCAACAAATGTAGTTTTATTCTCTTCCACTTTATGCCAACATTCAGGCATGAAACGATTTCTGCTGCCCGTTCTGACGGGTTTTGTACTCTTGTTGTTGCTCTCAACATCGGTGTCGGCAAGAGATCCAATTAAGATTGGATTTAGTATGGCTCTGACGGGAGGTCTCGCCGGAGGTGGAAAGTAGGCTCTGGTGGGAATGGAATTGTGGGCTGACGATATCAACGCAAAAGGGGGTATCCTCGGTCGGCCAGTGAAGCTGATATATTATGATGACCAAACCAGAGCCAGTACTGTGCCGGGTATTTACGCAAAACTGCTGGATGTGGATAAGGTAGACTTCGTCGTATCCGGTTATGGAACCAACCTGATTGCGCCAGCAATGCCGTTAGTAAAGCAACGAGATATCGTCTTCATGGGTCTATTCGGTATGGATAATAACAAAAAATGGAAACATGATAAATATTTCCAGATTTTGCCGTCGGGACCAGATCCTATCGTAGATTTTTCAAGGGCATGGTTCGAGACCATAATGCAGTTGAACCCAAAACCTAAGTCCATTGCCTTTGTGGGGGCAGATGCGGAGTTTGCGCGTAATTTGAAAGAAGGAGCTGTTACTCACGCAAGGGGGTTGGGTCTCAAAATTACCTATAATAAGAATTACAAGCCAGGTACGCCTGATTTTACACCGATTATGCGTGCTATTAACGCGACGAACCCTGACGTCATTTATGTCGCAGCCTATCCACCAGGTGCGGCGGGTATGACCCGAGCAGTGAGTGAAGTAGGAACCAAGGCTGTGGCCTTTGGTGGAGGAATGGTCGGTCTGCAGTTCTCCGGAATTATGAAAACTCTTGGACCTAAGTTGAACGGCATACTCAACTACGACTTCTATGTCCCTGAACGAAATATGACCCTTTATCCGGGTGTTGTAGATCTTTTAAAGCGCTACCAAAAAATAGCGCCCGCACGAAGAGTTGATCCCAAGGGCTGGTACCTGGCTCCATGGTCTTACGCATATTTGCAGGTACTGGGTGATGCCGTTAATGCGGTAGGAAAGATAGATCATGATGCGATTGCCAAGTACATTCACGCCACTGAATTTAGCACCGTCGTTGGAAAGGTTAGGTTCGGCAAGAATGGAGAATGGTTAAAAGGCAGAACTCTGACGGTTCAATGGCAGAATATCAAAAAGGAAGGTGACCTTGAGCAGTTCGCCCAACCTGGAATTCGTAAAATCATGGCACCAGCTGCGTTTGCGACTGGAAAAGTACAGCCATTTAACTCTTTGCGCGGCGAGTTCGCCCTTGCCGCTGGACGGGCGATAGAAGACCCAAGGGAAAATAGGAAACTTAAATATGCTAATAAGCATTCCTCATCTTATGAAGGTAAGTTACGTTTACTCGAGAAATTAGAGAAGAAAAGCTTGATCACCAAAGAGGAAGCTGCGGGTAAACGGAACAAACTTGAAAGACTTCGCAGAGAAAGTACCCGACTGAAGGACGAAAAAAAACAGAAACCCAAACCCAAAATTATTGCCAGGAAAACTCCAACCCTCAAACCAGTGCAAAGAGTTGCCAAACGTCCTGATGATGTTGCGGTCATCATTGCCAACTCGAATTATACAAAACAGGGAAAAGGTATTCCCAACGTCAAACCTGCCTATACCGATGCAAAGAACATCAAACGATACTTCATGGAATCACTGGGTGTTCGTGAGGGGAACATCATCTATCTCAAAGATGCGACCAAAGCACAGATGACAAGTGTCTTGGGCAGTAACGATGACCACAGAGGCAAACTCTTCAACTGGACTAAACGAAACGTTTCAAAAGTCTATGTCTATTATGCAGGGCATGGTGCCCCTGCTGGTGACAAGGGAACCACCTATCTTGTTCCTTCTGATACCGACAGTGAAACGGTACAGCTCACTGCCTATCCTTTGAAACAACTGTACTCCAACCTCGGTAAAATCCCTGCCACATACATCACAGTCATTCTGGAAGCATGCTTCTCAGGAAATAGTCAGGGTGGTAATTTACTGGTCAATACATCAGGTATTTCTGTTGTTCCCAGAATGCCTTCTACACCCAAGAGGATTACAGTGATATCTGCCGGTGCTGCCAATCAGGTTGCTTCATGGGAGAAAGATAAATCCCAAAGTCTCTTCACCAAATACTTTCTGAAGGGAATGTCCGGTGAGGGAGACAGAAAACCCTATGGGAACAGTGACGGCAAAGTCTCTCTCAGAGAACTGAAGAAGTATCTTGATGGCAACATGACCTACTATGCACGGAGATACTATGGCAGAACCCAGCAGGCACAGATTGTTGTGAACGGCAAAGAACTCTCACCCACCAACTAAACTTCAATTCTTTCCCACTTTGTGTAATCATCCGGAATGAAACGGAGGGTCCCTGCGCAAAACCGACCACTTTCAAAACTCTTTGACAAATGAAAGCGTGATATATGCTTTCTAATAATCTGATAATGCGCCGTGTGGCGACCGTTAGTCGTCCCAGTAGTTTAACTCAAGGGTAATATTGTTTGGATCTTCGACAAATAGTTGGAAGAGGTTCATTTCTTCGACCATACGTTCGCGATAGGAAACGTTTAGAATTTTTAAGCGGTCGATCAGGTCTTTGTAACCTGACGCCCTGAATGCCAGGTGGTCAACAGCACCTCCACCGGAAAGTTCTGTGACATTGACTTCACCTAAATAGTCGTTGAGGCCCTCGGGGTTGTTTTCGTCAATACCAATCAGATGAATAACAGCATGTTCACCCAGATAGAGCCAATAGCCGGGGAAAGGTAGTGGAGGGCGGTCTCCCACCTCCATCCCCATCGCATTTTCATAGAACGTTCGTGTTTCCTCTAGTTTAAGGGTTCGTATAGAAAAATGATCGATGCGATCAAGGGGCATGATGTTAATCCTGGATTATTGCTAATGTTTCGAAACGAGCCATTAGTATCCAATTTAAAATACTTTCCTTAAACTTAGGTGTTCTGATAATAGGCACAGTATTAGAAAAATTACCTCCTTCTTGCCTATCGGTCAGTTGCCGAAACCCTCAGTAGCTTCGATAATAACGTTTTCAACCTCACCAGAACCATCGCGCCTAAAGGCTGCGGCAGATTGGTATTCTTCACTTTCAAAACAGGCTGTAGCGTCTTTCATTGAAGGAAATTCAATCACAATAAAACGATTAAAATACTCCGGGCCTTCCATAATCTGATAATTACCTCCCCGTGATAAGGCCTTTCCACCGTACTTTTTCAATATATCCGGCACCAGGTCAGTATAACGTTTATACCCTTCCGGATTGTTGACTTTAGATCTTGCTAACCAATATGCAGTCATATTCATCTCTCCTTTGAGTTTTTCGAATAGTAATTAAGGTATAGGCATAACCTGATCATTTTCAGGTACATTCCAGCCTCGTTGAACGGCAGGACGTCCCGCTAGGTTAACATACCATTTAGCAACGTTAGGATAGTCATTGAGGTTAACCGTTTGCCAGTCATGTCGCCCAATCCAGGGGAAGATGGCGATATCAACTATGGAGTAGTTTGCACCTAAAAAATAGTTTTTATCGGATAGGTGATTATCCATCACACCATATAGTCGGTGGCATTCTTTAAGATAGCGTTCACTGGCTTCAACGTTTTTGCCTTCGCCATAGCGAACAAAAGTATGCACTTGACCAAACATAGGTCCAACGCTGGCCATTTGAAACATGAGCCATTCCTGCATCTTCCAAAAATCGGTATCGGTTGTCGGCATTAACTGGCCAGACTTCTTGGCCAAATACTGAAGGATAGCTCCAGACTCCATCAGGCTTAATCCGTTATCGCGATCTACGATTACAGGTATTTTATTGTTTGGAGCAATTTCTAGAAACTTAGGGTCATGTTGCTCGCCCTTAGTAATGTTGATGGCATGAACTTCATAGTCCATACCGATTTCTTCTAACATGATAGACACTTTCCGACCGTTGGGTGTAGGCCAGGTAAATAAATCGATCATTCTTTTTTGTCCTTGATCTTTTTGGAGGATGATTAAAGTATTTGGTTTTTTTGTACTAATCACGGAGAATCTATAACCTTGGGAGGATTGGTTCAATGCATTGTGTGTTAACACAATAGAACTACGAATATCGTTAATTGGGTGAAAGATGAATAGATATTAAAGCTTATATTCTACTGTAGCCTGAATTCTGTAGTGCATTTTTTTCTGCACTAATCAAGAACTGCCGTTGCCTCAATTTCAACAACCCAATCGGGGTGGACGAGGCGAGGAACCTGGACTGTCGTGGATGTGGGTTTATTGTCACCGAAGAATGCGATGACTTCCGGGGCGCCGTTAGTTACATAATCATCGACGTTGAGAGCATAGACATTGATACGGACTACATCAGACGGTAATGCGCCGCCGGCTGCGAGTGAAATACGAATATTATCAAGGATTTTTAAAACCTGCATTTTCATGTCGTCAATGCCAACTACATTGGCGTCTTCATCAAACGGCACCGTACCAGCTATGTGAAGCGTTGTTGCTCCCGTAGACTTAACTACTTGGCTATAAATGTTTTTATTTGGTTTATACATGCCCTCTGGATTGATGCGTTCTAACGGCATTTCTGCTTCTCCTTTGATGTGGGTGCTACGTGTCCTTCAACTGGCTTTTGTACCAGTCGAGTATCTGTTCACCGGTCCATATGAGAACGTCAGGTTTTGATGTTATGTGTTGGTATACCTGTTCCACATATTTTGAACGGTGAGGGACACCGGAAATATATGTGTGCATACTGATCCCCATAATACGCGTGATGTCTCTCGATTCTTCGTAAAGGCGATCAAAATGGTCTATACACTTTGTTGCAAATTCCTGCGATGAATGATGGTGTAGGGCCATCATGGTGATGTCGTTGGTTTCTACAGGATAGGGAACTGAATACATTTTCCCCGTTTTGACTTTAAGTTCGACAGGTTGATCATCTAGCGGCCAGTCAGCCACATATTCGATCCCTTCTTCCGCCAGTATATCCAGCGTTTCCATAGTTTCGGTGAGGCCGGGGCTCTCCCAGCCGCGGGGGGACTTTCCAGTAAAATCTCTGATGGTTTCTACAGTCGCTCGTATGTGGTCGCGTTGATCCTCCAGCTTATGCATGGGGCCTTGTATATAGCCGTGCCCCATGAACTCCCACCCCTCTTCCAAAGCGACATCTACGATCTGACGGTATGACTCGATAATTTTGCCATTCATAGCGAGGGTTGGTGTGACGCCGTAGTCATTAAACATATCACGGAGCCGCCAGAAACCAACACGGTTTCCGTATTCATGCCATGACCAGTTTGGGACATCTGGCAGCAGTGGTTGGCCCATTGGGGGAGGGAGTATGGTTCGGGGTTGAGCTTTATCGGACCCCCAGTGTTCCACGTTCATAATGGTCCAGACGACCATACGTCCACCACCCGGTAGTTTAAGCTTCGGTCGGTCAACGATTGGTGAGTAGGGGAGGCGTTCTCTAGGTGTTTCCATACTATCTCCTCTTAACCGTCATTATTAAGTCGTTCTAGGCCTGCATAGTCTTCCAGAACCTTGCAAACGGAAGCCGTGTCGAGGTTGTGCATTCCCTGTGCTAGTCCTGATAGATAAACGTCCCTACCCGCTGTGAATAACGGCGTCGGGCAATTGAGTTCAGATGCAAACTCACCGATGGTTGTCATATCTTTTAGCCAGACCTCCATTTTCATAGTGGCTTCTGTATAGTCATTTTTTACCATCATCGGGCCGCGAAGCTCAAAGATGCGGGAATTACCAGCACCTTCTTTGATAACATTGAAAATGGTTTCGGGATCGAGCCCCGCTTTCATCCCGAGCACCATTGCCTCTGCCGACGCGACATTATGGATGTGAACCAAATGGTTAGCGACAAATTTCATTTTGCTACCGTTTCCAAATTCACCCACGTAAAAAGCATGGCGCGCGAAACCTTGAAAGACCGGCTTGCAGGTATTGTATGCATCTTCATCACCGCTTCCATAGACGGAGAGATCTTTATTTGTGGCCTGAGCTCCGGTACCACTAATCGGGCAATCAAGTAAAACGGTACCAACTTTCTCTAAAGCGATGTAAGCCGCTTGTTTATCCGAGATGGGTAAGGTTGAACATTCGACAACAATTAGTCCTTCTTTTTCTGCTCCAGATAATCCATCTTCACCGGCCATAACGGTGTGGAATGCTTTAATACTGGGGAGCGAAGTAATTACCACATCAGATTGGTTAGCAACATCCCTAGGAGAAGTTCCTGCCGTTGCCCCTCGTTCTACTAATACCTTAATGTTTTCTTCAAGTATATCATAGCCGATAACAGACTGACGATCGGCCAACAGGTTACGTGCGAAAGAACCCCCCATAATGCCAAGACCGATGATCCCAACCTTTAAACTCATTTTTGTTACTCCAATGTTTTTTTATTTATTTAATCCCGACAAAAAGTCATCTAACGTCTTATTGAATGCAACTGGATTTTCCATATTGGAAACGTGAGCTGCAGGATCAATTTCCACATATTGGGAACCAGAAACTTCTTTGTGCATGGCTTGAGCAGCTTCCGGCGGAGTTCCAGCATCTTGAGCGCCTACTATAAAAATAGCCGGTAAGGTAACCGCCTTAAGCCTGGATAAGTAGTCAAGCTCGAGGATTGCCTGGGCGCAGCCGATATAACCAAAACTACTCGTGGACCTGATCATAGCGCGTACCCTATCCATCATCTCGGGTTCTGCGTTGCGGCAGCCATCAGTAAACCAACGTTGAAGTGTGGGTTCAACGAGTGGTTTCATACCATTTTTTTCGACTTCCGGGATACGTTGATGCCAATTGGATCTATATCCTTCAGGGCAATCAGCCCGCGAGTCACAAATGGCAATACTATGCATTCGTTCTGGATATTGAAGTGCGAGGCTCTGGGCTGTCATCCCACCCAGTGAGAGCCCAATAAAATGGGATTTATTGATTCCCAAGGCATTCCACAACTCGAGGACGTCATTGGCTAACATATCTAGAGTATAGGCTCCGGATATTGGCTCACTTTTTCCGTGACCCCGGGTGTCGTATCGGAGAATACGGTATTTGTCCTTGAAGTGGCTAACCTGAGGGTCCCACATTGTGAGGTTAGCAGCTAGCGAATTACTGAAGGTCATCCACGGTGCGCCTTCAGGGCCATCCACCTCGTAGTTCAAGGAAACATTATTTGCTGTAATTTTCATTTAAATAATTCCTTATATTTTGTTAAAGTCGTCCACCTAGCGGAGGGGTCCCCAGTCTATCTCGTGGCGTACCGAGTATTTTTTCAATGCCGAGAGCTAGAGATATGAGTTCTTCCTCTCGATTTGGAAGGGCGATGAGTTGCAAACCTACCGGCATCCCAGATTTATCAAGTCCCGCAGGAATAGTGATTGCACATACGCCTAGGACATTTCCGGGCATGGTGTTACTAAGCGCTAAGAGATTGTTCTTTTTATAGGCTTCTCCGTCGACTAGGTCTTCAATCTTCGGTGGGGTGATGGGAACAGTAGGGACAACTAAGGCATCTACGGTTTCCAACTTAGCATGGACAGATTGGGAAAGTTTAGAAATCTTAAAAAGAGCGGAAAAATAATCCAAGGTTTTTGCTTCCTTGGCGACTTCCATGCGTGAAAGTACGTTTGGATCTAAACTGTCTATCCAATCTGGCAAGCGGGTTTGAAGGAACGAATACCCTTCAGACGCGACAATTGCGCCTTCTCCCCAAACCTGCACCGAAGTACCTGCCTCGGGCAACTTGATGTTGGAGGTTCTGGCTCCAGCATTCTTCAACTCTGCAATTGCGTTCTCAACAGTTTCCCCAACGTCGTCGGCGCATCTATCCCAAAAGTAATCTCTCGTTATTCCTAATTTAATTCCGCTCACATCTCGTGTTTCTATGGCAGATGAAACGGACGCCTTAGTTAGAGGGTCAATGGCATTGAACCCAAAGGAGATATCAGATACCGACTTTGCTAAAATACCCGGTGTATCGAAACTTGTGCTTAAAATTGTAATAAGGTCCGTTGACCACCGCCCCTTTGTAGTTTTCAATCCGACATTTCCTGTCATTGAAGCTGGTACACGAACTGATCCACCGGTGTCAGTCCCAAAGGCGATTGAGGCGGAACCTTCCCAAAGGCTAACGCCGGCACCACTGCTAGAACCTCCTGGTACCCGGTGACTTTGAGAATCCCAAGGATTACGAGGGACATCCCAATGGGGATTTGATCCTAGACCACCAAAGGCGAACTCCACTGTGTGAGTTTTACCGGGGATTACGGCTAGTTGCTGCCGGACTTTATTCAGGACTGGTCCATTCTTCTCCCACTCAGGGGGCAGTCGTTTGGGAGAGCCTGCATATATTGGGAACCCCTCTGCACCATAAATATCTTTGACTGAAAACAGTATCCCCTGAGCCAGGCCTAAATCTTTATTTGCCTTAAAGGCGGCATCGGCGGCATCTGCCTGGCGCCGCGCATACTCTGCGTCCCAGGTTTTGTAGGCTCCCAATTTTATGTCCCACTTATCGTGCCGGGCAATCCCTTCTTCAGTCAGATCGCGCGCTGTTAATGTCCCTTTTCTCAGCGCTTGTGCGATCTCGGGAAGGGGGCGGTCAATCCAATCAGGCATGACACTCCAACATAAATGTGCTTATAGTTTCTATTAATGAAAGGCCGAAAAATTAGAAAAATACGATAATTAAGAGTTTAGAACCGGCATGCATACCAAACAAGTACACAAACAGTCACCATTAATCCTCGACAGTAAAATGGCCGACAATTAGACTGGTGTCACTCGAATCATAATTACTGTCATACCCGGGAGGCGAGACAATGGCAAAACGGACAACTTCGAAGAAAAACCCAGACAAAAAAAGTGTTGTTAGAAAAAAGAAAGGGCTCACTAAAAGAGATGTCCTGAGAAAATGTGAACAATTAAAAAACTGGGGTAAATGGGGTAAGAATGACCAACTCGGAGTTCTTAATTACATCACACCTAGAGACATTGTTGATGCATCCCAACTAATTAAACGTGGTAAGGTTTTTCGTTTGGGCCTTAACCTGGATGAAGACGGTCCACAGAACGGTCTTTTCGGTGGTCGCTGGAACCCAATGCATCATATGATGGCAACGGGCACTGACGCCGTTCAGGGTATCCAGGAAGAATTGGTAGGGATGCGCTATGCGGATGACTTTATAAATTTGCCTACCCAAGCTGCCAGCCAATGGGATGCTCTCTCACATGTTTTTTACAAGGACAAGATGTGGAATGGCTATCCAGCTATACTAGTTGATGCACGTGGTGCACATAAAAATGGAATTGAACATTTTGCCGACAAGATGGTGGGACGTGGTGTTTTGCTTGATGTTGCTCGCCATAAAAAGAAGCCTCGACTAGCAGACGGCTATGGCATTACGATTAATGATCTGGAGCGCACAGCCAAGGCCCAGGGTGTTGAGGTTCGTAGAGGTGATTTTGTTGTTATCAATACGGGGCAAATGGCCGATTGTCTCGATCGACGTGAATGGGGAGGTTACGCCGGTGGTAATGCCCCGGGACTAGCCTTTGAGACGGTCGACTGGATTTACGAAAAACAAATTGCCGGAATTTGTTCTGATACGTGGGGTATTGAGGTAAGACCGAACGAAACTGTGGATGGAACTAATCAGCCTTGGCACTGGGTCACAATTCCCTGCATTGGCATAGTTCACGGAGAAATTTGGTACTTGCGTGAATTGGTCGAGGATTGCGCTAAAGATGGGGTTTACGAATTTTTTCTATGCGCACCACCTCTCGTGATCACGCGGGGCACAGGTTCGCCTATCAATCCTCAAGCAATAAAATAAGTGTTTTTTTATATACAAGAGGAGAAATAAATTATGCCCCGCCAATTTGTCGATATATCGATGCACCTCGAAAATGATGTGATATCAGATCCACCCGGATATGAACCGCATATAGACTATCTCAACCATGAAGATACGGCGACAGATGTCATGGAATTCTTCCCTGGGCTGGAAAAAGATGACCTTCCGGATGGTGAAGGATGGGCGATAGAGTGGATTAAGCTAATGACCCATAATGGCACTCACTTGGATGCCCCATACCATTTTCATTCAACCATGAATAAGGGTGAGCGAGCGATAACGATTGATGAGGTGCCTCTAGAGTGGTGTTTTCGCCCAGGCGTAAAACTTGACTTTCGGGAACGTCAGGACGGCTACGTCGTCAATGCCGACGATGTCGAGGCTGAACTCAAACGGATTGGGCACGACTTACAGCCTCTTGATATCGTTGTGGTCAATACGGCAGCTGGGGGAGCGTATGGCGGCGACCATTATGTTTCAAGTGGCTGCGGTATGGGGCGAGAAGCTACGCTTTACTTGTTGGAGCGCGGTGTCCGGGTAACGGGGATCGACGCCTGGAGTTGGGACGCGCCCTTCATTCATACTAAGGGAAAATACGCCGAGACCAAAGACGCCTCCCTTATTTGGGAAGGGCAT
>Ga0209402_10005582_pt1 | contig 11173 bp, 9 predicted proteins | sample ArcticOcean_MG_C_3_FD_187437 | JGI IMG/M metagenome (GOLD analysis project Ga0209402, IMG submission 187437) | Marine microbial communities from western Arctic Ocean - ArcticOcean_MG_CB8_126 (SPAdes) (version 2) | ecosystem: Environmental > Aquatic > Marine > Oceanic | place: Arctic Ocean... | reverse complement strand
TGTTCTTTATTTTCTGTTACACCTGGCCCAATAATACTAAAGTTATCCTTAAGATGACTCCCAGGAGTATGAGCATCAATAAAGGCACTTTTACAGGGAACCATATCACTTCGGCGTACAATACGTTCTTTCATGGAACAAAGCATTTGTTGTGATTACCTAAAAATCTTTCTGGTTTTGACTTCAATAAAAGGCCGTCCTGTTAATAGTTCGTAATACGGTTTTGACTCACTGCATCAAAAAGATAACATTTATCACGATTGATCCTAACACCCACAATTTCGTCAATTGAAACCCTGTATTCTTTGGGACCTCGTATTGTAAGACGATCATCATCCAACTTTACGGTGACCAGAGTAGATTCCCCAGTGAATTCGAAGGAGTAGACCCTCCCGTAACAGTCCGTATTATCAGGACCAGTTAGTTCCAAATCTTCCGGACGTACTCCAAGTATGGCTTCCTGGCATTCACCAAACCCGACCCCAACTGAGAAATTAGAATGTTTGAAAATTCCTTCTTTCAAAACTCCTTTTAACAGATTCATTGGAGGTGAACCAATGAAACCCGCAACAAACAAATTTACTGGATCATTGTAGATTTTTTCAGGAACATCCAGTTGGGAAATGATACCTTTATCCATAACTGCCACACGGTGAGCCAGAGTCATTGCTTCGATTTGATCGTGAGTTACATAGATCGTAGTGATTCTGAGCTCATGCTGTAGGTGCTTCAATTCAGCACGCATGCTCACACGCAGTTTTGCATCTAAATTGGAAAGTGGTTCGTCCATTAAAAATACTGTTGGGGCCCTTACGATCGCTCGTGCGAGGGCTACGCGTTGCCTTTGTCCTCCAGAAAGTTCACGAGGGCGACGATTGAGCAGATTTTCAATTTCTACTTTTCCAGCCGTTTTCCTGACTAAATCTTCATGTTGTAATTTTGGGACTTTGCGAACTTTTAATGGATATCTAATGTTTTCATAAACAGACATATGAGGATAAAGTCCGTAATTCTGAAACACCATCGCTACATCACGATCCTTGGGTAATTCATCATTGACACGTTTTTCACCAATGTAAATATCTCCTTCGCTCGGTTCTTCCAGACCCGCAATCATTCGCATCGTGGTTGTTTTACCACAGCCTGATGGGCCAAGCAATACCAGGAATTCATTATCCTGAATGTTTAAGGAAATGTTGTTAACTGCTGTGATATCTCCCCAACTTTTAGTAATATTTTTTAGTGTAACAGATGCCATGCGTTCTTACATTTTATCGAACAGCGCCCATGGTGATACCTTGAACGAAGTGTTTTTGAATTATAGTTGCCAATACAAACATCGGTAGCATAATCATGATACCAGCAGCGGAAATCAGATGCCAGAGTACTCCTTCTTCTGCGTGAAATAATGAAAGTCCGACAGGCAATGTCACTGCTTTATTCGTAGTTATAATGACGGCAAAAAGGAATTCATTCCAGGCCAGGATAAAGCAAAAAATCCCTGCAGTGATAACACCGGGAAGTGCCATGGGTAGTGTTACATTCAAAATCACCTGAAACCTGCTGGACCCGTCAACCAGTGCCGCCTCCTCTGAGTCCAGAGGAATGCTGTCAATAAAGCCTTTTATCATCCAAATTGCAAAAGGCATGACCAATGACAGATTAACCAAAACCAGTGCGAGCCTTGTGTCGAGGATGCCCAGATCCCTGAAAAGGACAAAGAATGGAAGAACTATTACAACAGCCGGAACAAATTGTGTGGCCAGAATGGTCACAAACATCAACCGCTCTCCTTTCATACGGAAGCGGGAAAAACTGTAAGCGGCCATGGTGGCAATTGGTATCGCTATCAGTATCGTTGACAAAGCCACCAGAGTTGAATTTACGAGTTTGTCAAATAGGTTATAAGGGGATCTGAAAATGATCTCAAAATTCTCCAGAGTTGGAGTAAAGAGAAGTTTCAACTGAAAAATATCCACCTGCTGTTTGAAAGCACCTGAAACGATCCAATAGATTGGCACAAGAATGAATACCGCGGTCAACAATATCACCAGAAACTGTAGAAAATCTAAGAATTTATTTTTGGATCCCTTAACCATATTTATCTCTTCAAGAAGACAAGTTTCATATAAAGCCAGGTCAATCCAAACATGGGAATCACCAGAAGATAAGAGACAGCTGAAGCGTAACCCATGTTGTAGTATTTGAAGCCGTTAAAATAAATGTAATGAGCCAGGGTCTGCGTCGCGTTTCCAGGACCACCGTTGGTCAGCATATAGACCTGATCAAACATTTTCAGAGAAAAAATGGTCTTTAAGACGATTCCCACTGCAAGCACTGGAAGAATCGAAGGCAAGGTCACGTCACAGAATATACGCCATGAGTTCGCTCCGTCGATCATTGCCGCCTCCTGGGCGTCCTGGGGAACTGTAGCAAGTCCTCCTATGAAAACCAAAGTCAGGTAAGGTGTCCAGTGCCAGACTTCACTTCCCACCAAGGCGATCATGGCAAGGTTGGCATCTCCGAGCCAGTCAACATCTGCTAGTGGAGGTATCAAAACATCGAAAAAAGCTTTAAAAAGCCCAAAGTCAGGCTGAAACATAAAGCGCCATGAAATACCGATCAAAGCCGGACTCATAGCAAAAGGGAGGATCAACAGTGTCCGTACCGTAAGTCTGAATTTCCCACCAGGGGCCAGCAGAAGTGCCAGGCCGAGTGCCAGGCCCACCGATACTAGCACTGAAGACACCGTAAATATGGAAGTCACCCTTACGGAGTTCCAGAAGAGGTCGTCTTCCAGAGCCAGTAGGTAGTTGTCAAAGAGGTAAGCGATGTTTTCCAATCCATCATACTCATAGTCCCAGAGTGCCCGTGACTCCCTTGCACGGTTAAGTTTCCATTCTCTAAAACTGAGATAGAATGAATGAAAAAGAGGCCACAAAGCTGTCGAGGCCACTACAAAAATTGCTGGAAAAACAAGAAAATACTTAAGCTGCCGGTCACGCATTATTATCAAAATGTAGTGGCAGGTACCCGGGAGGACAACTCCCGGGTACCTGCCAAATGAGGAGTGTGATATATATAATTATTTGTAGTAACCGTTCCGACTGAGGATCCGTTCAACTTTCTTGGCCACATCCTTCATCAGCTTATCCACATTACCTCCTGTGGATGCTTTCTGAATTGCATTGGAGAGCAGGTCTCCAATCTCAGGCCATTCTGGGATCTGTGGCATAATGTCGGAGTTGGCCAGACTTGCCAGAGCTGCCATCTGAATGTTGTCGTTCGCGGCATTGACTCCTGAATCGGCCATACTTGACTTGTGAGTAACTACATTATTGACAATTTTTTCGCCACGCACAGAACGTTCAATAGCATTTCGACGATCAAGTTCCGGGTTGGAGAGCCACTTCATGAATTCCCACGAGGCTTCCTTGTTCTTCGAATATTTCGAAATGGAATATGGCATCGAGATAGCGTAGGTCACGGTCTTACCCTGGTAGGAAGGCATGCCTGCAAATCCAACCTGATCTTTCGTAAGTTTGGACTGATTAGGATTGTAAAAACCCGAATAGGCCCACCACCAAACAGGTATCATAGCGGCATTGCCTTGGGAGAATTGTATACGCGCATCCTGTTCTACGTTAGACACGGCCCCTTTGCCACATATATTATTCTTGGTGTGTAGAGAGACGTAATCCCGCGTGGCCTTTAAACCAGAGGGAGTGGCCCAGGCTGGTTTCATCTGCTTATCAAACACTTCCGTACCAGTAGCCCAGATATAATTCAGCCAGAGAAAGAGGTTCTGTCTGTTCCCATCTGCACCGAAATAGCAGGCCAAGCCCCCGATACCTTCCTTCTGCTTTATGGTTTTGCCTGCACTGACTACATCATTCCAAGTCTCCGGAACGGAAAGACCATGTTTGGCAAAAAGATCCTTGCGGTAGAACATCAGCATGGGATGCGCACGCAAGGGGAACCCCAGTGTCTTTCCCTTGAACATCGCACTTTTCTTGAAGGCTTCTGGATAGCGGTCCATGCTGATCCCGTCACGCTTTAGCCATCCATCAATCGACTCAAGCCAATAGGCATTGGCCGGACCCCATGAGTCCAGATAGTTTACTACATCAAAACTGCCATCTGCTGCTACTCCGACACTCGCTATTTTCTCCTGAAGTGCAACAAATGGAACGTGCGTCCAATTGACCGTGATCCCGGTCAGGCTTTCGAATTCTTCGTCACGCAGCTCATAGGATTTGAACTGGGGCGTAACAACTGCCATAATATTCAGAGTTGTCCCAGCAAAGGGCTTTCCTGATTTCAATTTATATGGCAGTATATTGTCTCCTGCTCCTGCGACAGATGTCAAAAAACAGAAACTAATGAATGATATTATAAATTTCATATTACCTCTTTTTAATAAAGTTAATAATTTATGTTTTCTAATGAAAACATATTCGATCTATTTTTAAAGAAAAAGAACAACAAATTTTGTTAAAGTCAATAATTTTTACACCTCCTTTCTACGTTTAAAACCACTCGAAGAAGCACTTTAGATTGATAAAAAAAATAACTGGTTTCCAACTTTTCCTTCACAGAGAAGAAATCTGAGAATCTAATTTAAAAGTTTTTGCCCAAAAAAAACTCACCAGAGCCTTTTTGAAGCAATCTCTGCTCCTTTGGCAAGTGACTCAAGCTTAGCATAAGTAATGTCGGCGTCTACTGTTCCAAAGCCAGCGAAAGTAGAAAATCCACAATCTGTTCCGGCTATTACCCGCTCACGTCCGACGATGTTCGCGAATCGGTAAATACGTTCTGCAACCAGTTCAGGATGTTCGACGAAGTTGGTCGTAGAATCCAGCACACCCGGAATTAAAATCTTTTCCTCCGGAATCTTGGTGTCCCGGAAAACTGTCCATTCATGACTGTGCCGTGGATTGGAGCCCTCAAAAGAAAGTCCTTGTGGTTTGGCTTTAAGTACTGCAGGTAGAATCTTCTTCATCTCAATGTCACAGTGATGAGGGCCCTGGTAATTACCCCAGCATACATGCAGCCGAAGTTGTTGGGCAGGAATATTTTCCAGCGCTTGATTTAGAGCTTCTATATGAAGTTCTACTATCGATACAAATTCCCCGTCAGTTTTGTCCTTGAATAATACATGACGTCCCAACGCTAGATCGGGACTGTCAATCTGAATGAGAAAGCCTGCTTTCGCGATCCCTTCATATTCGACTTTCATTGCTTCCGCAAGAGCGTAGAGATAACTTTGGTGATCAGGATAGTATTCATTGGGCTGAAATTGTGCTATCACACCTGGAGAAGCCGCGTTCATAAATGCTTCAGAAACACTGCTGCCGTTAAGCGCATTTCGAAAATTCGACAGGTCCGTTTCAAGTGGCCGCATGTCCTTAACAGAAACTGGCCCCTTACAGCTAGGTCGGGTGAATGTTGGAACTCCTCCTAATTTTGATACTCTCGCAGAGAATTCAGGAAATTCTTCAAGATCTTTTGGAGTGCGACGAGGACTGTCACCCTCGAATCCATTCAACCGGTACTTAATGTAGGTAGCATAACTGATCTTGCTCTGCTCGCCATCACTTACGATATCAATCCCTGCCTTCTCCTGTTTGACTACAACTGTCTTTACAGCCTCAGCAATTACTTTGTCATAATCATTTTTGTCAATTTCTTCTCCGGCTTCCTTTGCGAAGATTAGTTTAAACACCTTTTCAGAACGTGGAAGACTACCGACATGTGTGGTAAGAATCCTGTCTTTGCTTAATTTCATAGTTAGTTTTTTTGGAGTTGTAAATGAGTTAAATCATAGGGATCCAAAAGACTATTTCTGCTGATCATCGTATAATTAGATCTTCTCTGTCAATGTAAAAACTATATAATAAACAACTCATAAAATATGTCAATAGTATATTATTACAATCTTTCACCTATAAGATAGAATTTCTTTGAGGTTTCTGAAGCGATTAGCCGCTGATCTTCTAATGGAAGTGGAGAAATCCATTTTAGAAGTTATTCAACGCAGAAATTATATGGTTTCATTAGCCTGTCAACAGGAAAATTACTGCCCCACATTATGCGTTTCGGTTCAAACAACTCCAGGATCGTTTCAAACAAAACAAGAGATGATTTTGATGACCAGTTCCTGTCATACATCCCGAAACCCGAAAGTTTTATGCAGATATTTGGCAATTTTGCAAGAGATGACAGGACTCCCCTCCACAATTTAAGACCTGAGTCAGTTTGTTCGTATGGGCTGCCTGCGTGGTCGATCACTACTGGGACTTCAGGAAAACCGCTCAGAAATTCAGCTGATTCTTTCATTTGTTCCGGATAAAGCTGGAGATCAAAACTTAGTTGGTGCTTTTCCATCAAAGCAAAATTTCCCTGCCACCTGGGATTTCTAAGAAGGTGTTCTTTTGTAAAGGAAATATCAGGGCGCTGTTCAACCATTCCGATGATCTGACGTACTCCTCGAAATTCAGGAAATGAAAGATGGTTATTCAGGACAGCTTCACCATCTTCCCTGGTAAGATCAACAAATCCGATAATTGCGGAAGGTATTCCTGATGGGCTTAGTTTACTCAGCCAACTGGTTTAAGATACCGGATCAGGAAGTTCTCCATCCACCTGAATGTGAACCGATCCGACTAACTCGACGTCTACTGCTTCTGATACATCATTCTGAAAGTGCTGTGTCAGATAGTTCCTTTGAATCGGTGTTGGATCACCAAATGGTTTCGGAACTCCGAGTTGTTTAAGCCATACATTATCCAGAGCCTGCAAGTCCCAAAGGTGGTGATGCGCATCTAATAGCTTCATCGACATCTTCTTATACGTATAAGAAAAGTTGTTTCTACTTTTCTTATTTATTATTTAGATTCGTAAGTTCATAAAAAAGCATACGTATGCAATATTAAATTGTTTCCTTTACAAAATTCAGTGTTAGTGATTTTAATTACAGAACTTTATTAATTAAACTCATATGCTAAAAGCTTAGTGCCTTAATATTTTCTCAGTTCTACCCAGAACATCAACTCCTTGCTGCATTAGAAAATAAAGTAAATCAATAAATATCCAGTTTTCTGCAAGTTTTTCTCCATCTCTTCTATATATATCTACAACACGCATCTCTACTTTTTTTTCAGTTTTTGGAAGTCCCAAAAAATCTCCACTAGGATTCATCGTTAGGTTTGGCCATCCAAACCACCCAGCATACTTATCTTCAGCAATACGACACAAATGCCCGTGAAATTTTACGTTATCTAGGCCTTCTTCAAAAGGTCCCTGATGTTGTTCTTCATAGCGATCGATAGTGTATGTTGATCCAATTCCTGATGGTCCAAACCATATCATTTCATTCAACCAAGTTTTTCTAAGTTCATTTTTTGTTGAATGAAATAAGTCAGAACTGGTTAGGTCAATGCGCATCTGATTAACTAGCTCCAAAGTTTTCTGGCTCTCTTTGTGATCCTTTTTATCAAATAGAAGACCATCGTGTGTGCGTGGGCCAGGAGTAATAAACTCAGCACCTGTTTGCAGTGGCAAAGGATTGACTCCAGTTTGTTTCATAACACTAATTATATCACAGAAAAGTGCTGTTTCAGCTACCTTGCCATTTGTGATACGATTGAATTCAGCATACCTTAGAAAAACCATTTTATGGTTAGCTTTAATTCCCAACCAATCGTTATCAAATAAGCCCATAAGGTGCCCCATGCTACAGACCCATTCAGTACTATTGTCTATATCATTTACACCCGCAAAAAATATATCCTGCCTTCTTTGTATTGGTTTAATAGCTCTTCGAAAAGGCTTCCAAAATATTTCAGCGACGGAATCACTTCCAAATAATTCATAGAATGGATGCATTCCCCGAAAATGGTAATTTTCGACTGTATATTTTTTCAAAACTTGATTGATCCCATTTTCATGAGCCATATCAAGTTCCTTATAATATTCTAAAACAAGCTGTTTATTTTTTTGGAAATCAATCATTTTTATTTTGCCTTGAATAATTTGAAGCAGATATCTGCATCATTAAGTCCATTTCATTAAATAGCATCCACTCTTTAGTAATTTTCCCTTTTTTAATTTCGTTTTGGGTGATGCCCCAAATTTGAACTTTTAAACCTGTAGGAGGTCCGTAGACACCAGAACCGTTATGAGTTCCGATTGCACTCCACCTTGTTGAACTTAAAAATCCGTCAATTTCATTACCCATCCAATAGACCTCGTCAACCTGTAGTTCTAAATCTGAAAAACAAGTTATTAATGATTTTAGGAATTTTTGGTAATCCTTTAGTCCATTAAACTTTCTATTCGTCGGCCCTTCAAACTGAAGATTTTCTACAAAATTATGATTAAGTTTGTCGTAATTCCGCTTGTTCCAAAAATTTTCAAATGTAATTCTTAGAAATTTATCTACGTCAAAACCACTAATTGGCAAATTTTCAAATATTGGTATCTCAGGTTGAGCTGTATTCTTCAACTCTTCCCATGTTTTTTGATCACGAGGCCATCCCAGAGGTGCATATGCAGCAAATTTTTTTGCCATATCATCAAGATTCATTCCCATCTGTAGAATCATACTGGATGTGTTGTAGCACACGTGTTCTAAGAAAATTCTGTTCTTAAGTACCACACAATTGGCTATGACCAGAACATCTATATCTTTATTGGTTGCTGGTCCATACTTGCTTGGACCGTCATTCGTTCCCCGGATAATAGTCCGATGTGACGTATGAAATCCGATCTTATCATTTCCGGCCCAGATCACTTCATCGGCAAACAGTTTGATGTTTGAAAATGCTCCTGTAGTATGGTTTGTATCATCAACTATTTTTTGATTTCCATGTTGTAGTCCATAATCATCAAATACTTTTGAATTAGGCGAGTATGTATCTAAGATATATTCTACATCACGGTCCTCCCATATCCTGTATGTAATTCTTACAATATAATCGACAATGTTTTGGTAAATTTCGTCAAACCCTTCCAATGACTGCTTTAACCCAAAATCATGTGGTATTCTTTTCTCATTTTGGGTTCCTTTTCCTGTATACTCCGACAAAGATATAGAATAGTCGGTTGGCATGTGTTCTCTAGAAAGTGGCTTAGATTCATTTTCTTTGTCTAATAGTTCTATATTTGTCATAAAGTGTTCTCTCCTAATATAATAAATCAGTCTGATTCTTTTTACTATATGGATTAATTCCTATTTGTTTTAAAACTCCTAAATGGTCTAACATGACCCAGTTCTCTGAAAGCTTACCGTCCTTGATAAGCCAAAAATCCGAATAGCGCATTTTAATAGGTTTTCCTGTAGCTGGTATACCCAGCCAGTCTCCTTCATGGGTTCCAGTAACGTATCCTGTAGCTGCAACAAAGTTTTCATTAGCGATAATAATATCAAAATCACCATTTAAATCTTGAAAGGCTTCGTAGAATACAGATAATTCATTTTTAAGAAATCCTGGTAGTGTGTATATATCTCCAAAACCTGGCGGTCCATGCCAAATCATATCTTCATTCCAAAACTTTTTTTGTGCCGCCAAATCGTGTTCAGGAGCAAACAAAGCATCACACATTGATTTAACCAATTCTATATTTTGTATTTCAGTTCTAAAGCTTTTTCCAATACGATTGAATGTTCTAATGTTTTCTTTAGATCTTGTAATTTCGTTAACAAATTTCCAATCTAAAGAGCAAGCTCCTATTTGATGCAAAACGGCTAAGTTATCAACCATAACCCAATTTTCAGCCAATTTTCCTTCCTTAATAAGCCAAAAATCTGAAAAGCGCATTGTAACTGGCTTCCCTGTTGCAGGGACTCCAAGCCAATCTCCTTTATGAGTGCCAGTTAAAATTCCTGTGGCAGCAACCCAATTCTCATCAGCTAACTCTATTTCATTAACAACATGGTAGTCTGGGAAAATTTTGTAGAATGGTTCCATTAACTCATACTTAAAAGCTTCACGACCAAAAATATCTCCAAATCCAGGGGGGCCATGCCAGATCATGTCTTCAGACCAATATTCGTCATGTGATTCAAGATCCTGGTCATTTAGAGCTTTGTACATTTTATGTACGAGATCTAAATTATATTTATGCGACATTTCTTAACTCCTTCTTGAAAATATTCTAAAAAAACACTCTGCTTAGATTTTAGTTGTTATGTAATTATTAACTTGATTGGATAAGCAAAAATATTTAAAAAAATCCAAAAATATCATTAATAAATTTGATAATTTACAAAAATATGAATCTCATTTTTCTAAAAAGTTCTCTGCATTCTCATTTTTAATAATAAGTAAAAAGAACTTTACTTCATTTTACATTTGCTGATTTAAAATATAATTTATTTTAAAAAAAAAGGGATCCTCATTCATAAATATTTTATTAAACAATGTCCTAAGATAAGCTTAAATAATTATATAATATTTTAATTACCAATGATTTCACTAGTACGACTTAAAATATCTAGTCCTTGTTGTTTCAACCACCAAGGCAGGTCAATCAACACCCAGTTTTCAGAGAGTTTTTCTCCTTGTCGGCGGTAAATATCCACAACCCTCATATCTGCAGGAGTAGCGCTCGCAGGCAGCCCCAAAAACCCACCTGTAGCAGTGTTGGTCAGGTTGGGCCAACCAAAGAAGCCTGCATAGTTACCCTCAGCAAATCGACAAATGTGGCCATTAAAAACTTTGTCTTTAAGGCCACTCCTAAATGGGTATTGGTGTTGTTTTTGATAACGTGGAATAGTATAAGATGCTCCAATGCCTGCTGGTCCATACCAAATCATATCCTCGTGCCAAGTTTTTGTTAGCAAATCTGGAGGTGGACAGTCATTTTCATTTTTATTAAGGTCAGTAAGATCGCCTATCATTCTGTTAACTAAATTAAGTGTTTTTTTAGACTCTTTCATATATTGGATATCAAATAATAGCCCGTCATGAGTTCTTGGTCCAGGATAAATGAAAGACGCGCCCGTTTGAGGAGGCAGGGGATTGATGCCCAATTGATTCATGACACTTATGATATCGCAAAAAAAACTGCTCCTTATTATTTTACCATCTTTAATGCAATTAAAATCAGCATAACGCAGGAAAGCTATTTTTCGGCTGGCAGGAAAACCTAACCAATTTCCATCCAGAAG
>Ga0209402_10005575_pt1 | contig 11181 bp, 13 predicted proteins | sample ArcticOcean_MG_C_3_FD_187437 | JGI IMG/M metagenome (GOLD analysis project Ga0209402, IMG submission 187437) | Marine microbial communities from western Arctic Ocean - ArcticOcean_MG_CB8_126 (SPAdes) (version 2) | ecosystem: Environmental > Aquatic > Marine > Oceanic | place: Arctic Ocean... | reverse complement strand
ATGATGGAAAGAGTTGCTAGGAAAAATCAAATGATATTAGGAGATTAATATGGCAGAAAGATATATGAGGTATGCAGTCAATGTTCCGGCTGCTACAGAAACAACAATATTTACAGCCCCTGCAAGCGATGATGCGACTCCCACTGCGGCAGATTCAGTTATAATTGGATTTTATGTGGCATCAACTTCAACAAGTGCAGGAGAATTAACAATTACTTTAACTGCTTTTTATGATGCAACTGTTGTTAAGTTAGCAGATACAATACCATTACCAGCAGATAGTTCATTAGATCTTATACCCGGTAAAATGATTTTGCAGCATGGATTAAATAATGCAGGTACTCCTGTATTAACAGGAGATATTATAAAAGTTACTTCAACACAAACATGTTCTGTTATTTTGTCAATGATAGAAAGAGTATAGAGGAGTTATATGAGTAGTAAATCCCCAGTATATATTGGTGCAGGTAGCGGTGAGTTAGCAGTAACGTCTGCTTTGAATATTATTGATGGTGCAAATGATGTATCTCTCAAGCTTCAGACAGTTGAAGAGTGGGTCACATTAACAGATGGGACTACTGTATTTGATTTTGTAAATAATGCTCAGACAAATGAGTATTCCGCAAAGGAATATGCACAGGGTATTGCTGCGACAGGTGGCACTGCAAAGCAATGGGCTTTGGGTGGAGGCTCCCATGTAGAAGCTACAGAAGTTATTACAGGGGAATATTCTGCAAAGAAGTATGCAAGTAATGCTGCAGCTTCAGCAGCATTGGCTGAGGGTTATACAGATGCATTTGATGATAAATATTTAGGCTCGCATACTACTGCGTCCAGAGAAGTAGGAGCAAATGTAGGAAAAGATAATGATGGTGATGCCTTAGATGACGGAGCATTATATTATGATACAACATTAGAAGTAATGAAAGTATGGGATGATACTGCTTCCGCATGGAAACAAACTACTCCAACATCAGGTCAACAAACAAATATTGATGCGGCTGTTGCAGATGCAGTTGATATTGGAAAAGTAGCTGCAATAGATACTGAAATAGGACAATTAGCTGTTCTTGGTACTGCTGGAGTTGATATAACTACTGTCTCAAATATAGGAACTGATGGTGCTGATGTATCAACTGTTGCTGGTATAACAGCAGGAGATGTATCTAAAGTAGCCGTTATTACGACTGGAGATGTTTCAAAAGTAGCCGTTATAACTACTGGAGATGTCTCAAAAGTTGCAGATATTACAACTGGTGATGTAAGTAAAGTCGCAGATATTACTACTGGCGATGTGTCAAAAGTGGCTGTTATTACAACTGGGGATGTTTCAAAAGTTGCTGTTATAACCACAGGTGATGTTAGTAAAGTTGCAGATATAACTACAGGAGATGTAAGTAAAGTTGCAGTAATTACTACTGGTGATGTAACTAAGGTTGCTAGTATTACAACTGGAGATGTAACTAAAGTAGCAGATGTTGATGGAGAGGTAGCCCTTGTAGCAGCAGTAGATGGTGAAATTACATTGCTTGGTACGTCTAATATGGCACATGCAACCACAGGTCACCTAGCTAGACTTGGAACAGCTACTGTAACAGAAGATATGGCCTTGTTAGGTCTTGCACCAGTAATAGCAGATATGGATTTATTAGGTGCTACTGGAGTAATAGGTGATATAGAAACAGTTGCAGATAATATAAGTAGTGTCAATGACTTTGCAGATAGGTATAGAATCGCAAGTTCTGCTCCGGGCTCAGATAATGATGAAGGGGACTTGTATTATAATACTACGACTAACAAACTAAGTTTTTATGATGCTTCTGCATGGCAGGCATTTGGACTTACTCTAACAGAAACCCAATTAGAAGCAAACAACTCAGCCGTAGCTATGAGTATCGCTCTTGGATAACTAATTGAAATTAAAGGATAAATATGGCAAACACATTTAAGAATGACACTTTTAACGCTGCTTTAGCGGCTGATACAGATAGTCCTGCACTATCTCTAGTTGCTACCACAAGTCCAGCAACACAGACTACTTTAATTGGAATGACAATAGCCAATATAACAGCAGGAGTTATTGCAGTTGGAGTTAAGCTAGTTAATGGTGGTACAGAAACATGGATAGTCAAGGATGCCCCGATTCCCACGGGCGGAAGTTTGGTGGTGCTTGGAGGGGACTACAAGCTCGTTATGGAAACCTCAGACTCAATAAAAGTTAGAAGCAATACAGCAAATTCCATGAATGTGATTACAAGTTATCTGGAGATTACATGAGTTACGTTGGAAGAAAATCTGGCAGAGCCGCTTTAATCTCTGCTGACATACCCTCGAACCTGAACCTTTTAGGTGACTACGTTAAGATTCCTTCAGCAACAACAACTGAAAGAGATGCGTTGACTCCTGTGGTTGGAATGATGCTGTACAATACCACTCTTGGCATTATGCAACAGTATAATGCAACAGGATGGGCTTCAATAGATTCTCCACCTACAGTTTCCTCACTAAATTATCCCGGTGATGATACCGCATTAGATACTGTTGGTGAATTTAATCTCAGTTGTACTACCCAGAGTAGCACTACAGTATTAGCCGCATCTACAACTGGAATAGTAGTAGGACAGGTAGTTAAGGGAACAGGTATTTCTACTGTTAGCAATCTTACTTGTGGTCTTACTAATACTGATGCAACAGTCACAGTTGCAGGGTCTACTACTGGACTTGTAGTTGGAATGACAGTAGCCGAATTTACAGGAGTTCCTGCTGGAGCAACTATTTTATCAATTATAACTGATACATCTTTTGAGCTTTCTGCAAATGCAACTGCAACAAATTCTTCAGCGGTTTTATCATTTAATACTACTGTTTCATCAATCATAACTAATGCCTCTTTTGTTATAGCACCAACCGCTACTGCAAGTTCAGGTTCTCCAATATCATTAACCTTTAATACACAAACACTCATAATTACTGGCACTAATTTTCAGACAGGTGCAACTGTTACTATAGATGGTACTGCTCCAAGCACAGTCTCAAGAGATAGTTCAAGTCAAATTACTGTCACAGGTACTCCAGCAAAAACAGCAGGAACTAAGGTTGATGGTTTGGTAGTAGGGAATACAAGTGGTTTGTCGGCAAGTATTAATGTTGATTATTCTGCTTTACCCGGCTGGACTTCTCCTGCTTCTGGGAATATATTATCTGCTTTTATTACAGGTTCCGCAATTTCTACAATTGATCTAGTTGGTGGATCACCGGCTACAACTTCTTATGCACTATCGAGTGGTCCATTACCTCCCGGCTTGGCAATGAGTACATCTACAGGTGATATTACTGGAACTATTACTGGTACTACCTACACAACTTATAATATTACTGTTGATGCAATAGATGCACAGGCACAAAGTTCCCCTAGATTATTTAATATAATAACAAAGGCATTACCCACATCAAATGGTGGAACAATAACAACTTATACTGGTTTCAGGGTTCATACATACACGAATAGTTCAAGTAGTTTCAATTTTGTTGTTACCAGTTCTATGACAGCAGATGTTTTCGTTGTTGCTGGAGGTGGTGCAGGAGGTTCCAGACATGGTGGTGGAGGTGGAGCAGGAGGTATAGTTTATGCCACAGGAATAACATTAGCCGCTGGTACTTATGTTGTAGCTGTAGGAGATGGAGGAGCAGGAAGAGAATCGGGAGGAAGTGCTGGGGCATCAACCAATGCTGGTTATAATGGCTATGGTTCAACATTTACTTTGGGAAGCACTACAGTTCTTACTGCTCTTGGTGGTGGTGCTGGAGGGGCATACGCAAACCCAAATCCTCCATCTACCGGAGGTGGGAGTAGTGGTGGTGTGTGGGGTCATCAGACCCTCACCGCTTCTGCGGCAACCCAACCTGCACAAAGTCAGACAACGGTAGGTGGCTCATATACTAATTATGGCAGTGCTGGTGGCTCTAATCCATCACCAAACTCGCAGATGGGAGGTGGAGGTGGTGGTGCAACCGATGCTGGGTCTGTTGGGGGAGACACTAGTGGGTCAGTAGGTGGAACAGGTGGTGATGGACTCCAAATAGCTTGGATAACTCCAGATGCATTAGGACATACCTCTGGGTCTGGTACTCATAATAGTGTTGCATATAATACTGGATTCTATTGGGCTGGCGGTGGAGGTGGTGCTGGTTATAGTACTTCTAATGGAGTAAACTCAGGTGGACTAGGTGGTGGTGGAGGAGGAACAATAGGAGGAGCAGGTGCGGTCAATGGCTTAGCAGGAATAGGAGGTTTAAATGCAGGAACTGTTGGTTCTCCCCAAGCCGTTGGTGGGAATGGCGGTGCAAATACTGGTAGTGGAGGTGGAGGAGCAGGAGAATGGGATGAAGTTGGTGCGGCAGGAAGTGGCGGTTCAGGAATAGTAATAATTAGATACGCAGTATAAAAATTAAAAGGAAACAAACATGAGTTACATAGGAGCAGAACCAGATGGCATGGGCAAAGCCCAGAGGTTCACATACACATCAGCATCTGGTGGTGAAACAGTAGTCTCAGCAGATGATGCTGGCGTACCCATAGGCTACACTTCTGGTCAGGTCAGCGTATTTTTAAATGGTGTAAAATTAGTTGTTGGTACTGACTGCATTGCAACGAATGGAAGCACTATTACAGGTCTATCTGCATTGGCGGCCTCAGACGTTGTAGAGGTTGTTGCCCTGTCGATCTTTAGTGCAACTACTGTAGAAGGTGCAGATATTATCTCAACTGGAGTAACAGGAACTACGAAGTATTTACGAGTAGATGGAGATGGTACATCAAGTTGGCAGACAGTCACTATACCAACAGACTTTGTTAGTGCCGCTTCAGGAGGAACATTCTCAGGAGCAGTTACAGCCCCCTCTATCGTCCTTACACCCGGCTCTGCTCCCGGCTCTCCAGCAGAAGGAGCAATTTATTATGACAGTACGAGTGACACAGTAAAAGTTTACAATGGTACTTCTTGGATTAGTTTAAGTAATATTGCTACTGGTGGAACAATTACATCTTACTCAGGCTATATAGTTCATACCTTTTTAACTTCTGGTACATTCACAGTACATACTATGACTGGTACAGTTGACTATCTCGTAGTTGCTGGAGGTGGCTCAGGAGGGTCTGCTGGTGGGGGTGGTGCTGGAGGTATTAGGTATGCAACCGGATATTCAATGGCTACAGGCAATCATACTATAACAATTGGAGCCGGAGGTACACCTCTAGCAGATACTTCACAAGCAAAAGGTAATAATGGAGTCAACACATCACTAGGTTCAATAATAGCTACTGGAGGAGGTGGAGGAGGAAAATATCATACTTCGAGTGATACAGCAGGTCTTGCAGGTGGTTCTGGTGGTGGAGGAGGTTGGGTTGCTGGTGCTGGTGGTACTGGAATAAATGACGGAGGAACTTTTGGAACAGTGACCTTTCAAGGTTATGCAGGTGGAACATCAGTAGACACATCTACACAACCATATACCAGTGCCGGAGGTGGCGGTGGCGGTGCGTTAGGTCTTGCAGACTCAGGTTCTGTATCTGGTGCTGGTGGTACTGGGTTCGTGTCATCTATCAATGGTACTTCTCTGTCTTGGGCTGGTGGTGGTGGAGGTGGTTCACAATATTCTACTTCAACTGCTGGTGCTGGAGGTGCAGGTGGCGGAGGTGGAGGATGTGGAGCAGCTTCAGGTACTGGTGGTGCAGCCGGAGGTTCTGCTTTAAATGCAGGAATAGCTGGAACTCCCACTAAGGGAGGTAATGGTGGAGCAAATACTGGTGGCGGTGGCGGTGGGCTAGGTATCACCACTGGTAGTGGAGGAAGTGGAACTGGTGGTTCAGGAATCGTAATAATAAGGTATGCAATATGAGTCATTTCGCAAAAATAGATAAAGATAATATAGTCACAGAAGTAATCGTGGCAGAACAGGACTTTATAAACTCAGGACTTGTTGGAGATTCCTTCTTATGGATACAAACTAGCTACAATAACAACTTCAGAAAACAGTATGCAGGCGTAGGATACACATACGACAAAGCCAATGACGTATTCATTTCACCAAAGCCTTATCCATCATGGGCATTAGATGCCAGTTTCGATTGGCAACCTCCAACTGCAATGCCAGATGATGATAAAGATTATACATGGAATGAAGACACAACAACTTGGGATGAGGTAACAGAATGACAAGAGCAAGAATACTCGCAGACTACGTTAGTAGCGGTGATGAACTGGCATTGAAAGCACCTATAGCTGGCCCTACGTTCACAGGTACAGTTGCAATTCCAAATGTAGCAAACTTGGAAACTGCTGTTGTGGCTAATACTGCTAAAGTAACTAATGCTAATCCAACACTAGCTGATATTAATGCATTAGATGTAACTGAACTTGGGACTGTTACTTCAGGAAACCTAGCTAATACTGCTATTGTATATCCAGCAGGGCATGTGATTCAGACAGTTCATCAGTCTGCATATCAAGGGTCATTAGGTTCTACTGGTGTTACAGCTATGACAGCAACTCCTAATATTTGTACTATAACACCTAAAAGTAGTACAAGTAAAATTTTAGTTATGGTTGATCAACCATTTTACTTAGCCAAAGGCACTTCTAACACCGATAATGGGATTGCCTATGAACTTTGGAGGGATACTGCTGGTGGAGGTTATGCTGTAATAAAGAATTTTAGTAGCACTGGCACGAATATACGTGCTTATTTTATGGATGATGATCAAACTGTGAATTCTAATGCATCTACTACGATGCATTATTCATATTTAGATTCTCCTGCTACAACATCCTTAGTATCATATAGAATATACATGGGGCAATGGTCTGGCAGAGGAGCGATACATAGTAACACTTGGGAGAATATGACACTATGGGTACTACAAGAAATTGCACAATAATAAGAAAAAATAGTTATGAATAATTCAAGACCGAGTATTGTAACAGGAACCTTTTCTACAATGGATGCAATTCAATCGTTGGTTGTTGATGCAGAATTTTATATCACAACAGATCCTGAAGACATTGAAACAATAACTTGGGTAAAGCCAACAGTAGCACCAGTAACTTCAGCAGAAATAGATGCTGAAAAGGCTCGTTTACTAACTGAATGGACAGCACAGGAATACGCCAGAAACAGACAGGCAGAATACCCAAGTCTACTTGAGTTGACAGTAGCTTTGTACGATACAGACGATAAATCAGCAGTTGAAGCAAAACGTGCCGAAGTAAAAGCAAAGTTTCCTAAACCCTCATAACGGACATAAGTGTCCGATTTGAAGTCGAAATATTCGACCACAAACTACTGGGTAATCAGTTGGGTAGTCAGTTGGGTAGTCAGTTGGGTAGTCACAAAAAGTGGTAACATTTTGGGTTGATACAACCATGATTATTAGAAGTGTAACTCCGGAATTGCAATGAAGAATGAATGAAACTTCACAGAACACTACTAGGCGGAGGTGGTAATGCTTTGGAGAACAGGAAGCTCCTCAATTTTTGGGCACGTTTTGTCATATCAATTGCCAATGCGTTTACGTTTCTTGTTCTATTGTATTTACTGTTCTATTCGGAGGTTCAGGAATCAAGCCGTGATTTGGTTAATATCCTCTGTGGTGCATACGTTGCAGTCCTTGCAAAGTCTACCGATTATTGGTTCCGTGAAAAGAAAGATCACGAACATGAAGAGGAGATGGAAGCAAGCAAGGGAAGATATAAATTAAAAAAAAGGAAGTAAAACATGGCTAGTTTTATTCAGAAGTTTAAGGATCTGTTTATGAAGCCTGATATAGATGATCATTATATTATAGAGAAGTGGGTTAAGGAAACTAATGAGGCAAATCGACTGAAGGATCTTCATCGTGAGGCTCGTAAACAAGAAAACAAAAGGCGTTAAATGGGAATGACAGTAAATGGAACTATAGGGGCAGTGAGCGAGCATTCATTAGTAAAGGCAGCAGTTCCCTTCCTCGTTGCAGCAATCGTGGGAGTATGTGGCTGGCTTTTTACCAGTGTTATGTCATTGGAACAACAAGTGAAGCTATTAAACGAAGGGACAGTTCACAATCTTGAGGAAAAAGTGGATGGGTTGTCTAATAAAATTGACGCAATGAGTATAACGCTAACTGATCTGAGGGTTCAACTGGGAGGGAGGGATCGCAGGGACAGGCAGGATCATTAATGAGATATTATTTACTAATGATTCTATTTTTATTATTAAGCTGTAGTAGTAAGGAGGCAGGCTCAAGTAAGGGGCTGTATGGTCACTGGATCGAACGGGGGTCTAGCACATTCACTAACCGATTTCAGTGTGTTGAGACTTTTAAACCATTTAGAAACAAAGAATGTTAATAAAGGAAAATTATGATAGGTCTATTAGCCCCGCTAGTTGGTGGTGTAGTAAAAACAATGTGCATGAGCATGCTCTCTGAGAAACTTCTAGCAGAGGTTGTCCTTATATTATTAAAGAAGCTTGTTGCAAGTACAGATAATAAGCTAGATGATAAAATTTTAGCTGCTTATGAGAAACAATTAGGGTAGTAGTGAAATGGTAGTGTATGTTAAGGATCGTATTAATCATATTGTTAGCTCTAGCTGTAACCTCATGTACTTATTTACATAATAGAGAGGCTACTACTGAGTCTATCAGGGGTGAAAAACATTACAGTAATTTTGATACCCTTGATATACGATCAATGTGGATTTTATGTTCTAGTAATTTCCAAAGACTTGCACCACAGATCCCTCCCCAAGTATATATCCCTACATGTGATTGTATAGTTGATACAATTAGGGAAACCTACTCCAAGTCCAGCTTACAGAAGCTGTCACATAAAGAAATACTTGGTATGAATGATAAATTTTTAAATCAATGCCAGTTAAATGTACCTCAGTCGCAACTTTAGTCTTGGTGAATTGACTAAGAGCCAGACGGCTCTACGGAATGGGCTGGAGAACAAGCCTTCTATAGAGGAAATAGTCGCATTAACTGTATTAAGTAACAATATTCTACAGCCAGTGCGGGATAAGTATGGTTCATTCACTCCCAATTCTGGGTTCAGGACAGTAGAGTTATGTAAGTTAGTAGGAAGCTCAGCTAAGAGTCAGCATGCTAGGGGTGAAGCGGCAGATATCGAGGTAACTGGGACAGATAACTACCAACTTGCAGAGTGGATTACAAAGAATTTAGACTTTGATCAGTTAATACTAGAGTTCTATAACTCAGACGATCCTTCTTCAGGATGGGTTCATGTATCTTATAGTAGGATAAAGGAAGAACAACGACATGATATACGTCACACTGTTGTTAAGGACAAGAAAGTTAAATATAAACAAGGATTAGTGTAATGCCTAGGACTGTTCTCAGACAATTTACAGGTGGTATCTCCAATGAGATAGACGCTCAAAACCTTCGTGATGACCAAGGTGAGGAGGCAATTGATATCAACCTTAAGGGGTATGCACTTGAACCCGGAGAAGGAATTAACCCTTTAACGGACTCAGGGCATTACTATTATCGTGGTGAGTGGATAAAGGATTCAGAAGCAGTATCATTTGAGGAGTCAGGTGTTGGTGTTGTGAAGACTTATGATGCTAAACGTCCCCAGTTTGAAGAGATTATTAATAACAAAGATAATGTTGCCAGAAATTTGGGGCCAGCATTACCACCGGGGGCAGTTATTACAGGAACTATAGTATCAGAGGGTACTAGGGGCGAACGTCCCGGTGATGGTGCACATCTACTTGGGTTACCATCAAATAAACTGGGTGCAATTGATACAGCAGATCCTATTACAGATGCTCCATCATTAGAGGAGCATAAGGCAACTGCAACTAAGGATTCAGATCATGTATATTACTATGCCGGTCAGCCATATTGGGTGGAGAAGACAGGTGATACTTGGAATGTAAAAACACGTGCATATGTTAATGGTAAATTTACATTAAATGATATAACATCCGGCAATTTGACTCGTAATAGTGGAGGCTCATTCTTTAAGGAGAATTATTTTATATGCTGGGATGCACAGTTTATTGAAACAGTTGCATTAAGTAACTCAAGTATGTCAGTCAATTCATTTGATACTATTGATACAACTCAAAATGGTGATGTAGGTAGTAACTTTGGATTTGACAGTACTGCAACATATCCAGCAACTGCAATAGAAATAACTTCTGTAGATATATGTAATGGTGTTGTTACATTCACACAGAAAATTGAAACTGCAGATAAGTCTGGGGCTAAAGCTCTTACAAAGTATACAGATAGTGATAATGAGAGGTGGATATTACCTAGGAAAACAGATGCATATATTCTATTGCTTCGGGATGGTTTTGCATATCAAGATTGGGCACATCCGGGGGTGGTTATAGTCAGTGGCAGTAAGGCCGAATCATCAGGAGCATATAATGCAGGAGATGATGATGTTAAGATCTTTACAGTTGCTAATCCAAGTGGAGATGCGACTTGGATAACACCAAGAGGCAGATTTAATACGAGTAGTTTTAGTGGGGGTGGAGAGTATGATATAGGTTTAAAGTATATAGTCAAGCATTTCCCAGCAGGTACATGGGCATGTGTAAGACAGACTGGAGCAAATAAACCAGAGATCATGGTTATTGAAGGTGACTTCAGATCCTCCGAAGAAGGTGGTGGTGGTATTATAACTGCACAAAATGCAAAGGATGTAACTGTTACAAGATCTTTTTCAGAAACATTACTTACAAGATATCTGCAGAGGTACGGGCAGAGTGATCCGGGAAATGACAGTGATGAGAGAACTTATCATTGGGTCAGTTTATATAGATTCCATATGCATATCTATATGAAGTTTCCACATATTGGTGGGTCTATATACTGGGAAGGAGATCCACTACCCGGAAAATATACAAGATGGCAGGATTGGAGCACACGTGGTGGGGATGATAATGATCGGGCAGGTAGATCTGGAATTTCAAGTCCCACTCATTTTCGTGGGGGAGGGTTTTCAACCTATTCTTATGGTAACAGATTATCGTGGCTGAATTCTAGTAATCCTTCGTATCAAACAATGTCAAATCCAGTACATCCCACTAACTGGGATGGCTTAGACTGGAATTTTGGGGGTGGGAGACATCAGTTCTCAAGATATGTGAATCTAGCCCCTCC
>Ga0209402_10005561_pt1 | contig 11191 bp, 8 predicted proteins | sample ArcticOcean_MG_C_3_FD_187437 | JGI IMG/M metagenome (GOLD analysis project Ga0209402, IMG submission 187437) | Marine microbial communities from western Arctic Ocean - ArcticOcean_MG_CB8_126 (SPAdes) (version 2) | ecosystem: Environmental > Aquatic > Marine > Oceanic | place: Arctic Ocean... | reverse complement strand
ATTGCATACACAGGATGCCACGCTCCCCCACGAGGTCGGCACCCGCACATATCGCAAGCCCCTCTTCTTCAGTTGTCAATAAAATTGCTCGAGCCTTATTATCCGTTTCAGCCAACGAGATGAGACGGTCATTCCCTCGATCGGGAACATAACAAAACAGCTTAACACCTGCATCGCGCAATATGGAAAACATAACACCAGACCACTCAGTGTGGGTATGTTCAAAGGTCATAAAGAACTCCCAAAATTTGAATCAGACGATAAGCTGCACTCATGTAATTATTGAGCAAACTTTGGAATGACCCACGGGGTGATCTCACCGTTACCCATCTCTAAAAGTGGGTCAAAGAAATTGTCTATTTCTTCAAACCTACCGAACTAGTAAACGACGACTAATAAATAACTAAGTTGTACCGGGTGGTGCGTATGCTGGCCGTGCCTTGTTAGCGTGACCTACAATAGCATCAATATTCAACTCAGTTAGTATAGCAACTTTCAAAGCAATATCGCTAGATTGAATAGCAATAAGTACTCCAAGTGCGACCTCTTCGCTCGGGGCATCTACGCTAGCGATGATGTCATACTCTCCACGCGTGAATGTAACATCTAGAAGAGTTACGCCCATAGTGTTGCAAAGTTTTTCTATTGCATTCTTTCGAGCGTCGTAACCACTCGCCATTAAACCCTTAAGTCCTTCGGGATTGTAACTAGCAAGAAACCAAGCTTTCATAATTTCCTCCCTCGTATAAAGCGTTTCTCCTTATTGCAATGATGGTAAATCTCTCTAACCGGTAGCGCAAACATCCCGAAGAAATTGACCTCTGATCCGTAGCATCAGAGTGGCCGGTGAAGTATAATCGATGCTTATACTTCTGGGGCGCCCCAAGATGACTTTACTGGTGATGCCACAAGTATTTGGACAGTGTCGGAGCGAACACCATCGAACTTCATTGCTTCAGCACCCGCTTCGGATTCCATCAACCCTTCAAATGCGCCCATATCCGGAACTTCAAGCAACAAACCTACCCTGTTGGACCCAGTGGGATCGGTATAAGTTTTTACAGTGATATTAAGTGCGCCTAAAACTTCCGAACGCTTGGGTGAAGATAACCAGTGGTCGACATCATCTACTTCGTGAAAAACCAACACAGACGTCATTTCAAACCTCCCTAGTAAGTTGTCTTTATAGGCAGGAATTTAAAACGCGGTAATTGGGAGCACAAACACTTCCAAGAAGACGACCCCGAAGGCGAGTAATACGCGGATTTTGGTCCCTTTATAACGATGCAGTCTGTATCAAGATGTGTCATTTTATCGCTGGACGTAGATTCTCAAAATAGAATAGAATCAATGATTCCAGTGATTTACGCTGGTATATCAAGAACTTTCGAGGAACTGGTAGTTTAGGACAAAATCATAATCATAATCCGCGTGTCGGGGGTTCAAGTCCCTCCTCCGCTACCAACCTTTTCAATGGGTTAGATAAATCATGTCTAACCCATTTTCCTTTCGGGGTAACACATGGGGTAACAGAAATGATGTTTTTATCTGTACCCCCCTTTGGTGGAAGAGAGTCTTTCGTATGGCGGCTACGGGCTACATCTCAAGCCCGCAATATTTGCTATTTTGATAATGAGTGGTATTGGTGCCATCTAAACCATTCGGAGAATTCTTATGGATAGGAGCCGCCCCTCGGTACATCCGGAACTCGCCCGTCATCAGGATGCAATGAAGCCGGAGATCCATACGTTAAAAGGGTATATACATTTCGCGTTCGGATACTCGGTTGTTAATTGTACCCTGATAGAAGGAGATGACGCCTGTATCCTGGTCGATACATTAACTAGCATGGAAACTGCTGAAATCGTGGCAGCCGAGCTTAAAAAAATAACCGAAAAACCAATTAAAACGGTCATTTATACTCATTTCCACGCTGACCATGTGAGTGGAACCAAGGCATTCATCTCTGACGAGCAGTTAGCTGCGAGGGGCGTCGAGATTATTGCTCAGGAAGACCTCACAGAGCACGTCATTAGGGATGTGGGATTAATTGCCCCCATTCTTGGTCGCCGCGCCATGTACCAATTTGGTATGCGCCTGCCGATCGGAGAAAACGGTACCGTTGGCGCTGGTCTCGGACCACCTCAGCGTCCCGGTCGGCGAACATTTGTTGCCCCCACCAAAACCTTTACCAAATTTTACGAAGGTGAAACCGGTGGCATAAAGTTCGAGATTCACGCTATCCCGTCTGAAACAGAGGACCAATGCGCTGTTTGGCTGCCAAGACAACAAACATTGCTGTCGGCAGATGCGGTATACGAATCCTTTCCTAACATCTATGCTCTCCGTGGCACGAGGTTTCGGAATCCGATGATCTGGGTAAACGGCGTGGATCGTTTGCGGGACTTTAAAGCTGAGGTTCTCATTCCTCATCACGGTCACGCGGTCGAGGGAGCTGAAAAAATTGACCAGCTCCTCATTGATTATCGGGATGCAGTGCAATTTGTTCATGATCAAACTCTCCGTTATATGAACAAGGGTTACACTCCGGATGAAATTAAAGAGGTTGTAACCATGCCGGATAGGTTACGAAACCATCCGTGGCTGGGAGAATTTTATGGCTCCTACAAGCACGCTATCCCTGCTATATTTGCGGGATATCTTGGTTGGTATCAGGGTGACCCGGTTTCCCTGGATCCGACACCTTGGACGGAAAAAGCCTCGCGCTATATCAAAATGATGGGTGGCCGAAACAAGCTGATCGCTGCCGCCCAAAGCGCGCTTTCGGATGGTGATGCCCAGTGGGCTGCTGAATTATTAACTTGGCTCATACGCGTTGATCACAACGACACAGAGGCACGCGCTTTAAAAGCGGAGGCTCTGCGTTGTTGGGCCTATGAACAGAAAAACGCTACATGGCGCAATTGGGCGTTAAGTTCAGCAATGGAACTGGACGGAGATTTGGACCTGGGAAAGGCAGGCGTGGTGCTAGGTTCACAGGACCAGGTTCAGGGATTTCCTCTAAGCGGGATACTTAAGGTGATGACAGTACGATTGAAACCGGAAGAATCTTGGGAAACACATATGCGCGTAGTCTTGGAAACCACTGACTCAAAAGAGTCGTGTGCACTAGAAATTCGTGGGGGTGTTTGCCAGTTCTACGAGTTGCCGCCTGCAGAGTGCGACGCGACTATAAAATTTGACAGAACCTTTTTGCTGAAATGGATATTTGGTCAAACCACGTTCCGAGAAGCTCTCGAAACCGGGAGCATTGTGGCTGACGGAGACAATTCTCGCGTTATCGATTTTTTTGACAAGTTTGAACCATTTAACCAAGTAGATGATGTTGCGATCGCTGTGCGCTGAGATGTTGTTCCGATATTCCGACTGCAGGCCGTTCTGATAATTGGTGCCGTTTTAATCATCTATGCTCCATAATGTTCATGATAATCGGCAACTAGCTCAAGTTCTAGATATCGTGAAAGAACTCTTACCCACCAACTAACTTTGTGGGGGGAGCACGGTAAATCAATATTAGTTACACACGTCCGGCAGGGGTAAATGTTTTGGACCTAGTAGCTGACATAATTAATTTGGTTGTTTATATTCTATAACCCAGGGAAGGAATAACCAAAAACCTATTTAACTGCGATGATATTTAGACTGATCAGGATTCCACCGAATCGACGCACACTTGAATCGTTGAATAAGCCGAATTCATCAACCTTTTCAATACTCTTAAATCCAGCGGTTTGGAGATATTTCACGATCAATTCTTCAAACAGTCCGGTTTTGTGGAAATCATGTGGTGTCAATTGACCGCCATACATCATCAGCATGATTTCATAAAGTTGATTGGTGGAAAGTCCGTCAACTGTAAATAAAGCGGCGAGTTTGCGCAAATCCGGTACGCTCATCAAGAGTCTGCCGTTCGCGCATAGGATACGATGACATTCACTCAGTGCGGGTAACAACTCTTGTCGGTGGCCAAGATGTTCGAAAACATGCGACGCGTATATTTCAACAACAGATTCATCTTCGATAAACGACATATCTGTGCAGTTGGCTAGAAAATCGACATGGGGTCCATTCTGGACGTCAAGTATCTTCCAACCCACCTTAGAAGTATTGCCACCGATATGAATTTTTAGGGTTGTTTTACTTTCCACTCGAAAATTCTCCGCTTAAATCAAGATAGAACAAAAATCCACATTTTAAACGATTTTCACGGGCAGCCCAGCTTGGAAATTGCTTAAAACTGTGAAAAATGCGATTTATACGTATAATCGGGCTTATTATCAATATGTTACAGGATACCCTCAACGTTATGAGGCAGCCCTTCCAGATTTGGGCAACCTTCGGGCCTCTTGTTTATGGAACATAGGATATGTGCGCTAAAAAGATTAATCCGACGCCGGTGGAAAAAAGCCATAGGTTGGTTCAGCGGGGCATCGCGGCGCTTAACGCCGACAATCCTAGTGAGGCGATTTTCAACCTAGAACAGGCTTTAGGATTCCAGAAAGGCAATCCGGATGCCTATTACTATCTGGCCCGCGCTTTGAACGCCGTTGGCGGGGTTGCATTGGCCAAGGAAACTCTGGCACTCGCCCAGGATCGGCTACCATCGATTTTTGCTGAAGACGGCACCTGTGGACCCTATCCGGTGATCAACTTCGGGAGCGCAGATCAGTCAGGTGTTGACAGCGAAGTGCGGCGCAGCCACGAGTTGATGGCTCAAGCTCTGGAAATTTTCGATGGAGGCGATCCGACGAGGGCGATCCCTTTCCTGTTTGACAGTCTGGAGGTCAATCCCTGGAACCCGCACGCCTATTACCATCTGGCCCGCGCCTTCGCACATACGGACGAACCCGCCAAGGCCAGAACGGTGTTTGATAAAGCTATCATCGATTTTCCTATCATTTTTGCTAACTCCACCCGTTTTGGTGAATACCAAGGCAACACTGTGGATGCAAAAACCACCAAGGCCTATTACGAGGCTCTGGCAAAAATCTATCCGGATCTATTGAACTATCTTGCCCCTTGTCCGGAGGTTGGAATAGCCGGCGACCGACTGGACCCAAAAATCGAGAGCTATTTGCTCAGGAGCTATACCGAGGCATTGGAAAAATGGCGTTCCGGCACATTCCCGGAACCGTCCAAATCAGAGGTTTTTGGGGCGGGAATGAGCGGCGGCGACCAATCGGTACTTTTGGTGGCACAGCAATTTGTCCGCTGCACGCCCGACTGGGATGAAAATGTCATAACCCTACATCTCAAGGGGACGGGCGCGGCAGCTTTCGAGAAATTCCAAGTGCATGAAGCCGACGCCATCCACACTGAGAATTTTCACCTAGTCAAACCACGGTCCGATGAGACCTTGAGCCGGGGGATCGAAGCGCTGGAAGCGCATCTTGACCGCTTCCGTCCAAATATCGTCTTCTTCGAAGGCACTTTCATGGGCGGCCAGCAGTGTATCGACCGCGAGGAACTAGGGCGCTTAAAGGCGGCCTACGGGTTCAAGCTGGTGACACTGATCATAGACGCCCACCGACCCTTACCCAACTACGCTGAATATTGGAGCTCCATTTCCGACCTCATCCTCTCCCAGAATGAGCACCCCTATTTGGACGCGGCACGGCTTAACTGCCAGGTTTTGGTAGGGCCGGTCCTTCCAGTGGATTTTGTCCAGATGGACGACGTCAAGGTGGAGAAAAAGGATCTGGAACTCCTGTTCGTAGGTGCCCGACGGGGTTACCGGGATCTTTGGCTCGCCCATCTATTGGATGCGGGGCTACCCTTATTCCACAGATTCACTGATAAGTCGGCCGAAAACAGCGTCGGGCAGAAAGGTTATATTGAACTACTCAAGCGAGGGTGCACCACCATCAGTAGCGGTCTCGTCACTAGCCAGGAACATACCATAAATTTCCGCATCTTCGAGGCCATCGCCGCAAAGACCACCCTACTGCAGCTGGATTTCGCCGAACTTAGGAACTATTTCGTTCCGTGTGTTCACTACGCGCCGTTCGGCAACGTCAACCAGTTGATCAGCACCGCCCGCTTCCTCGGTCGACACCCAGAAATTCGGGAGAGCCTAGCTTACGAAGCTTTAACTTGGTACAGGCAGCGATACGCCGCAACTCTTTTCTGGCGGACGATGACTGCCCGACTGGCTCACTGATTGCCCCCGACCCATTGGCGCCACCACCACCGCGTCCCCTTGGTTCATCGTTTGTAACCCTTTTCGCAGACAATTTCGAACGAAAAACCATTAGTAATCTTCTTGAGTAACAGCTTGTCGATTGGACTGAACGGCAAGGTCCAGAAAAATATTATTGGTTGAGCGTCGTTTCGACCCATGCAGCGTTGGCTAGAAATGCTGATATTTCGTTCTGGGGCGACACAATTTGAATGCCGAGTGGGAGAGAATTAATATGTTTTGTGGTCGGTAGGGTTAGGCAGGGCCAGCCCAGCGCAGTCCAGATCTTGTTAAATAATGGATCACCGGTGAATTCGAGCCCTTCGGGCGCCGGTCCGGTAGCAGGTGGGGTTAAAATTAGGTCAGTGTTTTCGAATACCGATGTTACACTCTTACGGGCCTTGGCCAAGGCAGTTCGGGCGTTAGTAATTTCGCCTTCGGGAATAGATGCACCGCGGGAAATATTGTCCCGGTAATAATCATTCAAACTATCTGGAAACTTTTCGAGTTCGTAATTTAGTGCTCGGCCAATTTCCCCAATCATAATGGTTTCATGGGCGGCAGAAATGTCATCGAAGGCAGATTCAAACGGAACCTCCGTGACGGTGGCCCCCGCAGCGGATAGACGACGAGCGGCATCCTCAATTGCTTTGGCCCCCGCCTCCTCCAACCGATCAGAAAAAGGGACGAAAACAACTAGTTTAGGTGGACCGGATTCCAGTTTGTGCCTAACGCCGGTCAAAGCTGTGTCGAATAACGCAATATCACTGACTGATCGCGCGAACAGTCCGACCGTGTCAAGGCTGGGTGATAGTGGCTTTACTCCTTCTATGGGGTAGCGGCCGTAAGTTGGCTTGAACCCTACAACGCCGCAAAAAGCTGCAGGTCGAATGACGGATCCCGCTGTCTGAGTGCCGAGAGCAAGGGCGACTTGAAAATCGGCTACCGCGGCGGCAGAACCGCTTGAAGAGCCACCAGGAGTATGACACGGGTTATGAGGATTTCGGGTTTGGTTCGCGCGTCGCCAAGCGAACTCCGTTGTAACGGTCTTACCCATAACAATACCGCCTCCCGTCCTGATGGTAGCAACACAGGATGCATCGATATCCGGCAGATGACCGGCATAAATCTTTGATCCATACTCAGTCGGCATGTCATCGGTTTCGATGATATCTTTTACCCCCACTGGAATGCCAAAAAGGGGACCAGGAGATAATGATTGGACGGTCGCCAAAATTTGATCCCGATCAAAATGGGCCCAGGCGCGAACATCATCATCACGGCTGGTGATCCGATTGATGCAAGATACCGCGATCATCTGGGGTGTTAAATCACCCGCTTTCAGACGAAGTGCCATTTCGGTAGCTGAGAGTTGACAAGGTTCGGTCATCGCGTTGTAATCTTCTGGTTCTTGTACCCCGGAGTCAACAATCAGTTGATCTAACCGGCACCAAAAAAACAAGCTGAGAGTTATAATGATAAGGGAAAATGTACCAATTATGAATGGAGAAAAGCATTTTTCCGAGGAACAAACTGTAACTCTCGAGCAAGCCTTGGGTATCGCAGTTAAGCACCACACCGTAGGTGACTTGTCAAAGGCTGGGACCATTTATGAACAGATACTACAAACCAACCCCAATCATACCGACGCTCTTCATCTGCTTGGTGTGATTGCTCATCAAGTTGGAGATAACGGGCGTGCTGTTGGTCTCATAAAGAAGGCTATTGATCTCAAGCCTACTTTTGCGGAGGCGCACAGCAATCTAGGGAACACGCTCAAAGGATTGGGAAAGCTGGATGAGGCCGTTACTAGTTACCACAGGGCTCTCTCCATAAAACCTGATTACGCAGAGGCACACAACAATCTTGGCGCAACGTTCAGAGAACTGGGGCAGCAGGATAAATCGGTGGCATGCTACCACAAGGCCCTCGCTATCAAAGCTGACTACGCAGAGGCGCATAACAATCTAGGAGTTGCATTCCAAGAACTGGGACGCCTAGACGAGGCAGTCACTCACTGCCAAAAAGCCATCGCTATCAAGGCTGACTACGCCGAGGCGCACAACAATCTAGGGAACACGTTCAAAGGGCTGGGAAAGCTGGATGAGGCCGTTACAAGTTACCACAAGGCTCTCTCCATAAAACCTGATTACGCCGAGGCACACAATAACCTTGGCGCAACGTTCAAAGAACTGGGGCAGCTGGATGACGCAGTTACTCACTTTAATAGAGCCTTGGAAATCAACCCTAATTACATTGACGCCTACGACAACCGGGGAAACGCAATAGATTTACAAAGTGGTAAGAAACCATTTGATCACGAAGCTGCCTTAGATCAATGCCTTTCCGCGATCTCCCAAGACAATTTCGATGATGCAACTGCAATTTTACATCATCTGTGTCTTAATAGTCCCTATAAGACACCAACGTTTATCAAGCAATTTATAGACGCCTGCTGTGAAGCGATCACCCGTATGTTAGACAACCGGAAATTTGATATCGCGGGCAACAGGATTAGACGGCTATTTATGTTAATAGAAGTCCACAAGCCATTTGATATCCTGATGCAAAGGTATGTTGACGAAACCAAGAACGAAAATCTACTTGAAACGTTGGATACGCATGAAAATGCTGTCTATTTATCAATGCAATCAAGTGTTTTATACCAAAATGGTCAATATGATGAGGCAGAACGTTGCGCTAGACAGTGCATAGAAAATACAAAAGTTCTTCTTGAAAGTGAGACACAGCGCAATGAAGGTTGGTTTTTAGTGAGAAAGAACCTCAGTAATATAAAAGGCTCAGAGAAAGCTCGAGTTATTTTAGAAGAACTTTTGCTAGGTATAGAAATATAAAGAGACATGTGGGTATTAGGGATCTCAAGGTCACACAATGGAGCGGTTGCTTTAACCCACAATGGGAAGATTTATTCCGCTATCCAAGCTGAGCGTATTTCTCGGATTAAGCGGCAACCTATATTTTTAAAAGAAGATAAAGCGTTAGTATCTGAATGTGTAGAATATTGTTTAAATCAAGCCGGAATACGGCATGCAGATATACAATCTATTGCAATCAGCACTCCATGGGGTTTCAACCAAATAGAAAACAATTGGTTATTTGACTATATAGGCGGCGCTCCTAATGATTATAGGGGAACATATTATGTTCCCCATCATTTTTCCCATATGGAATACATATTACATTATTCCAATTTATTGCCAGGTATTGTTTTAATTGTTGATGGAAGTGGTTCACTAGAAAGAGACAGGCAAAAATTTAATATATTGGAGGATCCAAGCCCCGAGTGTATCTCTCATGTCCATATGATGGGGAAGGAAACAGTTTCAGCTTATTGGTTTGATGGTAACGATACATTCCTAGTTTATCGTTTCAGTCCGTCAGTTGCTAGTTTTGAAAAATGCAATTTAAACAGTAATGGTTTACTTCAAAGTATTGGTCATTATTGGCGCTGGGCATCAAATTATTGTTTTGGTTTGCATTCCGAGGCTGGCAAGGTAATGGGACTTGCTGCGTCAGGAGATACTGCGGAATACACTAATCTCAATATTCTGTCCGTTAACAAAGACGGTTTGATTTCGCTTGATTATGAAAAACTTCATAAGGAATTTAAATTTCCCAATATATTTGGCAAGGATTTAAGCGGTGAGAAGCATTATGCAGATGTTTCCGCAATGGTGCAGAGGGACACAGAAAAAATTCTTATGGATATCCTAACCATCCTGAAGGGGAAATATACTACAAACACACTTTATTATGCTGGAGGGGTTGCACTCAATGTTGTCGCAAATGAAAAAATTATTCGCAGTGGTTTATTTGAAAATGTTATTCTTAATGGATCGGTAGAGGATAACGGCACGGCAATTGGTGCTGCACTAGCTGCGTCAAATATCTTAATGAAGAAGCGTGTGACTGAAACTGTGACAGACTTTTATGGTCGGGCATATGTGAATAATGAGATTTTAACTGCAATTGAAGAATTTTCTTTTGAATTTGAGTTTGTAGAGGAAGACCAAATATATGACAGAGTTGCTTCTCTTCTTTTTAATAACAAAGTAGTTGGTTGGTTTCAGGGGCGAAGTGAATTCGGTCCAAGAGCGTTAGGGAATAGAAGTATTTTAGCTAACCCCAGTAGTCCAAACATGAAGTATATTCTTGATTTACATATCAAACATCGAGATCGATATCGTCCATATGCCCCAGTGGTGCTGGAAGAACGCGCCGGACAATATTTTGATATTGATGGCGAATCCCCTGTTATGATGAGAGAAGGAAAAGTATTAAAGAATAATTTTCCTGCCATTACCCATGTGGACGGGTCTGCCCGAGTTCAGACAGTGACAGAAAACGAGAACGCACCTTTGTATAAATTAATTAAAGCATTTGATAAGGTTTCAGGGTTTCCTATTATTTTAAATACTTCATTTAATCTTCCTGGAGAGCCTATCGTGGAATCTCCCGCTGATGCCCTTAACTCGTTCAGTAATGGTTCTCTGGAGTATTTATGTTTAGGAAATTATTTGGTTTCACGAAGTTCTAAGTCAACAAAAAGCTAAGGCAATCACACGTTAAACTTTTAAACTATATTTTTAGGTTAAAATTAACTAGCCTAGTAGACTGATATGCGCAAAATAGAATTTGTAACAACTGGAATATCCATCATAGTCAAGCTATCTTCCTCTCGAAGGGGTGGTCTGAAACCCTGTTGCCACACAGACCCATGTATGGCCCAATTTGGATCCGAGAGATTTTGTAGCATTCGGTAAAATTCTATGGCAAATTCCCCCGATCAACAAAATGTAACTCTAGAGCAAGCCTTGGGCATCGCTGTTCATCACCACACCGTAGGTGACTTGTCGAAGGCTGGGACCATTTATGAACAGATACTACAAACCAACCCCAATCATACCGACGCTCTTCATCTGCTTGGTGTGATTGCTCATCAAGTTGGAGATAACGGGCGTGCTGTTGGTC
>Ga0209402_10005557_pt1 | contig 11194 bp, 13 predicted proteins | sample ArcticOcean_MG_C_3_FD_187437 | JGI IMG/M metagenome (GOLD analysis project Ga0209402, IMG submission 187437) | Marine microbial communities from western Arctic Ocean - ArcticOcean_MG_CB8_126 (SPAdes) (version 2) | ecosystem: Environmental > Aquatic > Marine > Oceanic | place: Arctic Ocean... | reverse complement strand
CGCGCCAAACTTTTCCTCCCGCTCGGCGAGGGATTCCCAGGCCAGAAAGTAAGTCAGGTCCTGGTTCGATTCACCTACCATTGTGGTCCAGAATCCGGCCTGGCGGATGCCATGTTTTTCCCAAAGGGACAGCGTGATCGTGTCGAAACGCTTAACGAGATCTGGCAGTCGGCCCGGCATACAATGATAAACGCGAAGTTCATAAATCATTTGAACTTGTCTCCTCCATTCAATTCGTAGGTATTATCCTATCCCCGCCTCCTCTCCGCCACTAAGTTCCGGCGGTGGCCACAACAATTTCACCAAATAGCCGCCCTACCCTGCAGAACTGGATCACGTTCTTTGTGAACCAAGACACTGTGATGGATTGAGATGAAATCCCTGATCTTTCTGGCTTTGTTTCTTACGGGTTGTGTGACGACTGAAGTCACTGAGGAACAACTCGCCAAGCACTACGAAAGTGCTGTTTTATCCAAGGATGGCAAAATTTGGAAGCTGCGCGGGCCAATCGATTACCGAATTACCTATGACCGGCGCGATGATTACGACCGCTGGGAAGCTCTCATACGCCGACATCTGAATGAGATGGAGGAACCCCGCTGGAGTGATTTTCCAAAGGGTTGGTTTGGATTCATTTGTCCAACAGCGAAACGTCCAATACCAGCCAGAGAGATGCTTCTTGCGCGGTCAGGCCGAAGGTTGAACTTGAAAATGAAGATAGGCACGTCATCAAGATGACGATTGCGGCGCAGCGCAATCCTCGTTGGATCAGGAGATGCATTCCCCATGAAATCGCTCACGTGCTGCAGTTTTGGGATCACTCGACGCACATTGCACCGAGCATTTTTACCCCTACCACAACTACAACCAGCCCGAAGAGCTGCAATGGTACTACATCGCTTTGCTCAAAATTCATTCCGATTATCGGATTAAGCTCGGAATGACCCGCGAAGAAATCAAACCCGTTGTTCGGAAGATCATTAAGGACAGATGGGACGAATTCAGGAAAAGTATGGCCGAGCGCCCGGCTTCCGCCAATCTCAAACCATGAGTCATCTAGCCGTCCCAGCCTGAGTCGGCACGCTACTGCAACGATTCCCGTGTCGAAAACTGGTACATTGGTCACGGCTGCTTGACAGGTGACTCGAAGGTCTCCAAGGGTGAGTACGATCGAGCGAGGGCCGCGAAAACCGTGTCACATTGAGCGACTCAATCGGTATACGGATGCTTTCGCGCACCAACGAGTTGTTGAGTAGGTTTATCTTTGCGCTATCGATCTGAAATAGATGGCTTGCGGGCGATTGCAGTCGTTCCCGTAATACTTTTCCACGCTGGATTCGAGACGTTTAGTGGTGGCTTTGTGGGTGTTGACGTCTTCTTCGTCATCAGCGGCTATCTCATCACCTCAATCATCCTTGCCGAGATGGATGAAGGTAAATTCAGCTTGATTCATTTCTATGAACGTAGGGCGCGACGGATCTTGCCCGCGCTGTTCGTTGTCATGGCTTTCTGCGTTCCGTTCGCGTGGCTTTGGTTGATGCCATTCGACATGAAGGATTTCGCCCGCAGCCTCGCCACGGTTTCTACATTTTCATCGAATTTCTCGTTTTGGCGGGAAAGTGGATATTTCGACACCCATACGGAACTAAAACCGCTATTTCACACGTGGAGTCTGGCTGTAGAGGAGCAGTATTACATTCTGTTTCCTCTATTCCTGCTGCTTGTCCGGCCATTGGGTAAGCGATGGCTCGTCGCAATGCTCATCATGGTGGCGCTGCTCAGTTTGGGCGCAGCGCACTGGGGTGCCTACAACCGGCCAGCCGCGACTTTCTATCTCCTGCCGACAGCGCCTGCAACGAGTTGAAAGAAGTCGGTGTTCAGTGCGTCGCGATCCGCGTCACGCCATAGAGCAGGTCGAGTTTAAATGGGATCACTATGTGTTCCCATTCAGGCGCGTGAATCTGCTCTAACATATTGATATGAGAGCAAATGACATTGTTGAGTTGGAAACGTTTCCGTTTCCAACTCAACAAAATTTTCTCGAGCATGTAATAACGCCTGATTTTCGTGACAGGTGTTACACCGCTTGGCGAGATTGCCAAAACCCATGACCGAGGGTTCAGTATTTGAAGTGGATAAAGGATGGATATGAGGCTTGAGGGACGAACCGCGCTGATCACGGGAGCTGCGGGCGGAATCGGCAGCGCTACGGCACGCGTCTTTGCACGCGAGGGAGCCGATCTCTGCCTTTCAGATTTCGCGGACACCAGTTCGATCGCCGCTGAAATCGATGCTTTAGGCCGGCGCACCATTGAAGCGCAGACCGATGTGACCGATCGTGGCCAGGTCGAACAGTTGATCGCGACGACCCTCGATTCCTTCGGCAGGATAGATATTCTCGTCACATTCGCCGGCGTGCAATCTTTGGGCGATGCGGAGACTCTCGAAGAAGCTGAATGGGACCGGGTCATCGACATCAACCTCAAGGGGACTTGGCTTTGCTGCCAGGCTGTCATTCCCGTGATGCGCCGGCAGAAGTACGGTCGCATTATCACAGTGGGTTCAAACTCTGCTGGAATTGGCGGTAATGCACATCCTTGGCTTGATCGGGGCGAACAATTGGGTTCCGCTAACGTTGCCTATGGGTCGGCCAAGGCCGGGGTTCACGCAATGACGCTTTTTCTTGCCAAAGAACTCGCCGCCGACGGTGTTACCGCGAATTCACTGGCGCCAGGTCCCGTCGCTACGGCAATGACCAAAAACGTGCGGAAAGGCGTTGTCGATTCCATCCCAGTCGGCCGATTAGGCAGACCTGAAGAAATTGCGGATGCCGCTCTCTACCTTTCTGGAGAATTGAGCGGCTATGTCACGGGCACGATTCTCGACATAAACGGCGGTCGCAATATCGCTTGATGCTCAGACAACTCGCGTACAATCTCGATCGCTGCTCGTTCTGAAAATCATTGAAGGGTCGTCGGATGACTTGTACGTGGCGGAGTAGTGCGGCCATGGTCGCCATCATCTGTATGCTGTTTCAAGCTGGCAGTTCAGCAATTGCAGACGATGTGGGCGTGCCGATTCAGCCGCTGCCGTCGAGTTCAGGCGTTGAAGCCAATTCAACCGCGTCGAAGTCGTTTGATTGGACCATTCAGACATTCGACCCGCACGATGCGGCAACTGCTCAGTTCCACCGTGAGCCACTCGGTGCAACATCCGGTGCCGAGACAAGTGCCGCATCCGGGCGTGAAGGCTCGGGGAACAGATTCAACCCTCTGGCGCTGGTGCTTGGCGTCGTGATCATGGGCATCATCGGGCTGGCGATCCTCAATGCCGATGACAGCGGCAGCCCAGTTTGAGAATGGGTGACCCTACCACAGTGGTTAAATTTAAAAATCTATATTAAATTCGTAACGTAACTATTTGAAATTATTCACTATAGTTAAAAAGTATAAATTCACCCAAGACACAGAACTTCGTCAGGCGATTGCGACACTTGCAGAGATTTTGAGTTTCTAAATTTGCCCCGCAGACTTCTGCCCCGGCCCTTAATCGTCGCCGAATATCTTCTTTAGAGGTTGCTCGGCCACGCACTTGCTGTGTTCGGGAAGATCGCAATCAAGCTGTACCAATCCCACCCAGACCAAAGTTTGAGGGTTCATGACCACGATGAACAGGAACACTCCCAGGCTGAGTGCGAGTATCACGATCCAGTGGATGTAGCTCTCGAGCAAGTTTTTTGCCCTCTCGGAAATGCTGATGCTGGTCATCCATGAATCCTTGCTGAATTGAAATCGTGAGAGTCGCCCGATTTCACAATCATCACTAACACGTAGATAGCGTGTGCTGTTTGATTTAGCGCAAAACCGCCTGTACGTCACATATTGCGAACCAGAGGAAGAAGTTCCTCGGCATGACGTTCCATACGCTCGATCGTCTCTTCGACCGTGGGACTTATAAACCTGAACATGAGTAGACTTCCGCCCAGGCCACGAAAGAATTCGATATCGCTCGCAATATCGTCTGCCTCGCCAGAGAACAAGTGACGTGTGCCATCTTCAGCCTCTAAATCTTCGCCCAATCCATGCCACTGCGCCCAAAACCCGAGCGTGATGCTTGCTGGGTCCCTGCCCTTTTCCTCCGCGACCGCATGAAGCTTCTCGACGTTTGCCTGATACTTGGCCCGCGTATCCATGCGGTTCCGTGGGTTACGGCCGATGGGGAACCAGCCGTCACCCAATTCGACAACCCGTCTTAGAGCCGGGGCGCTCTCTCCGCCGATGAAAATGGGCGGGTGCGGTTTCTGCACGGGCTTAGGTTCGAAGATGATGTCAGAAAAGTTGACGAATTTGCCGGACATTGAGGGATTGTCGCTGGTCCATAATTCCTTGAAAGCCTGGATGTATTCGTTTGTCACACGTCCCCGCTCGGCATACGGGGGTGCGCTCAGAGCTTGGAACTCTTCCTCCAACCAGCCGGCGCCGCATGCGACTGACACTCTTCCTTCAGACAAGACATCCATTGTTGCGAGCATCTTCGCCGTCATGACCGCCGGGCGGTGCGGAACGACCAAAACGGATGCCATGACCCGCACTTTGCTCGTCACCGCGGCCACGTAAGTCATGGCCGTGAGCTGTTCGAGGAAATCCCCTTCGTCTCCGCGGGGCAGCCGACCCATGTCGGAATAGGGATGCACGGAGGCGTAGTCCTTCGGCATGACGATGTGATCGGGGAACGCCATGTAGTCGAACCCCAATTCTTCGCCGCGTGTGGCAACGGCGCGGATGTTTTCCGGCGTATCCAGCGGTGCTTGAACGTGTAGGCCGAACCCGAATTCCATTCTTACCCTCCTCGTAATCCTATTTCAGGGTGCTTGGTTGCGTCGGAGTTGGCTTTCGCGTCCTCACTGGTATGATCCGGCCGCCATTCAACATAGCGCTCGGAGGATAGTTCAGGCCATGGCGGGGGACAAAAGACTAGCAGGCAAAGTGGCTTTGGTGACCGGTGCGGCGTCCGGGATCGGCGCCGAGACGGCGCGGGTCTTCGGTGAGCACGGTGCGTCGGTCACGGTTACGGATCTGAACGATGATCTGGGTGAATCCGTCGCCAAGGAAATCACAGACGCCGGCGGCACAGCCGATTATCGGCATCTCGATACGAGTCAGGAGAAAGAGTGGGAAAACGTAGTGCCCGAAGCGGTATCGCGCTACGGACGCCTTGATATCCTGGTCAACGCTGCTGGAATGTCAGGTCGTTTGGCAGATGGTTCTCCTGCGCCACGCGTAGAAGGCTTGCCGCTCGATAATTGGAATCAGGTGATGTCCGTCAATGCCACCGGCGTTTTTCTTGGTACCAAGCATGTCGTGGCGCCGATGCGCGAGGCCGGCGGCGGTTCAATCATCAATATCGTGTCGATCTACGGAATCCTGGGTTCCGATTCGAGTTCGATCTACCACGCTTCGAAAGGGGCGGCGCGTGCCTTCACCAAGGCCGCAGCCGTGCAATGCGCGCCTTACAAAATTCGGGTAAATGGCGTGTATCCGGGTTTCATCGATTCGGCCATGACCAAGGAGGTTCATGCCCACCCGCTATATGGCGGTGCCCGTCTCGAAGCGACGCCGCTCGCTGAATTCGGTCAACCTCTTGATATCGCACTCGGCTGCCTCTATCTGGCTTCGGATGACTCCCGATTTGTTACGGGTTCGGAACTGGTCATCGATGGAGGCGTTACCGCGACGGCCCTCAAGACCAGCCTTCTTCAGCAGGACCTCTAACAACGGGATGAGCGGAAGCCGTTTCGTCGATTATTGAAGAAGGGGCTTTTCTTTCCCGAGTGGGAATTATAAATACTATGGAAATTACCTGTTGGTGGGACTGATACATGGCCGAAAAGACGACCGAATCCAAAAAGACCGAGTCGAAGAGCGAGAGCAGTTCATCCAGCGACTCATCCAGTAGTTCCAGTTCGGATAGTTCAAGAGATTCGAGTTCCGAAAGCTCGAATAGCGCTGGTTCGAGCGGCACTTCGAAGAGCGATGGCCGCGGTGAGAACCAGAAGGTCGTTACGGACACCTATCGCGATAACTGGAATGAAATCTTCAAGCGGAAGAAATCCCAGAAACGTTAAATCGGGTGCTCCGACGCCCTGGATCGATCTACAGGTCGCGATGGACAACTTTCCCGCCGACCACCGTCAGATGACAACGGAGATTTCTAAGGTCCTCAGGGTCCATGGACGTCGGGTCATCGGACAAAACGGCGATATCCCCATACTGCCCTGGCGATAACATCCCTTTCTGTCCCTCCTCGAATGTGAGCCACGCGCCACGCGCGGTCAGCAGGTCAAGGGACTCCATGCCCGATATCCGCTGATTGGGGCCGAGCACGCGATTTTCGTGCCGCTCGTGGCGTGTTGCCATGACCCACATGGTGAAAAACGGATCGTAGGGGATGTTATCGGTGCCCGCCGCGACCGGAATGCCGAGGTCGAGCATGCTGCGGTGGGCGACGACGGACTCGCCGAAATCCGCATCGTCGGTATACCACGCTCCCCCTTTCCAGATGAAGTAGGCAGGAATTGTGGTCACCAGGACACCGAGTTTCTTGAGGGTTTCCAGGTCTTCCTGGCGCGCGCGTGCGATATGTTCGATGACCCAGCGTCGCTCCCCGATGGGATAGTGCTCGGCCACATGGACCAGAGCGGGGATCAGATCCTGCAGGTCATCACCCACGATTGTATGGACCCGCAGATCGTGCTCCGCCGCGGCCAGGCAATAGTCCCGGAACTCGTTTGGAGATACCGCCTGTTCGACAAATCCGGACCAGCCGGTGTTGGGTAGATCCTGGCGGGCGAGATCGGCGACCGACGCCTCGCCCCCGTAGGCAATATGTACGCCCGTAATCCAGAACCACGGATCACCCATGCCGCGGCCCCGTGCATGACCCAGCCAGTCGCGCATGATGGTTTTGGCTTCCGCGATGTCGCGCCAGGCGGGACTGAGCGTGAGCGCCACACGGACCGAAAGTTCGTCCTTCTCCCACAGCTCCCGATAGGCGGAAATGGTCTCTGCGCCCAGACCGTGACCTTCATAAACGCTCGTCGTGCCGACAGCGTTGTAGACCTGCATCGAATGGCGAATGCCATCGATGCGTTCCTCCAACCCGAAGCGGGGGACCGCGGGCAGAAGATCAAACTCGACAAAGGGCCGTTGATTGGTCTCGATGATGACGCCCGTAGGCTCGCCTGATCCGTCGCGTTCGATTTCAAGCCCCGAACAGCGCGGATTCGTATCACGATTGATACCGTTAAGTTCCAACGCGCGGCTGTTGAGCGCGGTATACCCGGGCGGCGCACCCCAATTCGCAAATATGCCGGCGATGCAGACGGGATTGTCTGGGGCGACACCGTCGAGTTCCTGGCGGGTCGGCATTCGGCCTTCCGTCAAAGTTTCCGGCCCGCCGAAGTAGCATGGCGGTGCGCCGATGGGCATGGTGACGATCCATTCGCCGGCCGGCGTCTTCGCGGCCACATCGGCGATCCGCTGGAGGATTTCGGCAATGGATTGGGCATCGGCGAGCGACAGCCGTTGAGCCTTCAAGCCCTCACGATCCATGTGCGCATGGGTATCGTTGAAGCCAGGAATGACGGTGAGGCCATCCAATTTTATGGACTCGGTCTTCGTTCCTGCTAGTTGGGCGATTTCACTGGATGTGCCCACGGCCATGATCCGGCCATCCCGCACTGCCACAGCTTCCGCCAAAGGTGAAGCGGGATCCATCGTGATCACCCGTCCATCCGTCAAAACGAGATCAGCTCCCACTTCCGGTAACTGTTTCGATGACATCTCCTATCACCCTCCTAAGTACATCCGAGAACGAAACAATACCGATCTTGCCAGGCGCGGCGCCAGGTACGATTTCATGTTGGTTTGAGGCCGAGGTCGATAGTTGGGGGGCGGCTCGGTAGGTCAAGGTGGATTCGTGCTGGTTCATTTTGGGCAATGATTTTGCCCCGACGAATCACATAGAGACGCGATGGTCGAAGACGGATTGCTTCCACCGGATCTTCGCCTTGCAGGACTACCAGGTCTGCATGGCAACCCGTCTCCAGCCCGTACCCTTCCAAGCCAAGGGTGCGTGCCGGGTGCTCGGTGATCGCCTTGAAGCATGAAAGCATTTGGTCCCGACCCGACATGTGTCCCACGTGCACGGCCATGTGGGCGACATCGAGCATGTCACCGGCGTTGAGAGGCCCCCATGGGTCCATCACCGAATCCTGGCCTAGCGAGACGTTGAGCCCGGCTTGCATGAGTTCCGGCACCCGCGTCATCCCGCGTCGTTTCGGATAGCTATCGTGGCGCCCCATCAGCAGCATATTTGCCGTTGGATTGGCCACGACTTGAAGGTCGGCCTCTGACATCAGACCGATCAATTTGCTGGCGTAATAATTGTCCATCGAATGCATCGATGTGAGATGCGAACCCGTCACCCGTCCCTGCAGTCCGAGCCGTATGGTCTCAGCCGCCAGGACTTCGACGTGACGTGACGCCGGATCGTCCGTCTCGTCACAGTGCATGTCGACCATGAGGCCCCGTTCGGCCGCGATTTCGCACAGCAGGCGAACGGATTCGGCGCCTTCCGTCTGGGTCCGTTCGAAATGTGGAATGCCGCCGACGACGTCGATCCCTAAATCGAGTGCCTTGGATAGATTCGGTATGCCAATGGGCGAGCGCAAATAGCCGTCCTGGGGAAACGCCACGAGTTGGAGATCGAGGTAGCTTTTGACTTGCTCACGAACTTCCAGGAGCGCTTTCACGCCGGTGAGATCGGGGTCGGTCGTATCGACGTGGCTGCGGATCGCCAACAATCCCTGCCCGACTGCCCAATCACAGTATTGAAGTGCCCGTGCGACGTAGTCGTCGAAGCTTAGCGTCGGTTTCAGCTCTTCCCAGAGCGCTATGCCCTCGAGAAGCGTACCGGTCTGGTTAAACCGTGGCTTTCCCGCGGTCAACGTGGCGTCGAGGTGAAAATGCGCGTCGACAAAGGGCGGGGTGATCAGTCGACCCCGAACATCGATCTCCGCAGCAGCAGTTGCCTGCAGATTGGCTTCGACCACGACGATCTTGGCGGACTCGATCCCGATATCGACGTTTTCACGTCCGTCAGGAAGATTTCCGCCCCGCAGGATCAAATCCATAACGTCACCGAGCCTGTTACATCACCAAACTGAGACCGTCATCGGCTTCGATGATCGTGCCGGTCACGAAGTCCGAGGCGCCGGAGGCAAGCAACAAGAGCACGCCATCAAGGTCCGCAGGCTTACCCACGCGTTTGCGTAGGAACCGGCTGACGAATTCCTGGCCTTTTTCGCTGGCGAAGAACTCAGCATTGAGCTCAGTTTCGATATAGCCAGGTGCGATGGCATTGACGCGGATGTCATAACGCGCCCATTCCTGCGCCATGAACCGGGTCATATGCACGACCCCCGCCTTCGACATTCCGTAGACACTCAACAATCGGACGGTATGAATCCCTGCCATGGAGGCGATGTTGACGATCGAGCCGCCGTGGCCGTGCGCCATCATCTTGCGGCCCACCTCCTGTGCGACAAGCCACGCACCCTTGAGGTTGGTGTCCATCACGAAGTCATAGTCCTCGACAGTGAAATCCACGATTTTCTTGGTAACCGTTGTGCCGGCGTTATTGATCAACACGTGTATGGCACCCAGCTCCGTCTCCGCGGCGTCGACCGCCGTGACGATGCTGTCGTGGTCGGTCACGTCCATTGAAAATGCCATTGCGCGGCCATCGAAGGCTTCGATCTCCTCAACGAGGTCCTGCAAGCGATCGGCACGTCTGGCGCAGACCGCGACACGCGCCCCGGCCTTAGCGAGCGTCAATGCAAAGTGCCTGCCGAGGCCGCTGGAAGCACCGGTGACCAGGGCCGTTTGGCCCTCTAACGAAAACATATTACTCACGGAGTATTACCCTCCTGTTCCTGTTACGGACCATAGTGTCCGGCAAAAATCGCGGCAACTGCCGCCATGATTCCTAAAGGTTCAGCAGGCGTTTCGCGTTGAGGCCCAGGGCTTTTTCAAGTGAGTCCGAAGAAAATGGCAGCTTCTTAAAATCTTCAACGGCCTGCCCGAGCGGCAACACCGGATAGGCGCTGCCAAACAGGAACTGATCTGCCATGAACCCATTTGCCGCCTCGACATAACGGCTCGCCGCGCCAGGCATGAAAATGTAGCAATCCGGGGATACGTAGACATTTGCGTGCTTGAAAGCTACCGCGATGATCTCGTCCACACGGGGCCAGCAGCCATGACCGCAAATGATCTTGAGGTCAGGGAATTGTCCCGCCACACGATCGATCGGTGCCGGGTCTGCGTACCCAATGTGCGTACCTGAGACCGGTCCCGTCATGATGTTCACGGGAACACCTTCAGCCTCACACAGTTCATACAATGGGAAAATTCGTGGATCGTCCGGATCGCTCGGAAACGCGCGCTGAGGCTCGATAAAAATGCCGTGCAAGTCGCCGTCTACAACATATGTCTGAGTCTCGGCGATGGGATCATGAATCTCACCGGCAACGTCGATGCCCGCAAAGCCAACGATACGCCCCGGGAATTGCATCTGCAGATCAACAATGTGCTGATTCGGGATGATGCCGGCGGGTGCCTCGATCTTCCCCGTGGTCATGGCAGGACTGTTTCGCCCAAGGGCGATTGCGACGTCGACGTCCGCCGTTTCCATTTCATCCACGAAGTCGTTGACCGACTCGTCGAGGAATGCTTGAGACAGACTTCTCGCGCCAGCACGTTTTGCTAGAGCTTCGAGAAATTCTGGTTGGAAGAAACTATTGAATTGAGGTGTTGGCGGTCGCGCACGCATGTCGATGATCATCACGTCCTCGTTTGGTGGGTTGTCCGGATACGCCGAAGGCGTCAGGTTAATCGACGGCCCCAAAAATGGGGAAAGGCACAATCTAGTGGATATCCCCAATCTAGTGGATATCCCATGTATCACACCACAAATTGTGGAATACTATTTTGATCATGAGCACTAACCCACAATGGTTCTGACATGTTCATAAACGTCGACATCATTTCCGATACGATCTGTCCGTGGTGTTTCGTGGGCAAGCGGCGCTTCGAGCGCGCGCTGGCTGAGAGCGCCCCGACGTCCAGATTGA